>Ga0256908_1000077_pt1 | contig 60910 bp, 58 predicted proteins | sample MC6MC0761MT_FD_186331 | JGI IMG/M metagenome (GOLD analysis project Ga0256908, IMG submission 186331) | Metatranscriptome of enriched soil aggregate microbial communities from Iowa State University, Ames, United States - MC6-MC0761-MT... | ecosystem: Environmental > Terrestrial > Soil >... | reverse complement strand
GATCTTTGATCAGCCCCGCTTACTATTAAATATATTTACATTATTCAAACACAGCCAGGTAATATTGTTTCTTACCTTTCTGGAACAATACATATTTATCATTCAGTAACTGAGTGGCCTCCAGACGTGCTTCAATACCCTGAATTTTATTTTTATTCATGCTCACCCCGCCACTTTGCAGCATTTTACGGGCTTCTCCTTTAGATGGGAAGATGCCACTTTCTGCAAAGAAAGTGATCAGGTCTATACCCTCTCCTTCCAATGCCGATTTGCTATAAGTAACCTGTGGTACACCGTCCATCACTTCCAGCAGCTGCTGCTCGCTTAATGCAGTCAGTGCCTCTTCTGTGGCTTTACCAAACAAGATCTCTGTAGCCTGCTGTGCAAACTCCAGATCTTCTTTAGAGTGCACCATAGTGGTCACTTCTTCTGCCAGGCGCTTTTGCAGCAGACGCAAGTGCGGAGCGGTATCATGCTCAGCAATCAGGGCATTGATCTCTGCAACCGGAATGAAGGTGAAGATTCTGATCAGGTTCTTCGCATCATCGTCTGTTACATTCAACCAGTATTGGTAGAATACATATGGTGATGTTTTATTGCGATCCAGCCAGATGTTTCCGCTCTCTGTCTTACCGAATTTGCCTCCGTCTGCTTTTTTCAGCAAAGGACAGGTAAAGGCAAAAGCCTCGCCCTGGGCTTTACGGCGAATAAATTCTGTACCTGTAACGATATTACCCCACTGGTCTCCACCACCAAACTGCAGTTTTACCCCCTGTGTTGTATACAGATGGAAGAAGTCATAACCCTGGATCAGCTGGTAGGTAAATTCGGTAAATGACAGGCCGTACTCCAGGCGCTTCTGCACCGAATCCTTAGCCAGCATATAGTTCACGGTAATATGCTTACCTACATCGCGGATAAAATCCAGGAAGGAGAATTTGCCGATCCAGTCATTATTATTGACGATCTCTGCTTTATTGGCCAGGTTCTCGTCGAAGTCAATAAATTTCTCTAATTGCTTGCGGATGCCGGCAATGTTCTTTTCGATCGTTGCCTCGTCCAGCAGGTTACGCTCGGCCGATTTACCGGTCGGATCACCAATCATACCGGTGGCCCCACCGATCAATGCGATAGGTTTATGCCCTGCAAGTTGCATGTGCTTTAATAATATAATGGGCAACATACTTCCTATATGCAGACTGTCGGCAGTCGGGTCAAATCCTACATAACCGCTCACCAGTTCTTTCTCTAATAATTCTTCTGTACCAGGAATTATATCCTGCAGCAATCCACGCTCCCGTAATTCCGGAATAAAGTTCTTCATTGTTAAACATTAAGGTTCGCAAATTTATTGAGAAATATCGGAACCATCAACACGATCTTGTAGTAAATGAATTACATTTTGTTAGCATATATCTCGTGATTTTTTTAGTATTTTTGTCGTTGAGTACTCAAACCCTAAGCATCAAAAAATAAATGAAAATAAGAAATTTATACATTTTATCATTCATAACATGTTTTTCCTTAAACCTTAATGCACAATCTCGTATTTATGTGAATGAATACCTGAATATTGGTGTAGGTGCCAGGGGATTGAGCATGGGTGGTGCGCAATCTGCCGCCACGGGTGATGTATATTCCACTTACTGGAACCCTGCCGGACTGGCCAATATGCAGCATGATGCTGAACTGGGCCTGATGCATGCCGAATATTTTGGTGGTATATCGAAGTATGATTTCGGTGCACTGGCCATGAAACTGAAAGATAAGAAACGTATGATCGGTATCTCCTTCATCCGTTTTGCCACAGATAATATCCCCTACACACTTGATTATGTACAGCCTGACGGCTCTTTTGATGACAGTAAGCTGAAGGCGATCTCTGCTGGTGATTATGCCTTTACCTTCAGTTATGCGCAACAGCTGGACTGGTTTAAGCATAAAAAGAATACTGAAGCAAGCCTGGGCGCTAATGCCAAAGTACTCTACCGTAATGTTGGCAGTATGGCCAATGCCTGGGGTGCCGGCCTTGACCTGGGACTTAAGATCCGTTCCGGCCAATGGCAATTCGGGGTGATGGCCAGGGATATAACGACCACCATTACTTCATGGAGTTTCCATCTTACCGAAAAGGAAAAAGAAGTGTTCAGCAAAACCGGCAATGAAATTCCGATCAAATCCTATGAGGTCATGAACCCGAGACTGAACATCGGGATCGGCTATCACTTCCTCAAACCGAAGAAAGATTTTCAGCTGTATACAGAGCTGGGTGCAGACCTTACGACCGATGGTAAAAGGCAGGCGCTGATCAGCGGTAAGCCTATTAGTATTGACCCAAGACTGGGGCTGGAGGCATCTTATAAAAATACGATCTTCCTGCGCGGTGGCATCAGCAATATGTACCAGACAGGAGACAATAATGATACCACCAACACCAATAAGTACTTTGTATTTCAACCGGCAATTGGTGTAGGCTTTAAGATCAAACAGCTGCATATTGATTATGCTTTTACCAGCCTGAATATGCAGGACAACCCTTTATATTCTCACGTTGTTTCTCTGAAACTGAATTTTAATAAACAGAAAAAGAATACGGTAAACCCGCAGGAGGTGCCTGTTGTACCCCAACCTGCCCCTGCACCATCCTCTACACCTGTTAAACCTTAACTCCTGCACACCATGCGTTTCAATATCTATAAAAAAATAATACAGTTGCTACCTGTTTCACTGGTGGCGGCCATGCTTATTTCCGGCAACGGAGCTTATGCTCAGCCATACGGAAATGAATGGATCAATTATAGCCAGACTTACTTTAAAGTAAAAGTCGGAGAAAATGGTATTTACCGCATCCCCTACGCTGCCTTGCAGAGTTATGGTATGGGTGGTGTACAGGGTACACAATTCAGTGTATTTCGCGACGGAGTGCAAGTACCGGTGTATGTAAGCAGTAACGGTACATTAGGCAATAATGATTATATAGAGTTCTATGGTACGAAGGCCAATGGAAAAATGGATACAGAACTGTACAACAATCCGGGAGACCAGCCGGATGTAGAGGTCAATGGCATTTCCGATACGGCATATTACTTCATCACCTTCAACAATACCGGTAATAATGCCCGCCTGACGCTGAACAATAATGTGATGCCGGGTACGCCGCCAGCAGCAGAACCTTACTGTATGACTACGGCCTTGCCGACTATGTCTTTGCGCAGCAACTTTGCCCAGGGAGAATCTTATTATACCGGAACAGAGCTGGTCTATTACTATTCTGCTAAAAATGATAAAGGTGAAGGCTGGGGCATTACCTCACTGGCCCCACTTAATCTTACCTATAATACACCGAATATCTATACGGGCGCCAATTCTATCTTACAGACGGTGACCTTATGGAACTCCAAGATGAACGGCAATAACCTGCAGTACTACATCAACGGTACGATGGTTTTAGATACTTCCGGTCTCGCACCGTATACACTCGTCCGGAGGAATTTCAATATCAACAGTGCTTCCCTGAATAACAGTAATACCATCACGGTGTCCAATATTCAGCAATATGGTTTTACCGTACAGAAAGCAGGACTATACTATCCGCGCACATTTAACTTCGGATCAGTATCCAGCCTCAATTTTGATGTACCAGCCACGAATGCAGTGCAGTTGCTGACCTTAACCAATACCAGCAGCAGTACCCATTATGTATTTGACCAGGCCACCAACAATATTTACCACATCAATGGCTCGGGCACAGTTAATGTTGTATTACCGGCAACTGGCGGCAACAGCAGAAGTATTTATTATGCTCAGGCACCAAAAACGATTACCACACTGATACCGGTTACTTTTAAGGATTATACCCAGAGTGCGAACCAGGGCAATTACCTGATCCTTACAGATAAGGCTTATATAAACATGCCGAACAGTGCGGTTGCAGACTATAAATCTTATCGTAGTTCAGCGGCTGGTGGCGCTTTCCAGGCGGTTGTCATAGAAGCCAATGATCTTTATGACCAGTTTGGCTATGGTTATGAATATAACGGGCTTTCCATAAAACGATTCCTGAAATACGCCCAGGGCAGCAGTAACTGGAGTAATAAACCGGAGTATATGCTTATTATCGGTAAGGGAATAAGCTATGAATATATAAAAGATTATGTATCCAGCCCTGCCACATACCCGTATCCTATGGTCCCTACCCTAGGTACACCCGGATCGGATAACCTGTTGGCTGAAATCGGCTACACGAATATCCCATCAATTGCCATAGGCAGGATTTCGGTACAGAATAATACCGAAATTTCAAATTACCTGGAGAAGGTGAAGTCTTACGAAGAAGCCATCAAAACACCTGCTGTTCCTAACCTCACCAATAGTTTATGGAAAAAGAAAGGACTGCATATTGCCGGTTCACAGGGCGTTACATTACAAGCGGAACTGTATGCAGGCCTGAATGCCTGTAAAGCGATTATCGAAGATACCCTTACCGGTGCAACAATCATCACTACAGGAAAAAGCTCTACAGATGTTATTGAGAATGCCAGCGCACAGATCGATTCGCTGATGAAATCGGGCGTGCAATACGTTAACTTTTTCGGCCATGCATCGGCCAGTGGCTTTGATTATAACCTGAATAACCCCGAAAATACCAATTCAAAACCCCGCTTCCCGGTATTTATGGCACATGGCTGTGACATTGCAAATATTTTCACGCCAAGTACTACAAGGACAATCAGCGAGCGCTATATTGATGTACCTAATGGTGGTTCTATTGCCATGATTGCCTGCGACAACTTCGGGTGGACCAGCTACCTGGCTAATTATATGAGGGGTATGTACCAGAATTTTGCCTATAAAAATTACGGCAAAACGTTGGGCCAGCAATACCGCAGCAATATTGAAAATCTGCAGAATGTAAATCCCGGCAATATCTTCACCGCTATTCATTCACAGAATATGTTGCTGCAAGGTGATCCGGGTTTATCGGTCTACAACCCTGACAAGCCCGACTATTATGTAGAAGAATCACTTTTATCCAGCAACCCGGCTATTGTCAATACAACTATTGATACCTTTACCCTGAGGGCAACCGTTTATAATCTCGGAAAAGCGATCAATGACTCTGTATATGTATACCTGACCCATAGCAAGGTAGGTTCTTCAATAGTGCTGTTCCAGGACTCTGTAAAAGTAAAGATCCTGAATCAGCAACAACTGTCCTTCAAGGTGCCGGTCAATCCGCTTACCGATGTTGGCCTGAACAATTACACCGTACGCATCAATAAAAATGAGGTCTATGATGAAATTTCATTTGCCAACAACAGTGCAACCCTGCAATTATATATTTCTGAAAACAATCTTACACCTGTATATCCTTACAACTTTTCTATAGTACATCAGCAGAATATTGAGCTAAAGGCCTCTACCCTCAATCCATTCCTGCATGAGACTCGTTTTATCATGGAATTGGATACTACAGAGCGCTTCAACAGTCCGATGAAGCAGAGCAAGAATGTTACCAGTATGGGCGGTGTAATCAAATGGACGGTTCCTTTCCAGATGACTGACAGTACAGTGTATTACTGGCGCACAACTATTGATACCTTAATTAACGGACAGTATGTATGGAACAATAGTTCATTCATCTACCTGGCTAATGGTTCTGATGGATGGAACCAGTCGCATTACTATCAGTATGCCAAAAACACAAAAGTAGGACTGGACTTAACGGAAACTAATCCTCAGTTTGAATTCGGAGCCAAGGATAATAATTTACGAGTACTAAACCAGGTATTCGGTTTTAGTTCGACATATAGCTCAAACTTCCTGAATAATATCAACCTGGGCAATGCCGGATGTGTGTTTGAAGGAGGGGTACAATTTATAATGATCAGCCCTTTAACGGCACAGGCTACTGTAAATACAGGGCAATATGCCGGCACAACACCTGTATGTCTTAATCGTATATACCACTTCGAATTCCCTACTACTACAGCTGCAGGACGTAAAAGTGCGATGGATTTTATCCAGAGCATACCGGACGGTACTTATGTGATGATGAAATCCATTATGACAACAACTTCCGGAGAAACCTATATTGATACCTGGATGAACGATACCCTCACATATGGTAGTGGGCAGTCTTTGTACCATAAAGTAAAAAGCCTGGGTTTCACAGAAATCGACCAGTTTACAAGTCGTAAGCCTTTTATCTTTTTTGGCCGTAAGGGTTATCAAGCATTTGTTCCCTCCCAGGTGGTTGGTACCCTGCCCGATTCCAAAATTGATATTGACCGCGATTTCAATTCGTACGATGATAATGGTAACATGAACAGTGTAGTGATCGGACCAGCTAAATCTTGGACGAAACTGCTGTGGCAGATAAAATCAAGAGATAACCACCTGGACTATGACAGTAATTCTGTAAAAGTATATGGCCTCTCCGGTCCGGATTTTGCTACAGAAACCTTATTATTCTCTACGATGAATATGGACACTTCCCTTAGCGGTATAGATGCTGCACAGTACAAAAAACTGCGTATGGAGTGGTATACCAAGGATAGTACCTTGTCTACCCCTTCTGACCTGCGCTACTGGCGTGTACTGTATACACCATTACCAGAGGCAGCATTGAATCAGCTGGTGGCCATGGAATTCAAAGATTCTATTCAGCAGGGAGAAATGCTTTCTTTAAAACTGGGGATTGAGAATATAAGCCATCTGCCGATGGATAGCATGCTGGTGCGATACAAACTTATTGATGCCAGTAACGTAACGCATACCCTGGCTTCGGTACGGTACAAACCTTTAGCAGCAGGCGATACGCTGGTAGCCCAGTTCCAGTACAATCCTTCTGCTTATTCCGGTAAGAATGTATTGTATGTTGAGGCCAATCCTGATCAGGACCAGCCGGAAGAGTATCATCCGAATAACCTGGGCTATCTTCCATTCAAAGTGCAGTCAGACCTGATCAACCCGATCATGGATGTAACCTTTGACGGGGTACACATCCTGAATAAAGATATCGTATCGGCCCGACCGCTGATCCGTATTTTACTGAAGGATGAGAATAAACATAACCTGATTAATGATACGGCACTGATCCAATTGAGTATGAGTAGTGAAACGGACCCGACTTTTGTAACCATCCCGTTTGATGGTACAATCTGTAAATTTATCCCTGCCGAAAGCAATGGTAAGAATGAGGCCTATATTGAATACAGACCAACCCTGGCGGACAATACCTATACCATCCAGGTTGCGGCCAAAGACAAAGCCGGCAACACCGTTGGGGCAACCAACAAGAAATATGAAATCGGATTCGTGGTGTTTAATAAACCAACCATCACCAATGTGCTGAACTATCCTAACCCGTTCTCTACGGCAACACAGTTTGTGTTTACCATGACCGGATCGGAGATACCAAGCCAGTTCAAAATCCAGATCATCTCAGTTACCGGTAAAGTTGTCAAAGAGATCACCAAAGCGGAACTGGGCAACCTCCATATCGGCAGAAACATTACGGATTACCGATGGGACGGAAGAGACCAGTATGGCCAATTGCTGGGTAATGGCATATACCTGTATCGCGTCATCACCAACAATAGCCAGGGAGAGGATATTGAACTGAATAAGAATAATGCAGTAGATAAGTTCTTTAAGAACGGCTACGGGAAACTGTATATAATGCGTTAATAAAAAAAGGCCATCCTCTGATGGCCTTTTTTTATTAAATTTAGACTGTACCTTTACCCCGGAGGACAATACACAAGTAAAACGAATAATTATGGCGAAGAAGAATCAAGCTAAATCAAAATATATACCCAAAAAACAGAAAAAATCTCCATTGGCCGGACGTAAAGTTTCCGGCAAACTGGAAGTAGTCAAATCTGGAATGGGATTTGTAATAGTAGAGGGATGGGATAAAGACATTTTCATCCGTAGTAATGACATGAAAACCGCAATGGACGGAGATATCGTTGAAGTAATTGTTGAAAAAACAAACAGCAGCGGCAGACCGGAAGGAAAAGTAGTTGATGTGTTGAAGCGCGGACAAAACGAATTTACCGGCATACTGGAAGTATCTGACAACTTTGGGTTCCTTATACCGGATAAAAACAATGTGAACTTTGATATTTTCATCCCTTCGAAATACATGAAAGGAGGAAAAACCGGTGATAAAGCAGTTGTAAAAATCACGGACTGGAGCGGATCTAACAAAAACCCTCAGGGTGAAGTTGTTGAGCTGCTGACCGGAGAAAGAGATAACCAAATCGCGATGAAGGAAATCCTGCTGGACCATGGTTTCCAGCTGCGCTTTTCAGAAGAAGCAATGAAAGAAAGTGAAGCGATGCCTGATATACTGCCAGAAGAGGAGATCGCCCGCAGAAAAGATTGCAGGGATATCTTTACCATCACAATCGACCCGGTTGATGCCAAGGACTTTGATGATGCCATCTCTTTCCGCAAATTGAAAAACGGCTTATTTGAGCTGGGGGTACACATCGCCGATGTAAGCCACTATGTACGCCCCAATACCGCACTGGATAAGGAAGCTTATGAACGGGCAACATCTGTTTATCTGCCGGATCGCGTATTGCCTATGCTGCCGGAACATATTTCCAATGTGCTCTGCTCCCTGCGTCCGCACGAAGATAAATTTACCTTCTCGGCGATCTTCCAGATCAACGAAGAGGGAGAAGTAAAACAATATTGGGTTGGTCGTACCGTAATTCACTCCGATCACAGATTTACCTACGAAGAAGCACAACAGATTATAGAAACAGGTAAGGGTGAATATGCTGAAGAAGTGCTGACCATGCACCGTATGGCACAGAACCTGCGTGCAGAACGCTTTACCAAAGGCGCCATCAACTTCTCCTCCCAGGAAATCCGTTTTAAACTGGACGAACAGGGAGTACCTATCGGTATTATTATAAAAGAAAGCAAAGAAGCTAATCAGCTGATTGAGGAATTTATGCTGCTGGCCAACAGGACGGTGGCTGCATATGTTGGAAAACGCGAGGTAAACCATGCCCCTATTCCATTCCCTTATCGTATACATGATGTTCCTAATGAAGATAAACTGGCAAACTTTGCCCAGTTTTCAGCACGATTCGGGTACAAATTAAACCTGAACAACCCAGATACTATTGCCAGTTCTTTCAACCAGATGCTAAAAGATGTACATGGCAAACCGGAACAGCATATCCTGGAGCAATTGGGTATCCGTACCATGTCGAAAGCAATCTATTCCAGTGAGAACATTGGACACTACGGACTGGGCTTTGAGGATTACTGCCACTTCACCTCTCCGATACGCCGCTACCCGGATGTAATGGTACACCGTATTGTACAGGAGGTCATCGACAATGAGGTGAAACCGGATAAACAAATGGAAGCCAAATGTACCCATTGCTCAGAGCGTGAGCGTAAAGCCATGGAGGCAGAAAGAACTGCGGATAAGTACAAACAGGTAGAGTTTATGAGTAAACATATCGGCGATGTATTTGAAGCGCTGATCAGTGGGGTATCTACTATTGGATTCTGGGCAGAGACTATTGAGCATAAATGTGAGGGTATGATCTCCGTTGCCGATCTTACAGAGTGGGATGACTTTTCATTCATAGAAAGTGATTATGCGCTGGTGGGCCTGCATACCAATCAACGCTTCCGTATAGGTGACCGCATCAACATACAGGTGGTAAGAGCCGACCTGGAAAGAAAGCAAATCGATTTTTCTTTTGTAGCGGATCCTTCTCAAAAGCCAAGAGCTCCTAAAGAAACGAAGGATGGCGGAACGATAGCAAAGGCAGGCAGAAATGCCAGGCAGCCAAAAAGTGCTCCTCCGAAAGCTAAAAAAACAGCTAAAAAACCGAAACAAGATAAAGAGTAACACCTTATAAAAACAGCGCCGAACAAATTGTTCGGCGCTGTTTTTATAAGGTAATAAACTTTTTAAAAGTTTAGGATTTTGAAGCAAAGCTAGGAAGCTTGTCTTTAATATCCTGCGGCAATTTATCTTTAATACGACTGCCTGCATTACGTACTGTTTCTTTCACTTTGTCTTTATCTTCTTTTTTCATCCCCCAGATCCAGTAAGCTGCTGCGGCCAGGCCCAATGCCAGTAATCCGCCTCTTTTTCCGTTTGCCATAACAATAATGTTTTATAAGATGAATAAATAGTTTTTCGTAACGAATGTAACCCATTTATCTCAAATAAGAACCTTTCATTATGTGAAATAATCATTAAAAGCAGTTATCTCAATACCAATTTCTGGTTATATACGGCTCCGGTTGTGTTCACAAAACGGATATAATATACACCTTTACCTAAGTGACCTACCGGCACTGTTTTACTGGCCTTTTGTCTGCTCAGCTCTTCTGTCCAGATCGTCTGGCCCAGCATATTCATCAACTGGATTGTACCATTACCGGCTTCTTTGTTTAAGCTAATGGTTACCTGGTCTGTAGCAGGATTAGGATAAATGCTGATCCCCTCTTCTGCTGCCAGTTCCTTGATTGCTGTGGTACCTCCGGTATCAATAGTGGGTACTGCTGTAGCGGTATTGCCGATCACCACATTTCTGCGGGATACGGAGAAGAAAATATTATTGCTCGCTTTAACCTTTACCCTTGCTGTAGTGCTGGTGATATTAGGGATATTAACCAGGGCGCTTCCCGTATTCGGTACATTCTGTGCCAGCACGATAGGGTACGTTCTGCCGGTATCTACAGATAAGTAGATATTTACAGTAGCACAGTTAATCGGTGCACTGCCGGTATGCGCCTGATCCCAATAGATCGTCGTCGCACTGTTTTTGATGATGCTATCGTTCGTATTAGGATAAATAATAGCAAATGGTCTTGGCGTTGCGATTACATTGATGTTATTGTTCTGATCAGAAACATTTACCGCTCCCCATCCGTCTTTTACCTCTCTGGCTATGAATTTAAAATTATAGCTGCGGGCTACATTGGACAGGCGATGTCCTCTTCCGGAAATGATACCTGATCTCAGGATCGCAAAGCTTGGGAAAGTCCTGGTTATTGCGGTATCAGGGAAAACACTGCGAAATGCAGGGCCAGTGGTAAAGTCAGAACCCAGGTTTTCGTTCTCCTGGTAGTTACCTAAGTTATATTGTTCAATCGTATACGTCAACGCGCTGTTTGTATTTCCCGGAGTTACGGTTGGAAAATCAAACTCGAATGGTGTCATGTATGGAATATTATATACAGTGGCAGCATCTACTGTAAAGTCAGGGGCTGAAATACCCGTTGCCGCGGTACCACAGGTAGAAGCCGAACCAGTAGCCAGGCTGATCGCAATCTCATTAAGACTTGCACTATGAAAGTAAGCATCACTGTTAGATTGCAGGTTATTGGTTGTACCACAAATACCGGCATAAGCCATAATAGTAGCACCGCTACCCGGTTCGTATGCAGTAGACTGGTTCTCCGTACCGCTACAAATATTGAAGGTATGGTTAGCACCAAACTGGTGTCCCATCTCATGTGCTACATAATCTACATCATAAGGGTCGCCAACAGGATTTGCACTGCCGGTTACACCTCTTGCTTTAAAGTTGCTGCGGCACACCCCTTCCAGCATAGCGATACCACCACCACCGGTACTGAAGATGTGCCCGATATCGTAGCTGTTATTGCTGATTTTAGCAGCTGTATTGTTTTGGTTTTGTGATAATAACTGATCACCGTTATTGTTCGCCGTAAACGGGTCTGTAGCAGGATCTGTATAGATCAGTGTATCGTTATTCGGGATAAATTGCATCGTCACCGCCAGTTCTCTTTCATAAATACCGTTTACACGGTTCATAGAAGTTGTCATGGCAGAAAATACGGCTGCTTTGGTTGGATTGGCTCCGGCAACAGCAACGGCATATTCACCGGTACAGCTTAATGCCAGGCGGTATGTTTTGCGGGTAGCGCCATTGGTGCGCAGCGCCGTCACGCCGCTATTCGCTTCTTCTACCCTCACCTGCTCTGCACCTGCAACCAGGGAAGATTCTGCTGCGGTATTGACACAAGGCATAATCACCTGTCTTTTGGCATCAGCCTTATAAAAAGCTGCATAGCCATTAGTGCTCCCTTCTGTAGGATTGATCAGGAAAGTACGTTCGCCATCATACACCATTACGTGCAAGCCGAATGTGTTATAATCCAGTTTGGCACTGATCCCCTTACTGTTTGCAGCAACGGCATCAAAGGTCTGTACTTCTGGAAACTTAGCCTGTAGTGCCTGTGGAATCAGGGTATTTTTCCATACCAGTAACTCCATTCTGCCCCCATCAGGAGTAGGAATCGTCATACTTACAGCCTGCTCTTTGGAAGTACCGGCTTTTTGCAGCGTTTGCAGTAATGCATGCTGGTCAACGGTAAATCCATAAGAAGGAATATCCATATTCCGAGCGGTCATGGATGTAGCCCAGAACTGGTCCTGAGCATTAAGAGCAACACAAAAGCTACCCAGTAAAATACCGGTTAAAAGTATTTTTTTCATTCTTTTAATTGTTGTTTATTTATTATTCATTTACTTGTTTCTGATTTTCTCCGTTTTCAAAAGGGCTTTTAGTTTCGTTTGTGTTGTTCTTGTTGTATAGTAGGTAGTAAACGCTTCCATTGGTCGCTTCCCAGGGTGAAAGCAGGAAGGTTTTGTTCTGATAGGTAATCATTGCTGTCATATACTGCCCGTCGTAGTTAAGGCGTATATGAGCCAGGTTAGTAGTAGTGTTTCCTGAGAGGTTATAGAGGTTGGGGTATTTTTCGCGGAGCTCTGGTGAGAGTATCCCCGCATCTTTAGTTGTAAATGTTTGCAGCCCGATAGATTCGGGTAAGGGTATGGTAAATGCCTGCACCTGTTCTGCCTGCTGAAAAGCAGTAAAAAAACGATTGATTGCCGTAGGTTCTATATGGTAAACTTCATAAGCCGACGGTAATTTATGGTTGCGCCAGGTAGTATTCAGATGCACACCATCAGCCCGCTTCCATTCGGAAGCAGTAAAGCCGGTGCTCTTCTGTGCTGTACCTGTATGTTGTGCCATGCTTTTATGATGCGATTGTGCCGCGCTGCAAGACTGCAGGAACACTCCCGTCATACTCAAAGCCATCAGCACTAACCATTTATTCATCCTTCAAATATACGTATCTTGAAAAAAGGTAAAAAATTATTAACAAACACATTTTCGATTTTAACATCCTTTTGAATACAGTAATACCGCTCTTCTGATTTAGCCGCTGTTATCTGCACGATAATTATTACCTTTGACACCTTATTATAACGCGTATTTTTTCTGAAAACATATGGAGATTTCATACAACTGGTTATCACAATATTTACCCAAACCTGTAGCAATAGACGAATTAAGCAACATCCTGACCAGTATTGGTCTGGAAGTGGAAGGAATTGAGAAAGCTGAAGCTGTAAAAGGCAGCCTGGAAGGATTGGTGATCGGCAAGGTATTAACCCGCGAGCAACATCCGAATGCAGATAAACTGAGCCTGACTACGGTAGACCTGGGTAATGGTAATATTGTACCAATTGTATGCGGAGCACCTAATGTTGCTGCCGGTCAGCATGTAGTAGTAGCTCCTGTGGGCGCTATGGTTCATTCTACAGAAGGAGAGGCATTCCAGATCAAGAAAGCTAAGATTCGTGGAGAAGTAAGTGAGGGCATGATCTGTGCCGAAGATGAAATCGGTCTGGGTACCGGTCATGCCGGTATTATGGTATTACCTGAAGATGCACCAGTGGGTAAAGCAGCGGCTGCATATTTCAACATTTCTGCTGCCGATCAGACGATTTCTATAGGCTTAACGCCGAACAGAACCGATGCTATGAGCCACCTGGGTGTAGCACGCGATGTATGTGCTTATCTTACCCACCACACCGGGACCTTACATGAAACGGTATACCCAGAGGTAAGTATTCCAGAGACTACTGCGGTAACCTTACCGATAGAGATCAGTATTGAAGATACGGTTGCCTGCCCCAGATATATGGGCATTACCCTTTCCGGGGTTACTGTGGCTCCGTCTCCGGATTGGTTACAATTAAATTTAAAAGCAATCGGCGTACGTCCGATTAATAATATTGTCGATATCACCAACTTTGTACTGCATGAATTAGGACAGCCCTTGCATGCATTCGATTACAAAGCGATTAGCGGTGCCCGCATCATTGTACAGAAGCTGGCAGAAAACACACCGTTCATGGCATTGGATGATAAAGAGCGCAAGTTGCGCAGCGAGGACCTGGTGATCTGTGATGCAGAGAAAGGATTGTGTATTGCCGGGGTGTTCGGTGGTGCCGGTTCAGGTATTACTGATGCTACGACAGAGGTATTCCTGGAGAGCGCCTATTTCGATCCGAAAACGATCCGTCGTACGTCTATGCACCATGGACTGAGAACCGATGCGGCTACCCATTTCGAAAAAGGAGTAGATATGCAGATGGTTCCGGTTGCCCTGAAACGTGCGGTACAACTGATCCTGGAGATAGCCGGCGGGCAGGTTGCCGGTCCGGTACAGGACATCTACCCTGCTGTGCTGGAACCAAGAAAGATAACGGCCAGCTATAATTTCATCAATACCCTCTGCGGCAAAACATTTGCCCCGGAAGTAACTGATAATATTCTGAAAGCCTTAGGCTTTGAAAAAACGAAACAAGACGGCGATACTTTTGAAGTTATTGCCCCTACCAATAAAGCCGATGTCCACCAGGCTGCTGACCTGGCAGAAGAGGTACTGCGTATAGATGGACTGGATAATGTTCCGGTACAGAACCAGATCTCTATGTCTTTAAACAAGCGCCCGGAGCCGGCTGACCGTAAATGGAAGGAGAAGATCGCAAACCATTTATGCCATATCGGTATGAATGAGATCATCACCAACTCTATTACCAACAGCAAGTACTATCCTGAATATACCAACCTGGTAAAAATGCTGAACAACCTCTCCAGCGAACTGGACGTTATGCGTCCGGAACTGATGGAAAGCGGCCTTGAGGTGCTGTCTTACAACATCAACCGTAAGCAGCAGGACCTGATGCTGTTTGAACTGGGCAATGTATATACGCAAGCTGAAGTGGGCAAATATACCCAAACGGCTAAGTTAGGTATATGGATTACCGGCAACAGCGCTCCGCAGCACTGGCAGGACAAGGCTGTAGCCAGCTCTGTGTATACTGCAAAAGGCATAGTAGCACAATTATTAGCCATCAGTGGTATCCAGAAATTCCAGGAAGCAGTAACAGACCAGCAGATCGAATGGCGCCGTGGCAAAACGGTACTGGCCAAAGCGATTGTGGTTGATGCAAAACGCTTAAAAGAATTTGACATCAAACAGGCTGTATACTATATCGAGGCTGATATTAAAAACTGGGTAGAGGCTGCTGAGACGGCTAAGATCAAGTATAGCGAATTACCTAAATTCCCGGCAATGAAACGCGACCTGGCACTGGTAATAGACAAAGCTGTAAGCTACGACCAGGTGGCTAAAATTGCGCAAGGCCAGAAATGGGATGCGTACAAAGGATTTGAATTATTCGACATCTTCGAAAGTGAGAAACTGGGTGCAGATAAGAAGTCTATGGCATTAAGCTTTATGTTCCAGCTGAATGACAGAACCCTTACGGATGAGGAAGTGGACGATATGATGAAAAAATTAATTCAGCAATACGAAAAAGAAATCGGAGCGACCATTCGTTTATAAAACACACGTTTAATTCGGTATGATGTTATATCAACTACAGGAGAAACTGAGTGTATTGATAAAGCAATATAATCTTGTAAAGCAACAATCGGAGCAGTTAAGCGAAAAAGTTGTTGCCCTGGAAGCTACGGTTGCTACCCAGAAAGAAAAATTAAAAGAGCTGGAAGAAGAACTGATGATTAAAAGAATGGGCGATAACGGAGATCAGCAGGCACTCATCAAGTATATAGACAGTATTATCCGTGAAATAGATAATACCATTAAAAAACTGTAAGCATATTGAAAACAATCTTAGCTGTACTGTTATGCCTTATGGCATTGGCTTCCTGCAATCCGGACAGCCAGGAGTGTTATGTGCCTAAAACCGTTACAGCCCAGATAGGATTTACCATTATTGATACCATCATTGGCAAAGACCAGCTGAACAGAGACAGTATTTATGTCGTTGTAAAAGACACACCGCTGAACTACCCTTCTATGCTGTCTCTCGGCAATGATACGGTAATCAGGTTTATGGGTGTGTATAAAGGAACACAGTTGCCGGTTATGTTCAATCCCGAAACGGATCAGATCAAATACCGGTTTCAACCAGATTCTACGCAACAGATTTTTGATACGATGACCCTGCATTACGACCACAATTACCACTTCATCTCCAATGCATGTGGTTATACCTATTACTATAATATCAATCGTGTAGAGATTACACATCACCTGCTGGATTCGGCTCGTATTGCCACACCTTCGGTAACACAGAGCGCACAGGACAAACATGTTATTCTTTACTTTATAGACTAATGCCAGACCATCTCATGTCCATACGTAATCTCTTACTGACGACAAGTCTATGTACCGCAATGGGACTACAGGCTGCTGCGCAGGAGCAAAAAACAGATAGCCTTAAGACTACTATTAAGGATACACTGATGGCACCTGCAACAGCAAAAGACAGTACGACCGTTAAGGACAGTACTGCTGTGGGTAAGAAAAAACGTGTACCGTTTGAGCGGCAGTTACGGTTGGGGGTTGATATTTACCGCCCGATTGCCAGCCTGGCCTACCCTAATCGGTATGGTCTGGAGCTGATGGCAGACTATACTTTCAGAGAAGATAAGTACCTGGTAGTGGAAGCCGGTTATGGCGGAGGAAATATCGACTACGATTACCTTAAATACACTACACGAAATACCTTCATCAAACTGGGTGTGGATGTTTCTATGTTTGACAAACTGGACAATAAGGACTGGGACATCATTTTTGTTGGCTTCCGGTACGGACTTGGCATTGGCCAAAGAGGTCCGGCAACATTCTCTGTAACCAACCCATTTGGTGGCACTAAAGAGGATGAGACTCCGGCCAGAAACTACTGGGCTCATTGGGGAGAGATTACTGCAGGCATGCGTTTCGAGCTACTACCCCGCTTTTTTGCCGGCTGGAATGTACGGGCAAAATTTTTCCTCAACGCCAACACATTTGACGGAACGGTAGCCCCCAATTATATTGCGGGTTATGGAACAGGCGATAAATCAACCTCATTTGACTTTAATTTCTACTGCGCTTATGCCATCAGATGGTATAAATAATTTAAATAATATATGTCAAAAAAGCACTTGTCTATCATTTCGGCAGGTGCTTTTTTCGCTTTCAGACAGTATGAAAATCAGCTAACTGACAAAATAGGCAAATTGAGGCAGTGGCAGCATTTTTGCGGGACAATGAACATCCGGCTATACTCCGGGTACATTCTAAACAGGAAACAATTTCAAAATTAATTTATAAAAATCCATAATTCGATGGCAAAGAAACAACAAGCAAGCATTACGCCGTTGCACGACAGAGTAATTATTAAACCAGCAGCAGCCGAAACAAAAACTGCAGGTGGAATCATCATTCCTGATACAGCAAAAGAAAAACCACAACGTGGTACCGTAATCGCTGCCGGTCCTGGTAAAAAAGATGAGCCGGTAACTGTAAAAGCCGGTGATGAGGTATTATACAGCAAATATGCAGGTACTGAAATCAACATCGATGGTGAAGAATTGTTGATCATGCGTGAAAGCGATCTGTTAGCGATCATTTAATCGCAACACCCTTTTGTAAGCATAGTGCTTACAGCTTTTCATTAAATTATTATTTTAAAAAATTTCAACTAATACAATGGCAAAACAGATTTTCTTCGATATCGAAGCAAGAAATAAAATGAAGAAAGGCGTTGACATCCTGGCCGACGCAGTAAAAGTAACTTTAGGACCTAAAGGTCGTAATGTAGTTATTGAGAAAAAATTCGGTGCTCCTGCTGTAACTAAAGATGGTGTATCTGTAGCGAAAGAAATCGAGCTGGAAGATGCAATTGAAAATATGGGCGCACAAATGGTGCGTGAAGTAGCCTCTAAAACTGCTGATATCGCAGGTGATGGTACTACTACTGCTACTGTTCTGGCTCAGGCTATTATCGCTGAAGGTCTGAAAAACGTAGCTGCAGGTGCTAATCCTATGGACCTGAAACGTGGTATCGACAAAGCAGTAGTTGTTATTGTAGACAACCTGAAAAAACAATCTCAGAAAGTAGGTAACGATAACAAAAAAAAATCGAGCAGGTTGCTACGATCTCTGCTAATAACGATAACAAAATCGGTGCCCTGATTGCGGAAGCAATGAGTAAAGTAGGTAACGAAGGTGTAATCACTGTAGAAGAATCTAAAAACACAGATACTACTGTAGAAGTAGTAGAAGGTATGCAGTTCGATCGTGGTTACCTGAACCCTTACTTCGTAACCAATACTGAAAAAATGCAGGTAGAAATGAGCAATCCTTACATCCTGATCTTCGATAAAAAGATCTCTATGATGAAGGATATCCTGTCTATCCTGGAAAAAGTGGTACAAAGCGGCCGTCCTTTACTGATCATCGCTGAAGATGTAGAAGGTGAAGCACTGTCTACTTTAGTGGTAAACAAACTGCGTGGTTCTCTGAAAATCGCTGCTGTTAAAGCTCCTGGCTTTGGCGACAGAAGAAAAGAAATGCTGCAGGATATCGCGGTATTAACCGGCGGTATCGTAATCAGCGAAGAGCAAGGTTACAAACTGGAGAATGCTGATATGAGCTTCTTAGGTTCTGCTGAGACTATCACTGTAGATAAAGATAATACTACTATCGTAGGTGGTAAAGGTAAGAAAGCAGATATCACTGCTCGCGTAAGCCAAATCAAATCTCAGCTGGCTGTAAGCACATCTGACTACGATAAAGAAAAAATGCAGGAACGCCTGGCTAAATTAGCTGGTGGTGTAGCTGTACTGTACGTAGGTGCTGCAACTGAGGTGGAAATGAAAGAGAAAAAAGACCGCGTTGATGATGCCCTGCATGCAACCCGTGCTGCGGTGGAAGAAGGTATCGTTCCTGGTGGTGGTACTGCATTTATCCGTGCGGTAGAAGCCCTGGAAAAAATGAAAGGTGATAACAACGACGAGACTACCGGTATCCAGATCATCCGTTCTGCACTGGAAGCACCAATCCGTACTATCGTTTCTAACGCTGGTCTGGAAGCTTCTGTAATCGTTCAGGAAATCAAGAAAGGTAAAGCTGACTTCGGTTTCAATGCACGTACTGAGCAGTTCGAAAAATTATTATCTGCTGGGGTAATCGATCCTACTAAAGTAAGCCGCGTAGCTTTAGAAAACGCTGCTTCTATTGCAGGTATGTTACTGACTACTGAGTGTGTAATCGCTGATAAACCAGAACCAAAATCTGCTGCTCCGGCTATGCCAGGCGGTGGTATGGATATGGGTTATTAATCATAACATATACAACCGATATAGAAAGCGCCCCGCATACGGGGCGCTTTCCTTTTTATAAACTGTTCAGATAAGTAATCAGTTTATCCATATCCTGGTCCGACAAATCGGGAAAATCGGGCATTACAGAATGACCCTGCTGTTCATTTCTTTTGGGAATATCCGGGTCGCCTTCCTTAATCATAGTCGTTGAACTTCTGATCCAACGTTTCAGCCATTGCTCGCTATGACGCTTAGACACGGCAGCTAATGTAGGACCCACTATATCAGTACTGGCACTATGACACATTGCACAATTAGTCAGAAACAGCTCCTCACCGGAACGACTATCTAAGTCAGCTTTCATCTTCCGGTAACTAGTTTCATCATGAACAATAGTCTTTATTATCCGTTCATTTTCATATTCTTCAGTATACATAGGCATACCGCTGAGCGTATCATAATATAAGGTAGTATGCTGTTTTAGGTTATTCTTATAGGTTGTTTCCAGCAATAACACTTCCGGCTTATAATACGTTCGCCAAACACCTACAGGCGCTCCGTTATAATATTGCCCCATCACTTCTGTCCAGCCTTTAATGTTTAGGATTGTATAAGGGCCTGCTGCACGGCTTTCATTGTAGTACATAATGGTCGCTGTATCTCCATTAGGATAAAAACGAACAGACATACCATGCAAGGAGATGGGGGCTGTATCGCTCACCTGCATATATTGGGTACGGATACCATCTCTGTACATTTCCCAGGCTAATGTATGCTGCAAGGTATCATAAAACTTACGCTCTGTATAACCCGTTTTTTCAAAAGACCGTGAAGACGAGGCTACAAACAATCCGGAAGCAACACTGAGTGTATACAACGTTATTTTTTTCATTTAGGAAGACATAATGCTTCGCTCAAAGATAGCAAAAACACAACATTACTAATACTCTATTTATCGTACATTAGCAGTCGGTTTTTTCATTATCGGAGGCAGTAGCATGAGCATAAAATTAAAATTAACGGTCATTAGTTTTTTCCAGTTTTTCGTATGGGGCGCCTGGTTGATCACGATTGCCAATTACTGGTTCGGCACCCGCAACTGGGATGGTACGCAGTTTGGACTAATCTTTTCTACTATGGGTATTGCCTCTCTGTTCATGCCTACACTAATGGGCATTGTAGCCGATAAATGGATCAATGCAGAAAAACTATACGGCCTGTTGCAGCTATTGTATGCCGGCACCCTTTTCTGTCTGCCCTTCGTCAACGATCCCGGAACCTTTTTCTGGATCATGCTGCTGGCCATGTGCTTCTATATGCCTACACTGGCTTTATCTAATTCTATAGCCTATACGCTACTGAAATCATCCGGAAAATTTGATGTGGTCAAAGACTTTCCGCCAATCCGTGTATTCGGTACCGTAGGCTTTATCATAGCCATGTGGATCACTAACCTGACCGGCAATAAGGCCTCGGCTAACCAGTTCTATATTGCCGGTACCGCCGCCGCCCTGCTTGGTTTATATGCCTTCTTTCTCCCACCCTGTCCGCCGTCCAAAGCGATAAAGTCTAACCAGAAATGGACCGAAATGATCGGGCTGAATGCGTTTAAGCTCTTCGCAGATACCAAGATGGCCATGTTCTTTATCTTCTCTATGTTCCTGGGTGCAGCCCTGCAACTTACCAATGCTTATGGAGATCTGTTTATTGATGATTTTAAGAAAGTACCGGCCTATGCCGATTCTATGGTGGTAAAGTACTCGACGATTATCATGTCCATTTCGCAGATATCAGAAACCGTGTTTATTCTGGCTATCCCTTTTTTCCTCAAGCGCTTCGGCATTAAACAGGTTATGCTCATCAGCATGGTCGCATGGGTACTGCGTTTCGCACTGTTTGCCTTTGGCGATCCGCATGATGGTTTATGGATGATTATCCTGTCCTGTATTGTTTATGGCATGGCATTCGACTTCTTCAATATTTCCGGTTCTCTGTTTGTAGAAACAAATACAGATAAGCAGATCCGCTCTTCTGCACAGGGTTTGTTTATGATGATGACCAATGGCATCGGTGCCGTATTCGGCAGCCTTACCAGTGGCTTTCTTATCCAGCATTACTTTACCCTACCGGATGGTGCTAAGATGTGGCAGGAAATATGGCTTTCCTTTGCCGCCTATGCTGCTGTTATTGCCATCCTGTTTGCCCTTTTCTTCCGGCATAAACATGAACAAGCAGCAGTAAAACATTAATCTAAAATCTTATTACGAAATGATCGATCAGGCAATAGCATTGGTACAAAAAACACTGGATGGCGCAGAAGCAGGCCATGACTGGTTTCATATCGAAAGGGTATGGAAGCTGAGTACACATATTGCGCAACAGCATCCTGAAGCCAATGCTGAAGTAGTCGCACTGGGTGCTTTGTTACATGATATTGCTGATGCTAAATTCCATAACGGAGATGAGCAATTGGGGCCAAAGATTGCAGCACAATTCCTGCAGGAGCAGGGCGCAGCACCGGAACTGATAGACCAGGTGGTATATATTATCCGTAATATCTCTTTTAAAAACAGGGATGAGGTAAGCCACTATCCTATTGAGTTGCAGATTGTACAGGATGCAGATCGCCTGGATGCTATCGGCGCCATTGGTATTGCCCGCACCTTTAATTTCGGAGGGTATAAAAATAATCCCATGCACGACCCGGAACAAGCGCCCCGTACTGGTATGAACAAAGAAGTGTATAAAAAATCTAATGGTACAACCATCAATCACTTCTATGAAAAGCTGTTACTCTTGAAGGACATGATGCATACCGAAACCGCCCGAAAGCTTGCTGAAGAAAGGCATCAGCTGATGCTCACTTTTCTCGATGCATTTTATAAAGAATGGAATGTAGTGCTGTAAAGCATTACGCTTTGAAAATCCGCTCCAGGGCAAGTGCTTTCAATTGCACCTCTGCCCATTCTTTTTCCGGAATACTATCTATGGTAATGGCACCACCCGTATGGTAAGACAGGCTCCCCGTTTGTTCATTGTACAGTAAACTACGAATCACTACATTAAAGTCAAAATCACCGCCTGGCGTTATATAGCCTACAGCACCAGAGTAGAGCTCTCTTTTAGAGTGTTCTGTCTCCTCTATAATCTGCATCACCATATGCTTGGGTGCTCCCGTCATACTGCCCATAGGAAAGGCATCCAGTAACACCGCTGCAATACCGGCTGTCTGATCCATAGTTGCTTTAATGGTAGAAACCATGGTATGTATGGTAGGAAAAGTTTGTACCCCAAACAGTTCTATGGCCTCAATAGTGCCCGTCTTACTGTGCTTGGCCAGGTCATTGCGCATCAGGTCTGCAATCATTATATTCTCCGCACGTTCCTTCTCATCCGCTACCAGTGCTATTTTCAGTGCTTCGTCCTCTTCAGGTGTAGCCCCCCTGCGTATCGTTCCCTTCATCGGTTGTGCGATAAGCGTATCGCCCTGTTTATATAGGAAACGTTCCGGGCTGCTGCTCATCAGCCAGTGTTTATCTTGCCGGTACAAGCAGGAGAAAGGTGCCGGATTTTGCTGATTTAAAGCATGGTACACCTGCAAAACCGGCAAATGATCGAACTTCGCGACAGCACCAACACAGAGATTTAATTCATAACAATCTCCATCTACAATATGTTGCTGTACAGACTGCACCGCAGTAATGTACTCCTCTTCCGAAAAATTGCGCACGAAAGCAGTCTGTGGCATATCAGTTGATATATGATCAGTCTCTGCTGTAATCTGCTGCCAGAGCACTTCGGGCAGCTCCTGTTCTGATTCTATAATCAGTTCCCGGCTACCGTAAGGGATGTACATAACGATACCCGGCCTGAAAAAAGAAAGCAGGTCATTATCAAAATAAGCAGGCAATGTACTCTCCAGCCTCGGATATAGCTGATTTTTCAGATCGTAGTTCAGGTGGCCGAATACCCAATGCTTGCCAGCAGCGGCTTTCAGTGCTGCGGCATCTGTATACACTTCTGTAGCCTGCACGGCAATGAGCAGCTCAAAGCGGTTATATAATCCCTCGTAGGCATTATTATCCAGGTACGCAAAAATGCTGAATCGATTAACCCAATTCAGCATTTTCGTTTTTATATCTTTTATCGGAAAAGATGATATGTCTATTGTGTGTTGATAAGGCAACGGCAATACTTTTAATTAAAAATCATCGTCGTCAAAATCATCAAAATCATCATTCAGAAAGCCCAAGTCGTCATCGAAGTCAAAGCTGTCATCGTCCTCATCTTTAGAAGATTTCTTTTTACCGGTAGATGATTTTTTAGATTTAGGCATTTCAAACTCTTCAAAATCAGGATCACTGAATTCATCTTCCTCCTTGTAGAAATCATCTTCTGTATCCTCATCCGTGTCGTCATCGTCATCCTCATCATCATTAGCTTTCTTAGTCGATTTGGAGGCAACCTTCTTTTTAGGGGTCTCGTCCAGATCTTCTTCGTCTAAATCATCATCGTCATCAGCCTTTTTCGCTGCAGTAGACTTCTTCACGGCAGCTTTTTTAGGTGCTGCTGCTTTCTTGGCAGTACTTTTCTTACCAGGATTAGAATTACTAGTGGTCATTTTTCAATACAATTTTTTACATTAAATCCGCAGTACAAATTTCTTTATTAGTTGCGATATTTCAAAAGCAAATTTTGCTCGTTTTCCTAAAATTACCAAATAAGAAACATAATTTTTTTTATTCCATTTAACCTTTCTATTCTATACCAGTCTTATAATTAGTGCACAACGAAAATGATGCGCTTCTTATTGTTAGTATTTTGATAAAAACCAAAAATGGGATTACTTATTTTGTTTTATCTGAGAAAATAAAATATCTTTGTTATAAGACTTGAATTAGATCATAAAAATATTACACTATATAATATGAAACTTCTTTATAAAATCTTTTTACTCGCTATGCTTCCACTGGGATTTGTAGCACAAGATGTGAATGCTCAGAATGTTGAGCAGCAACGCACCTTAAGCGTAAGTGACCGTAAAATGACCGCGTATCCGATCCCGGCTAATAATACGGTATACTTCAAAGTAAGCACTTCATTACGCAATGAAGCTAAAACGGTAGAACTGATGAATGTTATCGGTAAAACGGTTGCGGTTCAAAACGTAAGCAGCGAAGGAAGTGATATCGTTTTCGGTGGCTTAAGCCAGTTCCCGGAAGGTATCTACATCGGGGTTATGAAAAATGCTGATGGCAAAATCATTCAAACCACTAAACTAATGATACAACATTAGTTTTCTCAATATATTTATAAACGGGAGCTGTTTACAGCTTCCGTTTTTTTTATGTAACTTAGAGACAACTAAAAACCTTCGCAAATACTATTGCGATTATCTATTTTTGACTTTTATTTATCAGTATGGCGAGTTCGATTTTATATAAAAAAATTGATGAAGAACAGGAAAAGAAATTTATTCTCCGCGAATACAGGGCTTTATTAAAAGCACTGAAGGAACGTATTAAAAAAGGAGACCGCAAACTACTGCGCAGGGCTTTTGAATTAGCCGCTGATGCACATAAGGAAATGCGGCGTAAATCAGGGGAACCTTATATACTCCACCCCCTGGCCGTAGCGCGTATTACAGTAGAAGAAATCGGTCTGGGTGTTACTTCAGCAATCTGCGCCCTGCTACATGATGTAGTTGAGGATACAGAGATCACCCTGGACGATATCAGCCAGGAGTTTGGCAGTGTGTATGCCCGCATTATTGACGGGCTGACGAAGATCAGCAATGTGGTAGACTTCAAAAATGGAGTTTCGATGCAGGCCGAAAACTTCAGAAAGATATTACTGACCCTTGCCGAAGATCCGAGAGTAATCCTGATCAAACTGGCAGACAGGTTGCATAACATGCGTACCCTGACCAGTATGGCCAGGGATAAGCAAATGAAAATTGCTTCTGAAACCTCGTTTATCTATGCACCGCTGGCACATAGACTGGGCTTGTACGAGATCAAATCTGAGCTGGAAGACCTCAGTCTGAAATACACCCAGCCGGATGTATATATTGACATTGTACGCAAGCTGAGCGAAACAAAAAATAACCGCGCCAAGTATATCCGTGAATTCATCAAACCGGTAAAGCAGGAACTGGATGATCATAATTTCAAATTTGAAATTTATGGCCGTCCTAAAGCCGTGCATTCCATCTGGAACAAGATGAAGAATAAGAATGTTGCATTCGAAGAGGTATTTGACCTTTTCGCCATTCGCATCATTCTCGATTCGCCGAGAGAGCAGGAAAAAGAAGATTGCTGGAGGGTTTACTCCATCATCACCAATTTCTATCGTCCCAGCCCGGAGCGTTTGAGAGACTGGATTTCCGTACCGAAAGGTAATGGCTATGAGGCCTTGCACACAACAGTAATGGGGCCTTCGGGCAGATGGGTAGAAGTACAGATCCGCACCAAGAGGATGAATGAAATTGCGGAAAAAGGTCTGGCAGCACACTGGAAATATAAAGAAGGCACCCAAAGCGAAAGTAAACTGGATGCCTTCCTGAAACATATCGGTGAAATTCTGAACAATTCGGAAGCCGATTCCCTGGATTTCCTCCAGGATTTCAAACTGGATCTGTTTACAGAAGAGATATATGTGTATACTCCGAAAGGAGATATGCGCGTATTGCCTAAAGGCGCTACTGCACTGGATCTTGCTTTTGATATTCACTCTGCACTAGGTGCACGTTGTATCGGAGCAAAAGTGAACTTTAAACTAGTGCCCTTAAGCTATGTGCTGAAGAGCGGTGACCAGGTAGAGATCATTACCTCTTCAAAACAGAAGCCTTCGGAAGACTGGCTGAAGTTTGTGGTTACGGGTAAATCCAAATCACGAATCAAGTATTACCTGAGAGAGGAAAAACGTACGATTGCGGAAGATGGCAAGGCTATTCTGGAACGTAAGCTGCACTCTCTGAACCTGGAACCGAATACGCATAATATTAACGAGATCACGAACTTCTTCAAGTTCCCCTCTCCGCTGGACATGTACTATGCAGTGGCCGTAAGTAGTATTGATCTTAAAATACTGAAGACCTTTACGATCAACGGCGACAAATTCTATCAGCCGGCCAAAGAAACGATAACGCATCCGGAGCATAAGGAACAGGAGGGTAAGCCTTCTTTACAGAAAGGTGCAGAGTTGGTGATCTTCGGAGAGAGTTCTGATAAGATCCTGTACAAACTGGCTACCTGTTGTCAGCCGATACCGGGCGATGATGTATTTGGTTTTGTGACCTCGGGCGAAGGCCTGAAGGTACACCGTTACGACTGTCCTAATGCACAGAGTCTGCTGGCTAACTATGCACACCGTATCGTGAAGATCAAGTGGGCCAAAAATAAGGAAATCTCTTTCCTTACCGGTATCCGTATTATCGGTCTGGATGATGTGGGTATTGTACAGGGTATTACACATGTTATTACAACAGAGATGCGCCTCAACATCCGCTCGATCAGTATCGATTCGCAGGATGGGGTGTTTGACGGTACCATTAAAGTATTCGTAAAAGACAAAGAAGAACTGGATACCCTTTGCACCAATATTGAACGTATAGAGGGTGTACAAAAAGTATTAAGACTGGAAGCTGACTCTGCAGCAGAATCATAAATTACATGACCCAAACTGATTATTTATACAAACAGGTAGTGGCTGCGCCACTACCCTTTCCTCCCGTAAGCTGGTGGCAAGAGGCCCTGAAAGCCCCTGTGCTGATCCTGGATGTAAAAGAGCATTATCAGAAAATGTCTTATCGTAACCGCTATTACCTGGCCGATAAGAAAGGAAAATCCTTACTGAGTATCCCATTAAGCAGTGGCCGCAACCAGAGGATTCCTATGCAATCGGTGGGCATTTCATATGCCGAACCCTGGCAGAAGGTACACTGGCGTACAATACAGACTTTACTGGGCAACGCCCCTTTTTTTGAATATATCGATTACCAGCTGTTCTCGTTTTTTGAAGAAGAGACGACCAATCTCTGTGACTGGAATATTGCGACCATACAATGGGCCAACAGGTTCCTGGGCAGCCCGCTGGAGATCAGGCTGAGCAGCGAGTATATTGAAGCGTATGGTACTGAAACCCTGGATATCAGGAATACCATACATCCTAAAAACATACCAGCAGCGGCACAGCGACCTTACTACCAGGTATTCTCAGAAGATGCCGGTTTCCTCCCCGACTGTTCTATCCTGGATCTTATCTGCTGTGAAGGTAAATATGCCACACACATTTTAAATAGCTAAAGATAAAGGGCCGCATATTGCGGCCCTTTATCTTTATAATGCTGTCTTACGAATGCAGTATCTTTAATTTGACTGTTTCTATACGGGTTTGTGTAGCCAGCAAGATCTCAAATTCAAATTTATTAATGATGATTCTTGTATGCTGTTTCGGAATGGTTGTATAGTTCTTAATGATGTAACCGGAGAGTGTTTCCGTGTCTTTATCGTCCAGGTCTATATCATATTTTTGCTTCAGGTAGTCCAGCTTCAGGCGGCCTGAAAAAAGGTACTCATTTTCCGCGATCTGGCTTTCGGTATATTCCTCAATATCATATTCATCCTTAATATCTCCGAAGATCTCTTCCAGCACATCTTCCATCGTTACAAAACCTGCGGTACCGCCAAACTCATCCACTACCCAGGCTATGCTTTTTCTTTCCTTGGTAAATAGGTGAATGAGGTCAATCGCATTCATCGTTTGCGGAACCGTAGGAATGCTATGCAGGATCTCCCGTATTCCCGATGGATTCTTGCCCAATTCCAGGTGATGCACATACCCGATTACAGAATCGATATCCTTTTCGTAAATAATGATCTTGGACAACTTGGAACGCACAAATGCATCGCGTACGGACTGCGTTGGACTACTTACATCCATTGCCAGTATCTCATTGCGCGGGATCAGGCATTTACGCACTTTTACTTGTGTCAGTTGCAGTACTTTTTCGAACAGTTCTTTATTCAGGGTCTCATCGTCATTATGCCCATGTATGGAATTCCGAAGGAAAAGGTTAGGATCGGCCCGTTCAAAAACGGCTTGTTTCTTATTGGTTTTGATATTAAACAGGTATTTCAGGATCACTTCTGAAAAGCTGATAAAGAAACCTGCAATCGGATTGGTAAAACGGGTCACAAAGTTAATGAACGGTGCCCAGGCTGCCATCTTGCTTTCAGGGTTGCTTTCAAACCCTCTTTTGGCGATAAAACTGATGCCCAGCAGGATCAGTGATGAGGCCAGCATCCAGTCCAGGATCAGCTGGGTGTATTCAAATTCTCTCAGTACCTCCGGCAGCATTTTCATCAGGTAACCGGAGAGGTAATGCAGCGAAAGGCAAAAGCCGATCAGCGATACATAAAACCCAATAATAGTTGCCCCCCAGAAGCGCTCCGGAAACTCAAAAAAGTTGCCCAGCAAAATGCCGGTACGGGTATGCTGCTTACGCTTCAGCTCAATCGTCAATCTGTTCGCTGCGAAAAAAGCAAATTCCAGTCCGGCGAATACAATAATAAATATCAGAAAAAACAGTAAGAGGGCACTGGAAATAACGATAAAGGTTTGCATTACGGTCATACGTTATTATTTCATAAATCTTGGTCAACAAATTACATTATGCGTAAAGATAACGGATAATTTGGTATGTAGCGCGTCAAAATTGTAGGTATAAAATATGAATTATCTATATTTTCGGGGATTAAATTGTACCTTTGCTCTCCATTTTTAATTTTCCCAATGATAAGTCGCAGAAATATCCGTGTTAAAGTAATGCAGGCCCTTTATGCCCTGGAATCGTTTGATGCATTTGACCTGAAAGATGCAGAAGCACAACGTAAGAAAGGCTTACAATTGCTGACGGAAAAATTTGTTAATGCAGCTGAATTGTTCAACGTTTCGATGTTGTACCTGGCACGCATTGCACAATACGCAGAAACGGACTCCCGTCAGCGTTCCTCCAAATACCTGCCGACAGAAGCGGACATGAACGTAAACACTAAGCTCGCAGGGAACCTTTATCTCTGGGATATGCTGGAGAATGCTACCTTCCAGGAGCGCATCAGCGAAGACAAACTGGATCAGAAGGTGGAAATGGATCGGGTTAAGAAAACGTACCAGCACCTGTGCACTACTGAAAAGTACCTGAGCTATATCCAGAATGATGACCGCACTGCTGCAGAAGATAAAGCAATGCTGTACTTTATCTGGAAAGAAGAAATGGCCCACAACGAGGACTTCCAGGAGTATATGACGGATACATTTGACGGATGGGAAGATGATAAGGATATGGTGATGATGCTGGTAGATAACTTTTTCAAAAGCCCTAAGGGTGTTAACTTCCTGCAATTCATATCCGGTGAAAAGAATGAATATGCCCGCAGCCTGATGACTACCGTACTGGAAAGAGATCAGGTACTGATGGAACTCATCGAACCTAAGCTGAATAACTGGGATGCGGACCGTGTAGCAACAATTGACCTGATCCTGCTGAAAATGGGCGTAAGTGAATTCTTATACTTCCCTACGATCCCTACCAAAGTGACCATCAACGAGTATATTGAGGTCGCTAAGAACTACAGCACTCCTCAGAGCGGGCAGTTTGTAAACGGTGTACTGGATAACCTGCTGAAAGAACTGACCCAGGAGAATAAAATCAGAAAAATCGAACGTACGAAAAACTAATTACAGCTTTTTATATCATTTTTGCTACTTTTATGACTATGAAAATATTGACAGGAGCTAAAATACTGGGTGTTATAAGTGTTTTGTATATCGGATTTACCTCATGTGATTCTGTTCAGCAGGATGTCAACAGGGGCTCCATTATTCTGGGAGATCCGGCAACTATTGTAACCGAGACAGATACTCAATTCCTGGGCGATATCGTAATGGACCTGGAAGAAAAAGAGCTGGCTCCTGCCCCTGCGGCGGCTACGGCAAAAGATACTTTTCATAATGTAGAAATGGCCAATCAACTGGCGGCCCAACAAAAGAAAGATTCTGCTGCGGCTTTGGCGGCCAAAGACAAACCCGAGGCCAAAGAAGCTCCTAAAAAAATGAGCAGAGCAGAACAGCGGGCTCAGAAAAGAAAAGAAGAAGAGGAGAAAAGGAAAGAGGAAGAGGCAGCCCGTAAGAAAAAACAAACCAATACCAGAAAGTCGGGCAATAAAAAGATTGCTCAGAAAGAAACAACCAGGAAAAGAAGATAACAAGTATATAATAAGCAATGCCCCGGTATACCGGGGCATTGCTTATTATATACTTGTTTACGATTAAGGTCCTTTACGTGCGGGCTCTTTAGGCGAAGGCCATTTTTTAGGAGCACCCGTTTTCATATCCAGCGGCATAACAATCTGTTGTCTGCTCATCATTTCCGGCTCTTCACAGGCCATATACACCAGCATCGCAACCAGCATGGCATTATGCCTGATGTCTTCAAAAACGATCTTATCATAGGTATCTCTCTGGGTATGCCAGGTATAATCACGGTAATGCCAGTTTTTGGCAGAAAGGTAAAATGCCGGAATGCCGGAAGAGACAAAAGAAACATTATCGGAGCCGCCATTGTCCGGTGCCCCCGGATAGCGCATGGCCAATTCCTTCTTAAACGTTTCCGGAATATAGTTGAGCCATTTCTCGAAACAGGCGTACGCATTCAAAAATCCTTGCGTGTTGATCTCTGCAATGCGGGCTGTTCCATTATCCTGGTTCAGCACAAGGCTTATCTTGTCCTGCAGCTCCGGATGATCCTTTACAAAGGAGGCCGATCCATTCAGTCCCTGCTCTTCTCCACCCCAATGGCCTACCAGGATAGTACGTTTAGGATTAGGATATACTTTTTTCAAAATGCGCATAGCTTCCATCATAGTCAGGACACCGGTTCCATTATCGGTAGCACCTGTACCGGCATCCCAGGAGTCCAGGTGGGCCGATAATACAACGTACTGATCCGGATGCTCTGTACCCTTCATTTCTGCAATTGTATTGTAAGTAGGTACATCTGCTCCGAAAGAAGACTCTGCGGCGATCTGCACTTCAGGAACGGTACCATAGGTAAGGTAACGGTACAGTAAATTATAATCTTCCAGTCCCAGCTCTACAGATGGTATCTGCTTGGTTCTGGCAGAGAATACTCTTGTTACCCCCCAGCCACCAGACCAGGTATTGGCTATAATACCGGCAGCGCCGGCAGCTTCCAGCTGCACCGGTAAGGTACGGGAAGTGAAGCCGGTCTTTTTAATACGGTTCTGCCAGTTGTTGGTTAAAACGCGTTGTGCATTTTTAAAACTATCGTAACGCTCGGCACTTACATTGGCCTGCCAGCTATCATCAGGTCTGCCCGATAACTGCGGCTGTGAGATCATGACCAGTTTACCTTTAGCCTCTTTACGCATCCACTGGTCATATGCAGCGGAATCCTGCAGATCCGGTAAGGCAATGACTTTGGCTTTAACCGGCTTTTTCCCGGTCGATGGTGACCAGGCCATTTGTGTGCCTTCAAGATTGATACGGCGCGGATACAGCATATCGATATGGCTGATACCCCGCTGCCAGGAGCGCCAGGTACCCCATTGCTCATTATGGGCATCGATCCCGAAACTCAGGTAAGTATTCTTTACAAAATCATGTGCGCGCTGCATTTCTGCAGTACCGATCAGTCTCGGTCCTATTACATCCAGGAACTGATGTGCTCTTTCCTCCAGGCTTTTGTCAGTAGTACCTTCCTGCCATATGGCATTGATTAAAGACTGGTGGGGATTGGTTTGCTGGGCGTGCAAAGTAGTAGTGCATATTCCTGCTGTAGCGAGGAATATGAAGTGGTATAATTTTCTCATCAGTAATTTAATATTGCAAGCAATAAAAATAAACAATTTGAGAGAGAAACTAAAGTGTATCGCATGAAAAAAGACAGGAGTACCCTGTCTTAATGCGTTCTTAGCGGGAAAGTTGCTTTAAGCGTTCCTTTTCTTTTGCAGAAAGGCTGTCTATGCCGTTACGATTAATCTTCTCCAGCAGGCGATCCAGTTCCTGGGTCTTGCGCTGCCGGTCAATATTATAATGATCGTCGATCGTCATGCGTTGCTGTTCTCTTGTAGTAAAGGAATTACGCTTCGTACGTCTGCTGCGCACGAACCATATAACTAATGCAACCAGTAAGAGTATGGCAAACAATGATTCCATAGATGCAATATACAAAAAAAACATACCAGGGAAAGACCCGGGTATGATCAATATTTTGCTAAAAATTTGGTGCAGCATATGATTATACTGCACCAAACCAATATCTTATAAGACACCGTATAGCCGGTAATGCTAATTATTTTTTAGCAAAGTAATCGCTCACTTTATCTTTGTGAATGATTGCTTCTTTAAAAGTATAAGCACCTGATTTAGGACTGCGAACAGCTTTAATTACTTTTGTGTAATTTTTCGCATCCAGGTTAGCGTTAGGATCTTTCTTAATCGCGGTTTTCGCTGCTTTTGCCATTTTAATACGTTTTTAAGAATGATAGTAACCTATCAAACAAAATTATTATTTAATTTCTTTGTGTACAGTCACTTTTTTAAGAATCGGGTTGTATTTTTTCAACTCGATACGCTCAGGCGTATTTTTCTTATTCTTAACTGTGATATAACGACTTGTTCCCGCCATTCCAGAATTTTTATGCTCTGTGCACTCTAAAATAACCTGAACACGATTGCCTTTCTTAGCCATCTCAGTAAATATTTTTAAATTTTAATACTAAATTAGATTTCCACACCCTTAGCACGCAGATCTTTCACTACTGCTAAAAGTCCTTTTTTGTTAATTGTACGGATTGCATCAGATGATACTTTCAGCGTCACCCAACGATCCTCTTCTACTAAAAAGAAACGCTTAGTTTGCAAATTAGGCAAAAAACGACGTTTGGCTTTCTTGTTAGAGAAAGATACTTTGTGACCTGTAATAGGCTTTTTTCCGGTTACCTGACATACACGTGCCATATCTTACGAATATTTATTTTTTTGGACTGCAAAGGTGCGACTTTTATTTTACTCAGCCAAATTTTTTAAGAAAAAATATTAATTAATTTATGCTTTTAAGCGATCTCCGGATACAAAAGCTGGTCCAGATCAGCGATTCCAAGGTTTGCCTCAGAAATAAATCCTTCACCATAGGTTGTTCCGATCCGTTTGCCCAGCAAAGCGGCCCTTTCTTTTATTTTATCCAGGAACTTTTCTGAAGAGATATACGTTACGGGTGCACCATCATCATCTTTGCTAAAGAATTGAGTACCATAACATTTAACCGACTCCATTTTAGCCTCCATGCTCTCTGTAACATCGACAATAAACGATGGTTCCAGAAAGCGATCCTGGATGTAATGAAATACTCTTTTGGGTCTCCAGGCTGCCTGTGGCTGCCCTTCCCATGCTGTCTCGATCTTAATCAGCCCACTCAGGAAGGCGGCATCGCGGATCAGTGTCGATGCACGTCCATGATCGGGATGACGGTCAGAGGGTGCATTGGCCAGGATAATATCCGGCTGGTGCAGGCGAATCACCTGTACCAGTTTGAGTACATTTTCACGGCTGTGCTGAAAAAAAAAGCCATCTTCCATTTGCAGATTATGGCGCTGTACAATACCCAGCACTTTCGATGCCGCTGCTGCTTCTGCATAGCGGGTGTCTATTGTACCACGGGAGCCCAGTTCTCCTTCTGTAAGATCAACAATTGCAACCTGTTGCCCTTTACGGACATGATTATATAAAGTGCCTGCACAACCCAGTTCCACATCATCGGGATGGGCGCCAATGGCCATTACATGAATTTTCATGATGCAAAAATACGGTTAATTCATTATGTTGTACCTACAATGATTTAGTCGATAACAAAACATTAATGAATTAACCATCAGTAAGTTATTAAAGGGATCTATTTGGTTTTCATCTTCCGGATCTGTACTCCGGGCACCTGATTATAATAGTACTTGGATTCTATTTCCTGGACAATCATTTCGATCTCCCGGTCGCGGTTATACGGATCGTATTGCTCTTTAAGATTATTATCGAAAAAGTAAGCAGCTGTCTGAGACAGACGTGCATTCAGGCCACCTTTCATCTCTTTAATAATAGAGTAACAGTCTTTACCGGTCTGCCGGTTGATCAGTTTCACCAATAAAACCCCTTGTGTAGTAGACATATTTTTCAGCGGGTCTTTAAATTTGGCATTCAGCTGACTTTCTACTGCCCGCAGGTATTTTTTGCGGTCTCTGCGGCCGTCCGCCTTCATCATTTCCACATCTACATCGTTCAGTATTTTGGCTGCGGCTATAGCATAAGGCCATACGGTCATTATATTATACCGGAGCCGGGCTATGCGGTCTCTCTTGTTCTGATCCAGGTAAGTAGCCAGGGTCTGCACCTCTTCCAGGTAGAAATGGGGTAAGGTATCTCTACCCAGCACGACACCGTACGTGATGATTGTATCGTTTACGCCCTTCTTTTGCTGTGCCTCAGCGCGGAACGAGCAGCCCAGCATCAGCAGCATGCAACAGCATATACCGGTTATTTTATAATGTGTGGTCATAGTACTCAGACTTAAAATGATCGTACATGATTACCTGTACGCAGATTCTATTGTAAAGTTATTAGAATATTTCTTTTCCACAAGGTTTAAGGTGCCAAAGATATAACAGGAGCTTAATTTGCATAACTAGTGATAATTCCATATTTTGCAATTCAATATATAAAGGAAATCGGCACAATGATCACTAATTTAAGTCTCCAGAACTCCCTGCTCTCTCAATGGTTGCATGAGATCAGGTCTGTTAATAAACAGGTCGATCGTATGCGTTTCAGGAGAAATACTGAGCGTATAGGGGAAATAATCGCTTATGAGATCAGCAAAGTACTGGACTATAACCATACGGATACGACCACCCCGCTGGGCAATAAACCGGTACAGACCATTTCGGAACAGCCGGTACTGGCTACTATATTAAGAGCCGGGGTGCCTCTGCATCAGGGATTGCTTAATTATTTTGACCATGCGGACAGTGCATTTATTGCTGCATACCGCAAGCATAATAAAATTGACGGTACGTTTGAAATTGAACAGCATTATGTTACCTGCCCGGACCTGGATGGTAAGACGCTTATCATTGCAGACCCTATGCTGGCGACCGGTGCATCGCTCATCCTGGCTATAGAGGGCCTGCTGGAATTCGGGCAACCGAAAAGCATTCATATTGCTAATGTAATTTCCTGCACGGAAGGTATAGAAAATGTACTGAGAAAATTCCCTGAAGCCCATATCTGGACAGGCGATATCGATGATGAGCTTACTGCAAAAGGATACATTGTTCCCGGTCTGGGAGATGCAGGCGATTTGTGCTTTGGAAGTAAACTTCAATTTTAAGAAGCAGTAAAATATTTTTCTATATAATCGCTAGGAAAATAAAAGAAAAAGTTATAGTATTGTGAACAAATTCCCGTATTTTTAGGGAACGGAATGAACAAGGAGATGTCCGATCTATCACCCCATAATATTCATAAATAGATGAAAAAATTTTTATGTAGCATATCCGCGGCTTTTTTATGTCTGAGCGCGGGGTCGTCATTTGCACAGGATTCCCATTTTACCCAGTACTTTGCCTCCCCATTAACACTTAACCCGGCACATACAGGTCTTACTACTGGTGATTATCGCGTAAGTGTTATCGGCAGATCACAGTGGTATACGGTTACTAATAATCCTTATATGACTGGTGCTTTATCTTATGATATGCCGATTCTGAAGGGTAAATTACCTGAAGGAGATGCTGCAGGCTTCGGTTTACAGGTATTATATGACAAAGCCGGTTCCGGTGCGTTACAAAATATTACCAGTACTTTATCCCTGGCTTATCACAAAGCACTGGGTGTTGAAAAGAATCACCGTATCTCATTAGGGGTACAAGGTTCGCTGGTGCAGAAATCTATCCGTTTTGACAAGCTTGTCTTCGGTAATGAAATCGATTTCGGCAGATCTACAGTATACCTGCCTAACACTTCCGGTGAAGGGCTGCAAAACGCAGATCTGACCTACCCTGACTTCAATGCCGGTATCCTGTATTCTGGTCAGATCAATGAAAACACGATGTTATATGGTGGTTTCTCTTACTATCACTTAACCCGTCCTACAGAAAAATTCACCAGCCGTGCTACGGATGTGTCTGTTAAAATCAATTCCCGTTACACTGCCTATGTAGGTGGTGCAATGAACCTGAACTCTCATACTGTTGCTTACCTGAGCACTATGTATCAGCAACAAGGTACTGCATGGGAATATCTGATCGGTGGTGCGGTAGGTTTCATCCTGAACCCGTACAACGATGAGGATACTAAAAACACTACTTTATACCTGGGTGCTTGGTACCGTTACGGTGATGCGATCGCTCCTTATGTAGGTTTCGAATGGTCTAACTGGCAAATGGGCTTCACTTACGATGTGAACGTTTCTAAATTCCAGCAGGCAACTAACGGACAGGGTGCGGTAGAATTCTCTGCTACGTACAACGGTATTATCGAGAAGATCGTAAGAAAGCGTTACAACTTCGCTTGTCCTAAGTTCTAATCCGATTTATTTTAAATAATTGATAAAAAACCATACGGCATGTATGGTTTTTTTATTTTTGTGCAAATTCAATTTTTCTATGTCTCTGAACGCCCATATACAACCGGCAGTACGTATTTTTCTGCCACAGGATTTTGCACTTACAACCTGGGAAGCGGTTGAACCTTATTTTGAACAATTAGTCGCTGCCCCTATTAATGATAAAAGCCAGCTGGAGCAATGGTTACAGCAATGGAGTGAACTGGAAGCGGTGATCAGTGAAGATGCCTGCTGGAGGCAGATCAAAATGACCTGCGATACGACCGATCCCGCACTGGAAGAAGCATTTAATTATTTCTGTCTGGAAATAGAACCAAAATTAAAACCATACAACAACCGCCTGCAGCAAAAGCTGATGGATAGTCCTTTTACCAAAGAGCTGGACCATGCACAATACTTTCCGCTGCTGCGCCAGATCGAGAATGCGCTGAGCCTGTACCGCGAAGAGAATGTGGCACTGGAAGCCCAACTGAGCGTTCTGCAACAGCAATACGGGGTGATCTCTTCTAAAATGACCATCACGGTGAATGACCAGTTGTACACCCTGCAACAGGCTGCTAAATTTTTACAGGAACCGGATCGTAAGCTGAGAGAAGAGGTGTTTGTAAAGGTCAATGAAAGAAGAGGCGAAGACCGCGCCGAACTGGACAAGCTCTTTGACCAGTTACTGGTATTGCGCCAGCAGATTGCAGAAAATGCCGGTTTTGATAATTACAGAGATTACAAATTCAGGGCTTTAGGCCGCTTTGACTATACGCCGGAAGATTGTTATAATTTCCATGAGGCGGTTAAAATACATATTTTACCCTTACAGGAACGCCTGCTCGAGCACCGCAGGAAACAACTGGGTCTTGAGGTATTAAGACCTTATGATGTGGATGCTGTTCCTGAAAATGAGCAGCCGCTGAAACCATTTACCAATGGTACAGAGATGCTGGACAAAAGCATCGAAGTGTTTGGCAAATTGCACCCTTACTTTGGCGACTGTCTGCAGGTGATGCAGGGTATGCAGCGCCTGGATCTGGATAGCCGTATAGGCAAGGCTCCGGGAGGCTATAACTGCCCGCTGGCCGAAACCGGTGTACCATTTATCTTTATGAATGCAGTAGGTACGATCAATGATGTGATTACCATGATGCATGAAGGGGGCCATGCGATACACTCTTTCCAGTCGCATCACCTGCCACTGAGTGCATTTAAAGAATACCCGATGGAGATCGCAGAACTAGCCAGCATGAGTATGGAGCTGTTTTCTATGGATCACTGGGATATCTTTATGCCGGAAGCCAATGATTTACTGAAGGCCAAACAGGAGGAACTGGAAAGGGTTATTGATGTATTGCCGTGGATTGCTACCATTGATAAATTCCAGCACTGGATCTATACCCATCCGGGCCATACTGTAGCGGAACGTACCGAAGCATGGAAAACCATCTTTATGGAGTTTGCACCGAAAAATATCGATCGCAGCGGACTGGAACAGTATTTTGAGGCTAACTGGCAAAGACAGCTGCACTTGTATGAAGTGCCCTTCTACTATATCGAATACGGTATTGCGCAACTGGGTGCTGTAGCGATGTGGAGACAGTACAAAGCGAACCCGCAGGAGACCCTGCAGCGCTACCTGGATGCACTAGCATTGGGGTATACCAAAACCTTACCGGAGCTGTACCAGACTGCCGGCATCCGCTTTAGTTTTGATGCGGAGTACATACAGGAGCTGAAAGGATTCCTGGAAGGGGAACTGGCTGCTGTAGGTCTGTAGAAATGATATACTTATGTTGTTGCGCGCCCTGAAACAGGGCGCGCAATTTTTTTGTTAAATACATACCTAAGTTACAGATGTATTCAATAATTAGGTATATTTGATTTCAAATCGTCGTATGAACAAACAATCTTTGTATAAAGGATGCCTGGAGCCGATTGTCCTGCAGCTGCTGGGCAGTCATGATCGTATGTATGGTTATGAAATAACGGTGAAGGTAAAAGAGTTGACCAAAGGAGCACTGCAGATTACTGAGGGGGCGCTCTACCCTTTGCTGCACCGCCTGGAAGGAGCAGGGGTGCTCACTGCCGAAATGGAGCATGTGGGTAACCGTATGCGTAAGTATTACCGCCTTACTCCGCAAGGGCAGCAGACCCGTACAACAGCGCTGAGCGAACTGAACGACTTTATCGCGACCCTGCAATTATTTAATAAACCTGCAATTTCATAATAATGCATCCTGAAAAACAATCCCTTACCGAAACGGAGCTGGATTACCTGTACCAATTCTGTCGAAAACACTATATCCGGTATTATGATGTACAGGTTGAGCTGGTCGATCACCTGGCCAATGCCACAGAAGTATTGATGCAGGAGCGCCCGGAATTAAGCTTTACTGCAGCGGTCGACACGGTATACGCAGGATTTGGCAAAACCGGTTTCCGTAAGATTATTGCTGCCAAAGAAGAAGCACTGGAGCAGCAGCATAAATCTTTCTATAACCAAACCTTCCGCTCCTACTTCACACTGCCCCGCATACTCATGATGCTTTGTGCCTTTGCCCTGATATGGGGTCTGCACCGCTTTACAGAAGGCCATACGATACTCCGCGCAAGTGCTCTACTGGCTCTTGCTGGTGCAGCATTGCTTTATGAGATCGGATTGCCCATATACCTTCATTATGCTTATAAACGCCCCAAACAAGAGTTGATCAGCAGACAGGTACATCGTCCGTACTATTATTATCTGACAATATTCTGCTATCCTGAACTGAAATTCGTTTTGAATTATTTCTGGGATTATGAGCGTTACCTATATCTCGCAGACCATTACTTAATCCTGATCGGCCTGTTTTGTATGCTGGGGGTACTCCTGCAACTGGTACATCTGGAGGTTAGTAAGAGAATATACCGAAAAGCATATGAGGATTATCCTCTGGCTTATGCTTAAAGATATTTAGAATATAAAAACTAGTTGCGCCCGGCATAGCCGGGCGCAACTAGTTTTTATAGAACTGTCCTTGACCCGGTCTTGGGCCACATCTTAGGGCAATGCCGATAATACAACGATGCAGGTAACTATGAACATCTCAATATACAATGCATAGCGCTAACTTATATTCTTATTTCATATATCAACAATTTAATTTTAGTCTCAACTAAAGCGAAAATCTTGACCTGTAATCAAAACAGCTGTTTACCTCATCAAGAAAGATCTTAAAAATCAATCTGTATTTACAGAAGGAGAAAAACAATGATATCAAATTCCATTTCTATTTGTAAAAGCAGTATTCAATACTGGGAGAAAAATCTATGAAACCATACATCAGTTTACTCATTTATACTTTAATGGTAGTCGTTTTAACATCCGGGGTATTTGGAGCTATAAAAAAACTGAGGACTGACAAAACCGTCACCTCATTCTGTATGATGGTAATTTATATAATTTGCTGCTTATACTCCCTATATAATCTATCAAAGGTTTTACTGAATCTTTTCCTGACGTTCAGGAAATAATCTCAATATATGAATGCATTTGCTTCATCTTTAAAAACACTGCTAAGCGTATCTGCACAGATATGCTTAGCAGTGTTAATTTATTTCGCTTTCATGTGGCTTCAAATGTTTTTCAATAAGCTTCCATATAATCTAAGCTTATTAGGGCCTTTTATGCTACTGACTATATTAGTTATTTTGAAACAAAGTTGGCTCAAACGCTCTTACAAGCCAACCTTAATAATGAAATATGCTTTACGAACTTTGGCTTTAAGTATTTTGGGCATAATATTTTTTGAAGGGTTTACCTTACTCATAATGTTCCTTAATTCAGATAATAATTTGGATCATTATGTTAGCCTTATGAGTGCCTCGTTTGCCAATCCTACAAAACACGTTCCTATCATAATGAATATATACGTTCCTGCCGCAATGGAGGAAGTATTGTGCCGGTTCTTAATTTTATCTCTCCTTATATACAAAGGCATTAATCGTTACTGGTCTATTTTGATCAGCTCAATTGTTTTTTCCATTTGCCATGGTCAGTATAATTATTATGTCCTAGTATATATTCTTTTTATTGGAATAGCATTTGGCATGCTATATTTAATGTTTCAAAATCCTGGAGTAGCGATAGGGTTACACTTTACCATTAATTATTTTGCGCATTTAAGTCCAAACTATGATGCTCATGCATATTACTTACCTAATAGTTTTTCAGCAGTCTGGAAAGAAAATACCCTTATTGCTTATTATTGCATAACGGTACTCATTGCCTGGATTTATACCCAATACATTCGCCCGCGATTGCAGCAAAAAGAGTTAAATATATCTCACAACAAAGGGTCAGCATAGTGCTGACCCTTTGTTGTAAAATACTTGTAATAAATATTAGTAAGCTGGCTGTAAGGGTTTGGTACCCATAATGGTATCAATCTCTTCCAGTACTTCTGGCGTCAGTTTAGGCAGGATGTCCAGTGCTTTTAAATTCTCTGTCAATTGTGATTCTTTGGTAGCACCAATGATGGCTGTGGTCACATTCGGGTTGGCGATGGTCCAGGCCAGGCTTAATGTAGCCAGTGAGGTGCCCAGTTCATCCGCCACTTTTTTCAGGTTGCGTACATCCTGTAATTTCTGGTCGGTGATGGTTTTGTCTTTAAGCCACTCAAAGCCTTCCAGCGACAGACGGGAGCCTTCAGGTATACCATCGTTATACTTACCGGTCAGTAAACCAGAGGCCAGCGGGCTCCAGATGGTGGTTCCCATACCTGCGGTTTTAAAGATCTGCAGGTACTCCTGCTCCATTTTATGGCGGTTGAAGAGGTTATACTCCGGCTGCTCCATCTTAGGACCTTCCAGTCCCAGACGTTGTGCAACGGCATGGGCTTCCATAATCTCTACACCACTCCATTCGCTGGTACCCCAGTAGAAGATTTTGCCTTGCTGTATGAGTGTATTCATCGTGCGCACGACTTCTTCAATAGGCACATGCTTATCGGGGCGGTGGCAGAAATACAGATCCAGGTAGTCGACCTGTAATCTTTTCAGTGCCTCATCACAGGCTTCCATAATATGTTTGCGACCCAGTCCATGCTGGTTAGGTTTATTCTCTTTGCCTCTCCAGCCAAAGAAGACTTTACTGGATACGACATAGGATGTGCGATCCCAGTTCTTGGTTTTCAGCACACGGCCCATCATTTTTTCTGATTCGCCCAGTGCATATACTTCAGCATTATCAAAAAAGTTAACTCCGTTCTCATAAGCAATGCTCATCAGCCGATCAGAGATACCATCATCAATCTGTTTGTGGAAAGTAACCCATGAGCCGAATGATAATACACTCAGATCAAGGCCGGTATTACCCATTTTACGATATTCCATATATTCTTTGATTATTATTTTGTTGAAGATACAAATGTAGGTCAATGATCTGCAGTATAACGTTAGTTTATTCTTAAGCTGGCATCAATAAATATGATATAAACAGGTGTATACATAAGAGGGCCACATCAGAAAATGCGGCCCTCTTATAGTACAGTATTGATGATTTATTTACGGTCAAATTTATATCCGATACCTACCTGGATATTATTTGTTGCACCCAGATCATTCACACCGAATACACGGTCATATGGTCTTGGAGCGATGTAGTTATATCTTGCTTCAACAAAGAAGCCTTTTACGATATAGTAGTTTACCCCAGCCACACCACCAATCTGGAATGGGTTCAGGTAATCTGTAGTTTCTGTTCTGTCTCCCTGGGAAGAACCTGTTTTCAGGTTGGTGTTAGATGCCAGGTTGAAGTTAAAAGTAGGTCCGGCAAATACGCTGAAAGAAGGTGTAATAAAATACTTCGCTTCTAATGGTACACTGATGGAATGGAAGCGGTTAATGGCTACTACAGTTGTATTGTTAACCGTAGCTTTTGTTCTCAGGTTGTAAAAATCATAGTTTGCCTCTAATTGCAGTTTGAATTTATCACTTGGTTTCTTGAAGGAGAACTCAACCAATCCTCCGGCATAACCGCCCACCCCAAATGGAGATGTAACGCCTGAAGCTTTATTTTCCAGCATAGAATTAGAAAAGTTTGCACCTCCTTTAACTCCGAATCTAACTGATTGTGCATTTGTCGTCGTCGCAACAGCGGCCAGCGCTGCTACTGATAAAATGATCTTCTTCATAAAATTGCTATTTTGTTTGTTTTTGTTTGTTTACTACACGGTGCATCAATGCAGACATGCATTCATTTACAAAGGCAAAATAACGAAGCCGAAGACTACAAAAGTCGGCCGGGCGTGATTTTAGGATGTCTTTAACGCTGCATCCCTATTGAGCGGCAACTAATTTTAACGTACATTAAACAAATACATCAGTTTTACGCTCCACACATTATTGAACTGTTCGGCTCTCCCGAAACTACTTAGTGCAGCATTCGGCTTACGGATAGAAACCAGGGAGTACTGAAACCTGGGTGAAACAAAAAAGCCATAACCGATATGAAAACTAGCTGTAGCGAGGAAACTCACGTCCAGCTTCCTAAAAGGAAAATTGTATACCTGTCCGCTCACGGTACTGATCTCTTCTTCTGAAGCACCAAGGTAACCCATTGCAAAACCGGCACCATATATACTCTTCCGCGGACCACGCCAGTAATTAAGCTGTAGCGGAAGCTCTGCATAGATCAATGAAATTTTCTGCTGTTGTACATTGGTAGCCGTGCCGCTGCCAGAACCGAATGCACCTTTTCCGGCATACAACACTTCCATGCTCCAGGCCAGAGTACCTTCAACCGGAAGTCCGGCATTACGCACCGGCAAATACAGTATACCACCGCCTGCAGGGCTGATCTTGTTATATCCTTTATACCCATCGCCATCTACCTGGGTAAAGTTGACTCCGGCCAGTAGTCCGCCAACAGGGCGGGCATTATCATAATCATATTGTGCGCTTACCGATGGCATATTAACCAAAGAAAACAGTACAATTAAGATAACTTTACTACCTTTATCCGATAATATTCTGAACATATTTCTGATCATAGGCATATATCTATATGAGTTTCAAATATACACCAAACACCCTTAAAAAAATGGAACAGCTTTTCGATGAAGCTAAGTACATTGTGCGGTATGAGAAAGGTACTTTTTCATCTGGTTACTGCATCCTGGAGCACAGGAAAGTGGTGGTGATCAATAAATTCTTAAATACAGAAGGACGCATCAATGCACTGATTGAGATCCTGCCTGATATTAAACTGGACGAGGACAGCCTGAGCGGTGAAATGCAAAAATGGTATGCTCAACTAGGCCAGCGCCCGCAGGGAGACGATAACGGATCGGTACAATCTGAACTAAATCTTTAACACTCAAACCTTTTCTGTGAATATTACTTTTCTTGGCACCGGAACGTCTCAGGGTGTTCCCATGATCGGCTGTGGTTGCGAGGTCTGTACCTCTGCCAACCCCAAGGACAACCGGTTACGATCGGCGGTTTGGCTGCAAAATGAAGATACCAGTGTAGTCATCGACAGCGGGCCGGACTTTCGCTACCAGATGTTGCGGGCTAAGGTGCAAACGCTGGACGGTATTGTATTTACGCATGGCCATAAAGATCATGTAGCCGGACTGGACGATGTACGTGCCTATAACTACTGGACACAAAAGGATATTGACATTTTTGCTAATCCGGATACGGAGGAGATATTAAGAAGGGAATTTCAATATGCGTTCAGTAATATCCAGTACCCGGGTTTACCACAACTGACTATTCACTCCCTGACCGGACAAGACTTTACGGTAGGCAGTATGGATTTCCGTACGATTAAGGTGCTGCATTATAAACTTGAGGTATTCGGTTACCGCATTGGTGACTTTACTTATATTACTGATGCTAATTACATTGCCCCTGAAGAGCTGGATAAGATCCGCGGGACAAAAATCCTGGTCTTAAATGCCCTTCGTCATGAAAAGCATATTTCTCATTTCACCCTGAACGAGGCCATTGATATTGCCCAGGAGATCGGGGCTGAACAAACTTATTTTACCCACATCAGCCATCAGTTAGGCCTGCATGAGGAGATCAATGCATCGCTGCCCCCGGGGATATTCCTGGCCTATGACGGACTGAAGTTAACTTGCTAATGTTTTTGCTGCAGCTGTTTCTATATAATCTTTCTATTCAATTGTATGCGGCGGCAGCCGCTGTCATGGCTTTATTGCAACATAAAGCCCGGCTTTTTGTGCAGGGGCGCAAAGGTTTATTATCCCGCATTCAGCAAGATATGCGCTCTGAGCAGCGCAAGCGTATATGGATGCACTGTGCGAGCCTGGGCGAGTTTGAACAAGGCAGACCGCTACTGGAGCAACTAAAGGCCTCCTACCCTGACTATTGTATTGTACTGACGTTCTTTTCTCCTTCTGGATATGAAGTGCGCAAAAATTATAAAGGGGCAGACTATATTTATTATCTCCCCCTGGATACACCGGGCAATGCCCGGAAATTCGTAACAGCTGTAGCCCCGCAACTGGCCGTATTTGTAAAGTATGAGTTCTGGTATCATTACCTGCGCCAGTTACACAGCCATAAGATACACACAATCATTATCTCTACTATTTTTCAGCAAAGACATGCATTTTTTAAATGGTATGGACAACTGCACCGTAAGATGCTGGGATACTTCAACCACCTGTTTGTGCAAACAGCATTATCGGTACAATTACTGGAGACTATAGGCATACAGCATTGCACGCTGGTCGGAGACACCCGATTGGATCGTGCATTGGCGATTGCTGCCGAACAAAAGGATATAGACGGAATAGCCACGTTTAAAGGCAATGATCAGTTGATCGTAGCCGGTAGTACCTGGGCAGCCGATGAGCAACTGCTGGCAGCAACACTGAGCATGCTTCCTGCAGGCGTCAAGTTACTGATTGCGCCGCATGAGATTGATGAGGTGCATATCAGACAGATACAGGATCTGTTCGGCCGGCAAAGCTGCCTGTATGATCAGCCGGAACACTTCGCTGAAAGTCGTGTACTGATCGTCAACAGAATAGGACTGCTGGCCTATCTGTACCGTTATGCAGATTATGTGTGGATTGGTGGTGGCTTCAATAAAACGGGCATTCACAACAGCATCGAAGCAGCAGTGTATGGCAAGGCATTGTGCTGGGGACCGAATTATGATCGCTACCAGGAGGCACTGGACCTGATTGATTGCCAGGCGGCGCATTCCTTTACAAATGCTGAAGGGCTGGCAGCACAGCTTAATGAATGGCAGGGTAATCCACAAAAATACACCTTTGCATCACAGGCATCATTAGCATATGTCCTGAAACACAAAGGTGCAACACTGCGTATTATGCAATACTTAGCTACGCAAAATATTTTTTAACCGTTGTCAGCAAAGACTGATACGTTTCATCATCTTCCGACCAGTTATATTGTCCGCGTGCTTCATTGGTAATCCATTGTTCTGCTTCATCAAGTGTACTGCAGAAGTTTATCTTATCCAGAGTTGTTTCGTAAGCTGTTTTATTATTCGAAAACAGTTCGTTCATAAACTGGTATTTATCATTGATCCCGATAAAGGAGCGTACGTCTTTAAATGATTTCTGAAATAAATATCCGGATGTTGCCTTGTGTTCCGGTACTGGTTTCTGCTCGGATTCAGGCTCTACTAACAGTACGGGTTCCAGATCCTGCTCCTCAGCTGCAACAGGCAGCTCCAGGTGTATTTCAGACTGGATCGGTTCATCCATATGTTCCAGCACAGGCTTTAAAGCTTCTTCTTCCGCTTCGGGCGTGGTTTGCACTTCTGCTACCGGCTCTTCTTCTTCTGGCAATATAGGATCTTCAGTTACAATCTCTGCTACCTCATCAACTACATGCGGTACTACTTCCTCCGGAGTTTCAGCAACGGCAACTTCAGTTTCTGCTTCAGCAGTCTCTTCCGCCACTGGCATTTCTGCCTCCGGCTCTTCGGCTTGCTCCGGTTCATGAGGAATAACCTCCTGCTCTGTAGTGGTCACCACAGGAGCAGGCTCAGTTACAGGTGCCGGTGGTATTGATTCCGGTTCTGTTACTGTTGGTTCAGCATCCTGCACAACTGTTTGTTCTTCGGGAGGCTGTGTAGTTAGAACTGGCACTACAGGCAATTCGGGGTCAGCAACAGGATTATCGGCAACTGCTTTACGCCATTCCAGCAGATCGGCATATAATACCCTGGTATAATCCAGCATAAGGTCTATATCTATTACTTGCTTATCCCCCTTCTGGTAATAAACGTCCTGTATTTTCCGCAATAAATTGTGTATCCGTTCCATGCTCAATGTAGTATAGCTACAAATATAAAAATCTTCTTAAAAAGTGAGTCCTAAAAGTAAGCCAATAGTTAAATGCTGATCAAAATATTTTTCTTCTGCTATAATGGTTCGATCTCCTCCTCCTTTAAAAATGGCTACCTGAGCCGCATTGGTACTGCCATAACGGTTAGCCCCTACTTTGGTAGAAATATCCAGGCCTACCCTTATCGCCGAGCGGCCAAACAGCGGACGGCTTTGGTAGACTGGCGTTACACTGAAGAGCGATAAAATACCGCCTATATCTACAGGCTCGGTACCACCATAATCATAATCGATATACGCTCTTACATCTTCAGCTGGTTGTCCGCTAAGCATATAGCCTTGCTTTACCAGCACTACATCTGTTTTGTTATTGTTGGAAGAGAGGGCGGTATAGTTCAATTCCAGGCCCAGGCGGCTACCGTTTTGCCAACGTTTGGCAATAATGCCTGCCCCTAGCTTTATTGTAGTATAATAATTGGTAAAATCTGAGCGATACAGGACAGTATGTTGCTCAGGATCGGTTACGGTAAATGCTGAGGGCTGTTGCAATATACCCAGCCCAAACCGCAGATAAAATCCGTTTTTCTCCCCGGTTGCATTCAGTGATAAGCCCAGGTTGCTTTTTGCCGGCAGGCTGATCACTCCTCTTTTAGCCCCTTGTATATCCACGCCATTGATTTGCTGTTGCCAGGCTCCTTCAGCAAAAAAGCGAAAAGTCGTTTTCTTTTTCTGTGCCGATGTGTTTGTTACAGGCACCACTATACCCATCAGGGCTAAGCAACTAATAATTTTCTTTAAGTTCATGGTGATCAGTTTAGTAAATACGAATTGTATAGGTTGTATCTCTGAATATGACACCATCTGTGGTCGTCAGTTCAGTAATAAACTGCTGTTGACTACCCGGTACAGCAGGTCCTTGTTTTAACCTGCAGAATACGGCCGGAACAAAATATTCCTGTGCGATATTCATCGATTGCAACACCGTATTGTAGGCTGCAGCATCAAGCCAGTTACGGCTATCCTGGTCCATGAAGTCGCAAATGGCACTGATCTCGTCACCGGCACGATAGCCGGCATTATAATCATTCAGGGTATAGATATGGAAGGACCGGATCTGCTCCAGGAAATTATATCTTGGTGGGCCAGGTTTAAACGCAAGGGCCTGATTGCCCAGATGAAATTGATTGATACCCGTCAGGAATTTGTGGGTTTCGATTTGGGTATTGATACCTAACTGATGGTAGCTGATTGTATCAGACTCCTGGATGACCTCCCGGGTAGAAAAACCAGACACGTTATCTTCAACATACCGCACTGGATAGCTATTAAGATTCTTGATCAGTACATTATAAGTATTGCGGGCACATGAAGTAGCTCCTATGATCCAGGCGGTCAGGGTAAGCCCGGTAAAGGCAAAAGAGGTCAGTATCAGTTTTTTCATAAAAGGTAAATAATGGTTGATAAGGAATATATGTCACTATATATAGACGTAAGGCTGTTATTGTTTCTTAGGGTGCATTCATAAAAAAAGGAGCATTTGTAATGCTCCTTTTTTTATTGCTCTACATCGTAAAATATCTTGTAGTATTTACGCCCTTCCTCATCAATCCCCTGCTCTATCTGGCTGCGGTCACCGTGAATATAAATATGAAAGTTCTTATCCAGTTTGATCACGCTTTTAAAATTACGGGCCTGCTTTTTCAGGGCTGCTGCAGAGATGTCAAATTCATTTTCTACCTGCACTTCATACTGCTGCTCATAACCCTGTTTATATTGCGCAAAGCGGTCTATGATGTCGGGCTGTGCCATTACTTCCTGCTCAAACTCATCCATACTGAAAGTTTCATGCTCTTTAAAGTACTGCACGGAGCGGTTCAGCAGATCGGCCTGATCTGCTTTAGATACATCAAAGGCCTGCGGCAGATCCTCCATCACAAAATTCTTGTACATAGACAGGGTTTGCGAGGTATGGAAATACTCATTCTGCTGTTGCTGTACTTTCAGGAACTCGTCAAACCAGTATTGTGCTTCGGTAGATTTGTTCAGGTTATCAACAACGGCTACAATAGGGTGCTCATCCTGCGGGCGCTTAATAATCAGGCTTCCCTTATCCAGTTTATTAATGTTTACACCTTCTTGTTTCTCGATAGAGAAGTTATCATTTTTGGGATGCACTTTCAGGAATACATCTTTATTTTCCGATTTGAAAATCCCTATTGCCGGCACTTCCTCACCCTGGAAAACATAGTCCGGGAAGTAGACCACATACAGTTCCCCACCTTTTACCTTTGGGTGAATACTCTTTTGATACAAATGCTTGGCAATGGCCCTTGATTGCTCATGCAGGTTTTCCGGTGCTTCAAATATCTGTTGTGCATAAGTATAAATCTCGTTCAGCGACAACTGCGTTTCATGATAAAATTCGTAAAGGGTATCGAATTTAAAGGGAGACAAGAAATAGGTCTGCAATAAAGCATCTATCTCTTCCTCCAGGTGCAGCAGTCCGTCCGATAGAAAATATCCTTCATCATTCGTCTTATTACCTACCTTATGTAAAGCGATCTGTAACATATATCAATCCTCTGTGTTTATTATACGGTTGTTGAACTATTCTTTTTGTCTTCTTCTCTTTTGGCCAGCTGTCGATTGTAATGAAACAGGCGACCACGGGTAAATGTGTAATAGGCCAGCAGGGCGCTCAGTCCCATCAGCAGCCCACCCAGTACAAATGAAGCTCCTGGAAAATATATGGGTGCTTTTTTATGGGTAAAGAAGTAAAAAGTATTGGTCATCAATGGCGGACCAATGATAGAAGTAGCACTCATCAGGCTGGTGAGTGCGCCCTGCAGCTCACCCTGCTCATTGGCGGGTACTTTCGAGGTAATCACCGATTGCAATGCCGGTCCTGCAATACCGCCCAGGCAATACGGGATCAGGAATGCGTACATCATCCAGCTTTGTGTAGCCCAGGCGAAGAGGAACATACCTATGGTATACAGCCCCAGTCCAATGTAAATACTTTTCTCATTTCCCAGCTTCGGATTGATCCAGCGGATCAATACACCTTGTACCAAACCCACCAGCACACCCATTACACCCAGAGAAATACCAATGGTTTTTTCGGTCCAGCCGAATCTGAACATAGTAAAATAGCTCCAGTTGCTTTGTACGGCATGAGAACCTACATATACCAGGGTAAGGGAAATAATGAGCCATAACAGTTCCGGGTACTTTTTAAGGCTCATCAGCGAGCCGATAGGATTGGCTCTCTTCCAGTCGAAAGGACGACGCAGCTCGGGTCTCAGAGACTCCGGCAGTATGAAGAAGCCATACAGGAAATTGATCAGGCATAAAATGGCTGCCGCCATAAAAGGTACTTTAGGCCCCAGGCTACCCAGTAGTCCACCTAACAAGGGTCCGATAATGAATCCTAAACCAAATGCAGCCCCGATCAGACCGAAATTCTTGGCACGATCTTTTTCTGTACTGATATCAGCAATATAGGCACTGGCAGTGGTTACACTGGCACCGGTAATACCGGCCAGTACACGACCGACCATCAGCCAGGCAAAAGTTGGTGCGAAATAAAGGAATACGTAGTCGAGCGAGAAGCCGACTAAAGAAAGTAAAATAACAGGTCTGCGCCCGAATTTATCACTCAGGTTTCCCACCACAGGCGCAAATACGAATTGCGTCAGCGCATAGGCAAAGGTAAGCCAGCCACCATAAGTAGCCGCACCGCTGGCATCAACATGCAGCATTTCTTCCAGCAATTTGGGAATAACCGGAATAATAATACCCCATCCGATAATATCGATGAGTAAGGTGATAAAAATAAACCCGATTGCAGCATTCTTCTTGTTTTTTTGCATAGATCTTTGATTTTGAGCAAAGATAAATGCAATAAAACGATTTTCCCTATAGGCTTAAAGAGACTTATCCAAAAGATTATACGTTATAAATGGACATCAATTCTCATCAGGATATTTTCACAGAAGTCATGGTCAGAGAGCCGGCCACAGCCTTATCATTAAACAGATCGGTCGCTTCATTTTGTTCCTGCAAAGCCAGGATATAAATCAATGGTAAGTAATGCTCGGGAGATGGGATGGCCAGGTCAAATGCACGGCCTTGTTTACGGAATTCGACCAATGCTTTATGGTTGCCATTCAGGATAAAATCTTTCATTTTACCATTGGCCTCCAGTGCCCAGTCATAGGCATAATTATCTTTATCAAAATTCTGCCAGTCTACCGCCCCCAGGTTGTGTACCATATTACCGCTGCCAATAATCAGTACTCCTTTACGGCGCAATGCCGCCAGTTGCCGGGCTATTTCATAATGCCTTTCCGGGCTTGCGGTGTAGTCAATACTCATTTGTATGACCGGTACATCTGCATCGGGATACATATGTTTGATCACACTCCAGGCACCGTGATCCAGTCCCCAGCGGTCATCGAGGTGCACATCTGTTCCGATAAGCAGGTCCCTGGTCATGCGGGCCAGTTCCGGGCTGCCTTTTGCCGGGTATTGTACAGCGAAGAGCTCTTTCGGAAAACCTCCGAAATCATGAATCGTCCTGGGCATTTCCATAGCAGTCACCATGGTTCCTTTTGTTTCCCAGTGTGCAGAGATGCAAATGATCGCTTTGGGCTTGGGTATACCTTTAGCCGCATTGCGGAATCCCTGTACAAATTCATTCTCCTCAATTGCATTCATCGGACTACCATGTCCTAAAAACAAAACAGGCATTTTGTCTGTAGGGGTAAAGGTATCCGTCATCGTCTGCAGGGCGCCTAATTTAGTCGCTACACCTGCTAGGGGTAAAAGTGCCATAGTTCTTAAAAAATGCTTTCTGTTCATGATACGTGGTTACAAGGTAGGATCAATGTCCCTTAGACATCGCTCTGCACGGGATCAACCGGTAAACTAGTGGACAATCATTGCTGATCCTGGGCACTGTTACATTCAGCGCTGTGCAGAGCGAGGGGTATAAAGGATAAAAATGTTAGGCTGGTTGCTGTACAAACTGTACTTCTGCATCAATTTTCACCTCTTCACTCACCAGTACACCACCTGTTTCCAGTGCAGCATTCCAGGTCAGACCGAAATCGGTACGGTTGATTTTACCTTTCACAGAGAAGCCTGCTTTATGATTACCCCATGGATCTTTGTTCACACCACCGTATGTAACCTCTAAGCTTACTTCTTTGGTAACATCTTTGATGGTCAGATCACCGGTCAGGGTGTACTCATCATCATCAACTTTTTTGAACGATTTGCTGGTAAAAGTGATTGAAGGATATTGTGCTGCATCAAAGAAATCAGGGCTTTTCAGATGGCCGTCACGATCGTTGTTATTGGTGAATACAGATTCCGTATCGATTTTCACTGTAACCGGAGCGCTGGTAAAATCTTCACCATCGATTGCGGCACTGAACGTGCGGAATTCACCTTTCACATTAGTGATCATCAGGTGTTTTACTTTGAATAACAGTTCGCTGTGTGTTGGGTCCAGAGCCCATTTTACATTTGCCATAGTATTTTTTTGTTTAGATATTTACGTTTGATTTACAATGCAAAGATCCGATACAAAACATATGCGCTGGTTACACTTTTGAGACAAAGTGTTGTAAAATCAGGAAGCGATCTTTCTCATTTCTTCCCTGAACTCGGTTGGTGTCATGCCGCTTTTCTTCTTAAAGACATTGGTAAAGTAGGACTTCTCTTTATAGCCCAGGTCGAAACCGATCTCAGATACCGTTTTATCTGTACTCACCAGCAGGTGCTTGGCTTCAGTCAGCTTACGGGTCTCGATGATCTCTGAAATGCTTTGCTGCATTATGTTACGGGATATGAGGTTGAGGTTTTTGGTGCTCATAAACAGCATTTCGGCATAATAGTTTACCCCCAGTGGCCGCTTGTAGTTATCCTCCAGCAGCTGTAGAAATTGCTTAAAGGTTTCATTCTGGGTCTGTACAATTGTATTGTGCTCGAGATCCTGCTTGCGTCGCTCCGCTTCCATCATGGCAAAAAGCGCGCTCAACAGGTAGCGCAGCACCGTTTCATCCGGTGCAGGGGCCAGTGTTTCGTCATGCATGATCTCACAGAGCTTAGCCATGCGCTCAAAACAGAAATCTTTGGGTAGGATAATGTTGGCACTATCGTGGTAAAAGGCGTATAAATGAAATATCAGTTCCGGGATAAACTCGCTGCGAAAACGCAGCACCCAGAACTCCAGTTCCCCGTCTATAACACGGGACTGTACTTTATGTAGCTTGCCTTTGGCAATAAAGCTTACAAAAGGGGCATCCAGCTCAACCGACCGGAAGTCGATAAAATGGGTCAGATGCCCCTTTACTCCTATTATCAGTTCTTCATAGCTATGAAAATGCGGATTATTACTCCCCTGCTCTATACGTAAAGCCTCTTCGGGAGTTAACTTAAATATCCTTAGTTTTTCCTGCATAATGATGTAACCGGGCTTTTATCTTGAATAAAAAGCAGAGATGTGGGAGTAGCTCTGTATGCTGTCTGTACAATTAGATACCAAACTGGTTAAAGTGATGGTCCAGGTGTTTGGCCAGCATTGTATTCCATTGTCCGGAACTCATTTTACCGAAAGAATGCGATTCTTTACCTTCAAAATGAGCAGCACCTAATTGCTGTACTTGGTGCATAAACCCGGTCAGGCGATTCTTCTCCCGCTCAAAATCACGACTATCGGTAATGATAAAGCTCGGAGCCGTAGGCATACCTTCTTTATAAGGCTTCGGACTGGTCACCATTGACTTCACCAGCCATTTCAGCATCAGCTTTCGCAGACCTTTGGGAGCCGGGTGTTTTTCCGGTTCGAAGATCATTTCATAAGCTACATTCAGATGAGCCAGTACCTGTGGCGCATTCATTTTTCCCCATTTAGGCTGTGTGTCCGGTTTTAAGGTCTGCAAACGATCAAGATAAGCCTCTACAACGTTTGCATCAAAGATGTTATTCATATACACATTGATTTATTCCGGCAAAAGAAACAAAAAAAGCAGACATTTCTTGCATCGGCATGGTAACAATTTACGAAATAATCTGCTGTTAATATATAGTGTTCAACAAATCAATAATATATTAAAATAATACATATATTAACGTTCAAATAACATCAATTTCACCCGAATATGAGAAAAAAGTAAATAATTTCATGCTTCACATTAAAAATATAACCTCTATGATTAAAAAGTTTTTTGTTTTGTCAAGCCTTATTGTAGCGACAGTAACTACTGATACTGCATTTGCTTACGTAGAAATGGGTAATGCTTATGTTATGGGAACATCTCTTTATTGTAGCGGAATGGCTCCCTGCTTTTCTGATTTCAATAATGGATGCCAGCAATTCCAAAGTGGCACCAAGTACAAAATTTATAATGTTGATGGTAAAGGTGGCTGGACGGAATACACCATCTATTCAGAAAATGATGATGCGATCAACGAAAATAACAGAAAAAGCCAGCAACAGGGCTTTAATGAAGGCTCTACATTCACGATCGAACTGGTATCTGCTACTGCACAGTAATGAATCATACCCTATTCAAACCCGATCGCTGTTTATCGTAAACAGCGATCGTTCTTTAACCTGCATTTATGAAAGTTGTTTACCATTTCCTGTTATGCCTGCTCTGCTGCGGACCCCTATCGGCACAGAACAATATGTTCATCGCTTTTAACATCAACGATTGCGCTTCCTGCAGCCGCAATATGAGCTATATAGTGCACCTTAATCCGAAGATCAAAAGGAATATTATCCTGTCACAAAACCTGCGTAAGGATTCAGCCTATATTGCTGAGAACTTTTACCTGACTCAATATGGATTCAATTACATCTGGTCAGACAGCATGTATAAGCTGTATGCACCGGAAGGCTATTCCTCGATTGTATTATTGCAGGATGACCAGGAACATAGGCTAATGATGCCACTGAAACAATTTACTCAAACCGGAGTTACCCTATTCAATATGTTGTCTCAGCCTTTGCTGACCATAAATACCGACAGCCTGGACATCAACCCACTAAGGTTGCAGAGCGAAGGCCTTATGCTTTGGATACAGGACCGTATAGGCATGCGCATTTACCCATATCACTTACTGACCCAAACCCACTTCATGCTGGAGTGTACAGATTCGATCAACAGTGTGGCCTACGATATATTCAGGGGACCAAAGTCTTACAAAAAGGAAATGGGTGAACTGGCCAAACTGGGCGTACCCAAAAAGAATGCAATTGAAGATTTCTGGTATGATGGAGACAGCATTTTTATCCTTTGCAAACATAAATACGTCGACAGCACTATTAAAATCTATAATGATATAGTGGTCAATTATTTTTATTCGATTAATAAGTTCACTAAAAACGGCAGACATATCAGTACGAGCACATTACCAGTAAGCCTGCATACAATAGACAGTAATTACTATTATTTGCCTCGTCTGCATCAATATAATGGTATAATATATAGTGCAATCGGACATGCTAACCGGTATCAGGCAGACAGAAAATATCTCTGCACCATACAGCAACAAGGAAATTCGTACCAGGCAAGCAGCTTATTGCCCCTTACCCTTCCTCCAAAACATTATCGGGACGGGTTAAACCACTCAATCGCATTGTATGACAAAAACTATTGTATACTCCCCCTGGAAAGTGTTATCTATGACATGCAGAACCTGAAAGTGGCCTATGACCTGCACCTGGTTCCTGAAAACAATAAAAGCAGTACACTTTTCGAACAGCCGGAAATGTACATTGCAGATTTCAAAGTAAGCAAACAAGTCATCCGGGTTTTATATGCAGACAACCGGGACCATCAATATCACCTGGCCCTCTATAATCGTCAGGGCCTGCATCTGATAAAAGATACTGTTTGCTTCCCTATTGACCCAATGACGGTATCGCCCGTTATCTGCGACTACAATTACAATATGCTGGTATTTACAGAGGCGGGTAAAATATGCATTAAGAAAGTGCTTTAATAAATAAAGAGGGATCTACGTTGTATCGTAAATCCCTCTTTGTATCTTATAAAATTGATGTCTAGTTTTGCTCTACTGCACGCATTACTAATTCATAGCCTTTTTTGTATTTATTAGGCTGATAAGTCCAGAAGATACGCTCTTTGTAGATCAGGCCTTTGCCATAAGCATAGATAGCCTGTGAGTAGTTACGGTCTGCATAGTTATCTCCTACAGCCTCATTCGTTTTCTCATCTACTTCATTTACCGTAACTGTATTATAAAACGGATTGTTACCCGGATCATATGTAGCTCCTAAATTAGCATACTTATAATTCCATCCGTACTTATCTACCATGTATTCGTCCAGCTGAGGATCCAGTGTAGATACGGCAGAGTTACCATTCCAGTTAGCACCTTCTGCAACCGGGAAGATCATTTTCAGCAGGCGTACATTACCTTGTACCCATTCCAGTCCTGTAGCGGTTTTGGTTACCTGTATTACATCGCTCGGTACAAATTCCTGGCTTGAATTCTTGCGCCACATTACATTAATCGTATAGCTAAGACGGCCCTGGTTATCCTTGAAGCTGTCTACAACATCGTAACGCATCTGTGAGTGGTATGAAACAGATGTTTCATTGAAGTCATCATGTACAATAGAATCCACATCGTAAAGGATGTATTTTCCGGTTTGCAGGGGAAAATAGTTCGTATTATCGTATGGGGCTTCAGTTTCCTTTTTACAGGAAGCTAACATGAACACAGAACCGGCGGTGAGCGTTGCTACTACTTTAAATATATTGCGCATTATTGAAATCTGTTAAAAACCGGGACTAAGATAAATCAAAAATATTTTATTATGAACTATTTCAGGGAAATATTTCCTGAACGGATGATCCCTCCTGCGATTACATCATCTCCTTCATAAAAAACAGCTGACTGGCCCGGTGCAATACCGCTTACCGTATCGTAGAATGACACACGGATATTACCATTTTCTTCATTATACAGATTGCTCAGGCTTGGTGCCGTTTTGTAACGGATTTTGGTATCCGCTTCCATACCATCAGATATGCCGGCATATTTTACATAATTAAGTCCTTGCACAATCATTTCGTTCTGCTCCAGGTCTACAGAGTCACCCAGTACTACCGTATTGGTTTCCGGAATGATCTGTGTTACGAAAGCAGGTTTACCCAGGGCTATATCCAGACCTTTACGCTGGCCGATGGTATAGAAAGGATAACCTTTATGTTTGCCCAGTATTTTACCTGTTTTATCTACAAAATTACCTCCGGATACAGCCGCTTCCAGCCCGTCTACATTACGTTTCAGGAACCCACGGTAGTCATTGTCCGGCACGAAGCAGATCTCATAGCTTTCTGCTTTTTTAGACAGTTCTATATAGCCCATATCAGCAGCCAGCTGGCGCACCTCTGTTTTGAGGTAATCACCCAGCGGGTAGATGCTTCGGCTCAGGCAGTCCTGCTCCAGGCCCCAGAGCACATAACTCTGATCTTTGGTCAGATCGCGGGCTTTGGAGAGTACGAAACGTTCGTTCTCCTCACGCACTTTTACATAGTGTCCAGTCGCGATAAACTCACAATCCAGGGCATTGGCACGCTTCAGCAACGCAGACCATTTGATATGGGTATTACACAATACGCACGGATTAGGGGTGCGTCCGGCAATGTATTCATCTACAAAATTCTGAATCACCGCACCGCCGAATTCCTCCCGGATATCCAGGATATAATGCGGAAAGCCGTGATGCACCGCAGCCTGGCGAGCATCATTAAAGGAGTCGATATTACAGCAACCGGTCTCCTTCTTACTTCCGCCGGAACTATCATAGTCCCAGGTTTTCATAGTGATTCCTACTACCTCATATCCTTGATGATGAAGCATTAATGCCGATACCGTGCTGTCGATCCCACCACTCATGGCCACTAACACTCTGCCTTTTTTACTCATGACTGCTTTTTGATAAATGAATTTGAACCTGCAAAATTACGAAAATATATGTTGATGGCTATTGCAATAAACTATAGTGCTATCAAGAAGCGTTCATACAGGCCAAATGCACATAAGCACTTGATGTGAAACACAATAATCTTTACCTTTGACCAAATTTTTAAGAGTATGTTTTTTAAAATTCAAAAAGCGCCGAAAGGCAATATTGTATATATCATTGATGCCAAAACCTCACTGACAGACACAGGTTTGAGCAAAGAAGAACAGGCCTATGTAACACAGCAGTTCAAAAATGAGGCCAAAATCTGCTCGGTTAACCAATATACCCATCAGGTATACCTGGTTATGCTTACAGCCAAAACGGAAGAGTGGCAGACTGCCGAACTGATCCGGAAACAGGGTGCCAGCCTGTGTACACAGCTGAATCAGCAAAAACTGACCGATATCCATATCCATAACTTATCAGGAAACAAACGTGCTGCTTACTTACTGGCAGAGGGTTTATCCCTGGCCAACTACCAGTTTCTGAAATACAAATCAACTGCTAAGAAACTGACCAACAGCCTGCAGGACCTGTTTTTCTCTACCCAGAGCATTACTGTTAAGGAGCTGAACGAGTTGCAAACCATCGTAGATGCAGTATGCCGTGCCAGAGACCTGATCAATGAACCGCTGCAGTACCTGACTGCTGAGCAATTAGGCAAAGAGCTGCAGCAGATGGGCAAAACCGGTGGTTTTAAAGTACAGGTGCTGGGCAAAGCAAAGATCGAACAAATGAAGATGGGTGGTATACTGGCTGTGAATGCCGGTAGTGTACTGCCTCCGACCTTTACCATTATGGAGCATCGTCCGCAGAAGTTTATCAACAAAGCACCGATTGTACTGGTGGGTAAAGGTATCGTGTATGATACAGGCGGATTGAGCCTGAAACCGACGCCGAACTCTATGGACCGTATGAAAAGCGACATGAGCGGTGCGGCAGTTGTAGCAGGTATTATGTATGCTGTGGCTATGCTGGACCTGCCTTTGCATGTAATCGGACTGGTGCCGGCTACAGAAAATCGTCCAGGCGAGAATGCTTATGTACCCGGCGATGTGATTACCATGTATGATGGTACTACTGTGGAAGTACTGAATACCGATGCTGAAGGCCGTCTGGTACTGGCCGATGCGCTGCATTATGCTAAAAAATTCAGACCGGAACTGGTAATGGACTTTGCAACCTTGACTGGGGCTGCGGCCAATGCCTTTGGCGATGTGGCGATCTGCGCTATGGGAACGGCCAGCCCGGCAACTAAAGATAAAATTCGCAACTGCGGCTTGAATCAGTTTGAAAAAGTTGTCGAACTGCCTTTATGGGAGGAATACGGCAACATGATTAAATCGGATATCGCGGATCTGAAAAATATCGGCGGACCGGTTGGTGGCGCGATCACCGCAGGTAAATTCCTGGAGCATTTCACCGATTTCCCATGGATGCACTTCGATATAGCGGGTGTATCGCATCATATATCCGGCAAGGATTACCGCCCTACCGGCGGTGTGGCTATGGGCGTGCGCCTGATGGTCGATTTCCTCATGAATTTTGGCAAATAAGATGAATCAATTTTCTCCTTTACAGGAGCAGGATGTCCTGCTAAAAGGCATTCGTATACATATGGGCATGCAGGAAGGCAATGGTCTTCCCATTATCTTCCTGCATGATTCCCTGGGCTGCATCCGCCTCTGGCGCGATTTTCCACAGCAAGTGGCGGCACTGACCGGCCAAGCGGTATACCTCTACGATCGTCAGGGATACGGGCAGTCGCAGCCATTCAGCACTCAGTACCGGAAGCTTGATTATATGCACCGGGAGGCAGATACCCTTATCGATTTTATGGATGCCTGTGGCCTGGACAAGGCTGTACTATTCGGTCATAGCGATGGGGGCAGTATTGCCTTGCTGGCCGCTGCAAAGTATCCGCAGCGCATACAAGCCATCATTACCGAAGGGGCGCACATCTTTGTTGAAGACATTACCCTGAGCGGTATCCGGGAAGCGGTTGTACAATACAGCACCACTGCATTGCCTCAGAAACTGGCTAAGTACCATGGAGACAATACTGACCCGGTATTCCATGCCTGGGCAGACACCTGGTTGCGTCCTGATTTCAGGAACTGGAATATAGAAGATTGCCTGCATGATATTTCCTGCCCCACCCTTGTATTGCAGGGTGAGGAGGATGAATACGGCAGCCCGATGCAGGTACAGCGCATACAGGAGCAGGTATCCGGCCCGGTGGAGACCTGGCTGATACCCGGTGCCAGGCATACGCCACATAAGGAGCAGCCGGCAGCAGTATTACAGCGTTGTGTTTCTTTCCTGAAAGCCTCGTAATTTTTATACATAATATGGTAAGAGCCGCGCCCTTCGGGCG
>Ga0256908_1000074_pt1 | contig 63561 bp, 68 predicted proteins | sample MC6MC0761MT_FD_186331 | JGI IMG/M metagenome (GOLD analysis project Ga0256908, IMG submission 186331) | Metatranscriptome of enriched soil aggregate microbial communities from Iowa State University, Ames, United States - MC6-MC0761-MT... | ecosystem: Environmental > Terrestrial > Soil >... | reverse complement strand
CCAAGAAGATCAATTATTTAATTTTTGCTTGTGATTTTAAATAACGCGAATAATCATCTAATAATTGTTCACCACGGAACTTCTGATACATTTGCGTAAGTTGTTGAATTTCAGCTGGATCCATCTGAGCAGTGTCTACTTTTTTCACATTCGCTACAGCCACAACAACTAACTCATTTGGTAGCTTGGCAGTGCTGACAGACCACATGCCTGCTTTAGGTACTGGCTGGCTAAAGGCAACACGCTCGATCTCACGCTTAAGGCCTTGTGAACGCGTAAATGTTCCCGCATGGACAAAATTAGATTGGTATTTCGCAGTAACTTCTTGAGCTGGTAATTTTTTGAAATCCGCAATCATGGCATTTAATTTTGCATGGGCAGCATCGAACGCTTTTTGTTCAATCAATTGTGCTTTTACACGTGCAGTTGCTTGCGCTAGAGGTTGTATACCTGCTGGGTGATACTTACGAACTTTAACCCATACCACATCGCCGTTGGCAGTTTGGATGTTACTTGAAGCCGTCGTATTTCCGCTTTTCACATCTTCATTAAATAATTTAGATTTAACAGCAGGATCAGCAAGAACTGGATTGGTTGTCGTTAAATTCACAGTATTCGCAGATTGAATTTGAACTGTCTTAACTGCTTGTGAAACTACATCCAATGCATCACTGTTAACCACTTGCTCATTTAAACTATTTACAGTGTCAGAGAAATAGTTAGCAGATTTATTCTTTAAAACCTCAGCAGTCAATTCAGCTTTTTTTGAATCAAACGATGGTACTGAATCTACGGGTGTATTCACTTCAATCAAGTGATAACCGAATTGAGTTTTAACAGGCTTAGAGACTTGACCATTGCTTGTTGAATTCACAGCTTTATCAAAATCATCACCAAAGGCACCTGGCGCATAGGCAGCAAGTGCACCACCTTTCGCCTTAGAATCAGGATCTTCTGAATATTGCGCAGCAGCTTGAGCAAATGACATACCTGCCTGAATTTTTGCATACACTTCATTTGCAAGTGTCGCAGCTTGCTCAGGCGTACGAGAATCAGTTGTAATCAGGATATGTTTAATATCTCGTTTCAAACCTTGCTTATATTTTTCTGTAAACTGTGAATATGCCTGTTGTAATTCAGCATCAGTCACTGCAGCATTTGGCTGTGTCAATGCCGCAGGGCTTAACACCACATAATCCACATCCACTGAAGCAACTTGTTTGAACTTATTTTGATGCTTGTTGTAATAATCAGCAATTTCCTGATTGGTCACATTAACGTTGGTTTTATAGTCATCAAGTTTAACGCTTGATAAAAATAATTCACGTTGTTCAGATTGCAGATTGGCAATTTGCTGGATATCTAATTTACTAATCAATGCATTATCTGAAATTGTAGAACTTAGAATGCTTAAAGCAAAATCTTGGCGAATATTTTGGATAAATGCTTGGCTTGTTAAACCCTGTGAACGTAAATAGTTTGCATACAATGTATTGGAAAACTTACCATTTTCCTGAAAGGCAGGAATTTGCGCAATTTTCTGTTCAATTTGAGCATCGCTCAAAGTCACACCCAATTTATCAGCTTGCTGTCTTAAAAGACTTTGGCTAATCAGATAATCAAGTGCTTTATTTGCAATAAATTCTTTATTCAATAATGATTCATCCCCATGAACAGCAGGATTTGCCAATAATTGATCTGTATAGCCTTTTGTAACCGTTTCTAACTCTTTTTTAGAAATATCTTGACCATTAACAGTTTTAGCTACGTCTGCTTTTTGCCCACCGCTGAAATAGCCTTCAATACCAACCACAGCAAATGGCGCTAAAAATAACACAAGGAGAACTTTACCAAACCAGCCCCTTATGAGAGTGCGAAACGATTCCATGAGTATTCCAATATTATATTTCGTAAGGATTCTAACTGAAATTGTGAAATGAATGAACGAGCAATCACTGATAATTTAATATATTTCATAAAAAACGCGCCACGAAGGCGCGCTTTCAATAAGCTCAGATTAAGCTACTGAGTCTTTTAAGCCTTTACCAGCTTTAAAGCTAGGTACTTTGCTTGCTTTAATCTGAAGCTCTTCACCAGTTTTAGGGTTACGGCCAGTACGAGCAGCACGGTCTTTAACACTGAATGTGCCAAAGCCGACTAAAGTCACTGTATCGCCTTTTTTAAGCGCTTCACCAATTGAAGCAATAGTCGCATCTAATGCTTTACCAGCATCGGATTTTGACAATCCCCCTTTTTCTGCAATCGCATCGATTAATTCTGATTTATTCATGAAGATTACGTCCTCTTATATCGTTTGTTTAAGTTCCAAGGCTGTAGATCAAAGGCCATGACGACTTTATAGCAATGCTTTGGGGGGAAACGCAAGACTCCAAACCCGCTTTTCACAAAAATTACGACTAAAATTTACGATTTTTTTGGATTAAAGGTAATTATTTCATTTTTTTTAGCAATTGTTCACGTAAGTTTTGGTTATCTTCTGCTAGCGCATCAACCTTATTGTGGAGTTCCAGTATCAAACTTTCCAAATGCTGAAGATCTTTCGCAGTTACCAAACCGATTCTATTTAATGAATGATTTACACTCTGATCTAAAAGCTTTTCAACCTTATCTTTGGTTTCTGCAACAGATTCTTTGGTTTTTTCAGTTACTTTATTGACTGTTTGATCAGTGACTTCAACTGTCTTGGACTCCAGCTCCTCCCCCACTTTGACTAAGGAATCGAATAGTTTGTTGCCCTCTTCTTCCGCTCTTGAGAACGCTCCCAATCCAGCCAACCAGATTTGTTTTGTATATTTTCTGAAATCTAATGCTGACTTTTTATGATTTCTAGGCTTTATTTGAGATTCATTAAATTCATTTTGATCTTGGTAAAGATCAGGTTGTTCCTTGTTACTCTTTTTCATATCTTGCTCCATTTACCCCAAACTCCAGCGTGTAATGACCCATATGACCAAATTAGGTAGAAAATATTGCTATATTATCAAATAAAACTATTGAACCTTTTGCTAAACTGTTCTACAAAGCAAAGTAATTGTTTTTAATGTTAAGGAACACTTGGCAATTCGACAATGCTTATTAAGATAATTTTTATATCGTTGTTGAAATATTGTGTTTCATGTCATGGATGAGATTGTTTTATTTTTTAGAGATCGGACTCTCTGTTTTTGCTATAGGAATTTTTTATGAATGAATCGCAACAAAAGCAAGGTCATTCTCGTTTGTTGCTAAACATTGTCATGATTATATTGGAAACCATTTATTCTTTTGTATTAAAGCATGATCGTGTTGTTCGCTTACAGGCAAAAAAAATTCGTCGAACAGCAGATTACAATTAAAATGAATAGCTATATTCCTTATTTTGACTTTTATGTTCAATTTACAGATCGTGGTATTCTTTTTGATTTACAGCCTCCAGAAAAAGCCATTGACCTTTCTGTGAGTAGTACACTTATCGATTTCATCCAAATATTTGTCTTTGCTAATCGTCGTAGCATGAAAAAAATGCGTCTGGATGGCGATAACCTCCTCAAGGAACAGTTTCGTGATCTCGTTGTACACTTAACTGCACCTAAATTGCTTTCAGACTGGAAGCAATGGCTAACCAATCCAGATGATGATAGCCAGACAAAAGCATCAAAAAAACGCATTGCTCCTTTGCTTGAAAAGATTGATCAGCAACGTTCTAAGATCAATACACTTCAAGTTGAAGTAAAACAATATCAAAATCGTGTTAAACGCTTGCAGCTCAACCAACAACGTTTATATACGGCTTTAGGCGTATTGGGCTTTCTATTTATAGCATTAGTCGTGTATAATCTTTGGCAAATATTTTCATAAAACTTGAACAAAAATTGAAATTTAGCCGCATTTTTTGTTCAAGTAATAAATTCTGACTAAATTAGTCAGAATTAAAATTAAAAATACTTGACTATTTTAGTCAGGATTCATAAAATTCATACATCTAGTCTAAAACATGTGTATCGAATCATGCGCCTAACTACTCGCGGTCGCTATGCAGTGACTGCACTACTTGACTTAGCACTGCAGCCACCTGAACAAACGATTACGCTTGCAGAAATTGCAAACCGCCAAACGATATCTGTCGCTTATCTTGAACAATTGTTCGCTAAGCTTAAGCGTCACGGCTTAGTTTCAAGTGTTCGTGGAGCAAATGGCGGTTATCACTTAGCGCGCCATGCTGAAGAAATTACTGTCTTAGAAATTATTGAAGCTGTAAATGAAACTGTCGATGCGACACGTTGTGACCACAAAGGCAATTGCCAAAATGGTGCAATGTGTTTAACTCACGATTTATGGCAAGAACTCTCTCTCCATATTGCCGATTATTTAGCTAAAATCACCCTTGCGGATTTAGTCGCTCGTGACAATGTACAAACCGTTGCGGTCCGTCAAAATTCAGCACCTCTTGATTCAGCCCTTTTATCGGTTACAGGTATTTGACATGAAACGTCCGATTTATCTTGACTATGCAGCAACTACGCCTGTTGATCCTCAAGTAGCAGAACGCATGATGGAGTGTTTAACCTTTGATGGTACATTCGGTAATCCTGCTTCTCGCTCACATGCTTATGGATGGCAAGCTGAAGAAAAAGTTGAATATGCACGTGAACAAGTCGCAAATTTAGTAAAAGCTGATCCACGCGAAATTGTATGGACTTCAGGTGCTACTGAATCTGATAACCTTGCCCTTAAAGGTGTTGCTCAGTTTTATGGTTCTAAACGCAAACACATCATCACAAGTAAAATTGAACATAAAGCAATTTTAGATACTTGTCGTGAATTAGAAGAAGAAGGTTTTGAGATTACTTATCTTGAACCTGAACCTAAAACCGGTTTAATTACACCAGAAATGGTTCAAGCTGAACTTCGTCCAGATACGCTACTTGTTTCATTGATGATGGTGAACAATGAAATTGGTACTGTGACAGATGTTGCTGCAATTGGTGAGTTAACACGTGCCAATAAAACTTATTTCCATGTAGATGCAGCACAAGCTGCGGGTAAAGTTGAAATCGATCTTTCTACCATGAAAGTTGATTTGATGAGCTTCTCAGGTCATAAGGTTTATGGACCTAAAGGTATTGGTGCTTTATTTGTACGCCGTAGCCCACGTGTTCGTATCAAAGCACAAATTCATGGTGGTGGCCATGAACGCGGTATGCGCTCAGGTACACTTGCAACCCATCAAATCGTCGGTATGGGTGAAGCATTTGAACTTGCTGGAAAATCTTTACAAGCTGAACAAACACGTTTACGTGTACTGCGTGACAAACTTTGGAACGGTTTACAGGATTTAGAACAAGTCTTCTTAAATGGCCACCCTGTATACAATGTTGCAAACTACTTAAATGTTAGTTTCAACTTTGTTGAAGGTGAATCATTGATGATGGCGTTAAAAGATGCTGCTGTATCTTCTGGTTCAGCATGTACATCCGCAACACTTGAACCTTCTTACGTACTTCGTGCCCTCGGCCTTTCTGACGAGTTAGCACATAGTTCAATTCGTTTTAGCTTTGGTCACTATACGACTGAAGAAGACATTGATCATGTAATTAAGATTACTAAAGCTGCTGTTGAGAAATTGCGTGAGCTTTCTCCGCTTTGGGATATGTACAAAGAAGGGATCGACTTAAGTTCAGTTGAATGGGCTGAACATTAAGTTCCTTGAAATCAAAACGCGGCATTTTATTGAAAATCAGTAAAATGCCACCAAATTAGATTGTAGAAATACATATTATCAACGCTGACCCCGAGGTTTGGAGAAGCAACATGGCTTATAGCGAAAAAGTAATAGATCATTACGAAAATCCTCGTAATGTAGGTGTTTTGGATAAAAATGCAGAAAATGTTGGTACAGGCATGGTGGGTGCACCTGCATGTGGTGATGTAATGCGTTTACAAATCCAAGTGAATGACAGTGGTGTAATTGAAGAAGCTCGCTTTAAAACTTATGGCTGTGGCTCAGCAATTGCATCTAGTTCACTCGTAACTGAATGGTTAAAAGGTAAAACGCTTGACGAAGCACAGGCGATTAAGAACATCGATATCGCAACTGAACTTGCACTTCCTCCTGTAAAAGTACACTGTTCTGTGCTTGCAGAAGACGCAATTAAAGCTGCTGTTGAAGATTACCGTAGCAAGAAAACTAAAGCCTAGTATCTGTTCGTCAAATTTAGCAGATGATTTTTTAACGGAGTTTTCATGATCAATCTAACTGAAAATGCTGCAACTCATATCAGCAATTACTTAAAGAATCGCGGTAAGGGTGAAGGTATTCGTCTTGGTGTGAAAACTTCAGGCTGTTCTGGCTTAGCTTATGTACTTGAGTTTGTTGATGATATCGATACGCATGATCAAATGTTCGAACAGTTTGGTGTAAAAGTTTTTGTAGATCCAAAAAGTTTGGTTTATCTCGATGGTATGGAAATGGACTATGTTAAAAATGGTCTAAATGAAGGCTTCGAGTTTAACAACCCAAATAAAAAAGGTGAATGTGGCTGTGGTGAATCTTTCACTGTATAATCCGCCCTGCTTTTTCTCATGTTAAAACAGTGTCTTGCACTGTTTTAATCACATTTAATTACACCGTTTTCCTGTAAAACATCGTGGATGAGTATCCCCCATGAGTCATTTTGAGTTGTTCGATCTCCCAGAAGCACTCGATATTGATTTAGCGATATTAAAAGCTAATTTCCTAAAACTACAACAGCAATATCATCCTGATAAAGCTGAAAATAAAGACAAAGCTTTGATTAAATCAAGTGAAATTAATCAGGCATATAAAACTTTATCCAATGTAGACAGTCGTGCTGCTTATCTACTTTCACTCAAAAAGCAAGATCATCACTTAGATCAATCGATTAGTGATTTTGAGTTCCTTCAGTCTGCTTTAGAAATTCGTGAGCAGCTTGATGAAGCAACTAATACCGAACAGTTGCATTCTTTAAAAAAAGAAGTGCGACAATGGATTGATGGCTTAGTTCGTGAATTCAAAATTGATTTTGAGGATGAAGATTGGGCTGAAGCGCGTGACACTGTGCGAAAGTTACGCTTTTTTCAAAAAGTCATGAATGATATCGATAAAGCTGAAGATCAGCTTTTAGATGATGAAGATTTTAATTTAGATGATGATTTCTAAATTTTAGCTTTGAATATATGTTTTAACCGAATTTGTTTTTTAGTATTTATTTTAAGGATGTGACAAATGGCACTCTTGCAAATTGCTGAACCAGGACAATCAAGTGCGCCACACGAACACCGTATTGCGATTGGTATCGACTTAGGGACAACCCATTCTCTAGTTGCTACGGTATTATCAGGCAAAGCCAAAGTGCTGAATGATGAGCAAGGTCGTGTGTTACTTCCTTCTATTGTACATTATTCTAAAAATTCAACCGAATACGGCGATACAGCAAAACCATTCATCACTGCTGACCCTAAAAATACCATTGTTTCTGTTAAGCGCTTTATGGGCCGTTCCAAAGCGGATGTTAAATTTCAACATCCATACACACTTGTTGGTGCTGAAAATGAAATGCCAGCGTTTGAAACAGCTCAGGGTCGTAAAACACCAGTAGAAATCTCCGCAGAAATTTTAAAACAACTTAAAGACCGCGCTGAACAAAGCTTAAGCAACCCTGTAAATGGGGCTGTTATTACTGTTCCTGCTTACTTTGATGAAGCACAACGTCAAGCCACACGAGATGCAGCTGAGCTTGCTGGTTTAAATATATTACGCCTACTCAATGAACCAACAGCTGCGGCTGTTGCATATGGCTTGGATCAAGAGAGTAACCTAACAACAGATCGTAACTATGTCATTTATGATTTAGGTGGCGGTACATTTGATGTGTCTATTTTACGCTTTTCTCAAGGTGTGTTTGAAGTTTTAGCCACAGGCGGTCATACAGCACTGGGCGGCGATGACTTAGATCGTCTTATTGTTAAGTGGGCAAAAAAACAACTCAATATTGAAGTTTTAGATGATGCAGAATATGCGCACTTTATTGTTTCTGCGCGCAAAGCCAAAGAAGCATTAAGTGATGCAACATCGGTTGATATTAAAGTTCTGACACATCACCTCACTTTAGATCGCACAACATTTGAAGAAATCATTCAAGTGGCATTAGATAAAACGATCAATGTATGTAAACGTGTCATGCGTGATGCAAAACTTGAACTCGATGATATTCAAAATGTAGTTCTTGTTGGTGGATCAACTCGCTCTTATGCTGTACAGAAAGTCGTGCGTGAAGTATTTAAGCAAGAGCCACTTTGTACTATTAATCCTGATGAAGTTGTAGCGATTGGCGCTGCCATCACTGCAAATCAGCTCATTGGGAACTCTAAAGATGGCTCATTACTTTTAGATGTTACTCCGCTGTCATTAGGTTTAGAGACCATGGGTGGTTTGATTGAACGTTTAATTTCACGTAATACAGCAATTCCTGTTGCACGTCGTCAAGAATTCACCACATATCAAGATGGTCAAACTGCGATGTTAATCCATGTCTTGCAAGGTGAACGTGACTTAGTTGAACATTGCCGAAGCTTAGGCCGTTTTGTATTGCATGGTATTCCACCAATGACTGCGGGTCAGGCACGTATTGAAGTTACTTTTCAAGTCGATGCTGATGGTTTACTTACTGTTTCGGCCAAAGAAACTACATCAGGGGTCAATGCTCAAATCGACATTAAACCTTCTTATGGTTTATCTGAGACAGATACTGAACGTTTACTTTTAGACGGTTATAAATTTGCTGAAGAAGATAAAAATCTTCGCCATCTCAATGAAACCAAAGTTGAAGCTCAACGTGAACTTGAAGCTTTAACACAAGCGTTAAAGGTGGATTCTAAACTTCTCAGCACTGAACAACTGACTGCGCTCACTCAAGCGGCTGAAGCCTTAAAAACTGAGCTTGAAACGAACGATATCAAATTAATTGAACATGCTGTTGAACAGTTAAAAACTTATAGCGATGCCTTTGCAGCAGAACGTATGAATCAACACATTGATCATGCACTCAAAGGCACCAAACTTGATGATTGGTCTAACTCAAACTAATTTAAGGTAACGACTATGCCACGTATTAAAGTACTACCTCATGCAACGATTTGTCCAAACGGTGCTGAGTTTGAAGTTAAACCAAATGCCAATCTATGTCAAAGCCTGCTTGATAATGGTATTAAAATCGAACATGCCTGTGACATGTCAAAAGCATGTACCACTTGCCATGTAATCGTACGCAAAGGCTTTGATGAGCTTGAAGAAATGGATGATATTGAAGCCGATTTACTCGATCGCGCTTGGGGCTTAGAACCCGATTCGCGTCTGTCTTGCCAAGTTAAAATTACTGATGAAGATATGGAAGTTGAAATTCCAAAGTATACGATTAACCATGCTTCTGAAAACCACTAAATTACTTTTCTTATAAGCAAAAAAACCACTCTTTATGAGTGGTTTTTTATGTCTAAGCAATTTTTAATGGCTTAGGCATTTCATTTAATATTTAATAATTTTACAAATAATTTGAGTTCACTTCATCTTCAATATTAAGCTTTGCAACGCCTTGAGAGTTGGTAAGTTTTTGCTGAACCTTAATCCGTTCTACCATTTTTTCTAATACTTCAACCAGCTCAGGATATTCAAAGTTTTGTACTTCTTCTAAATTCAGCACTAGGTGGAAGCCTTTATACTCATAATCAAACCATTGCTGATTTTCATTCTTGGTTGCAGAGTATTTTTCCATCACTTGCCAAGTACGCACCTTACCTTGAATCCCTTTCAGGTCAATCGGAGTTTTTGGTGCACAAAGATAATCATTTTTAATCAGCTTATAGGTTTCGTCTGAAACCAAAATTTCATCTATATCCGCAGCATATTGCAAACGCGCTGCTAAATTAGCATCTCGACCAACAATGGTATAGGCCATGCGATGTACAGCACCATAGTTTCCGACGTGACAATAACCTGTACTTACCCCCATTCGAATATGTAAAGCTGCATAGCCCATTTTCACCCAACGTTCACGAAGAAATTTCATCTGCTGACGCATTGCAATTGCCATATCAATACAGTTTTTCGCATCCTGCTCTACCCCTTGTGAATCAGGATCGCCAAAGAAAATCAGGATTGCATCCCCCATAAACTTATCAATGGTTGCACCATATTGCTTGGCAATTTCAGTCATATGACTTAAATAATCATTTAATACAAAGGCCAAATCATCTGGAATCAAAGTTTCTGATAGCTCAGTAAATCCTTGAATATCAGAAAAGAAAACTGTAATTTTTTTACGTTTATATTCAATTTTTGCTTCAGTATCGCCGCGCATAATCGCTTGCCAAAGCTGTAATGGCGCATAACGACTGAGTTGATTTGACAACTCAATATAGCGATTCATTTCATTAAAATAGGTGTTTTTCTTTGTTTCTACACTTTTGATACGACGATTTTGATAATAATTTCCAATATTTACAAACAAGATGATACTAATAAAAGAAAGAACGGATAGTTCAGGGCTAGTTTGCTGAAAATAATCATAAAAACCAAAGATAAAAATAATATTGGTATAAAACACAACAAAGGCAATTAAAATTGCCAGAGAGCCCATCATAAAAGAAATTTTATTATTAATCGCAGTATAAATCAGGGCAAATAATAATACAAAAGTCACCACCAGACTTAAATGAACAGCAGCCAATGCTGTAGAAACAACAATGATATCAATTAAAAAATAGACATTTTTTCGAATTTTAGAACCATATGAATATTCCAGCCAGCGTGATAACTTAGGACTGATAATAAAAATAAAGCCAATGAAAAAAGGCACGTAAAATTGATAACTTGCAATTGGGGAAGTGAAATAATAAACCATAACCAACAAAGCAATGATTAAGTACCCCATAAATCGCTGGAATATTTCAAATTGCTTTGGTTCTTTATCTAACATACGTTCAAATGGCAAAATATTTTACCTCGAATGTCATTTTATTAAACACTTCCTTGTGCTGTTTACACTTAATCCATACGCCAATCGAATGGCATATCACCTTGGCCACGTAACGCCAACATTAACGTTTGACGCATATGTGCTAACACTTCATTGCTATAAGGAACTGCTTGCAGACCAAATACAGGCTTAGGCCAAGCTACATCATTCTGATAACGAACTACATGATGAAAATGTAATTGTGGCACCATATTTCCAAGTGCTGCGACATTCATTTTATCTGCACGAAAAACACGAGACAACTGGCTAGATAACCAGCTAGATTCTCGTAAAAACTGCTCTTGGTCAGCTTGACTTAGTTCATATAACTCAGTGATACCAGGAACACGTGGAATAAGAATTAGCCACGGAAATTGCATATCATTCATTAAACGACATGTTGAAAGCGGAAAATCGCCTACAAAAAAAGTATCTTGAGCAAGTTGTGGATGCAAACTAAACATATCTTTATAAATGACGCAAAATTAAAAGGATGGCTAATACTAACACATCGGTTTTCGTGTGAATATTGGTTATCTTGTGTTTTGGTACAAATAAACACAGTTTGTTTTGAACCTGATCACAATTACACTTTAAAGAATCACAGAATTTTTTCAAGTGATTTACCAGAAAAAATTCATAAGCACTTTCAATCTCATACTGAGCATTATTTAAGCTCAAATTCCAGATAAATTAACGCTTTAATTCTGTCAGTAAATTGTTTAACAAATCCTGAATAAACTGAATTCTTTTGTCATTCTCTTCAAGCATCACCATCACTTTTAAGCGTTGCCCACCGTCCATACGAAACCAAGTTGGATGCTTTTGCATGAGTTGAATAATACTGATCGCTTGCACCGGAGTATCAGGTGAAAATTCGATCACTCCACCGTTAGCTCCTATATCAATTTTAGTAATTTCCAACGCCTCAGCCTTAATCCGAATTTGATGGACACTAAACAGCTGTTTTACTGGCAATGGCGGTACACCAAACCGGTCAATCAACTCCATACGTATATTGTCAAGTTTATCTTGAGTATCGGTATTACTAATACGTTTATAGAACATAAGACGCTGATGTACATCTCCCAAATATTCATCTGGGATCAAAGCAGGCATATGTAGTGTAATTTCTGAAGTGAGTGAAAGTGGTGTATCAAAATTAGGGGTCTTACCCTGTTGAATTGCTTTGGTCGCTTTGGCCAACATTTCCATATATAAGCTATAACCAATTGCATTCATCGAACCACTTTGTTGTTCACCGAGTAGCTCACCAGCACCACGAATCTCCAAGTCTTCCGTAGCCAGCATAAAGCCAGCGCCAAGATTTGAAGCTCTCTGAATGGCATCTAAACGTTTTTCTGCATCACCTTTAAGGCCTTTAATCGATGGCACCATCAAATATGCATAGGCTTGATGATGTGAACGTCCAACACGACCACGCAATTGATGTAATTGAGCTAGACCAAGTTTGTCTGCACGTTCAATAATAATCGTATTGGCATTAGGAACATCAATCCCCGTTTCAATAATCGTTGAACAGACCAGCACGTTAAATTCTTTGTGATAGAACTGTTGCATGATTTGCTCAAGTTCACGTTCACGCATTTGACCATGTGCAACAGCGACACGAGCCTCTGGTACAAGTTGACGAATATTTTCCGCAGCACGCTCTATGGTATCCACTTCATTGTGCAAGATATAAACCTGCCCACCACGTAACAATTCCCTTAGAATAGCCTCTTTCATGGTTTCATTGGTTTGTTCATTGACAAAAGTTTTAACGGCTAAACGACGTGCTGGTGGTGTAGCAATAATCGAGAGATCACGCATCCCACCAAAAGCCATATTCAATGTACGAGGAATTGGTGTTGCAGTTAACGTTAACATATCAACATCTGCGCGCATGGCTTTAATACGCTCTTTATCACGTACCCCAAAACGATGTTCTTCATCAACAATCATTAAACCTAAGTTTTTAAACTGCACATTTTCCTGAAGAATTTTATGCGTACCGATAACAATATCGACTTTACCATCGATTAAGTCATCAATGATTTTGGTATGACTTTTATTAGTTCCAAAACGAGAAAGTACCTCTATACGAATTGGCCAATCGGCAAAACGATCTTTAAATGATTCAAAATGTTGTTGCGCCAATAAGGTGGTAGGTACCAAGACAGCCACTTGCCTATTATTTTGAACAGCAACAAATGCCGCCCGCATCGCCACTTCCGTTTTACCAAAGCCAACATCACCACAAACCAGTCGATCCATTGGTTTGGCTTGTTGCATATCATATAAGGTCGCTTCGATGGCATTGGCCTGATCCAGTGTTTCCTCATAAGCAAAACCACTGGAAAATTGCATATATGCACTTTGATCCAACTCGAAACTAATCCCAGGTTTAGACTGACGACGTGCTTGGATATGCAACAATTCAGCTGCCACATCATGAATCTGTTCAAGTGCTTTACGTTTTGCTTTATTCCATGCATCTGTACCCAATTTATGTAAAGGCGCTAAATCAGGATCACCTCCACTAAAACGGCTAATCAGGTGTAAATTGGTCACAGGAACATACACTTTTGCATCATCTGCATAGTTTAATTGCAGAAACTCATAGTCTTGTTCATCAATATTTAAGGTAACTAAACCTGCATAACGCCCAACACCATGATCAATATGCACCACTGGCGCACCAATATTAAGTTCCGTCAGACTTCGAATAAGAAACTCTTCTGAAACCTCTTGTTGACGTTTTCTACGGCGCTGTACTACACGGTGTTCATATAGTTGGTTTTCAGAAATAACCGATAGATCATTGCTGATGACCAACCCACGATCCAAAGGTGCATTGGTGATCGCCACAGAGAAATTAGATTGTTGAAATACAGCAAAACTTTCGACAACTGGAATTTCACCTAAACTTGCACGTAAAGCATCTTTTAATGTTTCACGACGTCCAGCACTTTCAGCCACCAACAACACTGGATGATTGGCCTCATCCACGTACTGTTTAACGGCTTTAAATGGCTGCTCTTGTTTAGGGTCTACAGGCAATCTTGGCGGTAATTCAACCGACAAATTGATACAACCTGCTTTTAATTCAATGGCTTCTGTTGAGGCAATAATTCTTGAAAATTGATTTAAATATTCGAATAGTTGATTCGGTTGTATAAAAATTTCTTCAGGTGGTAATAACGGCTGATCAGCATTATGGCGTCGGTCTTCGTAACGACGAATTACATCTGTCCAAAAACTCAACAATCCTTCATCAATGTGCTTATCTGTAATGACAATAGAATTACTTGGGAAGTACGAAACCAAACAACTTTGTGTTTGCATGGCTTGCTTTGAGAAGAATAATGGGAAGTAGAAATCTAATCCCGGAGAAGCAATACCTTCTAACACATCTTGATAAATTGGATTTTTTTTAGGATTTGCTGTTGGAAAACTTTCGGCATAGCGATCACGAAATGTTGAACGCGCTTCTTTCAACGGAAATTCTTTTGCAGGAAGTACAGTAAAACGTTCTAACTTTGTCGTTGTTCTTTGCGTTTCAGGATCAAAAAATTTTAAACTGTCTATTTCATCATCAAATAAGTCAATACGAATGGGTGCATTCTGCCCAGAGGCATAAATATCCATAATACTACCACGTACCGCAAACTCACCATGGTCATAAACAGTATCAACCAAATGATAACCCGCTTGAACTAATTTTAATTTTTGTTGTTCTAAAGCAAATTTCTGACCAACACGGATATCAAAATGCTCACCCAATACCCATGATGTAGGGGCAACACGTTGTGCCAAAGTGGTTGCTGATACCAATAAAATACCTTTTTGTGGCATATTGGAAAGTATCGACAGTCTTTCAGAGACAATATCTTGGTGTGGAGATAAACGATCGTATGGCAATATCTCCCAATCTGGAAATATTGTTGGTTTTACCCCATAGAATTCTAATTCACTTTCCAACTGCCCTAAGTGCTGATTATTTTTCGCAACCAAAACAAAGAGCTGATCCGATTTCTCTGCAATCTCCTTAAACAATAAGGCAGCAGATGAACCGAGCATTGTGCCGATCCAGCGTTTTTCGCCTGCTTTCAGTTGTTTTAAATTGAGGTCAGAGATTTCTTGTTTAAACATAATCGCATAGGGTCTAAAAGACATGAGCAATAGTTTAACATGATGACTTTATTCAGTTGAGTGATTTTATTTATTCTATTTGTCTAAGTAATGACTCAACTACAGTATTTTTCCCATCAGAACATAATCCACGCTTACTATAAGACAAACTAGCAGGATCACGAACCTGTGGAAGCTCTTGCCAAATGAGTTGCGAATAACCATTTAATAACAATTAAAAATCTAAGCAACATCACATATGATTCTTTGATGAAATATTCTGATTCCATCAAATGTTATCCATGCCTTAAGTTGATTTATTTTTCTCGTTTAAATTGTTTATAATAATCATTGAGTTTTTGTATAATTTTTTTGAATTGTTTTAAATTTTCTTCTGTATTGCCAAGCCTTTGCACATAGTTGTTTGTTGCGATTTCTAAATCAATCTTTTCATTGATCAAAATTGTTTTATAAAACAAGGCCTTTAAATCATCAAAATTATTGAGTTTTCGGTTAGAAAAGTATTCCAGCCTTTCAGATAACTCACGATTTAAAACAATACCATCTACAATAAAACCGTGCTCAGCATCAATTTGAATATTATTTTCTTGTAGAAAAACTTGCTCAGGACCGTTTTTACTACCCTTAAATAAGGTTGCAATTTTATCAAACATCATTAAAACCCAATTAAATCAATGATTCACCATAACAAACATGACTCAAGTTCGCAGTAAAAGGCCACTTTAAAGCGACCATTTACCTAAACATAAACCATCAGCGTTATTCGTCACCCAAATCATCTAAGAAATCGACAGTAGGCACAAAGAATAAAGTTCCTGTCACTGCTGTACTAAAATCTAATAAACGATCTAAATTACCCTCTTCATCACCTTGAAACATGTGCTCTAACATTTGTCGAGTCACACTAAATTTGCGTGCATAACCAATAAAGAAAGTACCATACTCATTTTTAGATGGATTTGAAAACGGCATATTTGCACGCATGATTTTAATTTCATTACCATCCGCATCATGTGCCTTACTTACTACATTGTGTGCTGTTTTAGGTTTTACATCATCACTCAACTCAAGATCATTAAACTTTTTTCGTCCGATGACTTTTTCTTGTTCTTCATCACTTAGCGCGCGCCACTTGTCCATATCATGCATATATTTTTGAATAAATGCATAACTGCCACCTTTAAAGTCTGGATCTTCATCACCCACTAGTGCATATTCAGCCGCAATTTCAGGCTCTGGGTTTTCGGTCCCATCGACAAAGCCAATAATCGCTCTACCGTCAAAATATCGAAAACCATTCACTTCATCTACTGGATAACTTACAGCTTTTAATTCAGTATTGATCATATCTGCCATTTCAAAACACAACGCTTGGCGATCAGCGCGAATATGGAAAAACAAATCACCTTCCGTTGAAACAGCCGTATATTTTGGCCCTTTAATTTCTTTAAACTGTTCTAATTCTTGTGGTTTAGCCTGATCAGGAAATAAACGCTCCCACGCATTTGACCCAAATCCCATGACCGCACTAAATTGTGCATCTGGATAACGGTTGGTTAAACTACGCGTCAATGCAGAAAAATTTGCCGCAAAATCAATTACTGTATCAATTACTTCAGCCCCAAGCCTTAATCCTAAAACAATAAATAAGGCGTTTTCCCCTGGACGATTCATAACAGGTTGAATTCGAGTTGAAGTCATAATATATCTCAAAATATTCTATTGGTTACAATCTAACATAGGCTGTTTTAAAGCTTAAGTTTTTATCGTTAACAATCCACTAATTCACAATATTTATATCGATATAAATGTTATGGAAAATAATTAAAGCAATAAGTTTTGACTTATTTTGTTTAGGCACATCGATTGTAAGTATTTTTAAAACTACTTTAGGTGATAAGCATAAATTTTAAAATAACAGTCTTTCTGATCAAACACGATATTCAAATGCTGCAACAAAGTACGAAATTGATCTGTTTGATCTAAAATCAAATCACTGATCAATCTCCCCCTCGACTTGCTCAGCATAGGCTTTACAATTAAATATTCAATTCCAATAAATACAGGCATAGCATCGTGATAGAAAGGATGCCAATCACCTATATACCACGGAATTTTCTTCACAAATTTATCTTCAGCTTGTTGATCTTTATTTTCAGTCACCAATTTGACAATAAATGCAGGTGGAAAATCCAAGTCTTTCATTGCATGTAGAAGTTTGAGCCATTTTGAATCACTCATACAAGATACCAACTGCCGTTGATGCACGACCTGTTGAATTTTCAAAATATACTTTAAATAGGCTTGTTCAGTCTTTAAAGCATTTATATGATTTCGATATTCAAGATAATTTTCTTGTAAACCCACATTTATCCTTCAATTAAAAGCACCTGTTTAGATGCTTTTAACACATAGAGTTAACCATATTGTTTCTGTAAATAACGTACGATTACTGCTGACTCAAAGAGTTTTTCACCTGTATTTGGATCTTCTAAGTAAGGCACTTGAATATCTTGCTTTGCACGCCCCATAACAGGAATAATTTTTTCACGTTTACCGCCCACCAAAGCAACATATTTACCAGGTTTTAAACGTAAAACTGCTGGTCCTAGATCTTGCCAACACTCTTTAGCCACATTATGAAAGATAAATGGAATTTCTAATTCAGTTAACTCAGCACGCACAACACGTGTATAGGGACTTGCTTCAAACCCCCATAACTCCAATAATTGCGCTGGGCTTATACGATCAACAATTTTTTTATTTACCCAAACCCCTCGCGCACCATTAATAATAGTTCCCACCATGGCGACCGTTGGATATTTAGGATAATGAGAATATTTCTTTGGCGTTTTGCCGGTTTTACCATAGTGCTTAAATAAGTAATCAACAATCTTTTTTGATTCATACATTGCTGTTCCCGTGTTTTCATCAACGAAATACGGAAAACGCAATTTCCCCCCTTTTTCTTTTACAACCTGACGATATTTAGTCCCACCTTTAGGGCATGGATAGACTTCATAATCCAAATTGAGCAAGGTCATTACTTCTCGTACACGGCGGCAAAATGGTGAACCTTCAAACTCATATAACTTTAAGGCCTTTTCTGGCTGGTTTGGAAATGGTGTTCCAGTTACACCACGGCCTCCCTCAGTCAGCGATGAAGCCAAAGCTTGTACAACTTTAATTTGATGATGTACCATTTTATACCCCCTAGATGATTGTTTTCGCTTAAATAAAGCTTTTTATAAATCCACTAATTTTTCTTTTGAAACCACAATTCCATTGTTATCTACATAGATATATTCACCAGAATTGAAAGTGACACTACCAAAATACACAGGAATATCGACCTCACCTATGCCTTTACGATTGCTTTTTTGTGGAATTGTAGCCAATGCATGAACGCCTAGATCAAGTTCAACTAGTGCATCTACATCACGTACACAGCCATAAATCACTACACCATTCCAGTGATGCTTAACCGCTGATTCAGCAATCATGTCACCCATCAAGGCACAACGCATGGATGCTCCACCATCGACAACCAAAACCTTGCCTGTTCCATCTGTAGCAAGTAACTCTTTCACTCGTGAGTTATCTTCAAAACACTTGACTGTCACGATTTGACCACCAAAGGTTTTACGAGCTCCATAACTTTTAAAAAATTTGCCATCGAGAGATGGAATCAGGGTTTGGATGTCTTGGTCTGGGTGATCATCTAATAAATCACAAGTTACAAAAGGTACTTTAGTCACGTTATCACTCCATTATTTGCTATTTTGTATACGTAAATTATCATAAATTTCAATTTTTTGAGTTTGTGTTTGAGCAGCCTCGATCATAGTATGAGCCACTTGTTGTGCTGTCACTGGCTTATATTTAAAAGAATTGGGTACCAAATGCGAAAATTTACCATATAACTTTTGCGCTACATCTTCCAAGAATCGCTTTTCATTCCGATCACCAAGGAGTAATGATGGGCGAATAATAGAAAAACGATATAAGTTCAACTTTTGTATATAGTCCTCAAGTTCACCTTTGACTTGATTATAAAAAATTGGCGAGCTGGCTTTTGCCCCCATCGCACTGACTAAAAGTAAATGAGTTTCAGTCATTTCAAATAAATCTGCAAAATGTGCATTGATCTCAAAATCAATATTATAGAAAGCTTCTTTAGAACCTGCCTTTTTAATGGTCGTTCCCAAACAACTGAATGCATGAGTGTAACCGCTGACATCTTGATCATTGAGTAGAAGTAAGTCATCCAATACAAATTGTTCAACTTTTTTAAATTTTGAAAAGTCTGGATTTTCTCGTCGCACAACAACTGTAATTTTTTCACAATCAGCCAATAAATTGAGCTGCTCAATGAGACGCTGTCCCACTAAACCTGTTGCTCCAATCACAATCGCATTTTTTATCGAATTAGTCATTTTTTAAACAATCTCCTAGATTTATTACTAATCTAACGTTTTATTTCAAATTTTTCTTCAACAAAAATGTTGTCAAAGCATGTCAACACTTGACTTTACTGGCCTCTTTAATCACAATATGGCACTTGTTTACGGGCTGGTGATAATCCTCTGATGTGGTTTTCAGATGTGGTTTCAGCCCGCCCAGACCCATCTAATTCAAGGAGTGCACGAGTGGCAAACTCTGCTCAAGCAAAAAAACGTGCTCGTCAAAACGTTAAAGCACGTAAACACAACGCAAGCTTGCGTTCAATGGTACGTACTTATATCAAACGCACAATCGCTGCTATCGCTACTGGTGAATATGCTGCCGCAACTGAAGCTTATAAAGCTGCAGTTCCAGTTATTGACCGTATGGCGGATAAAGGTATCATCCATAAAAACAAAGCTGCTCGTCACAAGAGCCGCTTGAATGCACAAGTTAAAGCGTTAGCTAACTAATTTTTGCATGTAAAAAGAGCCCTTTAAAGGGCTTTTTTTGTATGTAAAATTTGACTATAACGCTTTAAAATTAGAAAACATCAAAACTTATCTACCACTTCATCATTATTTCTCAGCAGATAGATAAGTAAGAGTTCTAAACTGTAAAAATAATTACTTTGCTAAATGTGAAATTAAGACTGTTGCAGTGGATAAAATACCTTCCTGACGACCAGTAAAACCCAATTTCTCTGTGGTTGTTGCTTTAACGCTAATTTGAGTCACATCAACATCTAACACATCTGCAATACTTTGACGCATTTCCAAATTGTGTTTGGCTAATTTAGGCCGTTCACATGCCACAGTAATATCGGCATTATTTAATTTATAACCACGGTCTAAAATTAATTGATAAACATGTTTTAAAAGTTTACGGCTATCCGCACCTTTAAATTCAGCATCTGTGTCTGGGAAATGCTGTCCAATATCCCCTAAAGCCAATGCACCCAATAAAGCATCACATAATGCGTGTAACACAACATCACCATCAGAATGTGCTTTTAAACCATGCGTATGTGGAATTTGAACGCCTGCCAAAGTTACAAAATCACCTTCTTCAAAAGCATGTACATCCATTCCCTGCCCAATACGAATCGGTATGATCATTCTTAGCTCCTTTTGCAGTTTTTAAAATTTAAAAATCTTGTATTCGTACTTTCTCTTTCGCTATAGTACGTATGCAAACATTGTGAAAGTATAAGCGATCATGCTGTTGAATACAGAATTTAATCAAATTAAAACACTCTTGTCTGGTCTCATTTTGAGCTGTATCAGTACATCAGCTGTTTATGCCCTGCCTCTTGACTGTAAGCATCAAGATTCATCACTTTTAAAAAAGTTATGTGGTTCACAGTATAGTGAACTACGCGCTCAATTGAATGAGAGCTATCTCACTGCATATCTGGTCACAGACGCACCAATACGCTTAATCAATGATACGCATCGTTTGTGGCTCAACCGTTTAAGCCAATGTAAAAGCAACGATTGTTTTAAACAACAGTTCGATATTCGCCTAGAAGACTTAAATTTTTACACCTCAATGAATCAAAGTTTAACCCAACATTTCATCAAATATGAACATGGTAAAATTTCGAAGCAACCCGCCCATTTACAAATCCATCAACTGACTAAAGATCGGATTAAAGTTGAAGGCATCGCCTATCGAAATCCCAATAACCGTAAAGATAGTCAAATCGTCTCATTGTTGGCTTACACCACGCCTGAAAAAAAGAATCAAATTTTGGACAATGAACATGACTGTAAATATGTGCTTAATTTCCAAAAAGCAATTTTGTCTGTGACAACAACACAAAAAGGCTGTGAGCGCTTTACTGGAATTTACCGTTTATATGATTAAGATTTATAATTAAATTTGGCAAAACCATGAGTACAAAACTAGCGTTAAGTGAAGAAAGATTAAAAATATTATCTGAATGTATGCAGAATTATGATGTGGGTGCTGATACAGATGAATGGCCTAACAATATTATTTCGCGCTTTACTAGCGTTTATAATGATGGTTCTATCTCAAAGCACAATATCCCATTGCAGCATGAAATTGATCCCGATGAATTAAAACTTTGTCAAAAACTAAGCGCTGAAATCGCCATTATCATGACAAATGTTGAAGTTGGTATGGGTTCAAACTCGGGTGATTATTTTCAAGATTTTTATATCATGCATTCACAAAACTCAGCTAGCCAAAAAATTACGCCTCAGCTGATTCAACAATACTTTGCCAATACTATTTTTCCTTTGGCGAACATTACGACTGAACCGCTTACAACAAATACACAGTGGTGGAAAGAAGTTGAACAAGATGGTGAAGAATCTCCAGCAGAATATTTTCAACCTTGGCACAAGATGATAAATTGGTTTGCAGCACAACACGATTTTATCGACTGTGCATTTGTTCGGATTGGAGACTCAGCACTTTTAGAACAAATCGATTCTGATGATTACCCGAAAGGAACAATCATTACAGGTTGTGTCTTGCCTCGACTTGCATTGGGCTTAACCCAGAATAGCAATTTGGTTGGAATCTTTGGATATGTTGTACACAGTTAAGATCTAACTAGCTTAATTAAAATATAAATAAAATAGGGAATAACAATGACTCAACTGTTAATTTTAGACCAAGTCTCACAACACCTTGATCAAACCTCTTTTGGTGGTCTTCCTGTTAAAACGATTGGCTTACAGGTTGAATGGCCTTGCTGCACAAATTGTGATGGTGCAATGCAATACCTTGGCAAAGTAAAAACTGATCTCGGTTTAGAATTGATCTTTATGTGTAGCCAAGATCCGGGGATGTGTGATGACTGGGATGCAGATGGTGGTGGTAATAAAGTGATTGTCATTACAGAGATTCATGCTCTTGAAAAATTCCAACCGTTAGAACCTGAAAATACCTTACGTGAAACGGAATATGGCGCCAAGATTTTCCAAGATTCGCAAGAAGAATATTCACAATCACGTGAACTTTGGCAAGGACCCAAGAGAGAAATTTTAGGTCAGCTTTCTGGCTCAGCTGAGTGGCTGCAAAATGATGAAACACCTGAATGTGATTGCTGCCAAAAGCCTATGCGCTTTGTTGCTCAACTAGAGACCGGACCTGATCATAGAACTGAGATGAATTTTGGTGGAGGAGGTTCCGCCTACCTATTTGATTGCCCTCAGGGTAAAACTGCTAAATTTCTATGGCAATGCTAGCCTCTCCCATGGATATATCTAATGGATAAAAAAGTCATTTCCAAACTATTACAAAGCCAGTTTTATCCCATTTTAAAAGCACAGGGCTTTATAAAAAAAGGCGATGTATTTAGACAGGTTGAGGGGGAAGTTATTCGAATCGTCGATATACAACACTCCATTAAAAGACATTGTTTTCAAGTTAATCTCGGTATTCACCTCATCACATTAGGTGAATATGTTATGCGATGTACAGGTAACGCTTTAGATATTGAAAAAATGCGTGATTTCGATTGTGCATGGCGTAGTTCGATCCTGCCTTATTTGATCAATGATCATGACAACGACTGGTCATATACCTCAAATGAACAAGATGCCAACGAAATGGTGCAATTTCTAATATCTGAGTGGAATCGTCAAAGCCAAAATTTCTTTAATCAATTAGCACATTGGCCTGAAGATTTTCTCAAGAAAGCGCATCAGGCCTGTATAAATCCCTTACATCCCGCACACATGTGTACCCTCTGCTATGTGGCTGCTGCAGCTGGTGATTTACAATTGGTCAAGAGGCTCGCTGAGATTGCAATTGATGCTGTTCCTGAACGAGCCACCTCATTAAAAGAACGATTAGCATCATTTATCCAAAATCCAAGTTTAGCGATTCCGCAAATTATCGATTAATGACGAAATGAAGCAGTCAAATGCGCTATTCACCAAATTGAAATATTTGTTATATTTTCTAACAACTTTCACGATCCGATTTAAAGTTTTACGCTTTATTTCCTGACTTAATTAACTTATAAATAACTATATATAAATAGTCTGATGACATATTTGTTGTAAATACCGAACACCAAACAATAGAGGATCAAAGGTGTTGCTATGGATTTGAACATGTATCTCACCAATAAATTTAAGAATTTTAATGAGTTTCTAGAAACGCATTGGCATGACTACCCCAATAAATACAAAGAAATCCAAACCCTGCTGTTTTTTCAAGCCTATACCACTAAGCCACTTTCTGAGAAATTTGAAATCAATATTGATCAGGCCTTAAAGTATCCAACCTTAAGATATTATTTCCAACAGATTGAAAAATATATCCATATACCGCCCAAGCAACTGTTTCCTAAATCATTTCATCGCCCTTATGAACATATTTTAAATGAGTTTAAATATTTAAGCTTTTACCAAGAAGCTTTTGAATTTCACAAAAATTTAGAAAAAATTAGAAATACTTTTAATAAAATTTCCATTCCAATTGCCAGTCATGCTATTTACACAGAAATTTTACAATATCTCAATTTGAGCTTTGAATACCTTGCTGATCCAAACTTAACAAACGATCTAAAGATTAAATTAATTTACCAATGGCAAGATATTCATAATTTAGAAACTGTTGCCGCATATAAATCATTAGAGAAAATTAAAACCACACTCAATCATTATCGGCAAAATTCCTGTTCAGAGTACTATTTTAATTTAATTCAACTGGGTGAAAATCAACGGATTGAATTTAAAGAACGTACCACAGACCTATTAACCAACCGCAAATCAGATAAATGGGTCAAAGCCTGCTTTGCATTTATGAATACCCGCAATGGCTATGTCTTTATAGGTATTGCTGATGATTTAACCATTGTAGGGATTGAAAATGAACTTGCGGAACACTTTAATAATTCACTCGACTTAATGAAGCGGAGTTTGATTGATAAACTGGCACACGAAAGTAACAAAATTTCAAATATTTATACCACACTAGAAGAAATACAGATTCAAGGAAAAACCATATTGGTCTTTAAATGTAATAAATCGGACCGTCCGTTGTATTACAAAGGCGAATTGTTTATGCGTACCAATGGACAAACAACACGCGTTCCACCTGAACTGATTGAAAGTTTTCGTGTAGAATTTTATTGTTAGCATTCAATACTTAAAAATCTTTACCTAGAAGAATCAAAAATATGGATTATCCTCAGTTTAAATATCATCCCAACGCATACACACTTGATCTGTTTAAAAAAGAAGACGGTATTTGTTCGATTTGCAATCAACAACGTGATTTAAAGTACGTAAGTTCTTTTTATAGTGTAGATGAACCCGAGTATATCTGTCCGTGGTGTATTGCCAATGGTGCAGCAGCGCAAAAATACGATGGAGAATACAATGACTATTGTGGCATTGAAGGTATTTATTCAAACCCAAATGTTCCATCCGAAAAAATCAACCCTGAATTTTTTGATGAAATCTGCTTCAAAACGCCAAGTTATCATAGTTGGCAACAAGAAGTTTGGCTCGTGCATTGCAATGAACCATGTCAGTTTATCGCTTATGCGGATAGTGAAAGGCTTAAACCAATTTGGGATGAGGTTAAAGCCGATATCGAAGAAAATGGTTATCCAGTAGAGCTTATCCAAGATCACCTCAGTATCGACGGTGATTTAACAGGCTATCTGTTTCAATGCATTCATTGCCAACAACATCGCTTACATATAGATTGTAGTTAAATACATAATTAAACCTTATAAGTTAAAGCTTATAGCTTTGGCTAAGTAACTGGCTTAAATGCTGTTTAATGCCCTGCCATTTATCTTTGATTATGCTGTATATAACAGTATCTCGAACAGTTCCATCTTTTCGTAGCTCATCTTGATGTTGCACATCATCATAATGCGCACCTAGACGCTCAATGGCGCCTTGACTTTTAACATTGCGAATATCCGTCCTTAATACAACCGAGTTGGCTGGTAGTTTTTCAAATGCTTACTAAAGTAATAACAACTTACAACGGGTATTGATATGACTGCACTGTGCTGATTCTGCATACCATATATAGCCAATCTGACCACGGCGCACCTCCCAAATCAAATCGCGAAAACTGGTGGTTCTTACAATACGACCATTCCGCTGATTTAAAACAACAAAAGGTACGTGTATTCCCAAAGATTTTTGTTCAAGTGCCTTGGCAATATAATCCTTGATCTGAGAATAATGTGGAACTAATGTATATTCTAATTCCCACAATCGGCCATCTTTACATACCTCAATTAAAGCATTTTCATGTTCTATTTGTAGTGGTGAAAGCTGCACTTGATGGGTTTGTAATGATGTATGCGTTGAAAAGATATCTTGATTCATAGCAATTACACCATTGTAAAGAATGCTCCTCCATTGTCCGCTATGTTTGAAAGTTTTATGATCAAAATATGAAATCACCATGACGATCTTTCAAATGATTTCAAGGGCATTTGCATGCCCTTGAATCGAATAAAATTCAATAAAATAGTTATTTTTTATAGTGTGCCAACATGTCTTGTAAATGTGCTTTTACATTGTTCCACTCACCTTGAGCAATACTGTACAACACTGTATCTCGAATCGTGCCATCTTTACGCATTTGATCGCCCCGAATAATGCCATCTTTTTTAGCACCTAAACGTTCAATGGCTTTTTGGCTTTTAAAATTAAATTGGTCAGTCCGCAACGCCACGGTATTGGCTTGAAGTTGTTCAAAAGCGAAACCTAATAGCAATAGTTTACAAGTTGTATTGACATGAGTCCGCTGTACAGATTGTGCATACCATGTATAGCCGATTTCAAAACGTTTTACGTTTAATAAAATATCGTGATAACTAGTCGTTCCCAAGACTTTCCCTGAGCTTTGCTCTATGACAATAAAGGGATAACGACTACCTTGTGCTTTTTGTATTAATGCTTTTTGTATTAATGCTTTTTCAATATAATTTTTAACTTCTGTGTAATGTGGTGTTGAGGTAATTCGTAGATTCCACAATTCACCATCACGACACGCTTCAGCAAGCCCTTGCTCATGTTCAAGAGATAATGGTACTAAGCGAATATTATTTAGTTGTAAATCTAAATGAATAAATAATTGTTCAAATGCATCCATCTCATATCCACCAATTTAATCAATAAAGTTACCGTTTAATTTTATTGTAAAGTGATCAACATCAATATATATCACACTTTAATTTTACATCTGATAATGGTTTTATATTCTTAATAAAAGCACTCCCAGATGATGAACTGCTTAAATCATTTCTAGAAACGAAAACATCATCAAGAAAAATCTCTGCCTGAGCTTGATAAAAGCATCCATGTTTTAACGGAACACTGGGTAATTTTAATAATTTAACGTATTTTTTTGACTCATCATCAACTAAAAAACGTGTATGACCTAAATATGTTCCTTGAGTATCTTGATCTAAAAATTGAATTTTTAAATTATTCTCACCATAATCTGCATCATATCCATATAAATACTCAACAACTAAAGGAGATATTGCTTTATAGGTATAAGTCGTCATGGAAGGATTATCGCGATCTCCTTTTTCTTGTTCAGTCTTCACCAATGTTAAATTAGCTGCAAAAACATCTATCATGATAAATGTACTCAGTATTATGAATAGTATTCTTATCATTTTAATCTTTCATTCTCTTAAATCATTATATTGCCAAGGCTAAACATACCACTCCAGCCAAACCTAAAACCAGTCCTAGAGCTGTAATCACTTTAAGCTTTTCTTTAAAAATTAACAGCCCTGCAATTACTCCAAATAACACCACAAGGATATTCATCCCTGCAAAAACAATCGCTGGAGAATCTTTTAATAAAATATGCGCTTTGACATATAAAGCAATATTGGCAAAATTTAAAATCCCCAACGCCAAACCAGCAAAAAAGTTCTGAAGCTTCCACTGAGTTTTTCGAATCAGTAAATAACCTACAGATAATAGGAATGAACAGATAAACATCAAGGTTAATGTAACAGGAAACTGTAAACCAAGGCTGGTTGTATATTTTAATAAAACATCAACCAAAGCATAACCCACCCAAACACTGAGTAAAGAAAGGATACCTTTCTGATTGAGTAATGAATTTGATGGACTCGACTGAGAAAGTACAATACATAAAACTGCCACGATACCCAAACCGATACCAAGCATTTTTAATTGGTTAAATTGTTCTTGGAATAAAAAATATGCAGCCAATAATGATAAAACCACAGATAATCGCTGTGCAATTTCAGTTTTTAAAATTCCTGCACTATGTAATGATTTTGCTAAGCATAAAAAAATACTGGGTAATACAACACCTAAACCAAGAATCAACCACCACGGTGTATTTGAGATTGAAATATGAGCCAAATCAGGCTTAAACCAAATATAGCTCAATACACTGGCGATTGCATAATTCCAAGCAATCATTTGCAATGCATCAAAACCTTTTTGTTTGGCCCATTTTAAAAGCATTGAAACCAGCACACTACAAAGTGCTGCTAAAAATATGAGTTCCATAATTTACTTCTTATCTCACCAATCATTGCAAAATTTATGCGAAACCGAGTTCCTATGATTCAAGAAAAAGCCCACTAGCATGAGTGGGCTTTTAGGTGATCAACAACCATCAAAGATTATTTATAACGATCAACCATTTTTTCTAAAGAAATTGGGCGAATCTTGTCTGCATTACCCGCAGTACCAAATGCTGTATAACGATCTACACAGATTTGTTTCATTGCTTCAACCGTTTCACCGAAGAATTTACGTGGGTCGAATTCACTTGGTTTTTCAGCCATCATACGGCGCATTGCACCTGTAGATGCTAAACGTAAATCTGTATCAATATTGATTTTACGTACACCATGCTTAATTGCTTCAACCAACTGTTCAACTGGAACACCATAAGTCTCTTTGATGTCACCACCATATTGGTTAATGATCGCTAACCATTCTTGTGGTACTGAGCTTGAACCATGCATAACAAGGTGAGTATTTGGAAGCGCCGCATGAATTTCTTTAATACGGTCAATTGCCAAAATATCGCCTGTAGGTGGACGAGTAAACTTGTACGCACCATGAGAAGTACCGACTGCAATTGCTAAAGCATCTACATTGGTATCTGCAACGAATTGACGAGCTTCTTCAACAGAAGTGAGAAGTTGAGAATGATCAAGTACACCTTCTGCACCAACACCATCTTCTTCACCAGCCAAACCTGTTTCAAGACTACCCAAACAGCCAATTTCGCCTTCTACAGAAACACCACATGCATGTGCCATTTCAACAGTACGACGTGTTACATCAACGTTATACTCATAAGACGTTGGTGTTTTACCGTCTGCACCTAAAGAACCATCCATCATTACAGATGAAAATCCAAGCTGGATCGAACGTTGACAAACATCTGGGCTTGTACCGTGGTCTTGATGCATTACCACTGGAATATGTGGCCATTCTTCAATTGCAGCTAAAATTAAATGACGTAAAAATGGAGCACCTGCATATTTTCGTGCACCAGCAGAAGCTTGCACAATTACAGGTGAATTTGTTGCGTCAGCGGCTAACATAATTGCGCGCATTTGTTCTAAGTTGTTCACATTAAACGCTGGAACGCCGTAACTATGTTCACCGGCATGATCCAAGAGTTGGCGCAATGAGATAAGAGCCATAATATCCTCCCAAGTAATGCCCCATATTCTACATGTTGCTTTATTTCAATTCAGCAACAATATTGACTATTTCATAAAAAATCCCCGCGTTTGCGGGGACTTTTAACAAATAACAACATTTAGAAAGATTATTGAGCTTTAGGTGCTTCTTCTTCAGTCGCTGGTGTAGCTGCATCTGCTGGAGCATTTGCTTTTTCAGCAGCTACATCTGTATTTTTTTCATCCAAAACAGGCTGATCAAGCGCATCAATCACAGCTTGTTGTTCTGCAGATGTATTTGCTGATTCTGCTGAAGCAGCTTCAGAAGAAGATGTTTGTTCTGAGGCTGGTGCTTTTTCTTGTTTAGAACATGCAGTAAATGCCAAAGGAGCAATAAGAAGTGCTGCAAGTGTAAATTTAAATTTCATCACATTTCCCAGTGTTGGTGATTGGATTTGATCTAGTTTATTGCAGTTATATTTCATTTTTATTACTTTAAAATGAATCTCTCAGATAAAAAAGGCTGACACGAGGTCAGCCTTTCATATAAACGTCATAATTAAAATAATTTTTCAATTAAGCACGTTCAAGCAATACCGCTACAGCTGGAAGTGTCTTGCCCTCAACAAATTCAAGGAATGCACCACCACCAGTTGAAATATAACCAATTTTGTCTGCAACATGGTATTTATCAATTGCAGCCAAAGTATCACCACCACCAGCAATAGAGAATCCTTCAGATTCAGCAATCGCTAAAGAAAGTGTTTTTGTACCTTCGCCAAATTGATCCACTTCAAACACACCAACTGGACCATTCCAAAGGATCGTTTTAGACGTTTTTAAGATTTCAGCAAAAGCTTTCGCCGTTTCAGGACCGACATCCAAAATCATGTCATTGTCTGCAACATCTTCAACTTTTTTTACTGTTGCTTTAGCATTTGCCAATGAACCTAAGAAATCTGCAAAATCGATTGCAGAAGCATCTGCTACAACAACATCTGTTGGAAGTGGAACAGATACTTTTGCTGCAATCGCTTTAGCTGTATCAATCAAATCATTTTCACACAAGGATTTACCGACATTGAAACCAGCTGCGGCTAAGAATGTATTGGCGATACCACCACCAACGATCAATTGATCACAAATATCAGAAAGTGAAGTTAAAACATCAAGCTTAGTAGAAACTTTAGAACCAGCAACAATTGCGACCATTGGTTTTTCTGGTGTTTGCAGTGCACGACCTAAAGCATCTAATTCAGCTGCAAGCAAAGGGCCCGCTGCTGCGACTTTTGCTAAACGTGCTACGCCTTCAGTTGATGCTTCTGCACGATGCGCTGTACCAAATGCATCCATCACAAAAACATCACAAAGTGCTGCATATTTTGCTGAAAGTTCAGCATTATTTTTCTTTTCACCCACATTGAAACGACAGTTTTCAAGTAATACAACTTGGCCTGCTGCAACTTCAACCCCATCTAAATAATCTGTGAATAATTTAACGTCTTGACCAAGTGCCTCAGTTAAATAAGCAGCAACAGGAGCTAATGATTGTTCCGCTTTTGGTTCACCTTCAACGGGACGACCAAGATGAGAATACACCATGACCGCAGCACCCTTCTCAAGTGCCAATTTAATTGTCGGTAATGCAGCACGTAAACGTGCATCACTTGTAATCACACCATTTTTAACAGGTACGTTTAAGTCTTCACGAATAAGTACACGCTTGCCTGCTAAATCGAGGTCAGTCATACGCTGAAAATTCATGTATAGCTCTCTTATAGATATTAAAAATCGCGTAGATTCTAAATGATTACACAAAAAAAGGTTAGATACTTTTGTAGAAAAGCTGTAGAAAAGTTGAGATTTGATTATTATAGGGCGAACTTTTAAATTCTATACGCTTATGTCTTTTCATCCCGATCCTAAAATCAATGGTTTAAATGTCTTAGGTGAACCTTTAGCAAGTTGTTGTTTTTCTCCAATCACAGGTTATTTTCGTAACGGTTTCTGTCATACAGCAACAACCGACCTTGGTCAGCACACTGTATGCGCTGAAATGACTTCAGAATTTTTAAATTTTTCACAAAAAGTAGGAAATGACTTAATTACACCGCTGCCAGAACACGGCTTTCCGGGACTACAACCTGGTGATTTTTGGTGTTTATGTGTGACGCGTTGGGTTGAAGCCTATCAAAATGACATGGCACCTCGTGTAAAACTACAAGCCTGTCATCAAGCAGTTTTGGCGTATGTTCCCTTAGATCTCTTGATGGAATATGCAGTATAACTAGGCATGAATTATTCAAAGATGAATCACCATGAAATTATTTTGGCTTCATCGAGCCAAACCCGTAAAGATTTAATGAATCGTTTGCGCTTAGACTATCATTGTATTTCTCCTGAAATCGATGAATCACCACGGGGTGAATCTCATGCCGATGATTTGGCTAAACGCTTGGCTTTTGAAAAAGCTCAAGTCATTGTACAAGACCATCCAAATGCCATTGTGATTGGGTCAGATCAGGTGGCTTGGCGTGAACATGCACCACAAGATTTTATTGGTAAACCTTTATCTGTAGAAAAAGCCATTCAACAGCTACAAGCCAATTCAGGCAAAAATGTCTTTTTTAGTACTGCCTTAAGTGTGCAACATTTAGCTTCTGGTTTTGAACAAACCTTGGTCGAGCATTATCATGTTAAATTTCGTGACTTAACTTTGGCTGAAATTGAGCGTTATATCGAAATTGATCAACCTCTGCATTGTGCGGGTAGCTTTAAGTGTGAAAGTCTTGGTATTGGTTTATTTGAGCAAATGATTGGGCAAGACCAAACCACTTTGATGGGTATGCCAATGATTCAGTTATGTGGAATTTTAAGGAAGTTGGGAATCCCGCTACCTTAATTTCCACACTGTATAATAAGCTCGATCTTATTATAAATTTCCATAATTACATGGGATTTGTGTTATTTGCTCATGCATTAAAAAGGATGAAGACTTTTTGAGTTAATCCCATAAATCCTGATAATGCGTTGCAAATAACATCAACCCTTCTTTAATCTTAGCCTTAGATTCTGTTTAGCAGTCCCCAATCAAGACCAACTCAAAAGCAAGAATCATCTTGTTTAAATACTCTAACCCAATTTGATTTAATTGCGCCTCACTAAAATCATTCACTTGCGCTTCATTCACCACCCAAGTTGGAATAGAAATATTTTTGCCCTAGATAATCAATTATCGATACGAACGCAATACTAAAAGTGTTTTGTCTGCAATTTCTTTTTTGGATCAGAATAATACGAAATAGGAAAAAATCTATATTCCTCAACCCAATTGAAAATGCTTTCTTTTAAATTAGGCAAATCTCGGATATATTATGAGATATTTTATAAAATCATGAATTTACAACTCCTTTAATTTTTCAAAAAGCAGGGCTGTTTTTATATAAATATATTTTGAATAAATTTACAAATACTTGCACCACCTGTCATCTCATAAGACAATAGCCGTATTATAGATTCAAATTTGCTTAGGCTATTTTCATGTCCCTACCTTTAGATGTTCTTGGCGGAATTACTGCTGAACAATTCCTCTCAGAATACTGGCAAAAAAAACCATTATTGGTTCGTAACGCTTTACCTGAAATTGCCAATATCCTTGTTCCAGACGATGTCATGGAGCTTGCTCTGGATGAAAACATCACAGCACGCCTAATTAAGCAAAAAGACAAAGATCCAAATCAATGGTCAGTAAAATCATCACCACTCATCAAAGGTGATTTTCAGAAAATGCCAAAGCTTTGGACTTTATTGATTCAAGCTGTAGATCATTATTCATTTGATTTAGCTGAACTTTGGAAGAAATTTCCTTTTATTCCACAGTGGCGTCGTGATGACATTATGGTCTCTTATGCTGCTAAAGGTGGCTCTGTAGGTCAGCATTTTGACTTTTATGATGTATTTCTTGTACAAGGATATGGACATCGTCGTTGGCAACTTGGACAAATGTGTGATGCTGAATCTGAGTTTGTCGAAGGACAGCCGTTAAAGCTACTTCCAGAAATGGAGATCCATTTTGATGAAGTTTTAGCGCCAGGCGATTTACTTTATGTTCCACCAGGATTGTCGCATTACGGAGTAGCAGAAGACGATTGCCTAACCTACTCTTTTGGTTTCCGTATGCCAAATATTGCCGACATGATGGATCGTGTCAGCGATAAATTTATCGAAGATCAACAACTACGCAATCCGCTTCTCGACATATTGCGAAATAAACAAACCCCGATTGGGCAAGTAACACAAGCTGAACTCGATTATTTAAAAGCTGAATTGTTGGCGAAATTAAATAATTCTAAAGTGTTAGAAGATGCCATTATGAGTTTAATGGCTGAAGCAAAGTACCCTGAAAATATTCCAGATGCTGAAGCGATTGGCACTGGCGATATAGCAGAAGTTCTTGAACAAGGCTATTTACTACAAATTGAGCCAGCCTCTCGATTAATTTATCTTGAACAGGATCGTGAATTATTATTCTGGGCAAATGGTGAATCGATCTGTATTTCTGAACAATTTGCACCACATTTAAAGCAGATTGCAGATGGACAAAGTGTCAAACTCAATCATGAATTGTCTGATGATGAAATATTAGAAGACATTGCTGGATTGTTGAATGAATCTATCTTGATGCTTGTTCCCACTGACGAATAAAATTCGCAATCTAACAGAATAACACTCAAATAAAGCCTGAAAATTCAGGCTTTATTTCTATCAATTTATTTTCAGCATAATTTTAAGAAATAATTCCTTCACCCTTGCTCAGGCTGATATTTGAGTGAGCTTGAGGACTTAACCGAAGTATTGAGTTTAAGTCACTTCAGTTCTGCTAAAGTATAAATTTTCATAGGCATTAGAAAAGTAAACACTTCATCCCACTAGAGATGAAGACTTTGCTGTGACTTTATTGTCCTTTTATCAGACTGTTTTATACTCATAGTTTTCGATAAACTCCGAAATCTATTATCAATATTTTTTGTCGTTCAAGTTTTTCAAAAAAGTCTAAAGTACTACTAAAGGGATTAACGAAGTATTTTGTTAAGTGATTGAATTCAACTGTTGTCTTAAGAAAATTATAAAAAAAATATGGATCAAGATTACCAATACTTTCTTTGTTTCCAAGCGAAACTTCAAGAATTTGCCCTGTTATTAAATTCTCAAACATACAATGCTCTCCATGCACAAAAAAAGACCAATCTCCCGATAGCGTTTTTTGTCCATTTAAAAAATCAGCATCTTGTATTTCGTAATAGTGTCCCGCGTTAATTTTTACTTTTTCAGGTTGGTCTGTTTCTGTAATTAATTTATCAATAAGCACTTCAGCAATGGCTTTATAGTTGTCTATTGCTGTTAATAATTCCTGTTCCACATCAGAAGTAAGGTTGATCATATAATTACTGTCAAAATTTCAAAGCTAAATAATTAAAACTTATCCAATAAAGCCTGAAAATTCAGGCTTTATTTCTATCAATTTACTTTCAGCATAATTTTAAGAAATAATTTCTTCACCCTTGCTCAGGCTGATATTTGAGTGAGCTTGAGAACTTAGCTGATGTTTTAACGTCTCATTTTCCTGCTTTAGATTTTTAATTTTAAAAAACTGGAAGAACAGCCCGATATACGCAATGATAACGATCACAGAAACATAAATGGCTAAAAAACTGATACTAGGGTTTAACAATTTTGTCAGAAACTCTTCAAACATTTTCGATTCCTTTTTGTTTTCATCGCATATTGAATAAATATTTCAGTTAAATTAACTCATATTGTTTAGAAAATAAATATTTCAATTATTAATCTAGAACCATTCTCAAGTCTAACAAATCATTACTTGAGCTTTTTCATCAATTTGGGCAATTTAGCGCTATATAAAGAATGAGATATTCACTTCATGGCAAGTCCTGCTCAAGCAATTCGACATCAACTTCTCAATACTTTTTTCTCCCGTTATTCTGTTTGGTTCCTATGTATATTTATATCTTTATATTTGACTTGGATTATTTTCTTTAACGAAGGTCATTATATTTATTACTTTTTTTCAGATACTGTACTGAATTTAGCTTGGATTATTTCATCCATACTGGCCGCAATTGGCTTTGCCGATATCATCCAAACACAACATTCTATTTTAAGAAATTACCCTTTAATGGGACATTTTCGATTTTTCTTTGAAGATATACGTCCTGAAATTCGTCAATATTTCATTGAATCTGATGATGATGCCTTACCTTTTTCACGTGCACAAAGAAGTTTAGTTTACCAACGTGCTAAAAATGAAAATGCAGATAAGCCTTTTGGTTCAATTATTGATGTCTATCAAGATGACTATCGTTTTTTAACCCATTCGATGACACCCAAAACACCTGCTGATTTTAATACATTTAGAATTAGTATTGGTAATGATCAATGCTCACAGCCTTATAGTGCTTCGATTATGAATATCTCAGCGATGAGTTTTGGTAGTTTGAGTGCAAATGCTATTCTTGCTTTAAATACTGGTGCAAAAAAAGGTAACTTTTATCATGATACAGGTGAAGGGAGCTTAAGCCCTTATCATCTGGAACCAGGTGGTGATATTGTTTGGGAAATTGCTAGTGGCTATTTTGGATGCCGTACTCTAGATGGTAAGTTTGATCCTGAAAAATTTAAACAACAAGCAGCTCTGCCACAGATCAAAATGATCGAAATCAAACTGTCACAAGGAGCAAAACCAGGGCACGGTGGTATCCTTCCCAAAGATAAAATCACCAAAGAAATTGCCGAAATACGCGGTGTTTCTATGGACGTGGATTGTATTTCTCCAGCGACACATTCTGCTTTTAGCAATCCTATTGAAATGATGCACTTTATTCAGCAATTACGTGAGCTATCCAACGGCAAACCAGTTGGTTTTAAATTGTGTATTGGGCAGCCTTGGCAATTTATGAGTATTGTAAAAGCTATGCTACTGACTAAAATCATTCCAGATTTTATCGTGGTTGATGGTTCCGAAGGCGGTACAGGTGCTGCCCCTATTGAACTGATAGATCATATGGGTACGCCTTTACGTGAAGGCTTGCTTTTTGTAAACAATACCTTGATTGGCGCAGGTCTACGTTCTCAAATCAAGATTGGTGCAAGTGGTAAGATTATTAGTGCCTTTGATATTGCCAGTACTATGGCTATGGGTGCCGACTGGGTCAATTCCGCACGTGGCTTTATGTTTGCAGTGGGTTGTATCCAAGCACAAAGTTGTCATACCAACCAATGTCCTGTTGGCGTTGCAACGCAGAACAAAGAACGTCAAAAAGCACTTGATGTGCCATCTAAAGCAGACCGAGTGTTTAGTTTCCAAAAAAATACCTTAAAAGCGCTCGCGGAAATGATTGCTGCAGCTGGTTTACAACATCCTGCTGAGATTAAAGCACATCATTTAGCACAACGAGTCAATGACCGTGAAATCAAGAACTATGCTCAATTGCACTTTTGGATGAAAGACGGCGAATTGCTCAGTTGTGAAAATAAAGATGAAGAAAACTTCTATTTTAGAATGTGGAATTTAGCAACTGCTGAACATTTTTAATTATTCGTAAGCGAAGTTTAATTAAGGAGATCAATACGATCTCCTTTTGTTATATCTAGTATTTATGGAATTAAAAGAAGCCTAATCATGTGCTTTTTTATTCTTCAGTATTTTATTTAAGTTTGTATTGTCATTTATTTTTACTCAAACACCATTTTAATCTAAACAATATTTAAGCAAGATACATTAAAACATATTAAGAATATTTGCGGATGAAATTTCTACAACATATAATCACCACCACTATCCTTACAACGTCATTACATTGTTATGCAACTGTCGGTGGTGGACAAACAATAGAAGTATTAGGTTATGAAGTAAAACAACAAAAACTTTATCTGTTACGACATTATGAAGATGGGCGTGGACGCTTGCCGCAGTTATATTATTATCAGCTCAACAGCAAAATACCAGATCATCTGATCGAAGTGCGACCCTTATATATCAATCCCAAAACGCATAAAATTGACTATGATCAAGATGGTATCCAGTTTGAAAAAGATCTAAACAAAATTAAAAAGCGTTTAATACCTTTACTCGTAGGAAATGCCAATAAAGCAAAAATTCAAATGGTGAAAAATCAAACTCATTACATTCCTGCTTGGCATGATCCATCCCAAAAGGTTCCTCAATATAAAACCATATATAAAGTTACAACAGCTTCTTTAAAAAGTAAAAATGAACAAGCTGTGCAATATGCTAAAACAATAAAAATCACTCAGAATTACGTCGTGCCACATCAGAATAAGATGTTAGTTATTGTCAAATACTTCGGAATCCCTGAGGAAACGGGTTATGATATTGAAGATGCTGTTTTGCTCTTACCAATAAAATAATGAGGATAAATCGTGTTAAAAACAATCACATCGACGCTCTTATTCAGTTTTAGCTCTCTCGCTTTTGCAAAAAGTTATAGCAATATTTCACTTGAAGTCCTCGGCTATGATTCAAATAAAAAAGCGGTTTTAATTCTTGAAAATTCAGCAAGCTATGAGATTCCAAGAGTTTATCGCTATTCACTGAGTGAAAAACGCTATGATCTTCTCAAATACGATGAAAATTTTACAGGTATTACAGATCAACAAGCCTTCCAGCAAAAACTTTTAAACATAAAGACTCAGCTCAAACCACTTAAAAATATCGTGCTTCAAGACGTTAATGTTAATCTACTCGAACAAAGATCTTCTGATACTCAAAGCTCTGCCCCATTTAAAACAATTTATGGCTCGATATTTACAATATCCACTCCGCAATATCAAAGTCTTCAACAGAATTTAACCAGTTACAGTCCAGAGATTAAACTTAAACAGGCTTTTGAACTGCCAAAAAACAAAGGTCTGCTGATTACCTTTGAATCACTCAGCTTACCTTTTGATGAAGGATATAGCCGTGAAGAAGCTGTGGTTTTATTTCCTGCGGTTCAGCCTCCCAAATAAAAAAAGCCTCTTAGGAGGCTTTTTTTACTGCTTTTATCAATCTTGATCAACTTATTACGCCGCAGAACGCTCAGTGATCGGTACAACTTTGCGGAGTTCTGGACCAGTATAATCCGCGCTTGGACGAATAATACGATTGTCAGCACGTTGTTCCATTACATGCGCAGCCCATCCTGTAACACGAGACATCACAAAAATTGGTGTGAATAGTTTTGTTGCAATATCCATGAAATGATATGCAGATGCATGGAAGAAATCAGCATTACAGAACAATTTCTTCTCACGCCACATCACTTCTTCACAACGTACTGATACTGGGTAAAGCACTGTATCACCAACATCATTTGCTAAACGCTCAGCCCAAATTTTAATAATGCCATTACGCGGGTCATTGTCTTTATAAATCGCATGACCAAAGCCCATGATCTTTTCTTTACGCTCAAGTTTACCCAACATTTCACGTTCAGCTTGTTCTGGAGATGTCCAGTTTTCAATCATTTCCATCGCAGCTTCATTTGCACCACCATGCAATGGTCCACGCAATGAACCAATTGCGCCAGTAATACACGAATGCATATCAGACAATGTTGAAGCACAAACACGCGCAGTAAATGTTGAAGCGTTAAACTCATGCTCAGCATAAAGAATTAACGAAACATTCATCACTTGTTCATGTAATTCATTTGGCTTTTCACCACGCAGTAAATGCAAGAATTGTGCACCGATTGAATCGTCATCAGTATTTTCTTCAATACGTACACCATCATGACTAAAACGGTACCAATAACAAATGATCGCTGGCAAAGTTGCCAGAATACGATCTGCCACATCTTGCTGTTGATCAAATGATTTTTCAGTTTCCAGATTACCTAACATTGAAACACCTGTACGCATCACATCCATTGGGTGTGAATCAGCAGGTATACGCTCCAACACTTCTTTTAAAGCTAGTGGTAACTGGCGAAGTGATTTTAATTTGGCTTTATATGTCGCCAACTGTTCTGCTGTAGGCAATTCACCAAAGAAAATAAGATATGCAACTTCTTCAAATTGGCAATTTTCCGCAAGGTCTTGCACATCATAACCACGATAAGTTAAGCCTGCGCCACTCTTACCTACTGTAGAAAGTGCTGTTTTACCTGCAACTTGACCGCGCAATCCTGCGCCTGTAAGTACTTTTCCTTCAGCCATTTTATTATTTCTCCTGGGTGAACAGTTTATCTAGAGTGTTTTCGAAAGTGTGATAATCAAGGAATTCGTAAAGTTCTTTTCGTTGTTGCATGCTATCCAGTACATTGACTTGTGTACCATTTTCACGAATTGAACGGAAGACTTCTAGGGCAGCCTTTTGCATTGCACGTGTTGCAGACAGTGGATACAACACCATGCTAATGCCCTGTTCAGCTAACTCTTGAGTGGTGTAATAAGGTGTATCACCAAACTCTGTAATATTTGCAAGAACAGGAACACCTACTGCATCACAGACTGTTTTATACATGGTAATGTCCGTCATTGCTTCAGCAAAGATCGCATCTGCGCCAGCCTCGACACATGCACAAGCACGATCAATCACGGCTTGCAACCCTTCTTTTTGCAATGCATCTGTACGTGCCATCACGACAAAGTTGGAATCTGTTTTTGCATCAACTGCTGCTTTAATGCGGTCAACCATTTCTTGTTGAGAAACAATTTCTTTATTTGGACGATGACCACAACGCTTTTGTGCAACTTGGTCCTCAATATGGACAGCTGCCGCACCAGCACTAATCATTTGTTTAATTGTACGTGCAATATTAAATGCACCACCCCAACCTGTATCAATATCAACAAGTAAGGGTGTATCTACACGTTCTGTAATACGACGAACATCTTCCAATACGTTGTCTAAGCTGGTCATACCTAAATCAGGTAAACCATAAGAATAGTTTGCCACACCAGCACCAGAAAGATAGATGGCCTTATAACCCACCTGTTTCGCCATCATCGCTGCATAAGCGTTGACTGTACCAATAATTTGTAATGGTTTTTCCACTTCTAGAGCTTGTCTAAATCTTAAGCCTGCAGACGTCTGTTGTGTCATATTCCCTTCCACAGTGGTCACTTGTTTATTGAGTTTTGAGTATAGTCATAATTTATATTTCGCATATGACCATTTAGGTATATTACTCTAAAACTTTAGTCAAAGAAAAATGAATTTTGATTCATTTTTTCATTTTTATACACTTTTTTTAATCATTTTTTCCAATAGCATGTTTGCTAAGAAATTTATTGACATCTTTGATATAATAGTTACAACCCATTTTTCATCAGTAATTTATGAACGAAGATTTAGCACAAGTTGAAGCTACAGGATGTGATTTTCCACAAACTAAACGTGGGCATGAACGTCGCTTGGCATTACTGATTAGTGCAAACGATCTTTTTTTAGAGAACGGTTATGATGCAGTATCTTTAGATGACATCGTGAATCATGCAGGCGGATCAAAAGCCTCGATTTACAAATATTTTGGCAGTAAAGAAGGTCTATTTACAGCGATCTGTGACTATCGTCGTGATTTATTTTTTAAGGATATCTGTATTCCATTTAACCCCGCGTTGAATGAGCTCAGAGCATATTTGATCAATACCTTAATTAACTTTTATAAGCATATGATCATTCCTGAAAATATTGCTTTCATACGCTTGGTTTTAGAGCGCTCCCAAAAGGATCCACAATTAGCTGTCTATATTCATGAGAAGGGACCAAAGCAAGTACAACTTTCTATTGCATGCGCCTTAGAGCGTTGTGTAGAAAATCAAATACTCACTTGCCCAAACCCCTTATTTTCAGCACAATTTTATTTTGGAATTCTCAGAAATTTAGAATGGCGGATTTTAATGGGGATTGAAATCAAAGATTCTGATCAAGAAATACTCAACTGCGTAAGTTATTGTGTAGATCGCTTCTTAGAGGGACATCAAAAGGTCTAATTTTTTTGCGTTTTCATATTCATATAGTATATTAGCTGATTCTCCTTTTTATTTTCATCAACCACCAACAATGAATTGTTGGTCAATTTCCCTATTGGTTTTGACTAAACAATTATTGTGGAGTAACCATGGCTCTACGACATTTTCTTACTTTACGTGATTTATCCACTGCTGAACTTAACCGTATCATTGAACGTGCTCAAGAGTTAAAGCGAAAACAACACAACAACGAAGTATTTCAACCCTTTGTTGGAAAAGTCATGGGGATGATTTTTGAAAAGTCGAGTACCCGTACTCGTGTATCTTTCGAAGCTGGTATGAGCCAATTTGGAGGCAGTGCAATTTTCCTTTCATCACGCGACACTCAATTGGGTCGTGGTGAGCCAATTGAAGATTCTGCACGAGTAATATCCAGCATGCTTGATATCGTGATGATTCGTACATTTGGTCATGATATTGTTGAACGTTTTGCTGAATACTCAACAGTCCCTGTTATCAATGCGTTAACTGATGACCACCACCCTTGCCAGCTACTTGCAGATGTACAAACATTTGTTGAACATCGTGGTTCGATCAATGGCAAAACGGTAGCATGGATTGGTGATGGCAATAACATGTGTAATTCATATATTCAAGCTGCGCACATGTGGGGCTTCAAATTAAAAATTGCTTCACCGAAAGGCTATGAACCAAAACCTGAATTTCTTTCTGAATTTGCACATTGCGTTGAACTTTTTGAATCGGCAGAAGACGCAGCAGTGAATGCAGATTTGATCGTGACTGATGTTTGGGCAAGTATGGGCCAAGAAGAAGAACAAAAAATTCGTGAAAAAGCCTTTTCCGCTTACCAAGTCAATGAAAAACTAATGGATTTAGCACATCCAGATTGTCTATTTATGCATTGTCTACCTGCCCATCGTGGTGAAGAAGTTTCAGAAAATATGCTGGATCACAAAAATGCGGTGGTTTGGGATGAAGCAGAAAACCGCTTACATGCACAAAAAGCCTTGGTCGAATTTTTAATCAATGAAAATTTAAACAAAGACTAAACTATATTCTTTCAATAAAAATAAGCACCGACTATGGTGCTTATTTTTTGTTTCAGTATAATAAAATCCATACTTTTAATATGTGTATAATTCAAATGAAATTTAAAATAATTCCTTTATTCGCAATGTCAGTATACTTACTCATTTCTCAGAATAGTTATGCAACTGAATTAGATGATTATTTGATTCAAAAGAAGTTGATTGGGCAGCATTATAAAATTATAGATCAACAAAATTTAGATGATGTTTTAACTGCGTTAAGTGAAGAAGACTCTCGCGTACTTCCTGTACAAATTGATCAAAACACGGTGATTGAGAAAATTCATATGTATCATGATCATGTTGATTTGCAAGGCTTAATTACATCAGCAGATTTTAACCAATTTTCAAACAGCGTGGGTAAAGAAAAGACCCTGCAACTTTTAATGGAAGGTATGCTTGAAAATTGTCATTTACTTTTTGAAAATGAGTTCCAACGCCAAAATCCCTATTATGTAAAAATAAAACTGATGTCTGAACAGAAAACATATGAGCTCAAACTCAAAAATGAGCAATGCAAATTTTAATTTGTAATAATATTGTCTTGGTACATCGTATCAATTGGCATTTTGTCTAAACAGATTTTATTTTTTTCTACATGATTAAACGATTAAAAAATTAATATTTTTTAATCGTTTAAGTTTAAGACAATTTTCAACATTTTAGCTATCTGTAACAAATTTGTCATGTAGAATACTTACTATGCCCTTCAAGGTCGTTAAGACAGTTTCAAATGACGCAGATCATGCCCGCTTCAAAAAGTTTAACCACGCCTGAATTTCAACATAGCTCAAGCAGCTATATTAATCGTGAAATTTCCTTACTAGAATTTCATAAACGTGTGTTAGCCCAAGCAAAAGATGAAGCTCATCCTTTGCTTGAACGGTTGAATTTTCTCATTATTTTTTCACGTAATTTAGATGAGTTTTTTGAAATTCGTGTCGCTGGATTAATGAAACAACTGGATTTCAAAACCCTTACCACGGCACCGGATGGTATTCCAAACGAAGTGATTCTTGAGCAAATTTCGCATAACGCACATCTTGCGATTCAAGAGCAATACGACACTTTAAATCATGTGTTATTGCCTGCATTAGAAAACTATGGCGTCAAATTCATCCAATATAATGACATTTTAGAAAAACACGCGGAATGGATTAAAAATTACTTTTTTAAGCAAGTACAACCTGTTGTAACACCAATTAGCTTAGATCCTGCTCACCCTTTCCCGCGTTTGGTCAATAAAAGTTTAAACTTTATTGTCACCTTAGAAGGAAAAGATGCTTTTGGTCGTCAAATAGAATTGGCCATTGTACCCGCTCCGCGTTCTTTACCGCGTGTAGTGCGCTTACCGAACGAGCTCACAGACGGTGCAGAACATTACATTTTATTGTCAGCCATTATCCAACAACATATCAGTGATTTATTTCCCGGTATGACAGCAACAGGATGCTACCAATTCCGTGTCACCCGTAATGCTGATTTAACCTTGGCAGAAGATGTCGATGATTTGGCAGTGGCATTGAAAGATGAATTATCTTCACGTCGTTTTGGTCGCGCAGTTCGTTTAGAAATCGCAGATAATTGCCCAAACTCAATTAATGATTATTTATTAGAACAATTTGATTTAGATCCACAACATCTTTATCAAGTAAATGGTCCTGTCAATTTAACGCGACTGATTACCGATTTTGATATTCCAGAATTAAGATTTAAGCCTTATCAAGCTGTTATTCCAAAAGCCCTAAGAAATTCAAATAAAATATTTGAAATATTAAGCAAGCAAGATTTACTCTTACACCATCCATTTGATTCTTTCCAGCCCGTTATCAATCTACTCAAAGAAGCGGCAAAAGACCCCAATGTTTTAGCAATTAAACAAACCTTATATCGTAGTGGCCCAGACTCGGAAATTGTACAAGTGCTGGCAGAAGCTGCTCGCAATGGGAAAGAAGTTACAGCGATTATCGAGTTACGTGCGCGTTTTGATGAAGAATCCAATATTATCGTCGCAAATCTTCTGCAAGAAGCTGGCGCAGTTGTGGTGTATGGTATTGTCGGTTATAAAACCCATGCCAAAATGATTTTAATTGTGCGACGAGAAATCGATAAACTTAAACGTTATGTACATCTTGGTACAGGCAACTATCATGCGGGAAATGCACGAATGTATACCGACTATGGTTTACTCACCACAAATGATGAAATTTGTGAAGATGTACATAAGATCTTCCAAGAGCTGACTGGTATGGGTAAATTGTTAAAGTTAAAAAAACTCTTTCATGCTCCCTTCACCTTACACTCTCAGCTGTTACATTTGATTGAGCAAGAAACGGCACATGCAAAAGCAGGTAAAAAAGCCCGTATCATCATTAAAGTCAATGCATTGACTGAACCTAAACTCATTACAGCTTTGTATAAAGCATCTCAAGCTGGGGTTAAAATAGAGCTGATTATCCGTTCAATCTGTTGTTTAAGACCACAAATTGAAGGGCTTTCTGAAAATATTAAAGTTCGTTCGATTGTTGGGCGCTTCCTAGAACATACTCGTGTTTATTATTTTTATAATGATGCGAATGAGGACTTATACTGCGCAAGTGCTGACTGGATGGGTCGCAACTTATTTTCTCGGGTCGAAACTTGCTTCCCGATTGAAGATAAAAAGCTCAAAAAACAGATTATTGAATATGGGCTACTCAGTTATTTAAAGGACAACATTCGTGCTTGGGAACTCAATGCCAATGATCAATGGCATGCAATTCAACCCAAAGATAACGAAAAACCTTATATTGCACAACAAGTGTTGATGCAACAACGGATTATTCCCACTACAGCGTAATTCTTTCATATTGTTATTTTAAATGATTCAGGATGCCCTCCTTAAAAAAGGAGGGTTTGAATGATTAATGCGGCATTGAAGAACTCCAATTAAGACATAACTTTGATTGATCATATGCTTTGATTTCAATATTTCTTAAAATCAGCCGATTATAAGCCAATACCCTCAATAACCCCTTGTTGCTTTAATTGTAATAATTCATCATCTGAACAAAATTCTTCTAAAATCACTTTGGTATGTTCTCCTAAGCGTGGTGGCGCATTGCGATATTCAACAGGTGTTCCTGTCATTTTAATCGGTGAACCAATCACATTAAAATTAGGATTATCTGAATGTGGAATATTGACCACCATTTTACGATATTGAATTTGAGGTTCATCTAAAGCATCAGCAACTGAATTAATCACGCCAACAGGTACTTTTACCGCATGAATTACATCGACCCAATGCTTTGCGGTATTTGATAAAAAATATTCGGACAACAAACCGACCAATTCTTGACGATACTTCACTCGATCTTGATTACGGAGATAATTGGGTTGATCTAACAATTCAGGTTTTCCAATAGCAATACATAAGTCTTTAAATTGTTTATCATTACCACAAGCTAGAATAAATTCCTTATCTTGCGCTTTAAAAGTCTGATAAGGCACAATATTGGGATGATGATTGCCCATTCTTTGGGGAGCGACACCTGAACTTAAATAGTTCATACCTTGGTTGGCGAGTCCAGCAACCTGTACATCCAGCAAAGACATATCAATATATTGCCCCACACCAGTTTGCTGACGAGAAATCAGTGCTGCCTGAATCGCAATTGTTGCATATAGCCCTGTTTGGATATCGACCACTGCTACACCAACTTTTTGTGCGCTTGCCCCAACCTCACCTTCTTTTTCGCCAGTAATACTCATCAAGCCAGACATACCTTGAATGATAAAGTCATAACCCGGTTCTTCTGCACGCGGTCCATCTTGACCAAAACCAGTGATAGAGCAATAGATCAATTTTGGATTAATGTGCTTGAGGGTTTCATAATCCAATCCATATTTTTTCAAGGATCCTGCTTTAAAGTTTTCAATCAAAATATCTGCGGTTTTCACCATTTGTTGTAATAATCGCTGTCCATCTTGCGTTGCCATATCAATTGCCACTGAGGATTTATTGCGATTCGCAGATTGGTAATACCCAGATTCTCGTGTCGCTTTACCCTGTTGATCACGCATCCAAGGCGGACCCCACATACGGGTATCATCACCCACTTTAGGGCGTTCAATCTTAATCACTTCGGCGCCTAGATCTGCAAGAACTTGTCCACACCACGGACCTGCCAGTACTCGACTCAAATCTAAAACTCGAACTCCTTGTAATGCACCCATATGTTCTACCTCTATGTAAGGAGTAAGTGAATACTCCTCAATTTTGCGATTTATTAAATCTGTTTAAACAAGCGTTGACTAATGTTGTTGTGGGTCATATTGACGATCTTTGATAAATAAGCCAGGCAGTACCCCTGCAACAAAGTAAGCTGCGCCCATCACGATAAATGCCGTCATAAATGTTCCGCCCGAAGCAAGGAAACCAATGGTTGCTGGGGCAATAGCTGCACCCACTCGCCCAATGTTATATGCACCACCAATTGCTGTACCTCGCACATCAGTAGAAAATGATTCCGCCATATAGGTCGCATTTACGCCATAAGGAATGCCATATAAGAAACCAAAAGTGATCAATAAGTACAAAATATTGTCTGGTGTATTAAAGATAATAATCACAGGTAAGAAGACAGCGCTGGCTATAGTACCGAACACAAATACTGCACGACGATTAAATTTATCAGCCAGATATCCCGCTAAGATCTTACCTAAAATCATTGCTGTGTATGAACCCACCATATAACTGGTCATATTCTTAAAGTTCATATGCACTTCTGTTTCTAGATAACTTGGCATCCAATTGTTGATTCCGTAGTAACCAAATTGTAAGAAGAATGCCGTAGTCATCCACAATAAAAACATTTTACGATGCTTAAAGTTGGCAAAAATTTGTTTATAAATACTGCCACTTTTCGGTTTCTCTGGTACTGTGGCTTCAACTGGTTTTTTGCCTTGAAGCTGATTGATTTTGTTGAGCTGCCAAGACTTTGGTTCAGGTACAAAGCGTTGCAAGAAAATATTGATAAAAGCTGGAATAACCGTGATAAAAAACAAAACTCGCCAACCATGCTCAGGAATAATTGCACCAGCTAATAATGTGGCAACAATATATCCAACGGTTTGCCCTGTTTGTAATGTACCCAATACCGTAGTTCGATACGTTGTAGGAACGTATTCAGCCATAAGGGTATTGCATGCCATATAAAGGGCCCCAATCCCTAATGCGCCAATAAATCGTAATGCCATAAATTGTTCAAAACTTTGGGTAAAGCCTAACAAACATGTTGCAACTGAAAAAAACGATACAGAATTGGCAATGGTACGTACTCGGCCAAACTTATCACATGCCCATCCACCTAAAATCCCACCAATCCCCATGCCTGCTAGAGATGCACTGCCTAAAGCCCCTGCCTGAAAAGTAGATAATGCAAACTCACCTTTTAAACTGGTTAAGCTATAGGATAACAACATGATATCTACGCCATCGACGACCATAGCGAAATAAGCGAATAAAAGTGCCCATTTCCAAGTATTTGGGCCTATTTTTTCAAAAGTTCCAATATTGGATGGCATGGATAATTTTGTTGAAGTTGTAACTGATCGAACATCATTGTTCATTTTCCTCTACCTCATTTTCCCAAATGAGTCATCGGTCACTTTTTATCTTTCTCTCTACTTATTTCTTTGTTATTTTTATTGCATCAATCTAGAGTTAAGTATGAGAGTTAAAAGAATAATCAGATATTTTTCACGATGAATCCTTTTATCATTGATTTATTTTTACCTTAGTTTTTATAAAATTTAAGGCAAAAAATCCTATAAGGGATGCTAACTTTAAGCATCCCTGTTTTAAAACAGTTGATTTTTAGTTACTAAAGGCAGCAATACCTGTTTGTGCACGCCCGAGAATTAAGGCATGTACATCATGTGTACCTTCATAAGTGTTGACGACTTCAAGATTGACCAGATGGCGAGCAACACCAAATTCATCACTGATGCCATTGCCACCCATCATGTCACGAGCAACACGTGCGATATCTAAGGCTTTACCACAATTGTTTCGCTTAATCAGTGAAGTTCCTTCTACAGAAGCGATGCCTTCATCTTTCATACGTCCAAAGCGTAATGCGATCTGCAGTCCTAAAGCAATTTCAGTTTGCATATCTGCAAGTTTCTTTTGCACCAATTGATTTGCGGCCAGTGGACGTCCAAATTGTTTACGATCCATCGTATATTGATGTGCTGTATGCCAGCAAAACTCTGCCGCCCCCATCGCGCCCCATGCAATACCGTAACGTGCACTATTTAAACAAGTAAATGGTCCACGCAAACCACGAATTTCGGGAAATGCATTTTCTTCAGGAACAAAAACATTGTCCATTACAATTTCACCGGTAATCGATGCACGCAAACCGACCTTGCCGTGAATCGCAGGTGCAGAAAGTCCTTCCCAACCTTTTTCTAGAATAAAACCACGAATCTCACCAACATTGCCTTCAGCAGAAACTTCTTTAGCCCAGACCACAAATACATCAGCGATTGGACTATTGGTGATCCACATTTTTGCACCAGTCAAACGATAACCACCTTCGACCTTTTTGGCACGGGTAATCATACTGCCTGGATCTGAACCATGATCAGGTTCTGTTAAACCGAAACATCCAATAAACTCGCCAGAAGCTAATTTTGGTAAGTACTTTTGTTTTTGCTCTTCAGTACCAAATTCATTGATAGGCACCATCACTAATGAGCTTTGTACACTTGCCATTGAACGATAACCCGAATCTACACGTTCAATTTCACGGGCAATGAGACCGTAGCTGACATAGTTTAAACCTGCTCCCCCATATTCTTCAGGGATTGTCGGTCCCAACAAACCCAATTCACCCATTTCACGAAAAATAGAAGCATCTGTTTTTTCATGGCGGAATTGTTCCAAAACTCTTGGCATCAGTTTGTCTTGAGAATAGGCATAAGCAGCATCACGAATCATGCGTTCTTCAGAAGTAAGTTGCTGTTCCAATAAAAATGGATCTTGCCAGTTAAATTGAACGCGTGCCGTTTTTGTAGAATTAACCATTTGATTCATAGCATCCTTTGCTGAACATATCTTGTTGTCTTAGTACTGATGTTAGGTGTGAAAATTCATACTTTCAAACGATTAATACTCACTCAGATATTCCATTTACGCATATCTTGTGTTTTTATAACATGACTCGCTCAATGACAACTGTTCAATTATGTTGGTATTAAACGAGGCTTTTTAGCGAACTTTTATCACCTTTACGTCCTCTTATAAATTTTTATTTTAGATAAAACCAAGTGGTTTGATGAAAGTTTCATTGCAGACATCTACTTTGGTTTAAGCTCTTTTTGCTAGATATAAATAGATTAAATTTAGCCATTATTTAACTTTGATATTCAAGGAATGAATATGCGTAGAATGATTCCTTCATTACAATCACTGATATGTTTTGAAGCGGCTGCCAAGCACCTAAGTTATACCTTTGCAGCTCAGGAGTTGCATCTTACTCAAAGTGCCATATCTCGCCAAATACAACAACTCGAAGATTTTTTAGGACTCAATTTATTTAACAGAACACGGCATGGCGTTGAATTAACCCAAGCAGGTGAGCATTATTATAAAAACATCAAAACTCATTTATTGGGTATTGAGCAAAGCACACTCGATTTAATGAGTCATAAGGGTTTAGGTGGTACTCTAAAATTGGGGGTTGTACCGACATTTGCAACACGCTGGCTCTTACCCCGACTGTATAAATTCAATGAAATATACCCTGAAATTACCATTCATTTAGAAACCAGTACCAAACCTTTTTTGTTCAGTGAGCATATTTTTGACGCTGCAATATATACAGGTACGCCTGCACAAATTGAAAATTGGCCAGGTGCAAAAGTCCACTATCTAATGAATGAAGATGTTGTTCCTGTGTGTTCTGCTGAGTTAATTTTTAAGCATTTTCCAGAGCTAAGAGAACCTTCTGGAGATTTACGTCGCAGCTTATCGGCGGAAGAGATTGCCACGCTGCCCTTACTTCAACAAACCACACGCCCCTATATTTGGAAAGAGTGGTTTGAAGTTTCTGGTTATGAGCATCCTTTTACATTAGAAGGACAACGTCATGAATTATTTTCGATGCTTGCGGTGGCAGCAATTCATCATATGGGGGTTGCACTTATTCCACAAAAACTCCTGGAAAAAGAACTGCGCTCAGGTGATTTAATTATCGCATCAGAAATAAAACTAAAAGGTTCACGTGCCTATTATTTTGTCTATGCAGAACAACAGCAAACGCCTCTCATTGCTAAATTTGTTGAATGGTTATTGACTGAAGTTGAGCGTTCAAAAAGTGCTTTTTTAAAATAACGCGATTTCGAGTTAAACAATAGCTTATTCAAGATTTATAGAATGTAGCTTAATTTCTATATTGTAATGATAAAACTCAAGTTGTAGGAGGTGAAATCAACAGCGCCTACAACAGAAAATATAAGCCTACTCCGCTATTTTTAATTACTATTTGGAATTTTAATAAGAGTAGTCTATAAGAAACACGATATTCAATTGCGCAGTATTTAAACCGAATAACTACCAATCTTAAAATTTAAGCGCCAAATCCAATATAACGATAAAAACCTTGATCCCCTACAACACCTAAGCTTATTTTATAAATCAGATAATGAGGATAACTACTCTCAGATAATTCATTGAAAATATTCAATCCCTGATCATCATGAGCATGGATTTCATCGACGCTACGCTGCATGGTCGCTTCAAATGCATCTGAAATATATTCAAAGCCCAAATCCATCGCAATAAACAAGGTATGTATACACGGCTGTAAATATTGTTCTTTATTCCAATCAATGACCGCATGTTGGCAATGTGGGCATGTAACATTTTCTTGAGAATTTTCTAAAGTGATCAGTTGAAATGGCATACGCTTTGGAACAGAATAAAATTGTATTTTAAACGAGTTAGAGAAATTTAACACTCGTTTTAGATAAATCTAAAACTGCTTTTAATATTTAATAAATACACGAAACAAAGCTAAGGATATTATGTCAACGATTGAAAAAGCGATTGCTTTAGCAGCTCGTAAACACGCAGGCCAAAAAGATAAAGCACAACAGCCTTATATTTTTCACCCTCTGAGGTTGATGTTCAAAGTTAAAACACCCAATCAACAGATTGTTGCTGTATTACACGACATCTTGGAAGATACCGATACCACTGTGGTCGATTTAATCTCACTTGGCTTTAGTCAAGAAATTGTCGATGCAGTTGTTGCCTTAACCAAAAAAGAAGGCGAATCTAGAATCGAAGCTGCCTACCGTACAGTAAAGAATCCAATTGCACGTGTGGTAAAACTGGCAGATGTTGCTGATAACATGGATATCACCCGTATTCCACACCCGACGACTAAAGACCTTTTGAGATTAGAAGAATATAAGCAAGTTCAGAATATTCTCATGACAGGCAATGCCTAATCTTAGAAAATTTTCACAATTAATAAGTTGACTTGATGCAACAGTTAAGTTTAATAGTGCATCATTGTTGCAATTATGGAATGTATTTATGCTCACTGATTTGGATGACTTTTACTGCTTTGGTTTGGTTGTAGAGCATGGGGGATTCAGTGCGGCTGAACGTGCAACGGATATCCCTAAATCCAAGCTCAGTCGCCGTGTATATAATTTAGAAGAAAAATTAGGAGTTCGTTTAATTCAGCGGAGTTCTCGTCATTTTGCTGTTACTGACATTGGTATGAATATTTACCGCCATGCCCAAGTGATGATGAATGCTGCACAATCAGCGCATGATTTGGTCGATCATCTTAGCGAACAACCTCGTGGTGTTATTAAAGTAAGTGTCCCTGTAACTGTTGCACAAAGTGAATTATCCAAAATTCTTCCCGATTTTTTAAAAGCTTACCCTGAAATCAGAGTACAACTTCTAGTGAGTAATCGCCGAGTAGATATTATCAATGAAGGTTTTGATGTTGCCTTGCGTGTTCGCGCAAATCTAGATGATGACCCTAGCTTAGTGCTGAGAAAATTTGGACAAATTGAACAGCATCTCCTTGCAAGTCAAGCATATTTAAATGAATTTGGCATGCTGAAAAAACCTGAAGACTTGTCTGAACACCGTATTTTAAGTATGGTTGATGAACATTTAGACCAACAAATGGTGTTACATGACAGTGAAAACCAGCAGAAAAAAATTAAAGTTAACCCTATACTCATGGGTTCCGATTTAATGATGTTGGCAAAATTAGCCAGTCAAAATTGTGGTATTGCCTTACTTCCAGACACCATTGCCAATGATTTTGTCGCAACAGGCGAATTGGTCCGTGTCTTACCTAACTGGAAAGCACCGCATGGGATCTTTCATGCTGTTTATCCTTCGCGCCGTGGCTTACTTCCTGCAGTAAGAGTTTTTATTGATTATTTGGTTAAGCACTTAAGCAAGTGTTAAACGGTTGCTCCACATTATCGTTTTGCTAAAGAAAACTTAGGATTATTAAATACACAAGCCATTCTCAATAAATTGACAAAGATGGACTGCAATATTGTGTCCATCTGTTCCTATTTTTGATACCATCGCTACTGCTTAATTCCAATGTTTTTCTGATTTATATGACTTCATCTTATCAACAACAGCTTGATGCCAAAATTGAACGAATCCAAACTCAATTCGCAGAATTTAATCCACCATCATTAGAAGTATTTGCTTCACCTGAACAAAACTTTCGTATGCGTGCAGAATTCAGAATTTGGCATACCGAAGATGATATGTTCTATGCCATGTTTGAACGAGATGAAAATCAACAAAAAACTGTTGCTCGCATTGATGAATTTCCGATTGCAGATCGAAGTATAAATCAGCTCATGCCAGTTTTATTGGCTGAGCTAAAAGCCGATTTAGTCTTATCAAAACGTCTTTTTGAAGTGCATTTTTTAGCAACGCTCAAGGGCGAAATGCTGGTTTCATTGATTTATCGTGCACCACTCAGTGAAGAATGGGAAGTTTTAGCAAAACAATTGGCTGATAAGTTGAATGTTAAAATCATTGGCCGCAGTCGCGGACAAAAAGTTATCTTAACCGATGAATTTGTTGTTGAAGAATTAAAAGTCTTTGAGCGTAAATTTCAATATAAGCAAATTGAAAGTAGCTTTACTCAACCCAATGCACAAGTTTGCCAAAAAATGTTGCAATGGGCTTGTCAGTCAGTAGAGGGCAAAAATAAAGACTTACTCGAGTTATACTGTGGTAATGGTAACTTTACCCTACCCTTATCCTTGAGCTTTAACCGTGTTTTGGCAACTGAATTAGCAAAATCTTCGGTCTACGCGGCACAGTGGAATATTCAACAAAATCAGATCGACAATATTCAAGTTGCACGTCTTTCAGCAGAAGAGTTTACTCAGGCCTATAACGGAGAACGTGAATTCCGTCGTTTACAAGAAGCAGAAATAGACATTCAGGGTTATGAGTTTGATACAGTTTTTGTCGATCCACCGCGTGCAGGGATTGATGACGATACGTTAATGCTTTTGCAAGGTTTTCAACGTATTCTTTATATTTCATGCAATCCAGATACATTACACGACAATTTAAAAACCTTGCTTAAAACCCATAAGATTGTGAAATTTGCGATGTTTGATCAATTCCCTTACACCCATCATGTAGAATCTGGAGTTCTTCTCGAAAAAATTTAAACAATTTATTACAAGATTTGGCTGCCATGTAAATTGACATGGCAGTTATTTGTTTAAATTATTTATTGATATATCATTAAGTTATAATTCATTTAAATCATGGTCTTTTAACAAACCGTTTAAAACATCTCAAATCATCGAAAAAATCAGCCTATAACTCGATCATCTATTTCTCTCAGATCTTGTATTTTATTAAAAAACGGCTATATTTCGAACTATGTTAGGTTGTGTATGAAGGCTCTATGAGTTTTTGGCAAAAGCTGTTTACGGCTGAAGATACATTGCAAAATGAACATAAAAATCAAATTGCATGTGTTGAAAATGATTGCTCTTGTAAATCCAATGATCAACTTTTATCAGCTTTGATGAAAGCGACAGATCAGGATGTGATTACTGGGATTAAGAAGGTACTTGTCTCTAGAGGTTTCAGTAAAAAAGAGTTAAACCAATTACAGCATCCACCTATTCAATAGTCATGGATGACCGCTAAGAAAAAAAGCATTCAGTTTACTGGATGCTTTTTTAATTCCAATAGAACAATTTTTGATGTTTCTTCTTGGCTTGTATGCAATTATTTAAAAGAATAGATAAACGCAGAATCAACAATGAAAATTAAAATTCTTATTTTTTTATTATCACTCAACGCTTCAATTAGCTATGCAGATATCAACGATGATGAAATTCAAGCCATAGAAGATTTAAGCGATCAAGTATTAGCAACCAAAAATCTGGCCAAAATTGAACCACAGATTAAGGCTCAAATCCAGAAGGCCCAACCCAATGTGCAAAAACTGTTAAAAGCCAAAGACATTGAATATAACGATTCCGTCTATTTACACAACTATGCGATTCTGACTTCTGGATATGCTGAATATTTGCTTGAACAACACTGCACCACGCTCTCTCAGCCTTTTCAAGAACTTACTGAGCAGGCGTATTTTGCGTTAAAAAAAAGTGATCCTAAAGATACAATCGCAATCAATAACTTAGGTTTATTCTATGCACAAATGTCGGTGTATTATCGGAAAAACATAGACCCAACGCTGCGTCTAAACTATTTGCTAAAGGCTGAACAATTATTTGAGACCTTAATGAAGTTACAACCAGACAATGAGGAGTATGAGAAAAATTATTATGCTGTACTCAGTGACAAACTGATGCTGTTACAGAAATATCATCTTGAGGAGAATGAGCAAAAACGCCTCATTAATATACTTAAAAAGCCTTTATTTCACTATTTATCTGATCCCAATCAAGCTTTCGATGCAGGAAATTTTATTATTTTAGCGCAACAGTATTTTAAATATCTCAATCATGAAGACCCGAAGCTTGCTGAAAAATGGTTGCGTGATAATCAGGTTAAAATTGAAGCTGTGGTGAATAAGAACCGTAAGCAAACTCAACGAGAAAAGGAATTCCTCGCTGAATTCTATGCGCTGCTTAGTCAAACGGATAGAGCACTCTCCTACTTAAAACAATTGGAATTTTCTGATGAGAACAATACAGAACCATCCTCTTTTGAAAATGAACCGAATCTTGCCAATTTAAGGCTGAATCCTGAATATCAGAAATGGTTTAAACAATATAAACAGGATTATGCTGCATATCGTAAAGCAATTCCCAAAGTATGTAAGATCAATCAACTTGAAGCAACACAAGATACTGTAAAATGATGCTGTTGAAGACTTAACGAATCAAACCTTGCGGTTGCAGAATAATCACCAAAGCCCCAATGATTACAATACAACCACCAAACAAATCCCAGCGAGTTAAACTGACTTGATCGACAAATTTCAGCCACATCAGTGCACTAAAGATATAGATACCGCCATATGCGGCATAAATACGCCCTGAAGCAGCAGGATGCAAGGTCAATAGCCAGACAAATACCGCCAAACTTAAAACGGTAGGTATCCATAACCAATGACTTTTATTTTGATTCAGAATCAAATAAGGAAAATAACAACCTAAAATTTCTGCAACAGCTGTGACAAGAAATAATAAAATCGTAGTTAAAATTTTAGTAAATGCAATGTCCATTGATACTCAAAGAATAATCATGAAGTTAGAGTATATGTGATTTTCACGCGAGCTAAGCAATAAAATTTTGAGCATACTAAAACGGCTAAGCTTTTATCTATAAATTGTACTTATTGTTTGCCTCATCCACAAAAGCATACATTTTTAAAATATATTGATGAGTTTGCCCTGTTTAAAACAGGATAAAATATCAGCATCTACAATTTTTGGCTTTTTATGGATGAAAATAAATCATTTCGTGTTTAATTTCTTCATTTTCCTATGGCTTAGCCAAAATGTAGATGCAGCAACACTGAGTCTTCCACTATGGCCCAATAGCGCGACACTGGCACCATCCAATGAACAATTTACGATAAATAAGCATGGTGCTATTGAGCATATCAACTCTCCTCAACTGTGGGTATATTGCCCCAAACAGAGCAATCACATCGCTATTTTAGTCATTAGTGGTGGGGGTTATGCCAGAGAGGAATTGGCCAAAGAAAGCACGCCAACTGCACAGTTTTTACAAGAACAGGGATTTACCGTATTTGAATTAATCTACCGCTTACCTAATCAGGATGGTAATAATCTGCTTGTGCCCTTTGAAGATGGCCAAAGAGCCCTGCGTATCATTCGTTATCATGCAAATCAATTCAACATTGATCCAGACAAAATTGGTGTACTGGGTTTCTCCGCAGGTGGGCATTTAGCTGGAATCATTGCGACACAATGGCAACAACAATTTTCGAGTTTAAATGATCCGATTGATCAAATTTCCGCTCAGCCTAATTTTGTGGCGCTACTCTATCCAATCATTAGTATGCAAGCGCCGCTAGATCATACCCATGCTTATAAAAGCTTATTTGGATCAAAACATGATTTAGCCAAACAAATCTTGTTTTCAGTAGATTTACAAGTCAAACAGAATACACCTCCAACCTTTTTAGCACACGCCATCGATGATCCGATTTCACCTGTTCAGAATAGCCTCAATATGCAAACCGCTTTGCAGCAACACAAGATCGCTTATGAATTACATCTTTTCAAAAATGGTGGACATGGTTGGGGCTTAGGCAAAGCCAATACTGAAACAACACAATGGCCGACATTATTCTTAACTTGGTTAAAGAAAATTGATATTTTATAAGCGCATAATTCAAAAAATAACCCGCAATCAATGCGGGTTATTTTAAAGCTCATTCACAACTATGCTGGTTCAGCAGTCTGATCTTCAAAGACTTCTAATGTCAGCCCTACAGCCTTACCATTTTCTTTCTTCACAGAGACAGCAACGTTACCACCATGATCTGCAAGCTCACCAAATAGAATCATCTCAGCAAGTGGTTTCTTCAAATGTTCTTGAATCAAACGTTGCATTGGGCGAGCACCCATTAAACGATCATAGCCATTCTCAGCCATCCAATCTCGAGCAGATTGATCGACTTCAAGTACCACTTTTTTATCATCTAACTGGGCTTGAAGTTCAGTTAAGAACTTATCAACAACAGACTCAATCACTGTGGTAGGCAATGCTTTAAACTGAATTACGCCATCTAAACGATTACGGAATTCTGGTGCAAATGCACGTTTCATCGCTTCCTGATTGTCATGACTGTTGTCTTGTTCAGTAAAGCCGATACTGTTACGAGAAATACTTTCAGCACCAATATTCGTAGTCAATACAATAATCACATTACGGAAATCAGACTTACGTCCATTATTGTCAGTTAAAGCTCCATGATCCATGACTTGCAATAGCAAGTTAAAAACATCTGGATGTGCTTTTTCAATTTCATCTAATAACAGGACACAGTGTGGATTCTTATGAATGGCGTCAGTCAGTAAACCACCTTGATCATAACCAACATAACCTGGAGGCGCACCAATCAAACGAGAAACCGCATGACGTTCCATATATTCAGACATATCGAAACGAACAAGCTCTACACCCAACTGTTTTGCCAACTGCTTGGTCACTTCTGTTTTACCAACACCTGTAGGACCAGCAAAAACAAAACTACCTACGGGTTTATCTGGTGCTTTCAAACCTGCACGTGACAGTTTAATCGCAGAAGCCAAAGCTGTAATCGCTTCATCTTGACCAAATACCACACGTTTAAGATCACGCTCTAGATATTCAAGTACCGATTTATCATCTTTAGATACTGTTTTTGGCGGGATACGTGCAATCTTCGAAATAATATCTTCGATATTTTCAACTGTAATCAAGGTATCATCTTGTTCAGCTTTTAAACGACGCTGTGCACCAGCTTCATCAATCACATCAATCGCCTTGTCTGGCAAGAAACGATCATTAATAAATTTAGCAGACAACTCAACCGCTGAAACTAGCGCAGTATCTTCATATTTAACATGATGGAAATCTTCAAACTTGCTTTTCAAACCACGCAAAATATCAATTGTCTCCGAAATAGAAGGCTCATTCACATCGATCTTTTGGAAACGGCGTGATAGTGCATGATCTTTTTCAAATACTTGGCGATATTCTTGGAATGTGGTTGAACCAATACAACGTAAACTACCATTTGCCAACGCAGGTTTGATTAAATTCGATGCGTCCATGGTACTGCCCATACTTGAGCCAGCACCAATGATCATATGAATTTCATCAATAAATAAAATTGCTTCTGGTTTCTTTTTCAAAGCATTGAGAAGCTGTTTCAAGCGTTTTTCAAAGTCACCACGGTATTTTGTACCCGCAACCAATGCACCGATGTCTAAACTAAACACTTCAGCAGTCGCAAGTGGCTTAGGCGCTTTACCATTCACAATCAACCATGCCAGACCTTCAGCAATCGATGTTTTACCCACACCAGGATCACCCACAAGCAATGGGTTGTTTTTACGGCGACGGCAAAGAATTTGAGCAGTTCGTTCAATTTCTTTTTCACGCCCAATTAAAGGATCAGTTTTGCCTTTTTGCGCTTCAATATTTAAATTCAAGGTATAAAGTTCAAGAGGTCCAGCATTTGCTGAAGCACTTGATTCACCTTCTAAATCATCAGATTCTTCTTCAACTTGAATTTCTTCTTTACGCGCACCGTGTGACAAATATTGGGTTAAAGTCAAACGATTGATTTGATGTCGTTTTAGTAAATAAACGGCAAAAGAATCTCGTTCAGAGTACATCGCAACCAGTACATCTGCACCCTCTACTGTGCGGTCACCACCACTTGACTGAACGTGGAAAATTGCACGTTGTAAGATACGGTCAAAACTTTCAGTTGGATGAGGGGCTTGGTCGTTGTTTTCTCCTAGTTTAGGCGTATGTTGTTCTACATACTCCTCTAACTCTTTGCGCAAACTGATAATCTCAGCACCACATGCTTTTAGTGCATTTACCGCTGAATCGTTATCAAGTAAAGCCAATAATAAATGTTCAACCGTAAGAAACTCATGTCTCTTTTGACGAGCCATGCTAACAGCCAAACGGAGTGAAACTTCTAATTGACGACTGAGCATGAAACCCCCTTATTCTTTTGGCTCAATCTGACAAAGCAATGGATGACCTTGAGATCGAGCGTAGTTATTAACTTGGTTGGCTTTAGTCTCCGCAATGTCTCTTGGATAAACACCAGCTTCACCTTTTCCTTCATAATGTACTGTTAACATTACTTGAGTGGCTTGGTCAAGATTCAAAGCAAAGTATTGTTGTAAAATTTCAATAACAAAGTCCATCGGAGTGTAATCATCGTTCAATAAAACGACAGAATACATCGGTGGTCGCTTCACTTCAGGTGGTGCAGTTTGTACTGCAACATCCGCTTGATCATGGTCTGGATGGTTTGGATCTTCTGAATTACTTATACGAATACTCAAGTGCCAATCTATAAATCCTGAATCACGGAATGATGATTTCACTTCATTTAAACTCATTTGACGTTTATTAGTTCGCATATTTTTCAAAATACTTATGATTTATTGAGAATTAGCCGCAGCTTGAGGAACCTCTGCAGCGAACGCTGCTGCACTGTCTACAGCTTGCCCACGTGACCAACTAAAACGTTTAACCACTGGTGTGGCACCATTTAGACGGATTTCGATAAATTGTGGATTAAAACCCTTAGGCATAGTCCAACGTCCCGTTAAACGCTCATAATCAGTAAAGTTATAATTCGCATCTGCCATTGGCACTGTTAACACCTCAGTACCACTAATCAAACGAATTTCAACGGAACCGGTCGCACGTCTTGGACTGACTTGAATAAGATCAAGCTGATATTCATAAGCGTTTTCAGGTAATGGCTTAACGGCCAAATTTTGAATTGTTAAACTCAAACCACCACGTTGTTTTAACACTTCACGATAAATTGCACTCATCACATCTACTTGTGATTTTTCAGCATTGGCTTTGTTCAATGACTCTAACAAATCGTTAGAATTCGAAACAGCCACGTCTCGTTCCTGCACAGCAGCATTTAAGCTTTTGTTTAAATTAGCCAGCGTTGTTTTTTGTTGCTTCACAACTTCTACCAACTGTTCTGCATCTGCATCAAAACCGACTACCGTTAGCCCTTGGCGATGTCCAACTGTATAACCTAAAATCACACTGCCAGCACATAATACAACCCCACCGATCACCAAAGGCATATTCCCTTTTAAAAAAGGCTTTTTCGGTGCTTGAGCTGGTTGTGACGCGGTATTTGTTTCTGTGTTCTGCATCATCATCTCTAAGTATTATTGATAGAATCAAAACACACATTTAACCGCAAAGTTATATGTGTGTGAAGCAATAAAGCGTTTTTTATGGTAATAATCCGATACCTTGTAGACCAGCATCTTCAGTAAAACCAAACATTAAGTTCATATTTTGTACAGCCTGTCCTGCCGCACCTTTGACTAAATTATCTTGAACAGACAAAACAATTAACTTGTTCGGATGCGGTTTATACAGTGCAATTCTGAGTTGGTTTGCACCACGTACAGAACGTGTTTCTGGTGAACTATTTGCAGGCATTACATCTACAAATATTTCATTTGCATAAAATTTTTCATAAAGACTTTGTAAATCTGCTGCTGCGCCTTGCTCTGTCAAATCAACATAGATTGTACTGAACATACCACGAATCATCGGAACCAAATGTGGTACAAAAAGAATCTGATCAAATACATTTTTTTGACCCGAAATATTTTCTAATGCTTCTACAATCTCAGGATGATGACGATGTCCAGCAACGCCATAGGCTTTAAAATTATCTGCATTTTCAGAATAAATCATGCCTAGACTAGCTTTACGCCCTGCACCTGATACACCAGATTTCGCATCAATGATAATACTTTCTGGTTTAACCAATGTTTCAGCTTGCTTAAAAAGTGGCGCTAATCCCAACTGAACAGTGGTTGGGTAACAACCCGGGTTACCGACAACATTGGCATTTTTAATTTGTTCACGATTAAGTTCCGATAAACCATAAACAGAGTCTTTCAGTATCTCTGGGCAGGCATGCTGCATCCCATACCATTTTTCAAACTGTGCTAAATTCTGCAAGCGAAAATCAGCGGCTAAATCGATAACTTTGGTATTTGCTGCCAAAAGTTGTTGTGCATGCTGCATTGCCACACCATGCGGGGTCGCAAAAAACACAACATCACATTTTTTTAATTCATCAATGTTTAAATCTGAATACTTAAGCTCTGTGTGCCCACGTAAGCTTGGAAATATATCATCCACACGGCGACCATCTTCGGTACGTGATGTCAGTACATTCACTTGAACATTTGGATGTCGTAGTAAAAGACGCAACAATTCAACGCCTGTATAACCTGTTCCACCGACAATACCCACTGAAATCACGTTTTTTACCTCGATTTAAAAGTATCCATTTTGTAGTGCTGTAGTATGACAGGAAGTTGATGCTTTCTAAACTATTTTACTGGGTTTTTATAATGTTTTAGCATTATGACAAAGTTAAATTCCCATAAATTTAATTCATGCATCTTGGGCAATACAGTTTCGTCCTCTACGTTTGGCCACATACAAAAGTTTGTCAGCAGCTTCTATACCACTCGCTAAATTACGATGTCTCACTTGTGTTAAGCCAAAGCTGGCTGTCAATAAGATGGATTGAGTTAAAAATTGCTCAGTTTCAATAGCAATCCGCATACGCTCAGCAATTTTATAAGCCTCACTGAGATCTTCAACTTGTAATAAAACAATAAACTCTTCACCACCAAAACGTCCAACTAAGCCCTTTTCACCGACATGCTGACTGACAAGACGACCTACACTTTGCAAAATCTGATCACCGACCAGATGTCCATAGGTATCATTAATTTTTTTAAAATGATCAACATCACACATTAACAAAAAATATTGTCTATCTGATAAATCAATTAAATTTATTTTAGCTGCATCATAAAATCCACGGCGATTGAGTAGATGCGTTAATGGATCTCTACAACGTTCATCATTTAATTTCAAAATAATGTCTCGAACTAATGTTCCTATAAGTACGATCGCAAACCACATGCTCAGGATAATACTGGCAGCAAGCATCATTAACCACCATACTGAATTTACAAGCATATTGGCTTGAATATTTTTCAAAAAAAAGAAAATAATAATGACGCGAAAAAAAGTATATAAAACAATAAAAAGGTAAGAATAATCGACCAGCTTATTTAACCAATCACTTTGCTTATCATTTTTAAAAATTGAAGCCAAAACCAAGGATTCAACTACGGCAATGCTAAGGTTTAAAATCAGCATCCGCATCCATAGCTGTTCATCAACAAAAGAATAATAGACCAACAAGCATATTGTGATGAAGATCAAGATAAAAGCGGCTAAAGTATGTGAACTGGCGTTCTTTCTTAATGCCATAGTATATGCACTGGCCCACGCGCCAAATAGGTATAAACCACCTAAAAGTGGAGCAGAAAATGTTAATTGTTGGTTAGACATAAAGCTTTGTGCAGCTAAAGAAAATGATGGCACGATATATCCGAGACCCAACCAAAATAAATATGTAGGTGCCTTAAAAAAATAATGGCAGATCAAAAGTAAACTGCCCATTAATATCAGGCAGAACGGTACAATCAAAATAAAGTAATGAGTATCTGCAAAATTCACGTCTGATATCTTTATGATAAGAAATAGGAAATATTGGCAATTCGCCAAGTTTAGAGTATTTTTTTATTCACTCCCAACTTATGCTTAAAATAATCAGACTATTTTGTAATTTAACAGTTTTTATTAAGAAATACTTTTAAGGCATTATACTCTTACTTAAAATTTATGATGATCAATATACACACGCAGACTATTCAATGACATTGTCTATAAATCTATCAATCCAAAAATAGTCAACCTACCTAATTATTAATTCGTTTTTGTGTTTTTAAATCATGAATGGTTATTCTACCACGGGGCGACATGGATGTCGCCGTT
>Ga0256908_1000071_pt1 | contig 64709 bp, 51 predicted proteins | sample MC6MC0761MT_FD_186331 | JGI IMG/M metagenome (GOLD analysis project Ga0256908, IMG submission 186331) | Metatranscriptome of enriched soil aggregate microbial communities from Iowa State University, Ames, United States - MC6-MC0761-MT... | ecosystem: Environmental > Terrestrial > Soil >... | reverse complement strand
TGAAGACCTTCCAGCCCGATTTCGGAGCACAGGTATTCTACACCTTTACGGTGGGCTGGCCTTTAAAACTGAATGATAAAGACCTGAGCAAACACGTAAGCGTGTACCCGAATCCGAACAACGGTAACTTTACCGTAAGTGCAGCGGGCTTTAGCGGTACAGTAAACCTGGAACTCACCAACTCTCTGGGACAGGTGGTGCTGAAAGATGCATTTGACTGCTATGGCGGTACAGCTGAGCATAACATCAATGCACAAGGCCTCGCTGCCGGTGTGTATATGCTGCGCATGAACAGCGATAACAGCCAGGCGGTACAGAAGATTATTATAAAATAGTACTGCATATAACCCAGGCCGAATACCGGCTATACAAAACGATCCCGGCTGATATATCAGCCGGGATCGTTTTGTTTGGTAAGGAATGTACAGACAGCAGATCAGAACGGATTATGATAAAACCAGAAAGAATTATGATACAATCAGAAAGAATTATGATGAAACCAGAACGGATTATGATGCAGCCAGAAAGAATTATGATGAAACCAGAACGGATTATGATAAAACCAGAAAGGATTATGATGAAACCAGAAAGGATTATGATGAAACCAGAACGGATTATGATGAAACCAGAACGGATTATGATGCAGTCAGCACAAAATATGAGCCGGACAGTACAATATCTACACATAACAGCAGGATGTATGGGTACAGCAGAACCAATTATACCCCAACCAGCTGTAAGACCAGCCGCAACAGAGCAGCACAGCACCAACAAGGCTGTAGAAAGCGGCCTTTAACAACCCGAAATACAGCAAAAAGATGCATTTTTCACCCCCTAAAACGGCAATTTGCTGTACCTTAGCATACTCTATACAATCAATGTTCCTATTATGTCCAGCCAGTATTCATCCCCAATTGAAAAAGCAATCAAACCCATTCAACGATTCATTCAACAGGAAAAATCAGGCGGCATAGTATTAGGCATCAGTGTAGTGCTGGCCCTGATCCTGGCCAATTCCCCCTGGGCAGAACAATATTTCCATTTTTTCGAACAGCGCTTCGGCTTCCGCTTCAATGATAATCCTGTGCTGGAGTACACCCTGCACCACTGGATCAATGACGGGCTCATGTCTGTTTTCTTCTTCGTAGTAGGTCTGGAACTAAAGCGCGAGATTGTAGCAGGAGAATTATCCAATCCGCGCAACGCGTTACTACCCATAGCGGCAGCGCTCGGTGGTATGCTCGTACCGGCACTGATCTACTTTGCCCTCAATCCCGGAGCCGAGGTGAGCAGTGGCTGGGGTATACCCATGGCTACCGATATTGCATTCGCACTAGGCGTTTTATACTTGCTGGGCGATCGAATACCCTTATCATTAAAAATATTCTTAACCGCCCTCGCGATTGTAGATGATCTTGGCGCAGTCCTCGTCATTGCATTCTTCTACACTTCCGATATTTCCATCATGAACCTGGTGATCGGTTTAGTCTTCTTACTGATTATGATGGTTGGCAACAGAATAGGCATCAGAAACGTGCTGTTCTATGCCGTATTTGGTATACTGGGTGTGTGGACCGCCTTCCTGCTGTCGGGTGTACATGCTACCATAGCAGCAGTACTGGCCGCCTTCACTATCCCTACCCGTGTCAAGGTAAAAGAAGCACTATACATAGATCGGGTACAACAATATCTGCAACAGTTCAGAGAGGCAGACCGGAACGATGAACACTCAGTACTGACCGGAGAACAGTTACATACACTGGATCATATCCGTAAAGAAACAGATGGTGCTATACCCCCTATGCAAAAGCTGGAACATGCGCTGCACCCCTTCGTAACCTTTATTGTCATTCCCGTTTTTGCACTGGCCAATGCCGGCATAGCGCTGGACATGGATGTCTCTACCCTCTTCAATACCAATGTGAGCCTGGGTGTAGGGCTGGGACTACTGGTAGGTAAGGTAGTCGGTGTGGTAGGCTTTACACTATTGTGTATCAAGCTGAAGGTCGCACCGTATCCTGAAGGCATGCATTTCCGTAATCTGCTCGGGCTGGGCTTCCTGGCCGCAATCGGTTTTACCATGTCACTGTTTGTAACCTCACTGGCCTTTACAGATGAGCTGTATATGACTCAGGCCAAGGTAGGCATCTTTGTTGCGTCCATCATCGGTGGTGTAACCGGGTACCTCCTGCTCCGTAAAACCTCCAAATAGCAGGACTGATTTTCTTACTTTATTGCTTCATAAAAGAGCCATTTACAGGGCATTGTTATAAAATACCCTGTAAATGGCTCTGTCATTATTATGTTATTTATTTCCACTTAAGTGAATTAATTTATGGTAAAACGTTGTATTTCAATAATATAATTTATAATTTAAAGCACTATTACTCAAATACTTACTGGTAATATTGCCTTTAATCTATAAAAACCCCGTGAAATGCAGCAACACAACACTACCCCAAAAACCTTGTCGCAAGAGACCCGCTTAACCGCGCGACCGGCCATCACTAACAGCTCCAGATGGAAAAGCCTATTCCGCCCACTCGGTCTGCTCTGTACCCTGGGCTTTATCGCTCCTCAGGTACAGGCCCAGTTGCCTAAAGAGATCAGTCAGGTATACAATAACTATGACCTGAAACACTACAGCACCGTACAGCAACCTGGCCTGGACGAATACTCCATGGCAGGTACTATGTATGATTTTGACAATAACCCCGGCGATCATGCTGCGCACCTGCTCATGTTTGATGCTACTTCGGCTACTCCCGTAAGCATGATTTTCAATAATCCGGAATATGCAGAACGTGCCGTAGGCATGCATTACCTCAACTCCGGAAAAGGAGTTATTGTAACGACCTACGACCCGATCAACGGTGCACCGGGCAATAGTGGCATACAACTAATTACTGTAGATGCGGCCGGTAACTACCTCACTAATAAGGTAATCAGTATACAAAATGGTATCGGTATCAATCTCCGGCCTTTGGGCACAGAGATCGATCCCAGCGGTGACGTCATGTATATCTGCGGGTTTATGACCACATCCATACTGCCGGGCATCGAACCAACCTTTGCCGATACTAAAAGCGCCTTCCTGATCCGGTATGACTTCGTCAATGATCGTGTAGCAGCCATGAAAACATATGACTGGAATGGCGGACCCGACGACTATGATGTGGCCCACAGGGTGAAGATGCTCAGCGACAATACCTTATGGCTTGGTGGTATGTGTAACAGCGCCAGTAATGCAGAGGTGGCGATGATGAACATGATTGTAGATCCCGTTACCCTCAGTCCCCTGGTAGATGTTCCGCTTGACATTCCAATACCATTACAGCCTAACAATTTAAAATCGACCAGCTTCGATATCTGGGAAGATCCGGCCGATCCGGCCAATGCTTATATCTTCAGTAACTACTGTACCGCCCATCCATCTTCCATTGATATAGCGCCTTTATTTGTAAACATTACCAGTGTAGACCGCAATACACTTGTTCCGGCAAGCGGGCTGAATAACGGGCTGAATAACCAGGCTGACTATACCTGGGGTACCAATGTCATCACGGGCAATATGAATAGCAGTAGTGTAAGTTCAGTCATACTCGGTGGTTTCCAGTCATTCTTTCACTGTGGCGGGCAAAACAATGCCACATCACCAGATAATATAAACCCATACCTTGCCGAAATGAGGCTATTTACAACTACTACAGGCAACCTGTCTATCAGAACGCTGTACTGGTCTACTATAGAATCGCTTATGGGAACAGGGGTAGCTTATACTGATCCGAACAGCTATCCTGATCTCGGGGGTGGTATGAGCAATTTGGCCTGGGGGCCTAAAACGACGGTACGGTATAACAACAGCCCGATGACAGACATTATCCTGAATGCACCGTTGTGGAATCCCGCAGCAAACCGCCTGAATATGAAATTTATCCGCACCGATATGAATGGTAATCCTTCATGCAACAATAACTACTGTACACCAAGTTATCTTTTCTATCACGTAGATGCGGCAAACAATACTGTGATGGAACATGATGTGATCACCGGAGAAGAACAGCCATTCCTCGCGGTTACGGATGTACCTGCCGATGGCCTGTTTGACTGTACCACCGGTAGTACATTCTATAAAAAAGAACTGAAGAACGTACAGACAGCCGTTACCAGCGTAAGCATATCGCCTAACCCCGCTCATGAGTACATACAGCTCGACTTTACAGGCACTGTCAACCCATCGGACAACATTAAAGTACAGATCTATGATGTGACCGGCAGGGTAAACAATACCTTGTTTGAAGGTAGCCAAAGTAATATGCAAGCACAGATTGCGCTACCGAAACTGGCTCCTGGTGTATATATGATACGGGTACAGCATAATGGTAATCAGCTGAAATCTGTACCGGTAGTGATTCAATAATCATATCGTACATCATACATTTACCAAAGCCCCGATACTCCAGATACAGAGTGCCGGGGCTTTTTTTGCGGATATATATGCATCGTCTTCAGCATAATCATGCTAAAACTGGGTATATTCGCAACCGGTATACTATCCATACCATTATACTATAATTGCATATCCAATATGAATACTCCTTACAAAAATACCATCCGCATACTAGCTACCATTGCCCTGATCCTGAGCATTTTTTTAGTCCGCGCTACAGTAGCCTCACTGAGCGATCACTCCCCTGCGGCACTGCCCATTGCATCGGGTCTGCTCATCGTGATCCGGGGTATCAGCATTATCTTTATATTTATAGATAAGAAGACAGCAGCCATCTGCCTGCTGACAACCACATTACTGTTTGGCTTAAATGCCCTGCTGCTGACGCATTACCTGTTCATTCCTGCCTTTGTAACTGATCTTGTACTGGGTATCCTGGCGCTGATCTCGGCACGCAAAACGATGGCGCCACAGACACCGGAGCAGTCATCATAAACCTGTTACGCTATGCACCCCATAACCTTATCTAGAAAGCGAAAGCTGACGATATTTACTGTAATCCTCTTCCTGTCTGTATCCTGCGTACTACAGGTAAGGGCGCAGGATAAGTGTAAGCCTAAGCTCAAAGCCAACCGGCATAAAACATTTACATACGCAGGCAAAGAGCGTATCGAAGAGTCGTATGAATACGGAGTTTATTCCGTCAGCATAAAGAAAGGCAAGATAGACACTGTTTCTGTCCACAAGGGAGATCAGTTCATTACCACATTTCTGAGCCAGTATAACAATATTGTATCCACAAGTATCGACTACTCTATAGATGGGGTGACCTATACCGATACACTGGACCTGAATACCAACACCAGGAAGGTCAAATATGATTATTACGGCAATTTTACCAGTGCCCAACTGTTCACGACGTATAATCATAGTACCGGAGCGCAGGTGTACTATGATGTTTACGGTGCAGACTCGCTTTATGTAAACCGTTATGATAATGGCCAGGTACAGAAAATGATCTGGGTAGACTATGGCACCGAGTATGCCCGGAAGCAATGGAACATGGAGGGGAAACTCCTGTATGAAAAATACCACTCGCGGGAAACAACCTATGAACCTCCGGGACTGCTGCACAGCCAGCAATACGATACCTTGATGGATGGCAGAACCATTCACTGCAAAACAACCTGGTATGAGAACGGCGCACCAGAATCCGTAACTTATTTTTATGATGGCAAACCTTGCCTCGTATGGTCTTACTATGACCGCAGTGGTAAACTGATCAAAACAGCCAAAAAGACTCCACTTCATAAACTACCTATGGAAGTAAGGGAACCACCGCGAGCTTATGCACCCCCCGACCCCGCAATATTCAGAACTGTATCTATACAGGAAGCATATCAGGGTAATCTGAACGCATTCCTCCATACTGAAATGACCAGGATATTGTGTGCCAGTTCAAAAGAACTAAAAGGGAATTATACTGTAAGGACCTACCTGAATACAGAAGGAAAAATGCGCTTTATCAGTGTCAGCGGCGAAAATAGTGAAGCCATTGCACCGGCACTGCAGCAAATGATCGACAAAATGGATCTTTGGAAACCGACCAGAGAAAATGGACGGACTTTAGCCCTGGTGCTGGATTTCAGATTCAGTGTAACAGAAAATAAATAGAGAAAGCATCCCTTCCGGGATGCTTTCTCTATTGTACCATAATCTTAATTTACTCTTTGGTAAACACTACATCTACCCGGCCCTGTATATACCGCATGGTATGTGCAGCAGGGTCAAAGATCATTTTGATCTGGGCATCATCAAAGCGGAAAGTATGATTTTCATAAGCATCCATCGGGAAAGCACCCTGCCCTGTTGCCTGGGCTGTTAATGCACCACCGCTTACAGCTATGGTCAGCTTTACCGGTGCCTCAGGATTGGCATACACCCCCTCATATTGTTTTAATTCCGCTGCTGTTGGCGTAGCTTTGTTCATGACCTCTACCATGGGAAAAGGCTCGTTGTACAGTACCTTACGAATATCCTTAGCCGGTATTTGGGTAAACTGGGTACTGTTATTCTGCAGGATGATGATGGTTTTATCATTATCCATGTGTCGCTCTATATAGGTTACATAACCTGCCCAACCACCTGAGTGGCTGGCGATTGCACCATATGGCTTACTTTTGGACACCTGCCAGCCAAAGCCATAACCGGTCTCCTTGCCATCTGCTGTTGTTGCAGCAGTAAAGATCTCTTTACGGTCTTCAGCATTGATGAGTTTATCGGTATACAAGGCACGATCCCATTTCAGCAGATCATCCAGGGTCGAATTGACCATGCCATCTCCTACAATACCATCAAGATAATAGGTATAGAAATCTTTACCAAACGCGTTAGTCAACACCTTGTTGCCCAAACTATCCTGCACATAACCTAAAGCATAGTTATCGACTTTCTGCGGCTGGTAGCGGCTTCTGTACACAAAAGTATGCTCCATCTTCAGCGGTTTGAAAATGGTTTCTTTCAGATAGGCACCGAATGTTTTTTTGCTTACGCGCTCTATAATAGCGCCCAGCAAGGCATAGCCGGTATTACTGTACTCATACTTCGCACCGGGGCTAAACAATGTATCCGGTTTGTATTGCGCAAATATTTTGATTACATCTTCATTAGTCGCGAACTTTGTTTTATCCCACTTCTCCTCAAACAGGTCCATATAATCCGGTAAGCCGCCGGTATGATTGAGCAGGTTACGGATCGTAATGCCTTTATAGAAAGCCAGTTCCGGGATATATTTGGCAACCGGATCGTCATATTGCAGCTTGCCCTGTTTGTGCAGCTGTACAATGCCCATTGCGGTAAATTGTTTGGATACAGAGGCCAGCTCAAAAACGCTTTCGGGATTCAGTTTTCTGCCGGTACTTTCCTCGGCGATACCGTAGCTCTTGCGGAACAGTACTTTGCCTTTATCGGCGACGAGTACATTCCCGTTAAAGCTGTTTTTCTGGTGAGCAGCCGTTAACACGCTGTCTAAAAGGTGTTGCTGCTGTTGTTGAGATTGACCAAATACGAAAGTCTGCGTACTTAATACCGCAGCCGCAAAGAGAATGGTTTGTTTCATGGTAATCATAATGAGTAATGCTTTTTTCGGAAATGAATTCCAGGGAAATCAAAACTACAAAAGAAATCGGTTCAAATAAAAATACTTCAACATAATGTGATGAATATGTGCCTGCAATAAAACAGTATAAACCGTAATTTTACCCACAGCAAACAAAGTATACATGGAATACCAATTCAGGCAAGCACAATAGGAAGAGGCGCCACAGATTTGGACGATATTACAACAGGCGATACAACGTCGTAAAGCAGATGGCAGCAAGCAATGGCAGGACGGATACCCCAATCTGCAGGTGATACAATCGGATATTGAAAACGGATACGGCTTTGTCCTGGTCATACAGGATAAGCTTATCGGATATTGTGCGGTGATGCTGAATAATGAACCGGCGTATAATGACATTGAAGGCCAATGGCTTACTGAAGGAGATTTTATAGTCATACACAGAGTCGCTATTGATGAGCAGGAGTTGGGCAAAGGCTATGCCAAAACCATTATGCAGGCTATAGAAGATCATGCCCGAAGCATAGGCGTATACAGCGTCAAGGCTGATACGAACTTTGACAATCCCGGTATGCTGAACATATTTGCCAAAATGGGTTACCAGTATTGCGGCGAAGTATATTTTCGCGGAAGTGCCAGAAAAGCTTTTGAAAAAGTGCTGGATAAATAATTACACTGTGTATATTCACCTTAAAAAGAACAAACATGAAAAGAGTTACAGGTATCGGTGGTATCTTCTTCAAATGCAAAGACCCAGAAAAAATGAGGGAATGGTATAAAACTCATCTCGGTTTTGACATGACCCAATATGGAGCCAAGTTTGAATGGCAGCAGCCGGAAGGCGCTGCAGCACCGGGCTACACGCTCTGGACCCCTTTTGCAGATGATACAAAATACTTCGAGCCCTCATCAAAAGATTTCATGATCAATTACCGTGTGGCCGATATTGAAGCACTCACAGAAGCCTTAAAGCAGGAAGGCGTAACCGTACTGGACGAGATCGCTACCTATGCCGAATACGGAAAGTTTGTACACATCCTGGATATAGAAGGCAATAAAATTGAACTGTGGGAACCCGCCGGATAAGGCGCCCGTACCCTATGTTCAATAAGGTGTAAAGTGCTACTGTATACCTGTAACACTTTACACCTTATTGATTTATACAATATAAAAAACCAACAATACTTAACACAAGACAATAATATGTCTGTGATTAATAGCTACATTTGGGTACACCAAAAGCATAAAAAAATGAAAAAACGTATCCTCTTAGTCAGCCTTTCTTTATGTGCCTCCGCAGCCACAATTACCTCCTGTCGCAAAGCCATTGACTGTGCAGTAGAAGGCGCCTTTACCTCTATTTCCGCTACAGAAGATGATAATAATGTAAAAGAATATACTTTTAAGCCCAACTATTATGGCGACCATACGGTAAATACAGTAGAATGGGATTTTGGCGACGGCCAGCAAGCCACCACCAACGGAACGGAAACCGTGACACATACTTATACCAGCGCCGGTACAAAGAAGGTAACTGCACGCATCAATATCAAATACAAATCGATGACCTGCAGCGCAAAACCTGAAAAAACAATTGATGTGCAGTAAAATAATTATTGCTGAGTATGCACTTTTAGGAAACAAATACCTACATCGTTCTGGTTTTTATTTATAGTCTTTGCTACCTTTTGCCTTGATGCAAAAGGTACCGCCAAAAAATCAAGGCTGTATAAATCCCTGGCTAAAAATCAATGTGTCGGCCGGTCGCAAACCAGACTCGCTACGCTCAGACAGTGGTTTACGACTTTATCGGCCGAGCCAATGATTTTATTAACGCCGGATTTATAAGGCCATTTTGAGCGATCTTTACTTGTACGGATCGCTTGTTGTTTTCATCACAGCGATAGCCATTTTGAAGTGGAGATGCGATCGTTGAGCACCGAACGCATTACACGTTAAGCTCAGACGATCAATGCACGCAACGGTACAAAATGGCGGTGCTATGCAATCGCCTTGATGAAAACAAAGGCATTTTTGGTCCTTTTGTTGCCGGACAAAAGGACGAAGAAAATGGTTTCCATACAGATACATCATACGCTTAAAATAGTCATCCCCCGGCATACTGCCGGGGGATGACTATTTTAAGCGTATGATGGGCAAACCCCTTATCTCTACGGATAATCAGGGTATATACCCATGATACAGATGATGTAGTTGATACCCAGAGATGGCTGAATATTGTTTACCGGCATAGATTGTCCTGGTACAGTCAAAGTTAGCTGTGTGCCCGCAGGAAAACTTACCGGCAAATTAGCATTGATAGAAATAGGTACATTCATATTGAATGCCTTCATGTTACTATTGGCTGTACTGCCATAAAGCGCCGCATCACTACCTAAGCTGTCCACGGCATTAGACAGCGCCGGAACATTGCCGGAAGGGTTGTTTGTACTACCAGTAGTGTTGCTGCAAGGTATAGACACGTTCGATGTACTGGTGCCACTGATTGTACCTGTTGCAGTACCGGTGAGACTACCTACATTGGCCATAGCGGCAAACGAAGGCATGTTGGAGCTTAACAGGGTTACAGTTGGTGTACCTTGTACCATGCCTAAAGTAGTGGCATTGCTGCGGCCCATGCCTACGCGGTCGCGAAAGTCCGGCAGCGCAAAATTCTGCTGGCCATTACCACCGTATGTTGTACCAATAACGCTGAACAAAGCCTGGTTGTTATTGATACTCAATAACGTACCATCGCAAAATGCCCAGTCCCGAGGGACTCTCGCCCCGGCCCACATCCGGATTTCTCCTATGTAACCTTCCATGTTGTAATTGTTTTATTGTGAATAAATGGGTGAATGCTATTATTGTTTATCGAATTCGGTATACCGATACATCGTCCGCTGATATCTGCCTGATCAGAGACTAAATAATGAAACAAATAATCAATATTTAAAAACCTGAATACCAAGCAACAAAATCATTTCCTGATTCTCTTTTACAAATCTATAACAATAATTATCTCCCTCATACGTGAAAAACACCTGTTACCTTACCGTAAAAAAACCCCTATTTAAACCTATTTAAAATTTCCATTGCTGGCGCACGCGCCTCGCGTGTGCCTCAAATAAATACGCACAAAAAGGTCCGCTGAAGAATCAGCGGACCTTTGCTCCTCTCTATTATTTTGTGTAAAAACAACAGAACTTTTTTCAGGGTAGACAAACACTCAATTAACTCGAACCTTAAAAAAATGGATTATTATACTTGCAATTATTCCCAATAAACCATTACTGTTTTACTAAGCGATCGTGTATCTTATTTCCGCTTTCTGTAATGATTTCCACGAAGTAGATGCCTTTTTGAAAGTTGTGGATATCAATATCAGCCGAATAAGAAGAAGCCTGGTAATCAAACACGACTCTTCCGGAAGGATCATAAATCCGTACTCTGTCATTCTTCGTCAGACCGTCAATATGAACATTATTCTGCGCCGGATTAGGGAAAATGGTTATCATACCTTCTTTACCAAAGCTGATCTGTCTTACAGGGCTGAAGTCAAAGATTCCGTCGAAGTCAATTTGTTTTAATCGATAGTAATTTTTTCCGGTTACAGGATTAACATCTGTAAAGCTGTAATATAATTTTGCGTTACTGCTGCCATTCGGCGCCAGTGATCCTGTAAAACCTATAGAAGTCCAGTCATTGCCATTAGTACTTTTCTGGATCTCAAATCCTTTGTTATTCATTTCCTTTGCAGTGATCCAATCTAATACAACCGCATTTTTGGCTCTGTTCAGCGTAAATGACTCCAGCGAAATGGGTGTAGGTACAGAGGCACTAAACGTTACCTGAGTAGATGAAGGACAGTCTCCCGCTGTAACCTGGTATCCCACATCAATTGTTCCGGCTCCTGTAATAGTCACTGCTCCTGTTGTGGCATTAATGGTTGCCGGTCCGCTGATGATGGAAAAGTTTCCTCCGGATGGAGAAGCAGTCATATTATAAGTATTACCCACCGTCGCATTTACAACAGGGAATAGAGTTGCCGCTTCGGTACTCGCTCCGCAAACATCCATCTGGCTGGTAGAGAAGGAGTAGTTAGGGATATCTGCATCTGTAGAAGTACCATCTCCCATACTGCCTCCCGTTTTGTGCCCTACATATCCGAAGAAGCTGGAACACTTTCTGATCGACATTGTGGTATGACCACCAGTCTCCACTGCGATTATTTTATCACCAGCCGTCAGTCCACCAAGATTAGTTGACGGGTCTATACTCGCGTTAGCGGTACCGCCGCCCAGCATCTGGCGGTTATTTCCACCCCAGGCATACAATACCGTATCTGCGGTAATGGCATTGATTGCACCCGTGTTGGTATACCCCAGGTCATGCTCATTAGGGCTTATCCATACTACATTGGCCAGATAGTCGCCGGCTGCACTTGATTTTTTCACCTGTACCCATTGCTCTCTGGCTGTTGTTGTAAAATCACCTGCCTGCTTTTGGGCATTGTATCCCAAAGCATAAAGATTACCATTAGTTGCCAGCAGATAATAGGTTGAGGTATTAACCGCATTAGCTGCCGTCATCCCTACCATTTTAGGAGTTATACCAGCAGGAATATCCATTGCTGAGGCATAGTTACGCACTGCATAGGTATTATCATCTCCAAGATAGGTACTTTGCCCCCATGTATACAATGCACCGGTAGTGGTAAGGGCAACAAAGTTCATCCTTCCATTGCCGCGGATCGCAACCACATTATTTAAGTTGGTTGTGGAGTTGGTTTTTACCCGATGCCAGACCGCATTATTTGCTGCGCTGTAAGCAGACCCGTCACCATAAGCACTGGCAGTAGCAGCGTCTGAAGCAGCTACTAAGGTATATACGCTTCCATTACAGGTAACCAGGCCCAGCATACGATTAGTGCCAAACAGCATCTTTACATCTGCAGGAGCAACTCCTGATGGCAAACCATTTGCTTGCCCGTCAATCGTTAATTTCTGAAAAGATGTACCGGTACCGATACCCCAATTATCGGTACCCCAAAAATATAAGCCATTGGTGGTCAGTACAAAATGCTGTGAACTAGTATTGATTTCTGAGCCTCCGGCAAACTTGAGGATCTCGCCTGTAAGACCAGGGTAATTAGATGCATTTATTTCCTGAGGAGAAAGCACATTACCACCGGTGCTTCCGATCTTCTCTCCCCATACCAGTACACGGCCATCTGCCTGGCGGGCAAAGGTGCTGTGGAATAAAGAAACAACATTGTCATACTCTATTGTACCGGGGGTAGTGGAATGTAAATAAGCATTTGTACGGTCATTGCCGGCACAGCCCACTGAAGGAGCCACACACTGCGCAGTCACATTTAAGGAAGCCAAAATGGCAGACCCAAATAAATATACTTTGGGATTTAAGGGTAAAGATTTGTAATACTTCTTCATAACACTTGATTTAGTAATAAATAGGTTAGCAATAATTTTGAAGCTGCAAAGCTATTTACCCTATCTGGGCTCAGCAATCTAACCTCTTCCCCTTTTCAGTAATTCAGGAAAGCGAATGCGACTCATCGTCATTCAAAACCAAGGTTAATCAACTATAACACTTCCCTTTTGACTGAAAAAGGGAAGCCTTAAATTTCGCCGTATTGATCTAAAACCCCAACTTAAGCGGCTGATACTACATAAAAACAATATGGTTGCTGCTGACCCAATATTCCTGAATCCCATTTTCTACACAAATCATATTACACAAAACCAACATTGCAAAAATGACAGTTCAGCCCCTTTTAAAACCACAGCAAACAAAAACGAAGAAACAAGGCTTTTATACCTGAATACCGGGTTTTACAGTATGAATTTCAGAAAATAATGAACCTATATTCAGGAATACTGATTTAGTGCCCGGTACCTGATTTTATATGCTTAAAATCTTAGTACTTTTACCCCGACTGTTAACCTAAGTCAATATTTGTTATTTATCACAGATAAACTATTTTACCTTGAAATTTATCCTACTATTCTTATTCCTAATTAATATACAATTATGTGCATCAGCACAAAATGCGGAAGCCTTTGATAAGATCTATTACAAAACGTACCTGGAAACGTCGCAGACAGACTTTAAAAAAGCACTGCATATTGCAGACTCTCTTTATAAGCATTCCTCCACAGCGACATACCAGGTTAAGAGCTTAATGTTATCGGCATCATTGCTACAACAGACCGGAGACCTGAGCCGGGCGGTTGACTATGCAGAAAAGGCACAGGAAATCGTTATCAAAACCAATGATTATAACTGGCAGGCCCGGATTGCTGGCTTCCTGGCCTCCCAATACCGATTATTGAAACTATACGCCAAGTCAAGTGTATATACCAATAAAGCGATGGCCGCAGCCGAAAAGATCAATAATCCGGAAGTCGCGGACAATCTGATCGGTCTCATGCACCAGGAAAAGGCTTACTACCAGCTGGACCAGAAGAGCTATAGAAAAGCTATTGCGCACGTGCTCATGGCGCAGCGCCATTTCAACCATACCAGGCAGGACCTCAATTTTCTGACCGCAAATAATGAGCAATTGCTCGGCGATAGTTACCAAGGCTTACAACTATATGACTCTGCCCTATACTATTATCGTAACGGACTAAAGTCGCTGGGACATGCACCCGGTAATTTTCTCAACGGTCTGATTATGAATGGCATGGCCCTTACTTACCTGCAGCAGGGTAAATTGCCGGAGGCCCACCGCTGGCTCGATAGCGCACAGGCTATTGCCGATGGCTCTAATTACCTGCAATTGAAAAATGTAATCTATGAAACAGAAAGAGCTTATGCAGAAAAAGTGAAAGATATGGACCGGCTCACCGAGGCTCAAAAAAAACAGGATACCGTCAGAAGTGTATTGGCCGACCGGAAAGATTCATTCCTCAACCATACACTGGAACATCTTGAAAATAACTATAATATAGAAGCAAAAAGAGGCAGTTATAAAAACATCCTCATTCTCATTGCAGTTATTATTATAATAGGTACTATCGCATTTCTTATGGTGCAGCGGCGACAGCAGAAAGCCAGGTTCCGCAAAATACTGGAGCGCATGCGTGAACGGGAAGTGATGAGGGAGCATAAGATAGCCCAAAATACCCCTGTACAGGAAATGCCCAAAGAAGTGGTGCACCAGGCTGCAGACAAAAGTGCAGCACCCAAGGAACCGGATGCTGCAATGATGACGGAGGAGACCATGCAAAAGATCTTAAACAGCCTGGAAGTATTTGAGACAGGAACACTCTTTAATAACCGTAATATGTCTCTGTCCTTCCTGGCTAGTCATTTCAATACCAATACAAGGTATCTCTCCCGTGTTATAAACCACCACAAACACAAAGACTTCAGCAGCTATATTAATGAACTGAGGATCAATTATATTGTCGAAAAACTGAAAAACGATCCGGTATGGCGGCAATACAAGATCAGTACGCTGGCCGAGGAAACCGGTTTTTCTTCGCACGGTAAGTTTACCCCCGTATTCAAATCTATAACCGGCCTATCCCCTTCCCTGTTTATTAAGTACCTGGAAGAGGATGCGCAGCAGGAGCAGTAATATCTCCTGTTGGTCCTTATGGCGCGTTCCGCATGCCTCAAATATATAGATACCGTTGGGTAGTAACCCTTCGGGTGCCTCTTGGTACGGGGAGTACCCCACCTCAGAGGTACCCCCACCTACCCAAAACTAAAAATGAATCCAGCAAAAAGCTAAATGCAATCTATCATAAAGCTTAATGAAGGTACCTCAGCACATAATCAAGGGTAGACAATAGCTGCGCGCGAGCGGCAAAAAGCTGAATACAACCAGTACATTTCATACCCCTTAGGGTATCGGTTTGCTTATCTGCATCCAGTCTTAAGGTACCCCAGGCCACCATAAAGCTACATGACATTTTACTTTTTGCTGCGTCGATGTACGTTCTGGGTGGGTGTGTTTAGCTAAAAGGTAGGTTTATGTTTTTTTAACCCCGGCTGGCGTGCACCTCTGACCATTCAGCTATCCGGCACATACAAAGGCAAGGGTTCTATTAATAAAGGCTTCCGGGTTATATACCCGGAAGCCTTTAAAATTGATGTATACTGACCAGCGCCTTATAGCACGATCCATGCAGTACCATCCCACTGGATCATCTGGCTGGATACGCCCGGATCAATCTCTATCAGCGTACGGCCCTGTGTATTGAATTCCGTCGGACGGTTACCAGCGGTGCAGGTACCTACGTTTTGCCAAACGATCACCGGGTAGTCCAGGTTGATCGGTCTGATCGAAGCAGTACCGCTACCGCCGTAGCCGTATGGGAAGGGACCGCTTGCCGCAGAAGTACCGGCTCCGACCACCAGTGACATTGCTGTGTGCGCTCCATCATTGATGATCTGGTATTTCTGATATGTGGTGCTATGGGCAAATGTTGTACCAATAGTATCCAGCCAGCCGGACCTGGTCACCAGACCTTTCTGTCCGTATGCCTCTATGATATCGCCTTTCATAAGGTGCTTGGTCTGTTGCAGGTCTTCTACACTGAAGGTTCTGCGCTGGATGATCTTCACATTGCTGGGCGTTTCATACAAAGTATACTGGTTATTGTTTACCTCAGGTGCCCAGAGTGCATCATCAAAATGATTGTCCAGGAATTTGATCTTCTCTACCGTATCGGCGCCTTCTACAAAGAACAAGTAATTCTTCACTGAAGGATAAGGCATCGGCTGGCTGTTGTTACTGCCATAGATGATCTTATCTGCTGCATATTTAAAGGTATTGTTTTGTACCACCAGACCACTTACATGCTCTGAAGGGTCACCCCACTGGCGTACCATAAAGATGGCAGCATTATCGCCCGAAGCAGTACCCTCGTCCGGTGCATTGATGCCTTCAACATAGTTATGCTCGATCAGCAGGTTACGCACAATGCCCGAAAGGAAAAATACATAGCCGGTATTGAATATCTTGTTATGCGCGACAAGAGACTCCTGCCATGCTCCGGTCAGGACCAGGGAAGTATTCTGTATAAAGTTATTGGTTATATGGGCCGAACTGGCTACAGAACTGAATGTGATATAGTTATCCTTGAACGTATTGGCATCAATGATGATATGACTTTGAAAGAAGCGTCTGTTCGCAGGATTACCCCACGTAATATCTTCATTTACTTCATAGCAGCGCAGGGTTTCTACTGCAGACCCGCCATTGAACGAGGCTTCGGAATGGGTTACAGAGCCGCCCATCAGTCGTTCGAAGCGGAAGCCCGTGCCTTTATTATAATTGGCACGACACTGATCGAAATGGATCTCCTTGCAATAGCGTTGCGGCGTATCGTCGCTGCCAAATGGTTCAATATCCACACCAGAGTAAGTAGCAGTGCCATTAAAAGTAGCCGTATAGTTGAAATCGCTGTTATGCACAGAGATATAGTCTCCCTTCTCTACCGCAAAACCGGTGCGGCGGTTGTACAGGCATTTTACATTATTCCAGGTGTGTTTTTCCTGATTATTCTTATCCGTTTCGCTATAATATCTTCTCCAGGAATAGTATACACCATCACCCCAGCCCTGCTCAAAAGTCAGCCCTTCGAGTTGCATGTCAGTGGTAGAATTTACCTGCAGGCACATACCGCCTTCACCAGTTGTTGCCTGGTGTTCCGGCAGATCACCCACCAGTTTTCCCGATCCGCAAAGCGTTACATTATCACATTCCGCAATCAGCAGCACGTTATAATTCGTAAACGCATTAGGGATCATTTTCAGGGTCCCTTCAATTTCAAGAGTCAGTCCTTTTTTACGGAACCAGGTCAGCTGATTAGGGAAGAACTCTCCCGTACCGCCCTCACTGTCTACCATATATATACCTTCTGTAATGGTGGTGTGCAGGGCACTGAGGTTCAGCAATTGCTGCAGCATAAAGCGGTCGTTGTTGTACACGGCACCGCATAACTGACCAGCCGCGTAGGTATTACCTCCGAACTGATAGGTCTTGTTTACATCATCAAATGTCAAAGGGTCGATGTAGTAACCGTCCTTGTAACAATCGAACCAGTCAGAATAGGCACGATCCACCTTCCAGGTGCCGGCAGCATCAATAGCCAGTGTTTTACCAAAAATAGTGGCCCTTGGCGCTTCGATAATGGTATCATTACCAATGAGCGTACCATTGTCGAGGCTACCGCCCTTAAAGCGAAGGGTAACATGGGCAGGCAGGGCCACAGAGACCGCCTGCAGATCATGGTCATTATAAAATTCATAGACGTTGCCAGGGGCAAAGAATGCAGTGTTTAGTGTCGCGGATGCGCTTACAATAATTACAGACATAGTGTTTTAATTTAGAGGTTTATAAAAGGGTACAGAAAAAGAATACAATGCCCTGCCGGTACGGTACGACCGGTCTAATAAATACCACAATAGCAGGGAAATTCATCGATGCGCTGCTTACAACAATGTCCATGATTGTACACTTTGCGCTGGCATGATGGAAGCAGGAACAACGAGAATCATTGTGCTCCGTTTCTATAATGTAAAAGTAGCGCGAGCTTACGCCAGGCTGTGTCGGTGTGAGAAAAAAAGAAGAAATATTCCAAAAGAAATAGGAGCGTTTTGCAACCGGATATGCCCAAAAGAAAAAGGCTTTCAGGTATAATACCTGAAAGCCTTTTTGAGCGATCTGTATGGTAAGGATCGCTTATTGTTTTCACAGGAAAAAGAACGATGAAAAAGGTTGCTTATATGCGGATAGTCAGTTAATGCAATATCCGCTTTATAAACCAGTTACCGGAATGCCCCGCTCCGTAAAAAACTGACTCAGCATATGGTATTTTTCATCACAATCTACTGGAAATTGGATTTTATTAATGTCATATTCCGCAGCATTGCAGCCAAAATATACCCCTATATAATCGAAAGGTTTGCCTTTATCATCAAGGAAGACAATGGCATTTTTGAGTTCAGGGCACTCCGGTATCTGTGTTTTAAAAAGTTCTTTTGTATCATATCCTACATTGAACAGTAAATCGCTAAGTTTATCAATATCTGCAGCAGTAAGCACTTTTTTATGTTCAATATTGCTCAGCGCGAGTATGCTCTTCTTATTCAGATCATAGTCGGGATATAGGATAGAGTTATCGGTAAAGGAGATAAGCATGACACTTTTGGCCTTGTTGAACGGATACCGTGCCAATCGTTGCTTTAGCGAAAGCTTACCAAAATGGGTACAAGGCATACGGAAACCATGCACAGCATCGGGAATATCTTCCCGCTCCTCTACCGCCTCTTTGCTTTGTGTTACCGCGGCATTTTCTGGATTTAATGCATATTCCACCATCAGGTCGTAAAATACATCTACATCATGATCTAATACAGTAAGTGTATCTGTACCATACTTTTGTTCCACCCAGGAGCGAAACGCAGTCTCTTTACGGAGCGCCTCCTGGAAATAAGCACTAGCACCTCTGGCAGTATCCATAAGGATAGACGTAACCTTCCCGGCTTTAGATTCAATCAAAAAATTCCAGGCAGAAGGATTTATATGCAGCAATTTAAGCTGATCGTTATACTCCTTAACCGTAATAATTTCAGGATTCCCCTGTACAATTACCGCTACGGTACTATATCCGGCGTTAAACGCAACACAATAGTTCATCCGTAAACCAAGAAACTCCTTTTTGTTAACGGAAGAATTGATGTGCCGGTGCTTCATTACAAAATCATCCGAAAGCAGGGCATCCAGCTTCTTAATATCATGGGCATTGTAATATTCAAGAAATTTTTCTCCCGGCGAAAGGTTTGATTGTGCGTTGGCGCAAATGCTGCAGATCATTAGTAGCAAACCAATAGCCAGCATCGTAAAGCGTTGTTTCATGATTTAATAATTGTTTTTAGTCTTATGCTTATTTTTTTTGAGCAACCGGATTATCGGATGCTAAAGTAACCCTAAGAAATGGAAGATTTGTCGTAAATGAATAAACGTTTTGGTTCAGCCAATAAACGTCCGGAAACAGCGCACAATCGCAATCGGTATTGCCTGCTGTCCCATTTTTTGCCATGGTATTTTGCAGGCATAGCCATATACCCAATGATCTTCTGTGGTTTATTACCCTCTTGCTGACGAAGATTGTTTACCTTCGCACAATTAATAGCTTATCATGACTTTTGAAGATTTAAACCTGAATGCCCCCCTACTCAAGGCATTGGACGAGATGGGTTTTGTGCATCCTACTTCCATTCAGCAAAAGGCCTTTTCTGTAATTATGTCAGGAAAGGATGTATGCGGCATAGCCCAAACCGGAACCGGTAAAACTTATGCCTACTTATTACCTTGCTTGCGACAATTGGAATTTTCGAAAGACCGGTTTCCGCAAATGCTGGTGCTTGTACCTACGCGCGAGTTGGTGGCGCAGGTAGTAGAAGCTGCTATAAAACTAACCGCACATCGCTCGTTGATTGTGACCGGTGTGTATGGCGGCGTAAACATGAAGCCACAGGTTACTGCTGTAGAGAATGGCGTAGATATCCTTGTGGCCACACCAGGCAGACTCTACGACTTGATATTGAATGGAGCCTTGAAAACAAAATCGATAAAGAAATTTGTCATTGATGAGGTGGACGAGATGCTGAATCTTGGTTTCCGTTCGCAGCTCAAAAATATTATGGATTTGCTGCCGGAGAGACGGCAGAATCTTATGTTCTCCGCCACCATTACCGAAGAGGTGGAGCAAATGATCGAGCAATATTTCAATATGCCGGTGCGTATCGAAGCAGCGCCCACGGGCACACCTTTGGAGAATATTAATCAGATAGCTTATGAAGTTCCTAACTTCTACACTAAAGTCAATCTCCTTGAGTTGTTGCTCAACGAAAATGAAGATTTCTCAAAGGTGCTGGTCTTTACGGCTACTAAAAAATTAGCCGATGAATTGTATGAACAAATGCAAAGCCGCTTTCCGGAACAAGTGGGCGTGATACATAGCAATAAAGAACAGGCGCATCGATTTAATACAGTAAAGCAATTTAAAGAAGGCACCTATCGCTTTATTATTGCGACAGATATTGTGGCACGCGGAATAGATATTGCAGAAGTGACGCACGTGATCAATTTTGACTTACCGGAAGTACCCGAAAACTACATTCACCGCATCGGAAGAACCGGCAGGGCAGATAAAAAAGGTATAGCTATAAGTTTTATCACCGAGCGGGAAACGGAACACAAGCAGGGCATTGAGTCGCTGATGAAATATGAAATCCCAATGCGAGTACTACCCGATCATTTGGAAATATCTACGGAACTAACAGAAGATGAAATTCCGAAAGTTATCGTGAAAGAGGTGAAAATAAAAATACCTAAGCGTGAAAATGTAGGTGCATCCTTCCATGAAAAATCGGCTAAAAACAGCAGACAACCAACCAAACGCATAAGCCATAAAGATAAGATGATGGCTAAATACGGTAAGCCAAAATCGCGAGGAAAGAAACGATAGAAAATAAGCGCTCAATCTCAGCAGATTTGAGCGCTTATTTTTTTAATTACTTATTAGCCCTTAAGTCTTCCCCCGCATTGTAATAGCTTGAAATATAGCGTTCAACACTGCATTTCATCAAACATCAGCTACAATTATTCGACCCAAGGAAAAAGGCTTTCAAGTGTGTTACTTGAAAGCCTTTTTTATTATTTTCTGTGGTGTGAGCCGGGATCGAACCGGCGACACATGGATTTTCAGTCCATTGAAGTATGGTATGGCTTCATATCATACCAAATAAGTACATATAACTGAAAAAATAAACGTTATAAAAACTACATCCATTCACAAGGCTCTTAGCAGCTTCATAAATCATAATCTGAATGTCAATAATCAAACTCTTCAAGTACCAGACTAACATTAATTAGTGCAATACCTATATGCGCTAATTGCTGCATTATTTAAATTCTTATGTACAAATAGAGATGCTTTTGAATATTCAATTGAAGTAAACGGGAAAAATGCTATACTTTCTTATGATGGTAATTCTATTTTCGGACTTTGTTCACTCTTGAATTTTTTATATAAAGAAAGCAGCTACCCTAATGGGCACAAATTAGTTTGTGTTCGCACTCAAAACAAAAACACTTCGTACTCAAAAGAATGCTGTAAAAAAGACATTCCAATACTTTTGCGCTAAAAAAAAGTGCTGGATGAAGAACAACTTTCTAAACTTAGTTTCAATTACGATTTCTCTTAGTGCCTTAAGCAATACTGCTTACAGTCAGTCACTTTACAACAATGGTGCTGCAATTAGCATAAAATCCGGAGGAACGCTAACCGTGACCGGAGATATGATCAATACTGCTTCTGCATCTATTGAAAATAGTGGTACCGTTTCTGTTGCTGGTAATAGTACCAACAATGGAACGTTCACTTCCCTAGCCTCGGGCACATTTCATTTAACAGGTAACACCACGCAATTTCTCAGCGGCAGTACAGCGCTGAATGCCAAAGATGTAATTGTGAATAATGCAGCGGGTATTATCTTGACTACTCCTTTGAATATAGATGGGGCTATCACATTCACCAATGGTATAATAACTGCTACTAATCCTGCGGCACCAGTTAGCTTTAGTAGCAATAGCAGCGTGAATGGAGTACCTACAGATGCCAGCCACATTAACGGTTATGTACAAAAGAATGGTACAGGATCTTTTACATTTCCTATAGGAGATGCCACTAAATACCAGCCTGTTGGGGTAAACCTGACTACAAATACAGCAGGCATTACAGCAAGATATTATGCCGGCGATGCGGGTACAGGCACCTTTGGCACTACTGGAGGCTCGGCTACCCCATTGGTAGCTTACAACGCCAGGGAGTATTGGGATATTTTTCCGGGGGCTACTGCTATGGGTACAGTCACAATCCATTATGATAGCTATAACAATGTTGGCATTACTAACACTACTGATCTAAGAGTAGCACACAAAACAGGAGGACAGTGGTTAAATGAAGGTGGAACCCTAAGTGGTAATGCAAGCAATGGTACTTTAATCAGTACCAACATTATGAATTGGTCTCCATTTACATTAGGGAGCGTTTCTGCCGGTAGTCCTTTGCCTTTAAAACTGGTAAGCTTTACAGGCTTCCGCACCGGTACAACAAACAGAATAGATTGGGAAACATCTGCAGAAGAAGCGGGTACTACATTTACTATAGAGCGCAGCAGCAATGGCAAAGACTACAAAGCCATTGGCATTCAAAAAGGCAATGGAGACAATAGCGTTTATACTTTTTCCGATAATACCCCTCCGGCAATAGCTTACTATAAAATACTAATGACTGCCGCAGATGGCACTAACTCATACAGTTCTGTGCTGGTATTAAGAGCGACTGTACAGAATGAAGATCAGGTAGCACTATATCCTGTTCCATTCAAAGCAAACCTCAGTATTAAAAGCACAGCCGAAAGCCTTATTGGTACAACAGCAGTTTTAAAAGATGTAACCGGTAAAACAATATTTTCTATCACTTTACAATCAGGTATAAACACCTGCGAAACAGAGGAATTGCCATCAGGTCTTTACACCCTGCATTTTGCTGATGGCAGCATAATCAAAATCATTAAAGAGTAATCAAGTAATAGTAAAACCCAACTTACAAATAGTTATTTACGGTAAGCAATATAATCCGTGACAATTTTTTAAAAAAACAATAAATTAATAGTATGAAACTAATGTTTTCAACAATTGCGGTCCTGATATTGAGCACGATGGTCGCTGATGCACAAAAAAATGTAGGAATCAATAACAGCAACCCTGCGGCCTCGGCAGCACTTATGGTAGATACCGCGACTAGTGGCCCGCAGGGCTTACTTATACCCCGAATGACACAGGCAAGACGCAATGCCATTGCCAGCCCGGAAAATGGATTAATGGTGTACCAGACGGACAATACTCCCGGATTTTATTATTATACCGGTAGTGCATGGACAACTATAAGTGGTGCAACCGGTGTACCAGTGGGAGGAACGGCTGGTCAAGTATTAGCTAAAGTAAATAGTACAGATTACAATACACAATGGATAACTCCTGCCAGCGGTGGTACAAGCAGTGGTACCTTATTGATCGCAAACAAGGTAGGTGGCACAGCAGAAACGTTGCCTATTGGTAATTCAACGACGCCTACTACAATCAAGTTCAACAACATCGTATCTTCAACCGGAAGCGATATTACTTATGATAATTCGACAGGAGTATATACTGTTCAGACAACAGGGGTTTATTTTATCCAGGTCAAATTATTATGTAATGATGCTTCAGTCCCAAGCCAAACGGTACCTCCATATCTGACCCTGATCAAAAACAACGCTACTTATGCTACTACTGGTTCAGATTTGTATTATGGAGACTATCCTCCTATACACAATATTTTACCTACGGGTATAAGAGGTCAGGGCTCATTATTAAAGATCGTACAGTTTACTGCAGGTGACACGTTTAAAATTGTTGCGGTAAGTGGCAATAGCACTACTGCAGCCCAACCAACGTCTCTGGTCGCAGGTTCCAATATTACTATCTATAAAATGTAGTATACATAAGGCACTTCGTTATATTGCCCTCAAAGCCAATACTGAATATGATTTCCAGAATGGAACATATACTAGACAATTGATTGATCACTTTTGAATGCCCATAATATTCATTCAAAAAGCACGAACATTCAACCATTCTCAGTTAAATAAAAAGATAGGTCATCAATGTTGATGACCTATCTTTTTTATATCAGTTTCTGAAAAGTGTACTTATTCGACCTTTGTTCGACCTAAAATGAACTATAATTACCAATAACGGTACTAATTTATCTATAATCATTTTCAATTTGTCTCTCAAAATCAACTTTAAGATTTTCAATTTCATTGATTAGATTTTCTATGTAACCACCATGCATATCGTCTGAATAAAGACCCGTAATGCCAGTTTCCAAATGCTTTTTCCAATGTATTATTGCTTCTAAATACATCGCATCAACAAATCTCTTATCATTAGAGCTTTCAACTCCTGCATATCCATTACCAGCTTGAAATGTTTCATTTCTAAAAATAATTGTGGGATCAGAAATTATATTTATACATTCTCTTGCTCTGAGTTCAAAGAAACCATAAACGTTCAAAATAAGGGAATTAGAATTCCTATCATCGCCCTGCCTAAGCACTGAAATCAGTTGCTCCTTACTAGGCAAAATTGGAAAAAAATCTCTAGCAACATGAAAATTATAATAAAGCCTATTATCGTCATTATCTTCTGTAATACTGATTGGAGTCTCTTTATTTATTACAAATCTTTCACCGTCAATTTCAATTGGGCAGTCAAATTTCTGAAGTCTTATGACCTCGCAAACGTCACTCGTTAAAAATTCAGATCCTTCTAAGCTTCTACTTTCAATTCTTTTCCAAGTTTTTTCGTCAGACTGCAATCGAAAAAATCTCTCCCGTTTGTTAATTCAACATAATAACTAATCATTACTGTAAGTGGATTTTATGGTTATAATCTTTAATCAATTTAGTAAAGATTACAAAATTTATCTAAATAAAAAAATATATAAACACATCGCTTTCCACAAAATGAAAATAATAAAATAATAAATATTATATTTTTCTGGCAAAATTGGGCAAGTCAACATTGCATCTATAACAATTGAATTTTCGAAACTTTCCCAATCACCGCATCATCCGTTTCCTTATGGATAAAGTTAGACTGATAACCGATTGTAGTAGACACGTTGGAATGACAATATAACTTTTGCAGCATTTGGATAGGAATTGCATCACCAGCCAAGCTACCAAAAGTATGGCGTGCAATGTGCATGATAGAAGCATATCAAAGATCAATTGATCCAAAACTTTTGAATTAGATCCTCATGCTCCACACTAAAAAATAAAAGAAAAAACCCTTGACTAAAAGCCAGGGGTAAATCTTTTGCTAATGAACTTCTTGAAAGTAATAACTTTTTCGAATCACTAACCGAGGTTTGGCACCGTGGTGTGAGCCGGGATCGAACCGGCGACACATGGATTTTCAGTCCATTGCTCTACCTACTGAGCTACCGCACCATCACTATTCCCTTTCGGGAGTGCAAAGATAGAAAAACGATTTTGATATTCCAAAAAAGAGAGGAAATATTTTTCAAATCCTTGTCTGCTACAGGTTTACAACCTTAGCTGTTTTGAAAAAACGGATCCACTTTTCCTTCTGCGCTTGCGAGATAGTCGCCTTTTTTACCGCACGAAAATTGGTATACAGCGCCGATTTGCCCTGTACGATATACCATAGCTGCGATTCTGCCGCTCCACCATCATCAAAGCCATTTGTCTCTATAGTGAAGAGTATCCAGGGATATTCGGCCTTTTCATCTTTTTCTATAAACGTAAGCTTTGCGGTAGATGAGGTCTTTTTAGCCTCGTTATACATCATGTTCATCGCCACATCTACCGGCACACCAACGGCACCTTTTATAGACAACATATTGCCCATTTCGGTCCAGTTTTCCAATGTTTCCTTTTCCGGTATCAGCTCCAGCATTTGTACCTCTTTACTTTCCTGGTTACTGGCCACCTTCCAGTGTTCGCTGTCGGGCCAGTCCAGCATTAAAGATTCGCCCTTGCGCTGTACAGAAGGATTGTCCTGTGCCCATACCGGCATAGCGCAGATAAGGGCAAGTGTTGCGATAAACAGTCTGATCATAATTGATTACTTATTGGTTTTCTTTTTTTCTTCTACATTAACATACTCAATAGAAACAGACCCGTCCCCTATCGTAACCTTACCGTGCCAGACCCCTTTTTTATATTCGTCAAACTGTACCAGCATCACCGCACCTACCTTCAATGGAAAATCGGGTACGGTACACTCGGTCATAGTAGCTTTGAAGGAGCAGTCACTGATCCATTTAATATTAGATTTGATATATCGCTTCTTATCGCCGAAGTATTCGATATGTTTTTTGCCGCGGATAAGTACATAACGGTACTCGTCTTCCTCATCTACCGCTACCAGCTTGCTGTGGCGGAGGGTCTTGCAGCTTAGGGGCTTTTCGGTCTGCGCAAATGCAGCCGTTGCGGTCAACAGGAGACCTGCGGTCAGCAGTGTTTTAGACATCTTCATAAATAGCTGTTTTACAGCTTGTAAAGTAATACATTTCCGGGAAAAGCAGCGGAATCGTTTCTTAAAGTTTACTTTAAGGCACCAGATCAAGATCTGTAATTATATCGCTACGACTGCAGCAATTCTTCTGTAGTATGCGTTTTTTTACTAATGATGATTAATTTGGTACGGTCTGCCAGCCATATGGTGTGTTTAAACTCCTTTCCGGCATTAAATTTATGCTCCTTAAGCTCCGGAAACGCATTGCGCACCAGGTTGAGCTGTGCTTTATGATCGCGGGAAATGATAATGACTTTGGTCAATGCAGTCGCGCGCATGCGCTCCAGGTTAGTTGCTGTTATGCCCGTCTGGTATTCATACGCACTGGCGTAACGGTACTTCTTTCTGAAAAAGTCAAAATCCTGCTCCTCGTCTGTCAGCACATAACGGTACATGAATAAATGAGGCAATTCTGTATTCCAGTTGGGAAAAAACTGGTCATACATAGCAATATATCCGTTGACAAAAGCCTGGTTCATCGGTTGTCCACTGGCAGCATATGCAAATACCACAGGATATATCTTTTTAGCCATCTCACTGATATACTTTACATTATACCATTCATCCTGATCTGGCTTGCCCGTAATCTGCTCATACACATACCCATTGCCCAGCGCCGTAGCCAGCACCTCGTTCAGCAGCAGGTAGGCATATTGGCTATTCACAGACGGATTATTATCGAAGTATTGTTTTATCTCTTTTTTAAATGCTAGAGATTCTTCGTTATAGAGGGTGTGATAGATCTCATGCATCAGCACAGAAAACAGGACTTCATTCTGGTTAAAATTAAGCGGCACTTCGGTCACCGCATTATTAAAGAAAGCCTTACCGGTAAAGCCTCCATCCTCTATACTCGGCACCACGACAATATCTATAGGTATGGAAAAGTCCCATGGTGTATTGTAGAATCGAAGACCCTGTGCAAAATACTTGCCCAGATCGGTTTGCTGTACAAACTGGTCCAGATCGGCGAGTTTGCGGTCAAATTTATCTTTGTTGGGCTCATACACCAGCTTTGTATATACAGGCTCCAGTTTAGCGATAATATCGGCAAACTGCAATAATTCTGTAGCGGGTATAATACCAAAGCTGGCCTGCTTAAACGCTTCTATACTATTGCTGTAGATCATGTTGCGTTCAAGTATAGTCGTTGTGGCCACCGAGGTCTTCTGGCCCGGTGCATAGTCGGGAAACTCAAATGCATAGTAGATATTGAGGCTGTCCAGCTGCTGAACCAGTTTTGCATAAGCAGCATGATCGGGACTACCGGCTACCAATTTTTTATATTCATTATCGGGATAATGATCAGACAGCTTTTGGGCAAACTCATAAGTGGCATACAGCCGGGAAAATTTGATGTTGATCTTGGGTCTTTGCTGGGCAGATGCAGTTATAGCCAGCATGAGAGTCAATATAGTACAAATACTTTTCCATTTCATAATGATCAAAAACAGGATTTTGGGGTTAGGGTAATATGCATATCCATTACAATAACGAACTGATCTGCATCTTGTTATCAAACATACCCATTTTCTCCCATCATTGTAAAAAATTATTATATTGTAATTCGGAAACCTGAATCAAAAACAATTCATCATGAATATTGCACACTACTATAGATGGCCTGCATCCCTGAGTGCAGCATTAATCTGCATGTTATTGCTCATTAGTAATCATACTGCTTCTTTTGCAGGAGGTCGATGCACAGGATCTGCTTATTGCACGGCCTGTACCAATTGCAGCCGGTGCAAGCACTGCTCTAACGGAGGTAGTTGCGGTGTATGCAGTGGCGGTACGCCTGCACGCAGTACCCATAAAAGTCATACACGCCGTAGTAGCAGCACGTCAAATTACAGCAATCAGGAAAGCAACTATAGTCATACATCAGCCAGCTCTGGCATTAGTTCAGACCAATCTGTGTCCTATTCTGAAGAACCGCAAAAGAAGAAAAAGAAGCGTCACAAACAATCCCAGGCAGAAGCCGTGGGTTTATATACGCCTCCAAAAGACAAACCAGCAGCCGATACTGCCATAGCCCTGCCTGTATCCGATGCCCCAGGAAGTAGTGGTGGCGGCGGTTTTATACTATTTGTGTTTTTAATGAACCTGATCGGTATAGCGATATTTATTGCCGCTTCATCAAAGAAAAACAAAAAGCCACCCACACAATGGCGATACCGCTAAGCAAACAAAGCGGCCTTCCGGATATTACTCCGGAGGCCGTTACCTGGTATGCAACCTGATTCCTGAAACAGATATCCGGTCTTATTGTTTCACTATTTTATCGGCAGTCACCCTACCCGCTGCATCGGTCATATAAATGGTATACATTCCGGCAGGTACCGCAGAAAGATCGAGGCGCATAGCCGCACCGGAACTGATATGTGACTGTATCTCGCGGCCATAAATACCGATTAATCTGATAGAGGTGCTACTATTTAAGCCGCTGATATACAATACAGACCGCACAGGATTAGGGTACATACGCACTGCCTCCCCGTTGAAATACATGGATTGTACCGCGCTGTATTGCTGGCGCCCGTCAGCATCAATTTGTCGTAAACGGTACAGGTTGGTACCTTGTAATGGTGCCGCATCAGTATAGCTATAGGACAAGGGCATAGTACTATTACCATCAGCAGCCCGCGAGGGTATAAAGTCTATTGGCTCCCAGTTGCGGCCCTCTGTACTGCGCTGCAGTTCAAAGCCCTTATTGTGCTGCTCCATAGCCGTTGTCCATTGCAGCCATGCGGCCGTTCCCTGCAGGGTAGCCGTAAAGTTCCGGAGGCTTACCGGAAGCGGTGTAAGGGTCGGCACAAAGTTATCGAACAGGTAGTATGCCCCTTGCCCGTCTGGCAAAGAGGTCGCTCCGGGACGGAACTGGCCCAGGGTCATATATTCTTCTCCACCGGTCGCCGTATACTGTAGCGTGACGGTAACCCAGGCATTTCGCGAGGCAGTGTCATAGACCGCCGTATTCGTTGCCGGGATCAGCACCCTGCCGCTGCCAAAAGCATCGACCAGAGCAGTGGCTCCGAAATTTGCCGAACCGTTTTCTGTGTTTGCAGTAACCGGTGACACGGTTGAAAATACAGCACCGATATACCCCTGCTCGTTTGCCGGCAGATCTACATAATTAATAGCACCAGGCATCATATTGGCCGGCGAGGCACCATACAGATGGGCTATACTGAAAGAGAACGTGTACGTGACCCCGGCCGTAAGCGGAGACGATAGTTGGGTGGTAATATATTCTTTATAATTACTGATACCCGAAGGGGTATACATAATTTCGGTAAAACACCCGGCGTATGCATTGCCGCTGCTCGGGCTCACTGTGCTGGCAATATTATACCCGCAGCTATTAAAATAGTCGGGTGTGCCCCCGGTGGGTCTTGTCCAGCCCGATGCCCGTGCAATCTGTGTCTGACCAGTAGGACAAGCGGTGCTGACTTCAAAGTCGGCATTGGGAATGGTCTGTGCCTGCATGGCCAAACTGTCAAAGACCAGTATGGCTGCAAGGAACAGGCTGTGGCGATAGCATTTCTGATACATATTATTCCTTTTTATACACTCAAAATAGATAAAGGAATAATCAATGTACAATCAGATAGCAAAACTTGAGGTGGTCATTGAAGAAGTACAACACAGTCATCATAAGCCTTACTGGGCACATCTGCAGACTGGCTCAAAAACTTAGCTATGCCCGTTTATACTCAGGCTCATAAGAGGGTTAGTGTGCCGGCTGTCGCACGCGCTCTCGCTTGTGCCCCTAATCATTAGTATCAATATACAAAAGGAGATGTCTTCACAAGATCTACATGACGAAGTGATACCTCCGTCATGTAGAGCACAGCGTAGCGACCCAGGATATCCGGGAGTATAATAATCAAAATATATCCAGCTGGTATACATGCCTAAAGAGCGTCTCGTCATTCGAAATCATGACGCAAAAAGCTGTGGCCCTTAAGTGATACTATCAAACAAAAAGCCAGCAGTCTGAGACTACCGGCCATGTTGTTTACTGCTCCAATCAATTATATAACACCTTAAGGCAATAATTTGCTGAAACGAAGGCTATGCACCAATCGCCCATCCCGGTAACAATGTATGAAATACACGCCGGGTGAGAGGCCACTTATATTGACCATTTCATGTTCGTTTTGCAATACTTGCCTCAATTGCCTTCTGCCCAGTGCATCCGAAACAATCAATGTGCAGCCCGGTGATGCCAGTACATGCAAGACGCTGGTGGCAGGATTAGGATATATCTGCAATGCCTTATTGCCCATACCCGGACTGACTACACCTGTAGTTGGGAAATAGTAGGAAACACTATCTGATTCCTGTGTCTGCCAGACCATATCACATTCCTGTACTACCGTATTCGTGTCACGGACCAGCCATACAATCAGTCCATAGGGCTCCGGTGTGAATAGCTGTATGATGGTATCCTTTAAAGGATCTGCTTTTACAAAATCGCAGGAGCGGTAGTAAAACGTTACGATATTGACCGGCGGATAGATCAGGGCTACACGATCGAACGTGCGGCTTATATAATAGCTGGAATCAGGAAAGTGCATCCGTACAAACAGTTCATGCGGATTGGCCATCCGGTTGACATAAAAAGAATCTATGGTTTGGGCAGAGGCCTGTAATCCGGCCATGGCCAGCAACATTATCAGCAGCAATTTGGCACCTTTTATCATATGTCTCCATTTAATGATTTATATTTATACTCACATATATACTCTTATAGACGGGCAGACCATTAGAAATGTTAGTTTTCCAATGCTAGCGCCCTCCCCTATATTCCTCATCATTCAAACATAAATATAGAAAAGGAGCTGTCTCCGCAAGGTCGACATGACGGAAGCGATTGTTCCCATCATTTCAGGCACAGCGCAGCGACGTAGGGGAATCTCCCACGTGTTGAAAACAATCAGGAGATACACCCGTTCTGCATCGAGGCAGTTAATATACTGAAGGTATAAAATCAGGTCGATGAGGCCCTCAGAGCGAGCAGAGCTAATCAGTCATAATAATAATGGCCTCCAGATGTATATCTGAAAGCCTTTACTATTATATGGTGTAAGCCAGGATCAAACCGTGGGTATATGATTTGTATCCTTAAGTTTAGGTGGTGTCGTAAGGAGTGTTACTCATCATAGGGTTGTTTTTTCAGTTGTAAAGAGGAAAAAGGCAGAGTAGCTAATCCTGCCCTTTCTTCAAACAGCAACATATTTATTAATCATAGATGGCAGGAAGTATCGTTCAAAAGATTACTGAACTTTTTTGATGATGTTGATCACCTCATCGCGTTTTTTATTCAGCTTGGTTTCAATTCTGGTCAGCAAGGCATCTTCCTTGCCTGTTTCAAATTTCAGATCAGCATCTGTCAATTGTACATATTTTTCTTTCAGCTGTTTAGATTGTGTATCCCAGTTACCAGTAATCGTAAATGGTGTGTTTCCTTTATTTTGAGTGGTGTCCATATTTCTTTCTTTATTTTGTAACGGAACTGTTACAATGCAAAGATGAACATCTTACAACGGTTATCGTTACACATCGAGCGCAAAAACTTACACATATCACAGGTTTTCGAGATTACTCTTGCGCTTTTGCTTCAGCTTTTTGTAGAATGATGGAGATAGTCCGGTAACTTTCTTGAACTGATTGGACAGGTGTGCCACACTGCTGTAATTGAGCTTGTAAGAGATTTCAGTCAGATTGAGCTCATTGTACAGCAGGAGTTCTTTGACCCGTTCAATCTTATGTATGATAATGAACTGTTGTATAGTAATGCCTTTTACTTCTGAAAATGTATTGGCGAGGTAAGTATAATCGTAACCTAATTGTTTGCTGATGTAATCTGAAAAGTTTTCCAGTGGTAACTCATCTGCATAATGAATCATTTCAACAATTACATTTTTGATTTTTTCAATCAGGATGCTTTTTTTATCGTCCATCAGCTCCAGTCCCAATTTCAACAGATTTAATCTTAATTGCTCCCGCTGAAAATCAGATATGTCTTCCAGGATTTCTACCACTCCCAGATCGACAAGCACATATCTCAACCCTAGCTTTTTCAGCTCTTCCTGCACCATTAGTTTACAGCGCAGGCTGACCATATATTTTATGTACAGCTTCATTGTTCCGGTTTGTTGATGGTAACCTTGTACCATAAAGGTACGAATGAAAGCCTGCAATTGAGGAAGATATCATATCGGTATAACTTTCATTCTAAAGGCACTTCTTACAGAGTAAGCATTTTCAGCTAAAAGATGCGCCAAATCATTAGTTTAAAGTAGTGACTTGATTGATTTGCTTTAGTTAAAAGAATAAGAAATATAGGTTATAATTGAGCTGTTGCCCGCATCGGGAAACCGGTACAACTTCCCGGAGAAGTCCTTTTCCTTCCCGGCTTTGATGAATCCATAGCTGTACCGTGCGCCTATACCAAAGGCTCCAATATCGAAACTAATGCCCTGTACTATACCGGCATCAAACCTGTTGAAGTCCTGTGTGTGTATGTGCTCCCTGTAATTGAACAGGTACACACCAGCTTGATTTTTAACTTCGCTATCAATAAGGCAGGCAAGGTAAGGCCCTGCCTGTATATTGAATTGAGGCGTAATGTGGAACACGAGCATCAGTGGCATTTCTACATAGCTAAACTTATACCGGACAGTGCCGTCAGCAAAAGGAATATTATAAGTAATGTCTGCACCTTTAGTGATGTAGTATATTTCGGGCTGGAAAGACCATCTTTTTACAAGCGGCATCCTTACGAAGAACCCGTTATTAAAGCCAGTCAACATTTTCATATCTGCTGCACCCCTTGTATGCAGATACGAGAAATTAACACCTCCTCTTAAGCCGATCTGTGCCCGTTGAGCATATAGGCTGCTGCATAACAACAGTAGTACCGGCAGCGTAATAATTATCTTTTTCATGTGATGAATAATTTATGTTGTCGTCCGAAGGCAATAAACTGATCAAATAATGAGTAGAAACAGGTTAAAACCGGGCGATGTGTAATGTCTATAATGAGTACTATAGCGATGACTTTAACCTCTTTTTACATTATGGAACGATGATGGTGAATATGTATACCAGAAATATCATAAGCAAGACTATACCCTGCAGAATATTCGTGCGCCCGGTGGCCAGGGAGAGCATAATGGTAAACAGTGTCAGTACCAATAGCACCATAGCTTTTACATCAATCCCCAAGGTGATCCTCATCCCGGTAATGATCGATACTACAGATACCGCAGGGATGGTAAGTCCGATGCTGGCAAGCGCCGATCCCAGGGCAAGGTTAAGGCTGGTTTGAATACGGTTTTTTCTGGCCGCTCTATACGCCGCGAGCCCTTCCGGAAGTAATACTACGGCAGCGATAATAACCCCTACCAGCGACTTGGGTGCGCCTGCATTAGCTACGTTGCGTTCAATATCGGGTGCCAGGGCTTTGGCCAGCAGTACTACTATGCCTAAACAAAGCAATAATAAAAATGCACTGATGGTTGTTTCTTTTTTATTGGGCGGTTCTGCATATACCTCTTCATTACCATCTGCATCAGGCGGCAGAAAGAATGCACGGTGTCTGATCGACTGAACTAATATAAATGCTATATATAGTATTAGGCAAACGACAGCGACCACGCCAAGCTGCACAGGGCTATACTCTGCGCCGGGGCCGCTTATGGTAAAATTGGGGAGTATAAGTGTGAAAACCAGTATGGCGGTGAGGGTAACCAGTGCTGCACTGACTCCCTGAAGGCTGAAGGTCTGCTCTTTGTATCGTGCAGCACCTACCAAAAGACAGATGCCGACTATTCCGTTTAGGATAATCATTACCGCTGCCAGCACGGTATCACGGGCTAGTGCCGCTGTACCATGACCACCATCTGTAAGCATTAAAGACACGATCAGTGCTACTTCTATAATTGTAATAGCCAAGGCCAATAAAAAGGTACCAAATGGCTCCCCCACACGGTGTGCTACCACTTCGGCATGATGCACCGCCGCAAGTACACTACCAATCAGCAAAAGGGCAAGCAGTGTATGAAACAGTCCGCCTTTCAGGCCTATAGAAATCCCGAAATATGCAAGCCATGCAAAGAAGGGGACTATTATCGTCCAGATTGCCAGATAGATTCTTTGCTTCATAAACTTTGGGGTATCTTTTAAATTACATAAGGAAGTTATTTATGGCATTTTTGATCAAGAATAGTATTAAGCACTGAAATAAGACGCCCATGCTCCCCTCAGGTAACTATGGATGCATTCCCAGCTTTTTGATCAGCCTGAAATGAGAAGATAGTGCCTTGAAGAAACTGGGCGTAGAAAGATAGCGAAGGTTAAAATCCTCGCACTTCTGCCTTACAATTTTACTGATAGATGGATAATGGATATGGCTGATTCTCGGAAATAAGTGATGCTCTACCTGGTAATTTAACCCACCGGCTAAATAGGTAATAATGGCATTGCCAGGCGCAAAATTGGAGGTCGTCTGTATCTGATGTATGGCCCATTCATTTTCAATGGACAAGGTATCGTCAATACTTACGTGCGCAAATTCAGTACCCTCAACTACATGGGCCATCTGGAATACAAATGCGGTTATCAAACCCATTATTGCATTCAGTATCAGAAAGCCTATCAGCCAGTATTGCCAACCCAGGAGCAAAACAGGCAGTACTATATAAAGTAATACATATAGTATTTTGCTGGCCCAGAAAACGATATGTTCTTTTCGTGACATGTGGGGCAATTTGCTGGTATATACTTTCTTGCTGAAATATCTTTTATAATCCTGCCAAAGGATCCAAAACAATGTGCTGGCAGCATATAAAACGGGGAGATAGAGGTGCTGCCACCTATGTGCAGGCACCCATTTCTGCGTGCGGCACATTCTTATAAAGGGGCTCTTGGCTATATCATCATCCATTCCGTCTACATTGGTATAGGTGTGGTGGATAATATTATGTTTCTGCTTCCAGATAAAGCTGTTGCCGCCAATAAGATTTAAGGTATAGCCTAATAGTTCATTAACTTTTTTGCTGCAGGAATAGCTACCATGACAGGCATCATGCATTACATTAAACCCGATAAGCGCTAATACGCATCCCAGCAAAGCACTTAACAGCAACCCTGCGACCCAGGGCATGGGCACAAACAGTAATAAATAGTAGATGGATGATGCGGAAGAAATGAGTATTATCGTTTTTAGAAAAAGATTCCAGTTTCCGGTCTGGGAAATATTATTCCTTTGGAAATAGGCTTCAATATCTTTTTTTAAGGAAGAAAAGAAAACGGCATGTTTATTATTGTAGGTTACTTTTGGCATCTCTGTATGTTTAAGAAACAGTATATTGTCCTAAATTGTAGCAAAGAGCTGATATCAAATGGAGGCAGGGCACCTCCTCAATAATATGCAGAATATATTTTTGCAAAAGATGGATTGGGCTCTGTCAGACCTTTAGCCCACCTTCTCGCTTTTTTCAAATTTAGACTTTGAATGAATTTCATTATAAAGGTGGGTTATTTTCTTCATCCGGTTGTTACACAAATATGATTTTAAGTTACATAATTCACACATCTTGCACCTTTCGTTTCTTTTGTCCATTACAAGCCGGAGAACAAAAGTTATTTAATCAAAACTGAGTATCTGCTTAAAGGAAACAAAGACCAGCATTATGCTTTAGGTATCAACAAAAATCAATGCACACTACGGTACAAAATGGCGGAGCTTTGAATCATATTGATGAAAACAATGGCATTTTTGGTCCTTCAATATACAGACAAACGGATGAATAAAAGGGTTGACCCCATGCGTATAAGCATATATTATTATTTTAAAAATAAAGTGTAACTGACCAATTATCAAAAGATAACACTATTTTAGTCCTTTAAACAAATAACATTAATGAGAAAATTATTTATGGCTTTGAGCCTGATCGGCATAAGCAGCACCCAGGTCGCTATAGCACAATCCAAACCTGGAGAGACCAAAGCATCTATATTAAAATCTATGCGCAGCCGAATCGTTAAAGAGATGATCAAAGACGGTACCTCTAAAGAGAAGTCTGAGCAATTCGGAGATTGTTTTACCAAAGAACTGGGTACAAAATTAAGCCTGGATGAACTTAAAGTTCTTTATAAACTTAATGCTGTAAAACCCGGACAAGCACCTCCGGCGGAGCTGCTGAAGCAGGCTAAAAAATTGGGACTGGAAAACAAAATGAAAGATATGGGCAAGGATTGCGGATCTATCTTTGAAGAATAATTGTCCGGTAATAGCCCGATACTACAGTTAAAAAAGGACTTAAAGCAAAAGACTTCCAGGCAATATACCTGGAAGTCTTTTAAAGCTTGTAGAGCCGATCGGGGAATTATCTAACTTTTTTGTTGATAGTATAATGGAAATCAATAATTTCTTATTCCTTCATTTCCGAAAAATTCTTCGAAGCGACCAACGATGTATAGGATTTTCTTATTACAACATTGTCCCTCCTATTCAATTTAGTCCCCTATATTCACCTGGGCTTACTCCTACCCTTTGCTTAAAAACTCTCGTAAAATGTTGCGGGTATTTAAACCCTAATTCGTAAGCGATCTGGCTAACTGATTTGCTATGATCAAATATCTTTTCTTTCGCCACTTCAATCAGCTTCGATTGTATATACTCCTGCGCTGTTTTACCGGTCTCCTTTTTGATCAGGTCGCCAAAATAATTTGATGATAGATTTAGTTCACCGGCACAATAGGCAACCGAGGGCAAGCCGATAATTTGCGGCCGTTCCGATTGAAAGTATTCATGTAGTAATTGTTCAAACCGCTCCAGGATACCTTTATGCGGACTATCTCGGGTAATAAACTGACGGTCGTAAAAACGAACACAATAATTGAGGAACAATTCAATATTAGATACGATCAGCTTTTTACTGTGTGTATCGATGGCATGTTCTAATTCGTATTCAATTTTAGAAAAACAATCGAGCACAATTTTTCGCTCCTTTTCTGATAAATGAAGTGCCTCACTGGATTGATAACCAAAAAATGTATATTCCTGGATATGCCTTCCTAGTGCGGTACCATGTATCAGATCGGGGTGAAAGACCAGCGCATAGCCTTTCGGTTGATACGTTTCCCCGCTACTATTGATGCCCGCTACTTGTCCCGGAGCAAGAAAAACCAATGTCCCCTCCTGGTAATCATATGTATGGCGGCCGTATACCAGATCGCCGCACTTTACCTCTTTCAGAAAAATGGTATAGAAGCCAAAATACATCCGGGAACCCTGGCGGGGATTTGCCTTCGACAAATCAACAACGCTCACCAACGGATGCAGGGTTTCGTTGTTGTTGAATGCATTATACTCATTTATGGTTTCAAACCGGCGCATCGCTTCCATATTGATACTATTTAACAACCTCAAAATTACCTTTTTATTAGCCACTTAACAGCCTTACCATAATAGAATCAGTGATATTGGTAGTAAAAACAGTAATTCATATACTTATGCACTCACATTTAGTATTGACCTTTGCTATAGCATTTGGCCAGTCAGTTTAGCTGGCACATTCATTATCAATAAAAATCAATAAATAAAATATGTATCATGTAACCCTTAACAACGGAGTAGAAATGCCCATCCTGGGTTTTGGTGTTTTTCAAATATCAGATGCCAGTGAATGTGAACAGGCGGTAATCAATGCAATAGAAACCGGTTATCGATTAATAGATACTGCAGCCTCATATATGAATGAAGTTGCAGTAGGTAATGCCCTTAAAAAGAGTGGTATCGCAAGATCAGAATTGTTCATCACCACAAAACTCTGGGTACAGGATACCGGTTACGAAAAAACAAAAGCAGCCTTTCAAAAATCGTTAGAACGATTGCAACTGGATTATTTAGACTTATACCTTATCCATCAACCTTACGGTGATGTGTTCGGTTCCTGGAACGCCATGCAGGAATTATACCAGGACGGAAAGGTTAAAGCTATTGGCGTGGCCAATTTTCAAACGGACAGAATAAAGGATCTGATTATAAACAGTGGATTTACCCCTGCAATCAATCAAATTGAAACCCATCCATTTCATCAACAGGTAGCTACGCAGCAGTTTTTACAGGATAACAAGGTGCAAATACAATCCTGGGGACCGTTTGCTGAGGGCAAAAACAACATTTTTCATAATGAGGTTTTATCAGGTATAGGTATAAAATATAATAAATCCGTAGCGCAGGTTATACTTCGCTGGCTAACGCAAAGAGGTATTATTGCTATTCCCAAATCAGTAAGAAAGGAGAGGATGGCCGAGAACTTCAACATTTTCGATTTTGAACTTTCCACAGAAGATATGCAAACCATTAGTGCTTTAGATACCAATGCCAGTTTATTCTTCGACCACAGAGATCCGGCAATGGTACAATGGATCAGCGAAAGAAAATTAGATATATAGTTATTCTCCACAAAATAGTTAAACAATGATCCAGAAAAGAATATTAGGTAATAGCGGTTTGGAAGTGTCGGCATTAGGATTGGGCTGCATGGGGCTGAGTTTTGGATATGGCAAACCAACGAAAAAGAATGAAGCCATAAAACTATTGCGTTCTGCATTCGAGCAGGGTGTTACCTTTTTTGATACAGCAGAAGCCTACGGGCCTTTCACTAACGAAGAGTTATTGGGCGAGGCCCTTAAGCCATTCCGTAATGAAGTAGTCATTGCCACCAAATTCGGGTTTAAAGAGGGCAAACCCGATCTTGGAATGGATAGCCGTCCCGAAACAATCAAAGCCGTTGCAGAAGCTGCATTAAAAAGAATGAAAACAGATTACATTGATTTGTTCTACCAGCATCGTGTCGATACCAATGTGCCTATTGAAGAAGTTGCAGGAACAGTAAAAGAACTGATACAACGAGGAAAAGTAAAACACTTCGGTTTATCAGAAGCAGGTGTACAAACCATACGCAAGGCACACGCTGTACAACCCGTTGCTACATTACAAAGCGAGTACTCTATGTTTTTCCGTGAACCCGAAAGAGAGATTATTCCAACATTAGAAGAATTGGGCATTGGCTTTGTTCCTTTCAGCCCTTTAGGAAAAGGCTTTTTGACAGGTGCAATAACCAAAGACACCAAATTTGACAAAGATGATTTCAGAAATATAGTGCCCCGTTTCCAACCTGAACATATTGCAGCCAATCAAGCACTGCTTGATCTGGTAAATACAATTGCAATAAATAATAATGCTACCCCTGCACAGGTTGCATTGTCCTGGTTGTTAGCACAAAAGCCGTGGATAGTTCCAATACCAGGTACTACAAAATCAAATCGCTTGCTGGAGAATATTGATGGCGCAAACCTATTATTGTCCAGTGATGAATTAAGCAGGGTAAATACAGCATTGTCAACGATCAAAATTTCGGGCGAACGCTATCCTGCACAATTACAGGCAAGAGTTGGCAAATAGAATAAAAAAAAAGATAAAAAAATGAACAGAAAAATTAAGCATTGCAACCATAAAGACAGTGGTAAATTATTCCTGAAAATCCTGTTATTGTATGCTGTTGTCATCACTGCTTCATCGTGTGCGGCAACAAGAAATCATCGCAATAGCAATCTGGTTATTAAAGAGCAAGGCACATTTTCTGCAGGTGGAAAGGTTGTTAAAAGTGATGGCCTGTTTGATGCATTAAAGCCCTGGAATGTGCCACAAGGTGGCCAGACAAGACATGGAGATCATGCAGATGTTTTTTACCAGGTTCCCATACATGCAAAACACCATTCAATGATCTTTCTCCACGGCTACGGGCAATCCCGTCGCAGCTGGCAAACAACCGCCGATGGCCGGGAGGGTTTCGCTGATCTCTTTTTGCGAAAAGGTTATAGTGTTTATCTCGTAGATCAACCCGGTCGTGGTGCAGCAGGGCAAACCACCAAACCAGGACAGATCACGGCTACACCCGATGACCAAACATGGTTTACGCAGTTTCGTTTCGGCTTATATCCCAATTTCAACGAGGGTGCACAATTTCCAAAAGATTCAGCATCGCTTGACCAGTTTTACCGGATGATGACACCTAACACGGGCAGCGTAGATGAAGAAACGATTGTTAATGCAATGTCCGCAGTTTTTGATAAATCAGGAGACGGTATCCTGTTTACCCATTCCGCAGGTGGTGCGCCGGGCTGGAAAACAGCCATTAAAAATGATCATGTAAAGGCAATCATTGCGATTGAGCCGGGTGGGTTTAGTTTCCCTGAAGGGGAAGTACCCGAAGGAAACCGGGGCGGTAAAGGTATCCCTCTGACTGATTTTTTGAAATTGACAAAAATCCCCATCGTGGTTTACTATGGAGATTACATACCTACTGAAGAAACCAATGCTGCATCGCTGAACTTTTGGCGCAATGTACTGGCAACAGCAAGGCAATGGGCCAAAGTTGTGAATGCCCACGGCGGTGATGTTACTATCGTGCATTTACCGGAAATCGGGATAAAGGGCAATACACATTTTATCATGTCAGATCTAAACAATAAAGAGATCGCAGATCTAATAACAAAATGGTTAAAAGAAAAAGGATTGAAGTAACATAGAATAAAAAAAGAGATGAAAAACATTAAGGTAATTACAGCCCTGGCTTTACTGATCACAATAATTTGCCTCGCCAACAATTTGAACGCACAAACCAGTGTACATACAAATCAACAGTTAAACCAAAGGGAGCAAAGCATTATTTCCATTGCGGCATTAGCGGCTCAAGGTGATTTATCAAAGCTCAAACCAGCACTGAATACAGGACTGGATGCAGGTCTTACCCTTAATGAAGTAAAAGAAGTTTTAGTACATCTGTATGCTTATTGCGGATTCCCACGAAGTATCCGGGGATTACAAACGCTTATGAGCGTTCTGGAGGAACGCAAAAACAAAGGAATTATTGATCAGGTTGGCAATGATGCCGCACCTGTCGGCGAAAAAGGCAACAAATATGCGCGTGGAAAAAGCATCTTAGAAACACTCACCAGAATGCCGCAGTCCGATACACTTACCGGCTACTCAGCTTTTGCCCCTGTAATAGACACTTTTCTGAAAGAACATCTGTTTGCAGATATTTTTGAACGGGATGTCCTAACCTATTCCGAAAGAGAATTGATTACGGTTTCCGTCATCAGCACAATCGGCAAGGCAGAACCCATGTTGCGTTCGCACCTGAATATTTGCCTGAATACAGGGTTGACACCGGAACAGCTACAGCAGTTTGTACATATTATCAGCGCAACAATTGGTAAAAAGGAAGCAAAAGCCGCCCAAAAAGTTTTGAACGAGGTACTCCATAACAAACAGTAAAATGATAAAAATGAAAAAGCTGACATCAATCATTGCCATAGCAACATCAATCGTGGCTACAGAAGTGGCAGAGGCGCAATCTAACCAAAAGAGGTATGAACAAAATCCCTTTAGCCTGGTATATGAGGGAGCCATATCAAAGAATGAAAAAGGGAAAGTGAACATTCACCCCGTAAGCTATAAGCTGAATGGGATAGATATAGCCGCCAATGTTTACACACCGGCGGGTTACGATACCTCTAAAAAATATGCGGCAGTTGTGGTAGCCCATCCCAATGGCGGTATCAAAGAACAGACAGCCGGATTGTATGCACAGCGTCTGGCCGAGGAGGGCTATATCACTATTGTGGCTGATGCTGCCTACCAGGGCGCAAGTGGTGGCCTTCCCCGTCATACGGACAAACCGTTTTACCGTGTTGAAGACATTCATGGCATGGCAGACTTTATTACCCACTATCCGGGTGTTGATCCAAGCCGTTTAGGCGTTTTGGGTATCTGCGGCGGTGGTGGTTACACAATAAAAGCAGCCCAATCGGACAAACGCTTTAAAGCAGTGGCAACTTTAAGCATGTTTAATTCCGGTGAGGTAAGGCGTAACGGCTTTCAAAATGCGCAAATGGCTACAATACAGGAACGTTTAAAACAAGCTACCGAAGCCCGGGCGCAGGAAGCTGCCGGTGTTGAAGTAAAATTTGCGGGTGTAGCGAGTATAACAGATGAGGAAATTGCCAGGATTATAACCGATCTATATCGTGAGGGTTATGTTTATTATTACAGAACCCATGCCCATCCCAATTCGACCTTTCTGTACACCATGAGTAGCCTGCTCGATCTAATGACCTGGGATGCCACCACGAATATGGATTTGATTGACCAGCCCCTGTTAATGATGGCCGGAAGCAAGGCCGATACAAAGTATATGACCAATGAAGCATTTTCTAAAGCAACCAATGCAAAAACTAAAGAACTCTTCCTTATTGATGGAGCAACGCATATACAAACCTATTGGAAACCGGAATATGTTTCACAGGCGGTCAATAAGCTGGCCCATTTTTATAAAATGAATCTTTAAAATTTTACAGCATGATGAAATATGATATGAAACAACTCGTTTCCATTGCCATGATCCTTTTTACCGCCTGCAATAACAAGCAAGAAACGGGAAATACAACACAAGAAAATGTATCCATCTTTCCAAAAGGTCAAAAAATAACAAACAACAATTTTACGGGAACAGCCTACCTGCAAATGTTGATGGATGCTGATAGCCTTAATGCTATCTCGGTCGGAAATGTGACTTTTGAACCTGGCGCAAGAAGCAAATGGCATATACATCCGGCAGGACAGATCTTACTGGTAATGGAGGGTGTTGGCTATTACCAGGAAAAGGGTCAATCCAAAAAAATACTGCACAAGGGCGATGCTATAAAATGCCCGCCTGGTATTCCTCATTGGCACGGTGCCTCTGCTGACACAGCCTTTGTGCAGCTCGCCATAACAGGAAGAGAAAAAGGAGAAACAGTCTGGTTAGGGGAGGTTACGGATGGAGAATACAATAAATAACGCAACCATAAGCATGATAATTATAATGTCAGGTTTGCTTGCTATTGCAGTAATGACGAATCCAGAAAAGTTCGACTCTCTGACTTAAAACCAGGATTCAAATCATCAAAAGATAGCGTTATTTCAAAAAAATATTGAATCTATGAGCACTTTACCACAAAAGATTTCATAGAAAGCAAGAACAAATAACTATTTCAACATATACGACAAAAGCCACTCTGAGAGTGGCTTTTGTTTTTGTGGTGTGTAGTGAACCTACATCGAACCACTTGGAAGAAGATTTAAAGATATTTACCGCCTTAATGGCCTCAGAAAAGCAAGAGAATCAATACTTAAGGCCAAACAGTAAAGTTAACCCAACCCTACATAATCCAGAACAAAAACGGCCCAGCAGCAAAAACAAGCGGTCACAATTTCGGCCATAATTGTAGCGACAAATGAGACCAAATCGAGTTACCTATAGATAGAAGCTTATAGAACGTTTGGTAAATAATCAAGAGTAGCTTTGCAATGGAGAGCAAACATCCAAATAAAAATAAACGCATCTAACGGCATTTAATTGCCAACCTGGTCAGTAAGAATTTGCCTTCTCTGTCCATTAAGGCCAGGATAACTCAGTTTTACACAGGACTTACTAATATCCAATCTGGATTTGCGCTTAAAATATTGTGACCGTTTTTACAACCGCCAGTTTCTGACAAGGAAGAAAGCCAATAACGATTTGCTCACGAAATTAGAAACCTTGCTGGATGAGTATTTTAAAACTGAAAGATTAGCAGAACAAGGCATTCCTACCGTTCAGTTCTTGGCAGGCGAACCGCATTTAAGTCCCAATTATTTGAGTGATATGTTACGGGTGCAAACGGGACAAACCACACAGCAACATATTCAAAACAGGTTGATAGAAAAAGCAAAAGAACTCTTATCCTCTACCTCAATGTCCGTATCTGAAATAGCCTATCAGTTGGGTTTCGAGCATTCACAGTCCTTTCATCGACTATTCAAAAACCGCACATCGGTTTCTCCATTAGAATTTAGACAATCTTTCAATTAACTTACGGGAATATTTTAAATCCTTTTTTTGTCCTTTATGGCTCTAATGTGCTCATTCATAAAATGCCGATTGAAATGTTAATTTCTAACTCTGGGGTTTAGACAATATTTGTAATAGGGATTCCAATGCCTGTTTACAATAGTAGAACTGTACACTTTCTGGATCAACTTCTTTATGTACATCTATTCTTTCAGAAAATAATATCTGGCCGTGAATGGCTATAACGATAAAAGCGAAAAGTTTATTTCCGGATTCGGCCACCGGAGTTGCATAGCCGGTGGTAGCAATGGACCAGTCTGTATTGAATAAGTTAGCAACTTCAATTGCCATTTTTTCTGTTATTTCCGGGCTAACACAATTAGTGGCTTTGGCCAGCATGGCATCAACATTTAAAATTCTCACCTTTTCATCAATTGTATAGGTGGTTATTCCTCCTGCAAAGCAGTCAGAAGCATCCTGCATTTGCGACAGTGCAAGCTGAACAAAGCCTGAAGTTACACTTTCCGCTACGGCAATTCTTTCATTGCTGCGTTTTAACTGGTTTGCAATTTTTACCAAGGTTTCTTTCTGTTCGCTATTGATCTTCATAAATAGACAAATTCTCGTTTTTTTATAATAACAGTAAATAGATTTAATTCAGTTTATTTTAGGGATGCAAATATAAAACAGCTTTCTATACACTCGTGGGATCAGCCCCCAAAGGCAACTTCCCACATCTCCATACTTCAATGGCCGAACTGCCAAACTCAGCCACCACTTCCCCTTTAATGAAGGTAAAAAATGGAAGATATCAAAAAAGGTCCCCCTGGCCAACAAGTAAGTGTCAAATTTCATATAAGTTCCATGACTTGTTTTGACGGTCTTCCGTCACAGAGTCTCCTACCATGCGGATGGTTTTACCAATATAATTACCCAGCTCACTTGCTTTGCACTTACCTCAATATGTAGATCGCGTCAGATTAAGGTGGCACTTCTGGAAACCATAAAGCCCATCAATTCCAGTTTATCTATTTCGTCCGTTCCTGAAAAGTCAGCAGATTTACAACCCGTTTTATCCACAGTTGAAAGGCTGGAATCCCAAATCATAAAAAAAGACTACAATAGTATAAAAGCCACAATAAACATGTGGCTTTTATACTATTATGGGTTAGTAGATATACTAATAAGATATCGGAACAAAATAAGTTGTAGTCTTTTAAAAATAATTAATTCCGGATAATTTTACATATTCTTTAAAATTAGAAAAAATAATTTTGTCATAGACTAATAATTACTACAAACTATGGCAGATAAAAAGAATTACTTTGATAGATTCGCCGATTGGGCTGTATGCTTTACAGGCAGCCCAGCTGCATTTATGGGTGCTGGGGTATTAGTTATTAGCTGGGCACTCTGTGGACCGCTGTTTAGGTATTCAGACACCTGGCAAATGGTTATTAATACAGGAACGACCATAGTGACATTCCTTATGGTCTTCTTAATTCAGAAAGCCCAAAATAAAGATTCCAAAGCAATACAAATCAAATTGAATGAGCTTATTTCTGCGCACGAAAAAGCAAACAATAAATTGGTAGATATTGAAGACTTAACAGAAGAAGAACTGGACAAATTACATAAGTATTATGAGTCGTTAGCTGCCAGGACAAAGGCATATAAGAATCAGGGTACGTCAGAGGAAAATAGTAATTGCCAGCAGTAATCTCATAGTTCCTTAGAATAATTCACATAAATAGTTAGCAACACTTTATATTGTCAAAAGCTAATTTTGCATTAGTTATCCATTAGAGATATTATTATGTTTCTAGAATACATTGAGATAATTATCAAGTTGAATGGCAAAACACTTGGCAAAGTAATTTTTGAACCAGGCCAAGGGAGCAAAGCATCTTATATCAAAAGAGCAAATATAATGTCGCAACCTTACCTTCATCAGGATAAAAAAACTTAAATCTTGAGTATGAATTTAAAAGACGAAAATATAGTGAGCGAAAATTATTAGAAGTTTTTATTCCAACCTTTGATTGATATTCAATAAAACAATGACAGAATTCAGACATATTCCTCTTTATTGCACAGTGGAATTAATTCATCCCCTTGATGCTCGATAGAAAAAGAGACATGCAGAAGCATGTCTCTTTTTCTATCGCAATGATATGTAGTAGAAGTATTGTTAATCCTTAACAACTTTAACATAATCAATTGAACCATCTGCATGCATTACTTGAAGAGTGTACATGCCTGATGCAAGCGAACCGAATCCGGACAACTTATATTCCTTAGTTCCTCTAACTACCTCATAACTGGCTTTCATATACTGTTTACCTATTGCATCCAGCACATTAATTTGCACATTACCCGCTTGCTTTTCCGTGAGCTTAACGTATAAAATACTATGTTCAGCCCCATGTGGATTTGGGTATACTTCTATACTGTTTCCGCTTGCAAGATCACAAGTTCTTGTTATGCGCTGTACTTTGGTATAATATGTACCAGCATCATCAGTTTGAGCGATACGGATATAATTATCTTTTTCAGGCAAATTGATCACTTGCTCATAGATCGATGTAGGCTGCCCCTTGCTTTTAATAGTCGCTACTGTCTTATACTGTCTACCGTCTGCACCTACTTCTATATTGTATTTTAAATTTCCTGCAGGCTCATTAGAGGTCGTCCATCGTACTATTGCCGTATTACACTTCTCTTGTTCTACTACAAAATCTGTGATCAATAAAGGTAATGGTAGAATATCATAACCTGGCACGGTATTGATAGCAACCGTGTCACACAAACATTGACTGGAGGCAATCGGAGTATTTGGGCTATTCGAGAACCTGATCAATAAATTTTTACCAAGACATGGATGGCAATTTCCTCTACTGGAAGTATCAAAATAGTTGAAACTTATTGACTGACCTATACCTAGACCACTGCTGGATACCCAGGTAATGTATTGGCTGTCTGCAGGACTTACCGTTCCTGAATTATCCATATCTACAAACACCTCCATATATAATGGTGTGCTTACAGGGATCGCTGCTGTCCCAATATTTGTAACAGAGCCTTGCATCACCAATTTGCTGTGTGGATTACAATTATTTCCTTGGGGCGTGCAGCCTGTACTGAAGCGAACCGTATCAACTGTTGCACTTAAAGACGGACGCATCGTCTGCAGTGGTATACTGGTATCACTACCATTCAATGTAGATATGATACACATCATATTATCGCGCGCGCAAAATAGATTGCCGCCGATGAATGTATTAACAGTAGCAATCCTATCTGGATCTACACCGCAATTATTTGTACCACTGACCTCATTATACTGCATAAAAAATACAATACTGTCGCCTGCCGTAACCGCTGCCGGATACTGCCAGCCAACTATTTTCTTACCAGTAGCATCTGTACTGATGGTCGGATTACCTACTGGGGAATTATGGGAACCAGTTGTAGTAGATGAATAGTTAGTAAGATTATATCCTGCAGGCAGTTTCACTTTAACCGAATCTCCAAGCAAAGTCGAACCTCCACTGATTTTCAATACAATCTTCATCGTGCCATCGCTTCCTGAACCACAGGCCCCCAACTGCACCACACTCAGATCCGGATTGGTCAAATAGCTTAGTCCCGGAGCACCATTTATATCCAATGGAGGAGGGTTGGTATTATACAAACTTGTGATCGGGCCACAGGCAACATTTCCATTGATATGACTGTTGATTACAGATCCTGATATATAACCACAGGAAGTGGTTACCCCTACTCTTAATCTCATAATATTGGCAGGTGTCTGACTTATTTTACGCAGGGTATCCGCTGTAGACATTGTCCAGGAGTAAACACCGGCATTTAATAAGGGATCGGTTGTTGTCACAAATGAGCCATTACCATATTGCAGTTGTGTATGACCGGGAACCAAACTCATTCCCTGCGGCAATTCAAAAGAAACCTTAACCGCATTCGCATCTTGAGTCTGGCTGTTTACAACCATAAACTGTACGGTATCCTCTGTACAGATATCTTTAATTGTGGAATACAGACTGTCGGTCATCTGCAGCTCTCCAGTAAAGGTGGTTAAAGTATATGTAGACTTTTTTGCACTGGACTGACACCCATATGAGGCCCAACTGGCAGGATATCCAGTACACGGAGTACGATCTGCATATATATCCAGGGATATATTACCAGAACACTGATTGACATGTGCATAAATATCATAATCTTTAGTCGCTCCATTACCTCCGACATTACCAAGCTGGTAAATATTACTACCAGACGGAGTCATCGGTACAATTACACCACTGACTTTTTCTTTCACACTGTCGACTGTCACCGCAGTTGTGCTAGGTATGGCCATCCAGCAATTTGCACCACTATAACTACCCGTTGTATTTGTTACGGTATAGCGCACCGGAATGATAACCTTGTTGGAGGTCACATTAGCAGAACTTCCGGCATAGAGGATAGCCTTATTGTTATTAGTACCATACCAAGCCAGCGTGGTGGGTGGTTCTGCCCCGCTTTCATAGTTATTACGGGTACCATTGTAGATATTCAGGGAATCCAGCATCGGACGAGCAGTTTCAAAATTATATATAATTGGGAATACGGTACTCGGGCGCATATGGTCCTTGGTACATCCCGCTACGGTAAGATTATATTTTGAGGTAACCTCGATATAGAATTTAGAATACAAATTGTTATCCTTGTAATTAAAGCCATATGAAGCAGCGAGTTGTTTTAAATCCAGGCTTAGTGTATCATTTGACCATGTATAACTTGAAGGTGGTAACAGCTGGCTATTAATGGGGAAACCACATTGATTTCCGCTACCAAAGATCACTCTCGTCCACCAGAGGCGTACACTTCTGAAAATAAAATTACTAGAAGCCGGCATATAAATCTTTACCAGGGATGGACTGTATACATACCTTGATTCATAAGGGAAATAATTAGTCCCACAGCCGGACTGAGCAATCTGGGAAACAATATTCCAACGCCAGACAACAGAATCGGAACATGATGGAGCACTTTGAACCGTAGATTCAAAGCCCATTCCCTGGTCAATTGTATGAAAGTTACACACTGCTGAATCGCATTTAATTAACTGCGATGTTGTAGGATTTACGGTTGCAGCAACGGCTGGTACATGTAAAAAGCTCCAGGTGATATCTCCCCATCCGCTATGCGGCTTATAATAGATCAAGTTCTGGATCAGCTCTACAGTATCGCCCTCTATATAGGTGCTCAGGCCAGGAATATTTAGTCCTCCGGTACCTTGCAGGGAAATATTAGTAATAAAGAAACGGCTACTGCTTATTGGGATAGAAGAACCAGTTCCACTGAAAGTACCTATACCGGGACGTTTAACAACAACCTGCGGGGCATCTTTGGTAAGCATCCGGTTATTGCAGATATTAGCTGCATTGGTATCTGAATAATTAATTGAACTGGTTACATATAGTGAAGGTAGGCCGGCGGGATTGGTTGTGTGCACCACCATTTTGTATTTAAGCTGTAAAGTATCCCCCCAGGTAATCAGGTTGGTATTCACTTTACTCAGGTCAATAGTACCGTTTACATCAGGTAGCCCATTCTGGTCATTATCCGGTGCGCCAAATGTAGTGCGGCTATGTCCATAATTTAAGATTGAAACACCTTCTGCACAAGGACCGGCACACTTACTATTCCATGTCCAGGCTGCAGGAAATGTATTTCTACCAGCTTCAATGGCTGGTTCTGCATTAGTTGTATCGATATCATATATACGGGTCATGTATAACCTCTTTTGAGCAGAACCTGGACACTGATTTATAAAACCGATACTTAATTCCCAACGGCCACCACGGTAGCAATTATAGACATCTTTAGTACGAAAATCCGGTATCGGACAATTATTGCGTCGAAAATATACCGTTATAGTACTATCTGTAGCAGAGTTATCTAACACATAATCGGCAAACCATGGATTCGCGCTCCAGGTACTGATACGTCCAAACGTCCTTGAGAGATTACCATCCCATTTTACAGCCCCGTTTGTATAAATCTTAATGGCAAAACTGCTGTTATCTGTATAGAATGGTAGGTCCATTGCAGCCACACTCATAAGTACCCTGACTGTGTCATTTTCAAAATAGGCACATTTTCGCCCATCCAGGTTAGTACTGTCTCTAAAAATATCGTAAGACGAAAAATTAGCCAGCATATGACCATAGCCGAAACTAGGGTTATACTCTACCCTTTGTACTGTATCCAGACCATTATAAATCTTTTGCGGGAAAGCCTGAGAACATCCGGTAAAAGATCCTGAAGGGCATCCCTGCCATGATATCAGCGCATCGGTAGCTCCACTTATAGAGGGGCCATACATACCCCGAACACAGCCGCCACAGAAACTTTCAGAACCACAGTGATCGAAACGGGATACCTCACCGACACGTGTCAGTGGACCAGCAGTTTTTACATCAAAAGTTATCACGACACTGTCTCCAGGCTGCAAATCTCCCAATGTCAGTCGTGCATTGCTCCATTTATTGGAATTGGGGAAGGTAGGTGTACCAGGAAGTAATTCCCCGTAATCAGCCGGTGTTCCGAATGTCCATGCATATGGAATCTGGTTTGCAGAATGCGTCATCGGTGGACGATAAGGCGCTCCACCATTTTTAGAGACCCAGATAGTAGCGGTATCAATATATTTCAAACCATAAACTATAGGCCATACTCTGGCATTGACTGCTGTTACAGGTGAATTGTTTTTTACAATCTCCATGTATTTATTGACACGGGAATAAATCTGCCCGGGGGTATCGGGATCACCAACAGCAAGTAGGGTCCTAGTCAATGCCGGCTGTAGAGGGCTTGCAGCATTAATCGTAGTATTAGTAGTAAAACTATTGGAATTCGGATTAGAGCAAATTGCCCCTACACATCCCCAGGTGGCTGTAAGTGTACCTGTAATTGGACTTGTACTACCTACGACATTTACCGTATCATGAATAACCAGACATTCATTCTGATCAAGCTTGCCGTCTCCGTTACCCACAGTAGCAAAGTCCGCAGCTGTTAAAACCGTTTTGGCATTATTGGTTCCAAGCCCGGTAGCCGCACCATGGCTGAATCCATTAATCACTAAGCTGTTATTGCTTTCTACATCAGAAAACACGACGGTATCCAATGCGCCGAAACCTCCGTTACAAATGGTAATATCCCTTACAAATGGGGTAAGGCAGTTTGCATTGTACGTGCCCGTTTGTGCGGGTGTAATGGAAATAGAAGGAAATAACATACCATAATTAGCCGTTGTAAAAGGAGCTGTAAAAAAAGTACTCCAAGATGCCTTATATGTATTTTTTATATTGGTAGGTACAGTAGATACTGAACAAGAAGCCTTAGCCTGGAAAACGATATCGACAAAACTACTGGCAGGAATAGATGATACATTAAAAGTCACTACATTGGAAGTAATTGTAGCGCCAAAGGTGACACCTGTACCACTTACTGAACCCGGAATATAGGCTACGCCAGGTGGCAAGGAATCACGAAGTGTTACACTGGCTATAGGTGCTGCAGTAATGTTCTGAATACGCAAAATGAAAGTACCTGGTGTCGTTGAACAAGTAGTCAGATCTGGTGTTTGTATAGCGCTGATGGCTAAAGATGTACTTTGCTGTGCCCATGCTAGGCTGGATTTAAAATAAAGACAGCAAACAATAAGAAACAATTTCAAATAGGTAAAAAATAGCTTCATAATCTAAGAGGATTTAGGAGGAATGAGTAGAAATCACTACCTATTAGTAGTATATATCAAGAATGAAAATACAATATGAGCAAGCAAAAGTCAAGAAATGGTGATTAAATAATGTTCAATTTTCAATTAAAATCAGACGATAGAATAATAGAAAAAATAATTATTTTAAATTAAGTATACATAATAAAATAGTAGCTAAACTTTTATAAAACTACAAATGTGAAGACCAACATTTTTCAGGTAGACATTCAATAATTATTAAATTTATACAACTTAATTAAATAAGCAATCTTACAATCTTACATTATACTCAATCCAACTTTTGAGTAATTATTAAAGCCCCTAAACAGGGGCCTTATTACTCTCATTAGTGGTACAAACAAACTTAATTGTATCTTTTGATATTAAAACAGTACAAAAGTATTGTTCATCTGTATAATTATATGTATTCATTCAAAAAACAGTACAAAAGTTAGTAACAGCTTTATCTAAATACGCATCAATATCTTGAACTTTACATCATGATAACAGTAATTATAGTTGAAGATCAGCCAGAGCATCAACATCGCTTTAAAAACATTATACATAACAGTCCGTTATTTAACTGTATAGGTATTTATAGCAATGGAACAGATGCAATTGAAGGCATCTTGAATTACAAGCCCGATGTTGTTATAATGGATATCGGATTGCCTGATATATCAGGGGTGGAATGTATTCGACAATTAAAGCCATCTGTAGAAGAGGTTAAATTTATGGTCTGTACTGTATTTGAAAATGATGCAAATATTTTTGAAGCATTAAAAGCAGGGGCTAGTTCTTATATTCTAAAGAAAAGCAAGCCTTATCAAATTACTGATGCTCTTTTAGAGATGCATCATGGCAATATGCCTATCAGTAGCCGTATTGCAACTAAATTACTGAGCTATTTACCTCAAAAAGAAGTTAAATCCGAACAAAGAGATTATATAATTACAACGCAACAAGCTAGCATTCTAGGGCTTCTTGCTAAAGGTTATAATTATCAAGAAATTTCGGATAAACTAATGATAACCTTGCCCACACTTAAATGGCTTATCTATAATATTTTTATTAAAATGAGAGTAAAAAATAGAACTGAAGCTATTAATAAATACTTTTTAGATAAAGATTAGTTGATTTATCGCAATAAAATCAATCATTTTCTCTCAAAATGTACCCACAAATATTATACCATTCTAGTAATAATATTTAAAAACAGTACTAAAGTTAGTTCCTAAATTTTATTGTTATAAAATAACCCTATTTGCAAGCAATTGATTATCAATAAATTTAACATTCCCATTGTTATTGAAATGTCCATACTGAAATAAAAGTATACTCCTCATTAACAACCTATTATAAATAAACAGTACATAAGTTAGTGGCTTCTCTAATCTAAAAAGTTCAAGTTTCATATACTTTTGGGCAGAATTTTAAATATGGTCCAAAATTTTATCAGTAAAATGAACAAAAAATTTCTTGCATTTTATGCTATTGGAATGTTTTCTCTCTCCCAACAGACGTTTGCACAAGGACAAGCAATCACGACGATTAACGCATTTTATCAAACTGCTCAGACCGGAAATGTCTCATACAGTGTTAATGGGCAAATTAGCTATTTTGGGACTACAGGGGGAAGTGATAAAAATGATATGTTATTACAGGGGTACACAGCAGGAAGCAAAAACTACGTATTATCCAGTTTAATACCAGCTAATGTTAAATTCAGAAGAGTTGATAATGTGAATGCAACGGGAAATAAGGCTATCTTATTCTTTGAAATTAATGATTCCATGTATACTGCTCCAGCATATGCAGGCTGGTTGTCCTCAACCGATAAGTATATGAAATCATCTTACATTGATTCTATGGAATTAGCCTTTACCGGCCGTACGATTAACCGTGGTGGTGATAATACTCTAGGCAATTTGGGTAATAACCAAGGTAATAATAATAATGTAGAGCGTATTGATGTTGTATTTGATGCCCCAAGACCGATTCTTGCTAATAATGGAAACGGTATAACAATATTTGAACGTGGAACACCCACGAATCATGGTGCCATTAAAATTGCCTTAATATTATCTGTAGATGCTCAGGGAAATCCTACCAGCTATAGCAATATTTATACACTGAATAACTCTGACTGGGGAGCAACTGATGTAATTTCCAATAGATCATTTGGTATTATGAATAGTACCAGCAATCCAGGAGCAGTACCTCCACCTTATAAAATAAGTGTTGTGGATGCAGTAGAACAATCTATTGGTGGTATGTTTGTGCCATTTGTTGGAAGCTTTGGGCTTTCTGCAACAGCAACACCAACCGTATATGGTTATTCTATCATGGCCGGAGATGTTACGGCAACAAACAGTAGTGAGATATTAGATTATACAAACTCAAGTATTTATCCAACTAATACTGACGGGAATGCTAATACTATTGGCGGTATGGATCTGATCGGGGTTACTATGGATTTTGAAGATGCAACAATTGATCCGGTTACAATCGGAGGCAATGTATTTGATGATGGTAACGGGCTTACAGATGCGATTATTAATGGAACTGCAATAAATTCTGTTTCTGGTCAGCAGTTATATGTAACCCTTTTCGATCGCAGTACAGGATTGGTAATTGCAAGTGTTCCTGTTGCCGCAAATGGCTCATGGACAATGCCTAATATTCCAAAGAACTCTGTTTACAATCTCTCCATCGGTACTGTATTGGGAACAGTTGGTAGTCCTAATCCCGGAGCAAACATTCCTTCAGACTGGAACCATACTGCAGAATGGCAAGGAACATCTGTATCCGGTACTTATCCGGGTAATGTGCAGGGAGATGGATTCTATATGGTTACTTTAGGCTCTTCTGATATCACTGATCTCAGTTTTGGATTGGACAAAAAGCCTGTTCCAGCTTCACAAAGCTACACATTAGATGCGCCACCTGCTATGAATTCAAGCTTAACCTTAAATGGTACCGGTGCAACCAACAGCCCTGCAGCATTAAATGGAACAGATGCTGAAGACGGTGTAAAAGGAGCAGGAAGTACTTTCGTAATTACCAGTATTCCGGCTCAGAATGGATTATGGTATAACGGTATTCAGATTACAGGTACGGATACCATACCAAACTTTAATCCGGCATTATTGTCCGTGAAGTTTACCAATGGTGGCACAAGCCCCGTAAGCTTTAATTACACAGTTTTAGATAATGCAGGTGTGGCAGGATCATCAGTTCAGTATTTTATTACTTTCCCTGGTGCCTTACCAGCAATCTTAACTGGCTTTACGGCACAATTAAAAGGTAAAGATGTACAAGTACACTGGACAAGTACATTGGAAATAAATGTTGGTCGTTATGTGATTGAACACAGTGTAAACGGGGCGGACTTTGAAGTGATCGGAAGTCAGGCTACAAAAGGTAATAGTGTAGAGGTCAACACTTATAACTTCGTTCATAACAATGTATCTAATGGTACTCATTATTATCGCCTGCGCATTCAAGATAATGATGGAAGCAGTGCTTTATCTGCCGTTAAGATGGTAAGATTGAATTCTGCAGATCAAATCACTGTTAGTCCAAATCCTGTTCCTGACAAAGCATACATTAAGGGATTGAATACAAATGATATTGTTTCTGTATATGATGTAAACGGTCGTGTTGTTTATACATCGGTTGCAACTGGATCATCAATTATTGTAGACTTCTCTTTACTTAACCAGGGTGTATACTTCATTAATATCACAGATGCACAGTCAACTGCAAAATATACTGGAAAGACGATTAAGAAATAAGAGTGCGTACCATCAAAAACCTCCAATTTGATACACCTATTAATTACAAGCTTTCAAGTTTCTACTTGGGAGCTTTTTGTATTATCCTTTTTCAGTAAACAACTATTGATAATAGCTACTCTTGTATACACCCCCTTATAGAAGGAGGGCTATATGATTTTTGAATTTTACCCATTAATTTCAAAGTGTGTAATGGATACAAAGTTTATTGATAAAGATTCTTTTAATTATCAATATACACTTACATTCAACATGAAGTGTATTTACAAGCCATGCACGGCAATAGTACCATTTTCTGTCCTATAATTAAAATGTCAGATTTATCTATGCGCATTATACGCTCAATCATACTTTTCATCGGAATGATCTTGATTAATTCCTGCCGTTCCGGGCAACAGGACAGTGGTATTATTCATTTGTCCGCCGCGGACTCTGTATACAAAGATTCTTTAAGGACCTGGTATCTTACGATTCGTTCTTTTGCCCAGGATAGCGCGGTAACAGTTATACAGGCTATTAAAGCCCTTGAGGACCAGTATGATCCGATAACCAGTAAAGTGAGGTATTATAACTCAATGGTTGCACATTATACCTATGCTGTACTACAACCGAATACTGCCCAACTCTATGCCGACAGCCTATGGGACATGTTAAGAAGCGGGGAGCTGGTTTCCCACAATCAGGAAGCCAGGGTATACTATACTAGAGGCATGTATTATATAGGCAGGGAATTATATGATTCTGCAATCTATTATAACTTGCAGACGCTGTCTATATTAAAGCCTCCGGTTGATAGTACTTTATTCTATGGTATTTATGAAACCATCTCCGGACTATATGCCCAACAAAAAAACTTTGAAAAAGCGTTTTTTTATTACCGGCCTATAATTGAGCAAGCCGAGCAGCTAAAACATCCTGCTATAGATGTCTATGTACTGATTAATGCTTTCTGCTATGCCTTCCCCTCTGACAATGATTCTATTAAAAATCTGGGAGGAATATACCTTTTTAAAGCGAAACACATTATAGACTCCCTCCATCCGCAAATTGACCTGTCTAAATTATACAACAATCTCAGTTATTATTATGCTGCGATGAATAAACCGGATAGTGCCCGCTATTATGGCCTCAGGGCATTAAAGAATTACAAAGAACATCCCGTAGCGAATAGTAAGCAGGAAATAGCTTATTATCAGGTTGTTAGTTCTTATACAAAGCAAAAAGACTACCCGGCCGCTTTTCGTGTATTTAAAGAAATGCAGCAGCAGACCGATACTGGAAAATATAGCAGGGACAATCTGAAAGACTATTATGAACTGGCTTATCTGTTAGCACGAACCAGAGGTACACCTACCAAGGCCCTGCTGGCCCTGGAGCGACATACTTACCTGCTCGACGAAATAAATAAGTATGAGAACGATAAACAGCTACAGAACTATGATACCCGGATGAAAGAACTGGCTAATGAGAACTTTGTTAAAGCTAAAGAATACGAAGCTAAGAATCAGCGTTACTACATCATATTACTGACCGTCATAGTATTCCTGACGCTTATTTCCAGTGTATATGTATATTTTTACTGGAAGAAGAAACGCTTATTAGCACAGCGGGAACAGGAATATAAACACCAAAATCAGCTCCTGGAAGAGCGCAACCGCATATCCAGGGAAATGCATGACGATCTCGGTACTACACTGACATCAACCCTGATCGCCATAGAAATGTTAGAAGAATTCCCGGATGAGAAAGAGCATCTGCACCTCATCAGACATGCTGCATCCAATCTGCACCAACAGGTAAACGATATAATCTGGAACCTGAATATTCAGGATGATAATATACGTAGCTTGAATAATTATATGATCCTTTTTGCCAAAGATTTTCTGACGCAGGCACAGATAGCGTTTCAATGGGAAGAGGATATAGAAAATGAAGATAAAATCATATTAGCCTTGCAGAGAAGGCCCATCTACTTGTCTTTTAAAGAGCTGATACATAATATTGTTAAACACGCCCGCGCTACGGAAGTGAAGCTATATATCCGTGCTTCAGGGAATCATTACCACCTTAGTGTGTCTGATAATGGCATTGGACAAGGGCAAAGTAAGCAATCAGACACATTTCCATTTAAAGGAGGAGGTTATGGCTTGCAAAATATCAGCCGTAATATCGAAAAAATTTGTGGGAAGGTCAAATGGATGCCTTGTGTTGATACAGGAGGTACAAAAGTATCTATTGATATTAGCATTATAGCTGAAGTAAATGAATAGAAAAGTGCAGATGTTCATTGCTTTTTTACGATCATACATACGGAGGTGATAGCATATTGGTTATTTACCTTAATTTACTCAAGCAACTCTTTAAGAGGGCACAAAGCGAACTAAAATTATGTTTTTCACCGTATTAATCTACCAGAGACCATACAGTTAACCAAGGGAGTTACAATAATCAATATGCAAAATTTCCTGGGCACCGCGTTTGGTACAATTGAAAAGAATCCAAATAACCTGGAATAGAACCCGGCCTAGGTTGGCTATAATTTAAATTTCAATATTTTTGCACTGAGAAAACCGACAATTGAGCTGTCATAAGGAAAATGATTACCTATGACTAAAACAAAACAGGATTGGGCAAGTTTTGTATGCCCAATTGATTTCGTTTAAGATGCATCATACCTTCCTACATCCTTTCAGCTATTCCCCATTACCAAATCATAAAATAGCTCCTTATGGATGGTAAGTTGATCATTCAATACTATTGAAAGTTGTCCAAGCTCCAATTGAAAACTCACTTCAATACTATGTAGCACAGGGAACAAATGACGGGCAATTATAGATCTTTTAATTTGGGGATCATATAACCGGGCCAATTTAGCCTGCCAGCCAGCTTCACTTATTTCGTTTAAAAAAATAAGATGTTCCTTACTTTCCATCAGTGATTCAATATAGGGTTTACCGTCCGGCAGTGAATATTGAATACAACTTCCTGGCGGCATCTGTATCATATGCATTTCTGCCAACAGGTATTCTTTGTAGAAGTGTACCATAGCTACTTTTATGGAGCCAATGCCAGGCCAGCTAAAATATTGCAGTACCAAGAATGTAAATGACGATCGGGAAAGCTCGTCTAAATACTCCTTTTTCAGGAGTTGAAATGGGATGTACAAATTATAATGCGGTTATGTATTTATAAATAAGCTTTCAATTGACATTTTCTGCAATATTATTTTTTTCTGCTCAAAAAATTAAAGTAATTTCTCTACGAAAGCTAATGCCTACTTACCCCCCAAAAATCAGCAGAGCACGAAATTTTCATACCCATACATAAGTCCCATTTGTTGATGTATTCTCAACATAACTAAATATGCTATCTACCATGTTTGAGTATGTAATAAATCTATAAACTCCTAAATTATCAAAATATCCATTATCTTGTCCATTTGATATTTTGGAAAATAATAAAAGCCCTAAAAGGAAAAATAAGCGGCTAAAATTTCTATAGTTTATAATCATCTGGAGCGATTTTATTTGATTCAGGAATGTTTTGATTTCGTCCATGGCTAGTTCTGAATTCACGACCATCTACTTTTCTATTAATATTCTCTAAAGTTGCATCGACTTCTTAACAGTTAGGGCCTGGATTTTCTTCAGTACCACTTCTTTCTGCTAAATCTTCGTATTGAGTTCATTAATGTTATCATTCATGTTTAAATTCATAAGCAATTATCTCCTCTGAAAATTGTCTTTTACTCCAGAATTCTTTCTATTTATATCATAATCAGGCACAAACTTTACTATTCCAGCTCCTTCTGTACCTTTACTAGGAGAATACCTTGATCCCAAACTGTTGAATTGTGTTTTTGACAAAGATATCACTCTTCTCCATGGTCATTTAAATGAATAGGTAATTGAGGGAGGGATAAATAAATTTCAGCATTGATATTTTATTTCTGTCATTTTTTTTGCACTAGAACTCATTGAAATTAAAAGGCGAAACAATATAAAGCATAATTTATAAAGCATAGAAAACCGTTCCGAATTGGATTTTTGAATTCTTAAAAAATTAATAATGACAGAATGTAAAAATTCTGAAATTACAAAAAACACAAATTTAAGAGGGAATCCTATTTGTTGAAATATCCGACCTTTTGCGATTTACGGTCTGTAGCGGACGGCCCAGTCCGTCAATATATTGGGTTTGTTGCTATTTCCAGTCTGGGCTGTAACGTAGAATGCTGAAGAACCCAGCAAACCTGTTGAAATGACATAATTAATATATTAATGTATTTATGCATATACTTTTTTTTAATTGTCCTGTAATTTATACTCCTGGGTTTTGATCAGGATACCTTGTTCGTCTGTGGTTTTGATCATTCGACCTAAGCCATCATATTCAAAATAAAGTATCTGACCAGAACCGTTATTTTGAGCGGTGATTTGTCCGCTCCTGGTATCATAACTCAAACTTTGCATGCTAGCTGCCGTCGGACAGAACATAACTTCGTCAATGAGGGCATTAGCCAACCCTCCGGTTCCATAGCATACAATACCTACAGGCTGTCCGGAAATTGCCGTCACTTCGATTTCGTAATAGGACCAACCATTGGACAGTGTTCTCTTAGGACTCAGGAACTGCACGCTGTTGCCGTTGGCAGCGTAATATTCTACACCAGTTGGGCGGGTAGCCCAGAAAGCCAGGGTGTATTTTTGCCACCAGCAATCGCCTGGCAATGACCGGTGAGATCACCCTCAGAGGACAGGTATTACCGGTAGGTGGCATTAAAGAAAAAATACTGGCTGCCAAACGTTCCGGTGCCAAAGAGATTATTCTCTGTGCCCAGAACAGAAGCGACGTAGAGGAAATCACACCAGCCTTTATCAAAGGACTGAAGTTCCACTATGTCACCCAGATGAAAGAAGTACTGGATCTGGCATTGAACCAAAATAAATAAGAATATTTTATTTATAGTATAAAAACATACAATTCAACATTGTATGTTTTTTTTATTAAATACCTGCTAATGAGGTTAATATATTAGATTACATTTCATACCTTTTCCATCTAATTATAATGAAATTAATATGAAAAAACATTACTTTTTATCAGGACTGGTAATGCTGTTTTGGGCATTGTCTTTTACCCCGCAATCACATGCCCAGGATACCACCTGGGTACAGACATATACTTACGATTCCCTATGGACCAGGAGAGCCAAGTTCTTTTTCCCTACGGCCAATGAGCAATACCGGAAGATATTGATGTATTTCAACATTAAGTGCTATCCCACTGTATCGGGCGATGGAAACTACGCCTGTGGAGAATGGGATTACATGGCTTATAATGTCGTTTATGACCATCGTGGTGTACTTGACTCTACTGCAAAGTATGGTCGCTACTTCAAACTGGACAACGGCTCCAGCCCCGACAGTTTACGTTATGCCATCCACCCGCAATTCGACCTGCACAAATCCTGGATGTACAACACCGTACCTACCTACACCGCTACCAATAACTATACGGTAGGCACGGCAACGGCCGCTCAGCCTCACCCCTTCAACCTGACTGCAGGCAAGGAAAGGGCACAGTTTATCTGGAAGGCATCTGAGCTGCAGACAGCAGGTCTTACCGCCGGTAACATTACCGGTATCAAACTAAACTTCCAGGGTAGCAATGCGACCCTCAACAATCTGCAAATCCGCATCAAGCAGATACCGTACGACAGTTTTGATGTAGCAGCTATGGAAGTAGATACACTGACCAGTGTATATAATTATAACCGTGTCATCACTACAGCCGGTCTGAACAACTTCCAGTTCAATACTCCGTTCAACTGGAACGGCACATCACACCTGCTGATCGATTTCTCTTTTGACAACAACAGCACCGCTACTGCCAATCAGCTGCTGGGTGAAAACACCAGCTATACCTCCGGCCTGTACAGCATTACCGGCAACTATGCATTGAGTACCTTCCAGGCACAGGGTGGTAATGTACGTTTCCCGGCCAGTGTAAACATGTTCAGTGGTAATGCCCCGCGTACTTATGAAATATGGATGAATGTAGATTCTTTCATCGCGCCTGAAGGAACCCTGTTCAGCGCCGGCCGCCGCTGGTTAAATAATGGTGACTTTACGCTAAGAACCATCAGTCCAAATAATGCATACAAACTTAGTTTATGGAGTAGCTCTTCCAGCGGAGACCCTACCTTCTCTGGTCCGAATACCAAGAACTCCTGGAAACAGATGACGGTTACGTATGCAACCGACACCTTCCGTTTTTATATGAATGGTAAGCTGGTGTATACCAAGCGCAGAACCGGTGTAAACACCCAGCCTAACGGTGGTGAGTTCTTCATCGGCGAGTCCCGCGAAGGCGGCTACAACTACCTGGGCAAATTATCGCATCTGCGCATCTGGGATAAAAAACTTTCTGAGGCTGATATTAAGGAATGGGTTGGTAAGGATATTACCGCCACCCACCCTGATTTTGCACACCTGAAAGCCGATTACCGCATCAATACCGGTACCGGCTCTGTCGTAAACGACGCATCGGCCAATGCACAGGCATCCGGTAGCATCAACAATAATCTCTGGTGGCAGAAAATCAAACCAAGAGACTACTACTACAATGTACAAAAACTGAGCTGGAGACCCCAGATTCAATTTGAACGCAATACCTATACCAGCACTACGGATTCTGTACTGGTTACCGATACGGTGTACAAAGCACCGGCTACCGTTTATATTTATGGAAATCCCGGTGCTAACCAGATCATCAGTGACAACTCACCGGCAAATCCGGCAATCTGTACCGATACGCTTAAGGTATGGACCAACAAATACAGTTATACATACACTAATGGCGTGAAAACAGATTCTGTGCTGAATATGCAAGATAGTGTACTGTATAATCATGACAACAACTGGTTCAGCAATACAGTAGCTTATGAGATGGGCCGCAGTATTACACCTTATGGCATTAATCTTAACCTGGGCACCGGACGCACCCGCATCTATGATGTAACAGATTACTACCCGCTCCTGCAGGATACAGTAGACCTGGAAGTGGGCAGTACACAAGAGGTGCAAGATGTACGTTTTGCCTTCATAAAAGGAGAGCCGGCAGCAGAGGTAAATCATATTGCACAACCATGGCCTATACCAAATGCGCATCAGGATTATCGTTACGGTGACATTGTTTCTGATCTTGTATTTGCCCCCAAAACAATTAACCTCAAAGCAGGAACGGACCAGGTAAAGTTCAGAAGCTTCGTTACCGGACATGGCGGTGGCGATTACGCTACCCCATCTTACCCCAGTGGCTGTTGCGAGTTCTTTTACAACAATCATTACTATAAATCCAATGGTCAGACAATCAAAACATTCCGTATCGAACGTACCGATTGTTCTGTGAACCCGATCTATCCCCAGGGTGGAACATGGGTATACAGTCGTGAAGGCTGGTGCCCCGGCGATATCATTGAAGGTCACGACATGAACGTAAGCCAGTACATCAATAACGGACAAATCAACCTGGACTACCAGATCGCGCCGCCGCCGGCAGGCAATGAAAATCTGCTGAATGGTAAATATCACATGGGTCTGCAGCTGATCGAATATAAAACACCGGGTCGTAACAATGATGCAGAGATCTATACCGTACGTAAACCGAGCGATGATTTTGTACTGTCCCGCATGAACCCGATCTGTGTTAACCCGCAGGTAGTGATCCGTAATGCCGGTAAGAATAACATCACCAGCGCGGTAATCAAGTATAAAGTAGCAGGCGGACAGGAAGCAACGTACAACTGGAGCGGTAACCTCAAATTCCTGGATACAGCGATCGTAGACCTGCCGGTAAATACCTCATCATTCTGGGTAGGCGATAATACAAACCGTTTCCTGGCATGGATCTCCGGCGCAAATAATACTACTGATGAATATGCAGGAAATGATACCGGCATCTCTAAGTACAATCTGCCCGATGTACTGCCGACACAGAAAGTTGTCTTCAAACTGAAAACCAACAGCAGTCCGCAGGAGAATACCTTAACCATCCGCAATATGGCCGGTACAGTAGTCCTGTCTAAAACGGGCATGACGGCCAATACTACGTATAATGACACCCTGAATCTTCCATTTGACTGTTATACCCTGACCCTGGATGATAATGGTGCCGGTGGTGTTGGTGATGGATTACAGTGGTGGGCCAATGCAGCCCAGGGCAACGGAAGCTTTGCCATCCTGAACGGAAATAATGGTCAGACACTGAAGACCTTCCAGCCCGATTTCGGAGCACAGGTATTCTACACCTTTACGGTGGGCTGGCCTTTAAAACTGAATGATAAAGACCTGAGCAAACACGTAAGCGTGTACCCGAATCCGAACAACG
>Ga0256908_1000069_pt1 | contig 66530 bp, 56 predicted proteins | sample MC6MC0761MT_FD_186331 | JGI IMG/M metagenome (GOLD analysis project Ga0256908, IMG submission 186331) | Metatranscriptome of enriched soil aggregate microbial communities from Iowa State University, Ames, United States - MC6-MC0761-MT... | ecosystem: Environmental > Terrestrial > Soil >... | reverse complement strand
TATGTGGCGCAGTCCCGCGCGCCTCCGGCGGATTCCAGACTTCCGAATATGTGCCGGCTCCGAAAGCAGTCGGCGCGAGCGCCGCCGTCAACAACGCAAGTCCAAGTCTTCGCACGCTTTCCCTTTGCCTAGTGGCGTCCAAAGTGGTTTCGCTAACGCGCCAGATGGCACCGTCTTATTGCCGAAAGCGCGCGACGTCGATTCCGGCCGTCTTCAAAGCTGCGTCAATCGCCCTCAAGCTCCTGGCCGAAGTCCAGCGCCCATTCCTCGCCGTCGCATCGCACAGTAATGCCGTTGTGCATCGAAATGAGATTGCGCGCTTTGTAGAGCGCGTCGACAAGGCTTGATTCCCGCTGGGCCTCCCGGACCCAACTATCCGCTCTCATGCTGCACCTCCTTGGGAAACCCTGCGCCCCTCACCCCGCGGCCGGCGCATGGGTTTGCGCTGACAAGGTCAAGAAACGACGGTTCACATTCAACGTCTTCACCTGTAGGATACTGTACATCCATACAGGTATTTTCTGCAATGCCCACTGTCACGCCGCCTCCGGAATCGATACACCCGTCCCTGTGGCGGGCGTCCCAGCTAGCACACGGGCGAGGCCGGGTAGTCGAGACGGGCTACCCGGCCCTGTCAGCGGAACTGCCGGGCGGCGGATGGCCGGTGGGCGCACTGGTGGACGTTCTCGTGCAGCACCCGGGCGTCGGGGAACTTCGGCTGCTGCGTCCTGCGCTGAGCCAGACGGGGAGCCGGCCCGTCGCATTCGTTCAACCGCCGCATACACCCGACGGGCTTGGGCTCGCCTACATCGGCCTGACGCTCGAACAGATGCTTCGCGTGAAGGCACCGAAAACTGCCGACGCGCTCTGGTCGGTTGAACAAATTCTGCGGGCGGGAAGCTGCGGGGCGCTCGTTTTTTGGGCTCAGTATGCGCAAGCTTCATCGTTGCGGCGTCTGCACCTTGCAGCGCAGTCATCGGAAACTCTCTTCGTGATGGTCCGGCCGCTCGCCGCGGCACAGGACGCGTCGCCAGCACTATTGCGGCTTGCGCTCAAACCGTCTGTCGACGGTCTGACCGTCGACATTGTGAAACGACGAGGACCGTCATGCGCGGAGCCCCTGGCGGTTGCCCTGCAACCTACCCCCGTTTTGCTGTCACGGCATGCGCGTCTCTCACGCGGGTCACCCGCCGAAGATGCCGCTCGGAGTCGCCCGAAGGAAACGTTCGCCTGAGCACACTAGGTAGCGTTGCTGCCCGGTACAGTTAAGGCACAACCGTCAACTCGATTATCGGACCATAAGGGTCGGGCGTAATCCACAACTCGGTTAGGCATAGGCAATGTTATTGAAGACGTCCTAGAGCTCGGAAACCACAGAGGCTCTGCAGTTTCACCTCGTGGGTTTTGTTCCAGTAGGAAGTAGCGTGCGGGTCGCGCGCCAACCCGCCGCCAACGCCTCACAGGAACGCCAGGAAGTAAACATGAAAACCATTCTTGTGATAGACGACGAATGGAGCATTGTGACCGCGTGGAAACGCATCCTTCAATTCGAGGGTTATTGAGTGGTGACTGCTAGCAATGGTCTCGAGGGACTTGTCACAGCCAAACAGGCAAAGCCAGACCTCATCATCACAGACCGGTCGATGCGGATAATGGATGGCGTTGAGTTCTGCCGCCACCTGAAGCAAAACGGAAGTTGTCGGGAATTCCTGTGATTCTTAACAGTGCTCACCATTCGGAGCCGGGAGTCAAAGTATGGGATGAGTTTTTGCGCAAGCCGGTGTCCGTCGACATTCTGCTAGCATCGGTACGACACTTTCTGAACTGTGATGATGGTCGGGCGGAAACTCGGTGATTAGAAACGCGTGCGCTCGACATTGCCTGCCGCATCATGGCCAGCGTCTCGTGTCAGACGTCCTTTCGAAGAAAATGTCGGCATTCATCGTTGACCACAATGAGTCAGCGCAAGCGTGTCAGTCCTGGCAAGACCCGCGGCGAGTGAGTGCGACCGGCCCCAACCATGCAGACATTGGCCATGCATAAGAACGGCGCCAAATTCAGCCTCGTGCTTCAAATCGCCCACTGGGTTTCAAGAGACGCGAGCGCTTCGCGTGGCACATCTGAACCGTGGGTTCCCGGCCGCCGCAATGGGGGGAAACCCATGACGTGACGGGCACAATGGTTGCGCAACTGCTGGGGCATCCCATTTGCGCAGACAGGAGACACCCTTTGGCAGTTCTTGTTGGACTTTTCGCCTATTACCGCGACGCTGCGGAGGCGCTTGGCGTATTGGAGGCGCTCGGTCTTGCCCCGGGAAACGGACAGCTTTACCAGAGAAGCAGGCATGGCTCGCGAGTCGCTCCTTGCTCAGAACCGTTAGACGACACCTCTCGCGCAGAAGAGCGCGCCGAGTATACCGCGCATGGTGACTACCTGAACGTCTGCGGTGCATCAAATCACTTCAGCGCAGACGCTGACTTCTCTGTGCATATGCCGGGCGGCACTGCCAGCACGGACGCCTCCATGCGTACGCTCCTGATTGTGACCATGGGCGGCCTGGATTGCGCGACGGGGTCCAATGTGCTGTATGACTATGGCGCGATGGCCGTCAGGGACGCGTCAGGCCGCTGGCGCTTCTCGCCTTATCGAAACGTCTGCCATAGTCAGGAGTAGGTGGGAAGCTGCCCGAAAACATCGCCCCTTTCATGAACCGCCTTAAATCGCGCGGGCTTAAAGCGAACCCGCGCTCCCGTTAATCGATTCATTGGGACGGGTCTCCGTTGTTGCCCTGGAGAAAAGAATGGCCCACGTGCTCCTCGTTGACGATGAAACAGATTTGTTGCAGCTGCTCGAAGCCGTGCTTGTTCATGAAGGGCACACCGTACAAACGGCCCAAAACGGAGCAGACGCACTGCGTGACGTCTGGCTGAATGTACCCGACATTGTGGTGACCGATGTCGTGATGCCCATCATGGACGGTATACGTCTCGTGCGTGCGCTCAAAGCGGCGCCACTGCTCGCCCATATTCCTGTGATTCTGACGTCCTTCGTTAATGTGCCGCGTAACCTGCCGGTGCACGCGTTATTGCGCAAACCGTTCGGCGCAACGGAACTGGTCGATACAATTAGCAGGCTGCTGCGCAGTGTATCGTGCATTCGTTAGCAATATCGGTGGTTAGCGCGCCGGAGCGGCATCTTTCCAGGTTTCGCCGGCGCAGGCACTCGCGGCAAACGTGTCACTTAGCGGGACTTTTGTTTGCGGGTTCCCACCGTGACTAGCACAACGAAGCGATTAGCGGCGGAGACACCTCGCGCCCCGGGCAGACGCATGGGCCTAAGCTCGCGCGACCTGCGGGAAGACGTGCATCCGACGCAATTCATTCGCGCACGAATCCGATTGCGTCTCGATTGATGACACGCGGCATAAGCATTTCGCGTCCCTACGAAGGCCCAGTTCCCGCCGTCAGATGAAAGACCCAGGCGCGCTCCGCGACATATCGGAGCATGTTGAACCGCCCTGCAAACACCGTGTTCTAATGTGCATCATTCGCTGGTCGACGGTTCGCATCCACTTCGTTTGCTGCCTGCTCCCAGAATTGGACCTCCCGTCCTTCAGGAGCACCGGCTTCTTCCCACAATGTCCGTGCGCGGGGGCGAATACGGGCGTCACGCTTGGAGGTGCACTCAACGTCCTCAAGGTGCCTGCCGTCTGCATCAACTGACATGGTGACGACATCGTATCCGTTGGCAACCGTCGCCCAATTGGAAACCTGCTGAGCTTTCTCAAACTGGGCGATTGCTGCTTCCACGGCCTCCTGCTTCGTCCCTTGCGCCACTGCGACGCGCATTAGCTCACTGTGATGCGGCATTCCCGCATTTCCCAGGACTTCCTTGTAGAAGACAACTTCGTATGGGCGCCTTTCCGAGGCGCCACCTTCCACATCGCTTATGGAGATGACGCCGACCAGACGTCCGTCGGCGTTGGTAACAGCGAGCCTCTGCACGTGAGCCGCGTGCATTGTCAGCACTGCTGACTCGACCGTGTCGTCTTCGCCGCAACGGATGATGTCCAACGACATGACGTCGCTGACTTTCATCACGTTTGAGTCGAAACCGTCGGCCACGCCGCGCATTGCGATATCACGGTCAGTAATCATCCCGAGAACCGCGTCGTCCTGGCACACTGGAAGACAGCCAATATTTTCCCGCTTCAGAATGCGCGCTGCCGCAGCCAATGTCTGCTCCGGTGTAACGCAGACCGCATCTTTCATCCGCTCTCTAACCAGCATGGTATGCCCCTATCAAGGTGAATCGCAAAGCAGTCAGGCGCGGCTGCGCCTGCTCAGGTTGGTCGCGGCGGACAGGCGGACTAGGTCTGCAAATGGGACGCCTACGCAAGACAAGCCGACACGTGGACGAGTCAGCTCGTATAGGTCGTTGTTTGCTCGAATGTGCGGGCTGAACTGTTCGCGATGGCGGGGACTTTCCGGACGCCTCACCGCCGTTGCCACACAGTGCCGCTGACGTTCTCAGCGTACTCCTTATCGAGAGGCGAAAACCACCTATATTCAGTTCGTCCCTACCGTGCGTGCCTATGCCGTGAAGGCCTTTATTGCGCCAGCGCCCGCTGACGTTGCAATGCCCAGCTATTTTTTGTGCGGAGCATTGGTCTCGGAGTAACAGTCAGCTTCCCGAAGAGAGGCTCAGGCCGAGCAGGTCCTCGACGAGCCCGATTTGCAATGCAACGTTTCGCCGGGCGAACTCCGCTCGCTTCCCGAAGTCCGGTTCCGAGGTGCGACATTCCAGTAAGAGAAATCGATGTTACGTCGGCGACGGATGCCCACATTCATATCGCTTGTAGAATCTTGGTGTCACCCTCCCTCCAACGGAAGGAAACGCAGCGCTAGTGTTGGCCAGCGTTCAGCAGCATCCAAATCTGGAGCTTCGGCAGCCCTATGAGAATCCGCGCAAACACGGCACGACATCGTTCGCATGTGTAATGCTCCTCCGCATGCACATCAGTGACGACGACGCTGGCGTTGTTCAAAGTGAGGTCGGGATGCGGGGGCTCAGTCGCAGGTTTCCCGTAAAGGTCAGCGCACCGACTACAAGGTTGAATCCGAAGGTCCATCGTCTGTCGCGGGTAATGCGCGGCCATGAGTTGCGGTGCGGATTGAAGGACTGGCGCCACCCGTCGGACACACCACCGTGGCGACATTCGCGTATCAAATATTTCCCGTAGCCACATGCAAGCGCTGCCATGAACTCCGCTTTGAAGCGTTCACGTCAGCCAGGTTCGAAGATGGGACGGGACGCCCGCGCGCGACGCGCGTGAGTCGGCACGTAGACGAGTCAGCTCGAATAGGGCGGTGTTTTGCCTGGAATGTGCGCGCTGAAACTGTCCGCGGTGGCGGTACCTTCGGGATGCCTAATCACTGTTGCCTCGCAGCGCCGCTAACGTCCTTAGCGTACTCCTTATGTAGAGGCGAAAACCACCTATATTCACTCGTCCCGACCGTGCTTGCTTGGTCGACCGCCAAGTGAGAGGCTCCCCCAGGGCGCTTGTTGCTACGCGCGAACATAGTGCTGCGGGGAGGCGTCATGCGTGACTTCCCCGATTGGTGAACCGTTGCACGCATCGGACCTTACCGACTCGTCTGCTTCGCCTCTGGCAAGCGGTGCCGCTTCAACGTAGGGTTGGAATAATGCTGACCAACAGACCTTTGCCAAACCCCGAGTCGGGCCTTTGTTATCACCTGGCGGTCGTATGCTCACGTTGCACGAGCAGGCCGACGAAAGCGTGGCTGCGCGCCATACTAATCGGTATACCATAACGTCGATGCAGTTAGAGCAGTTTCGCTGCCTGTGGACCGTCGGCGCTTGTCGGTCCGGCTAATCAACTGCGCTCCGGCCGCACCTACCGATACTAAAGGCGGCAGCTGGCGCTACCTGGGAACATTGTGCTTAATTCAGCGGCCGATTGGTTTGTTGCAATTGGAGCCTCCGGTCCCGAGGGCCTTGGCGATATAGCGAACCTGCTTTTTTCGCTTCCCGCCGACTGCCCCGCAGTATTCATGGTTGTGCTACATCGGCCGAGCGACGCACAAAGCGAACTTGCGCAAGTGCTTCAGCGTCACTGCGCTATGCCAGTGACCGTCGCCAGGCAAGCGCAATCTCTGGAGCGGTCGGTCTTTTACATCGGTGAGCCAGCCGACCACCTGAGCTTGATGTCTCATCAACGCGCAGATATGGTGGAAGGGCTAGACAACGCGTATCGGAATCGAACTGTTGACTTGCTTTTTGCATCCGTTGCCAGGTTCGCGCAACGCTGCGCTATAGGCGTTGTACTGTCCGGAGCGCTGGATGATGGCTCCAGGGGACTAGCGCAAATACACGCAGCTGGTGGCGTGACAATGGTTCTTCGGCCAGGCACCAAGCCTCGTGGAATGCAGCAGAACGCCATCGAATATGACGGCCAGGTCAGTCTGGTTGGAACGTTAGAAGAACTGACCCAAGAAATTTATCGCCTGGTATCGTCGCCGACGACGTTCCAGTAGCAGGAGTCCATTTTACGTCAGCGACGGATGCCGATATTTGTATCGCTTGAGAACCCTGGCGTTGTCCTCCCCGCACCGGCATGAAGCGTAGCGCAAGTGTTGTGTGGCGTTTAGCAACAACCAAATCCGGACCGGTGCTCGACACCGCGCTAATCGCTGCGGCCCAAAATGCAGAGCACTGCGAGATTGCGTCGTATGGGTCACTCGTGGCTCTCGCGAAACCAGTTGGAAGAAACGTCCGCAGTCACACTTCTCAGTGAAACTCTGAAGGAAGAGCAGCCAACAGACGACAAGCTCTCTGTCCCGGCGCATGAGAAAGTGGCTGCGGAGGCGCTCGGGAAACAGTCTGTCTGATGCCGAATCGCAGTCACGGAACAGAGGGAGGTTTGATGCGTCCGAGGCGGTATCTGGACCTGCTGGTGTACCTAGCAGCCCTCGTTTCGACCGTACCATGGGCGCGAGGCATCGAATGCGCGGCAACCCGCCCGTTAGTCGGGCGCGTCGTCTGTGACCGTGCCATTCCCAGCAACAAGTGCGACGATATCGTCGCTCAGCCGCAGGCGCTGCTCGGCGCCGCAGAGCCGGTCGCGCGACTCGCCCAGTCAAGGCAACCCCGGAGCGCCTGCGCCGACATCCGCTGGATTAACACGGCGTTCGGACAAGGAGAAATCAATAGCCAAGCCGTTGGATTGAACACTGCTGCCGCGCCCGCTGCGGACATGGCCTCCATACCAGAACCGGCTCCTGATGCAGCAGCTTCTAGTGCAGCCGCTGTTATGTCAGACGGCGACAGTCTTTCTGCATCTGCAACATCGCCACCGTCTGGGGTCTCGCAGGCGCATCAAAGCAGTGAGGCCGGCGCCAGACTGCCGCAACCTGCCGCGAGTAACGCCGTGTCAACAAGGGCCACCTCCAGCATGAACGAATCCAGCCGCAGAATGGGACTGACCGGACTGCTAACAGCGTCGATTATTATTGCAATCGTACTCAGCGCATTCATCATCCGTCGGAACAAGGCGCTGGGGATAACGACCGATTATCGACGGGCGGGCGGCAAGAAGAGGCGTTGACCGACGCTAGCCTGGTATCCGGCGCGCGCCTCCATTGCGCCGGTCCGCAAGGAGCGAGAAGAAAATGGTCCGCCAACTCTAATCGACTCCGGCGTGCGTTAATCGAAGGTCCTGCGCCACGGATTGCGAACTTGGAAAGGATAGGACATGTGCCGCGGTGTGCGGGACCGAGACGGTACAAATGCTTACAAAGCATCGCGCGGGCAGAGTACACCGCCTTCGCTGCTGCGACGTTATTGCAGGCACATCCCAGTGGAGCTCGCAATGAACCCAAACGTCACCTCGAACATGCCGCCGCGCGGTCGCATCCATCCCCTGGTCGCGGGTGCAGCCGTGGCCGTTATTCTCGCCAGTGCCACCGGTATCGCGGCGATGACCGGAATGCTGCCCACTTCACGAGCCGTTACGGCCCCTCCGACGCAAGCTGCACCGGTCGCTGCGCAGGTCGCCAGCGCGACGGTCACTTCGCCGCAACCGTACGTTGAACAACGCGCGAGGCAGGAGGCCCCAGTGCAGCCTGGCGTCCATCATCACCGTAGTGCTCCGGCTGAGCAGGCTCCGCGGTATGCGAACAACAATAGCTACCAAAGTCAGTCTCAAGCCGCTCCAAGGCCGGTAGCAGCTGACCCGAATGCCGGCGAGGTTGTCGCCGTCAACGCGGTCAAGGAACCAGAGCCGACGACGGGGCTTGGAGCCGTGGGCGGTGCTGTCGCCGGCGGGCTGTTGGGAAATCAGGTCGGCGGAGGACGCGGTCGTGTTCTGGCAACGATTGCGGGCGCGGTCGGTGGCGGGCTTGCGGGCAACGGCATCGAGCATGCGGTGCGCAAGGCGACGAGCTACCAGGTGCAGGTAAGAATGCAGGATGGCAGCTACCGGAATTTCACATACCCGGCGCAGCCGCCGGTCCAGGTCGGTGAGCGCGTCCATGTCTCGGGTGACTCCCTGACAGCGTCGTAGGCATGGTCGGAACCGGCAGTCTCCACAGCGGGTTACGGGCGGTTACGGATATGACCTTTCCGCCGCACCTGCTTCCGCCAGCGCGGCTCTCGCCCACGCCGACATTGGCGTTTTTCTGGGTGTGCCCGGCCCCGTCTATGTCGCACCTCCCCCGGTCGTCTACGAGGCCCCACCGCCGGTGGTCTACGCACCGGCTCCGGTCTACGGCTATGGTTACCGCTATGAAAGGGATTACGGCGACGAGCGCAGGTGGCATGACCACGGTCGCCACCGTGGATGGGAGCACCATCATCATGGTGATGACGACGACTGATTTACCGATGGCTGCGCGCCGATAGCGTTTGGACGGTCCTGAACGGAGTTCGATGCGCTGCGCGCGGGGCGCGCGACAACCGTTCCCCAACGCCTCCCCGGAACTGGCCGGAAGCAGACATGAAAACCATTCTTGTGATAGATGACGAACGGAGCGTTGTGACCGGGTGGAAACGCATCCTTCAATTCGAAGGCTATCGGGTGGTGACTGCTAGCAATGGTCTCGAGGGACTTGTCGCAGCCAAACAGGCAAAGCCCGACCTCATCATCACAGACCGGTCGATGCCGATAATGGATGGCGTTGAGTTTTGCCGCCACCTGAAGCGAAAACGGGAGTTGTCGCGAATTCCTGTGATTCTTACCAGCGCTGACCATCGGGAGCCGGGAGTCAAAGTATGGGATGACTTTTTGCCTAAGCCGGTGTCCATGGACATTCTGCTAGCATCGGTACGACACCTTTTGACGCCGGATGATGCATAGGCGGCACGCGGTGATTGCTGCGTGCACTGCCTGGACGACGCCGTCGACGGGGAGTGTGGTCAGCATCGTCAGACTCGTTGTTACAATCCTCTTACTTCTCCAAAGCGCCATACGGCAGGCGATTGGACCTCGCTGGCCGGCCGCAATGGACTGACATCCCGCTTCTGATTCGTCTGTGCCAACTGTTCCCGCCGCGATGAAGGGTTTCAACGGGGCAGGGGAATAGTCTCAGTAGATACAAGACACTGGTCACGGTGAGTGCCCGCGGGTCACCGCGTCACTTCGATACAGGAACCCGCGCTGTGAAGCGGGTGCCATCCTCTTTCGACGAACTGACCTCGATAGTGCCCCCATGTGCCTCGACAATCTCTTTGCAGATGAAGAGACCAAGTCCGAGTCCCCCACCCGGCGAACTCGTCGGCGGTCGCCAGTACGGCTCAAATACTTTTTGCAGCACCTCCGAGGGAATCGGCTTGCCCCGGTTGGCCACGCTCATAGACAGATGGTTGTTATCAGTCGCCGCCCGGACAAAAACAGGTTCGCCCGCCGCGCCGTGAGTTAACGCGTTTCCCAGTAAATTTGATAGCAGTTGCTGCATGCGGTATGGGTCACAAGCAACGGGCCTCGTCACCGCAAAATCAGTGACTATATCGCACGATGGATTGCCGAGTCTTAGCTCATCAACCACTGCCCGCAGACGCTCGTCGAGGTCGACGACAGATTGAATCGAAATAGCCATTCCGGACCCCAGCCGCCCTCTGGCAAAATCCATTACGTCATCGATAAGGCGCGCCATCCGCGACACAGTGCGCTTTAGCCGGTTACCTGCATTCACCAGACTCGTGTCATCAGTGCGGCGAACCAGATATTCGGCCGTCGCATTAACGGCCGAAAGCGGATTGCGCAAGTCGTGTCCGAGCACGGCGATGAATTGTTCTCGCAAGGTGCCCGTCTCCCGCTCGGTCGCCAGTTGCGCCTCAGTCGATGACTGTCGCTGTTCGCTCTCAATCTGCATGGCAATCAGAGTAGCGAAAACTTCGAACATCCTGACAACTCGCGGCTCCGAAACGCGCGCGGGCCTCGGGTCGATGGCACACAGGTTTCCGAAGTAGTCGCCACCTGGTGTGATGATGGGCACGGAGATATAGCTGCCCAGTTTGTATATCTTCGACGTGTGATGGCCACGATAGACAGCGTCGGTGCTGAAATCATCGATGATGATTGGGGTCCGAGCGACTCGGGATTCACAACACAACGTGCTATGCAGTTCGAGTTGCTGTCCGGCCTGCAACCCGAAGCCAATATTGTCCTGGACCGCGCAAGCGGTCCAGCTGAGGTCAGTTACCCGAGCGACGGCGGCGAAGCCCATGCCGGTTTCGTCGCAAATCATCTTAAGCATTGAAGGGACAGCGGCGATGCGCGATATCAACGCTATGTCACGGGATATCGACTGGGGCGACTCTTTTGACGAGTCTGCACTAACCATGAGTCCTCCGGTCAGATTGATACCTGCTGGCATGATGGCAGGATGGGCTGCAGGCCACATTATCCCTCGCCGATTTGACTTCAGTGCGGAAATGCGTTGCAACCCGAGCGGTGCACGCGGGTGCCAGTGGTGCAGCGGCGTGAAAGTACAGAGCTGGCGCAAGGTATGAGGCAAAAACGCCGTCTCAGGCCTTACGCTGAGAGGCGCTCCGAATTGCAGAATTCGATGAGTTGCCCCGAATACCGGAATACCGAACGGTGAGCCTCAAGCATCGCCGTTCCCCAGGAAAACTTTGCGGCGACAGAGATGCGTTCCGCAGCATCAAAGGCCTTGCGCACCAGATAACCAGCATGCTTCTGTAAGCATGGCCATACTATCGCCATCGTCTTCGTTGTCGTTAATCACCAGCACCTTCACGGCGTACGACTTTCGGGAGCCGGACAGGCCCCCACTCGCGTCCCGGATGCCCGCAACAGTGAGCCACCCTGCGGACGCACCATCCTTCCTCCAAGTATTCTCCCGCGGCGAGAGCGTTTTGCGCCTTTTTCTGGATGTCCTGCTGCGGCCTGGCCGCGAGGCTGGAATAACAAAAAATGTCGACCTATTACTTTGCTGGCGTCATATGTCTTCAGGTGCTGCGCGCCCTGGTTTCATGTCGTCGCTATTTCCGTCTCGCGGAGACGAAATATTGCGTACTCGCTAACAAAATCAAAGGCCGCCTGAAGGTGGCGTCGCTGGCATGAGCTCTCTTCCAGCGCGCACTGAGGTCGTCGGCGGTCGTCCCCGTATGGCTGGCTGTCCAGTGATTCCCCTCAATGTGTTGTGACTAGCGTCGGCAGTTAATGCCGATGTTTTGCCAGCAACTCGACGAGCCTTTGCGGAGGTACCGGTTTGCCAACATGCTCGTCAAAGCCCGCGGCACGCGCGCGTTCGCGGTCTTCAGCCCGCACAAAAGCCGTGACGGCAATCGCGGGTGTCCGATTACCCGTTGCCCGCAGGCCGGACATAAATTGATGACCGTCCTCCCCTGGCATACTGATGTCGGAGAAAATCACATCGACCGTCCGCTCCGAGAGAACTTCGCGCGCCTTCGCAGCCGAGTTCGCCCGATACGCGGCAACCTGCTCGTGTCCAAACAGCATGGCGAACGCGTCCAGCGTATCTTCATCATCATCGACGACAAGTACAGACATCCCTGCCACTGACGGTCGCGCCTGGCTTCCGTTTTGGCTGGCTGCAGTAGCCGTAGCAGCAGCGGTGGCGTGGGGGACCGTTTGCAGGGGCAGTCGAACGGCGAATCTCGCTCCTCTGCCAACACCGTCGCTGAAAGCTGTAACACTGCCGTTGTGCATGGCGACGATGCTTCGCGCGATGGCCAGCCCTAGTCCCAAACCGCCGTGCTTCCTTGTGGTACTGCCGTCGGCCTGGGCAAACGGTTCGAAGATGGTATTGAGCAGAGTCTTCGGAATTCCCTCTCCTGTATCGGTCACTGACAGTTCAGCGTAACCGTCGACTTCCTGAAGCGTCACGGTTATATTGCCGCCGCTTGGCGTGTAGTTCAGTGCGTTGCTCAGAAGATTTGCGAAGACCTGACGAAGCCGCGTTGCGTCTCCCGGAACGAACGCGCCGACGCCCAGCAGGTCTGTGGTAGTTATCCCCTTTTTTTCGGCTAGAGGGGTCACGTTATCGAGCTCGGCGCGCGCTGCGTCGGCAACGTTGATAGGGGCCGTCAACACAGTCAGCTTACCTGCCGTAATTCGGCTAACGTCCAGGAGGTCATCGACCAGACGGGTTTGCGCAGCAATATTGCGACGGATGACGCTTACGCCGTGTTTTACAAACTCCTCATCGATAGCGCGGCGCTCCAGGAGGTCGACCCACGCCAGGACAGCAGTCAGGGGCGCACGCAGTTCATGTGAAACTGAGGCGATAAAGGTATCTTTCGTGTCGCTCGCGTTTTGCGCCATTTCTTTCTGGAGGCGCTCGCGTTCAAGCAGGCGGTCACGCTGCGCCTGAAGCTGTTTCTGCGAGGAAATATCAATGGTAATACCGTCAAAGCGCGTCGGCTTACCACTCGCGTCGAACGTGGTGCGACCCTTGGCGCGAATCCAGCGCATATCCCCGGTCGGCGAGAGAGTTCGGTACTCAACGTCGTATGGCACGTCCGCGAACACTGCCGCTAGGATTTCCCTGCGCGTTCGTTCCCGGTCGTCGGGGTGCAGCCGTGCATAGAAGAGGTCAAAGTCCACTTCGGCGTCGTAAGGCAGCCAGAAGTGCTCCTTGCACTTGTCGTTCCAGACCATTTCGCGCAACGGTACAGGGCAGTAAAATGTGCCAATGTCCGCGGCCTGGATAGCAGACGCGAGTCGCTCTCTTGCGTCCTCTACCGACTCAGCCGTGGGCTGTTGCGGAGGCGGTTCTGGAATCTGCTGGGAGCTCATACATAGCTAGTTGGATGTGTTGGAACGCAATGGGGGCCGCGCACAATGGCCAGTGGGTTCGCTTTCTTAGTACGTACGCACTCTGTAGCTATTCGTATCAGCAACGACCGAAGGCTTCAGCCAAAACCTCCAAAATGCTGCCGCAATATTCGGACCCAGCTTTCACATGCGCACCGGATGGGCGCAGCGATTATGCAATAACGTGGTTTTGCAAAAGCCCATAGCCGCTGCACGGTGGCTCCGCGTATAACTAGCCGACGCGCTCATCCGCATGGCATAGTGCCGCATCTCTCAACTGCGGAGCCGCGAATGACGACACTCGAATCTTTGCAAGCAAAAATCCAGAAACTTCAGGCGCAAGCCGACGCGCTGCTCGCGAAAAAGTCGAGTGCTGTTATAGAGAAGATTAAGAACTTGATGGCAGAGCATGGTCTTACGACTGCTGACATCGATGCGCATGCAGGTGCCCAGAAACGTGGAACAAAGCCGGGCGCTAAGGCCGCAGCCAAGTCATCTGCTTCCGCCGCAAAGTACCGCGACCCGAAGACGGGCGCGACATGGTCAGGCTATGGTCGCGCGCCGGGCTGGATTGCCAGCGCTAATGACCGCTCCAAGTTTTTGGTTGAAGGCAACGCAGTGTCTTCTGCTCCTGCTTCCAAAAAATCAGCGAAGGCCGGAAACTATGTCAGGGGCCCGCAGCCGGCGCTCTATCGTGACCCTAAGAGCGGCGCCACATGGAGTGGACGTGGGCGCGCGCCGGCTTGGATTGCTAACGCGAAGAATCGCGACAGGTTCCTTGTTGGAGGCGCTGCAGCGACTCTGGAGACCGCGTCTGCCAGCAAAGGGAAAGTTGCGGCCAAGAAGGCTTCAAAAGCACTTGGTGCGCATACAGGCAAAGGACAACCGAAAGGTCCGCAGCCGGCCTTGTATCGTGACCCGAAGTCGGGCGCGACCTGGAGCGGACGAGGTCGCGCGCCAGCATGGATGGCTGACGCTAAGGACCAGAAGAAGTTTTTGATTGCTTGAGCGTTGACCGGGCGGGCGCGGCCAGCGACTATCCTGAGCGACGTTCGGCGACCCAAGCCACTCTAAGCCCGGGATAATCGGCCGTCCCATGTCACATGCTAGTCCTTCCAATGCCAGAATTCTTCTACGAAGCTGACCACCTCGCGTTCCAACACCACACTCTCAATGCTCTACAAGAAGTGAGGTATCGACTGCATGACCTGACCACGTGGTCTCGTCGCTCCATCGCAGCCTTCCACGATGCAGTTAAAGCAAAGTCAGCGAATGTTACACACACGGAGTTCGGTTCCCCGGTCAAGTACAGTTTCTCAGCAGCGCTGGCGCCTTTACAGACCCTGAGGGATTTGCTGCAGAAAGTCATACCAGGATTCAAGTTTGATACTTTTCTAAGCGCAATTCCCGACGGCGAAATGTTTCGTCAACTTCGTCACGCAATCGTTCATGATGGTCAGCCGGCTGTAGCGTTGTATGTCGATGGTCGTTTTTTCGTTGCAGTCAACATACGCAGAACGGGCCAAAACAGGAAAATAGAGATACTCGCCCCTCACGACGATGTCGAAACGGCCACGTTACGTTTCTATGAGGAATTTTGCCGGGCCCTGGCCGACGAGTTCGCGACGATGAAGGATGAAGACAAATTGTGTGGCCCTGCCTACTCCGTAGAATGGTTCCAAGAAGCCGTAAAACATCCGAGCTTGAAACGCTTCAAGCTTTCTGTGCCTGAACGAGACTTGGCCGCTACCCAAACGCAAAGCTCACCCCTTAATTTAGCGCACGAAGTCACACTCGAGATAGCGCAAAACTGCCGCCTACGCTTAGAAGAACTCGCAGCGATTCCCCCGGTCAACTTCCCGTGAATACATTTCGATTCAGCGGCGAGAAAATCTGAAGGCCCCGTCACCTAGCGGCGCCCTTGCCTTCTAAGCTTGGCGAGACAACCAACAACAGAGACTATGCCGTACAAATCGACGATGCCGCAGTTTCTCGAAGCGCATGTGTCGCCGGAGGCGTACGACCGCTGGCTTGCTCGCAAGGCAGCAGCGCACGTCAAACGTGACCGTGCTCGCGGACGCATTGCAACGCGGTCCGCGTATAAATCCGCGATTTATTCGGCGGTGGTAATGTCAGACGGGCGAGATGCTTATACCGGTGAACAGCTCGATTGGCACCTCATCAGCACTTACCGCAACGACGCATCAAGCGAGGGGCGACATATCTATAAAGCATCGTTTGCTCTTCTGCCAACCGTAGACCACTTTGAGGCGGGCGCGAGTGCCGCCGACTTGAGAATCTGTGCATGGCGTACGAACGACGCAAAAAAAGACCTCAGTTCAGCTGAGTTTGTGGAGTTGTGTCGTCGCGTTGTGGCTCATGCTAACGCGACTGCCTGCAATAGCGGCCGCGCATCGGATGCAGTGACGCACTACTCGACTCGTGTCGAAAACGACAGCTGAAGTTTTTGTCAGAGCCTCGTGCCTCTGTCGTCCGGATGCGACCCGCTTCCGAGCTTCAGTCCGACAACCCCCGCGAACCATTGGCAGTGAGCAGCTCGCGTCGTTCAGTCCAATCCTCAAACGCCCATGCGCACATACTGACAACGGATTCGCGTCCATTTGCAGATAAGTTTGTTTGACTGGTTTGCTCGTCTTTAAGTCATCCAGGCTTACGCTTTCACACTAAAATGGCTCAAATGACGAGTCGGCGCGAGCGCATGCATGTGGCGTGTCCGACAAATTCTCCCTGTCGGTAACGACGATTATTGCTCTTCAAGATGATATTAAGCATACAGCTTGACTCTGAAAAGCTAGATTTGTTGACAGCTTCGAATAAAAGCATTGGCGACGAGCCTGGCTTTTTCAGCGTCGACAGCTTTTCCCTTTTGATTGGAAGTAACGGGGCGGGAAAGACCCGGTTCCTCAGAGAGACCGCATGGGCCTTCCACGACACTGAAGAGATAGTAAAAGCCAACATTCATTTCTCGGGCGCGGGAGCTCGTTCGAAAGCGCGTCGTCAGGAATATGGCGTCATCTACTACACGCCAATTCCTTACCGAGTCGACCTTCCGAAAAACACGAGAAACTTCTACAACGCAACACCGACCTATGGAAAGTCGGGTGAGGTGCAGGACGTCAATTTCCAGTATTACGAACTCGTCAAGGAGCGTCTAGGCTTCGACCTTCGGCCAATGGTCGTGCTGGGCTTTGACCGCGTGATGGTATTGACAGCATTGAGCCGAGTGATTCTGGGTCACCTTAGCAAGCAAGGTACGAGCAAAGATTCACTGTTCTCATCTTCGGAGCGAGAACAGCTGCATCTGATTTTTCGCGAGTTCTCGGACTCTGCGTCTCAACTGCAGCGTCATTTCACGAACGCCTTTGCCGCGCATTTGGTCACCGATAGTGACCATTCCGAGTTTTCCGACGATGTACCGTTCGTGACTAAGCAGAAAGGTACACAGTTCATACTAAGTGTCCAAAAGCTGTTGAGTTCATGCCTTGGCGACAGACTCATTCCGGTGGTCTCCGCGCTCGAACACGTTATCAACTTGAGTCGGAAAAAGGTCGCACCAGTCGAAGCGTTCATCAGGATGTACCTTCTTGGGGGCCATCCAAACTCCTTCGTTCGAGACGGTGGCCTTGACCACAAGCTGAAAGAGATTGCTGATAGTAAGAGTCGCATTCTGCAAAACGGCGACGCTTGGAGTGACTACCGCGCAGACGACTGGGTGGGAAAATCGACCTACGTCGACAGCGACCGAAAGCTCGCTCGCTATCGTAAAAGTTGGAGTAGACCCGCGCTTGTCAGCCTTATCTGGGAAAATTTTAGCTCTGGTCAACTTGCGCTTTTGTACCAGTTCTCAGCCATCAGTCGAGGAATAGACGTTCTGAAGAAGAGAAATCTTCGGAAGTTCCTGATATTGCTCGATGAAGGTGACATCTTTCTCCATGCCGCTTGGCAACGTGAATATGTGAAGTTGCTCGACCACATGATGGGAAGCATGAAGGGCGACGTCGACAGCCTGCAACTCATTCTGACCTCTCACTCAACATCCCTTCTAACCGATATTCCTCGTGATTGCGTCAAGCGCCTTAAACGTGAAGGGGAACCTGATGGACCGGAAGAAGACGTACGAAGCTTCGCCGCGTCTCTCGAGGACATCGTCAACACGAGTTTCGAGACCGCGACGTTAGGACGTTTCGCCCAGGAGAAAATCAACGGCAGTATCCGGCGTCCGAAAAACGGCACGCCAAATGCAATGGACGAATACATTCTAAGCATAATCGATGACCCGATTTTGGCTAGAGAGATGAAAAAACTGCATCGCAAGCACCAAAATTCCATGACCGGCCTTGGGGATGCCCATGATTTCGATTAAGGAGGTTTGGCATGACGCTGAAGCGGACCACGAGGCCTACGTCACAGGTCATCTTTCGACACTCCTAGAGATAGAAGAGGGACAAGCCGGTCGTCTTGCGCCAGCCGCCCTCCACGATTTTATCAGTCGAAACAAAGAAAGCTTTGCCACGGGCGATGTTGATACCCTACGTGGACTTATCGCTGATGCTAGCGCGACATTGGCCGGGTTGCCCAATGACGATGCGCGGAGCGCGTTCCTAGAATCGGCGAAGAAGGTCTTCAACTACGACAGATTTTGTGCGAAGACGGTACACCGTTGGTCCGCGTACAAGCTCTGCGAAAAAGCGCGAAATAGCATCTGCCCGTACTGTAATCAGGCCTTTGCTTTCACTGTTGTGGGAACAACAACAAGCTATCGTCCCACGCTCGACCACTTTTATTTTAAAGATAATTACCCCTATCTCGCGTTATCCTTGTATAACCTCGTGCCGAGTTGTTACGTCTGCAACTCGAGCTTGAAAGGTACCAAGAATTTTTTTACGGACCATCATCTTCATCCGCTAGAGGACGATGATGAAATTCGCTTTGACCTAAGGTCGACCGATGGTAACTACACCTTCGCCGACCTTTTACATGACGACAATCTGCTCAACGAGTATGGATACTTAGAACCACATCCTCACTCGAACAAAGCGATAAACTCTATCGAGACCTTCTTATTAAAGGAGCGGTTCGAGCTCAACTTACCTGCAATCAAGCGGTTTATTAGGCTGAGAAAGAAATTCCGCCCCAGTAAGATTGCACAATACAGGCAATGGTTCGGAGAGGATTTCGACACGGCTGAGTATCTTCAGTTCGAACCAGTCGACTACAAGAACCAGATGTTGGGCAAGATTTTGCTCGACATGTATGTCGCCTTCGACCCGGAAGCTAACGGTAGCTCGCTACTGTAGAGCGCGCGGTCGAGCTTGGCTTTCGCCGAGCGAACCGTTCTCGAGCGAAACGAAAGCTCGAGAAGCACGCGATATCGTCACTAGTTAGCAAGGAGGTGTCGATGACCACACCAGAACTCGAATCGATATCGCGTGCGATTGCTTTTAGCAGATTGCTTGGCTAGCGTGTTCGGGTCGGCTTTTCTTCGACTGTACGGTCAATCTGGAGCGGTCCCAGTAACTGTATGCCTACGGTTGAGCCGGCACTTCAAATCTCGAGACGCCGAACACCATGTAGTTCACACTGGGGACATTTACCGGTTCGCCGCGCATCTGCATTCCAAGGGTGTTGCGGTTCCAATGATAGTGGCTCCAATCCCAATGCGGGTCATCGGTTTGAACGACGACGTACGAACCGATTCGCAAGCGTGCCGACGAGGCGTTGCCGCCGAAATCCAAGCCCAGATTGAAATTGTGAACCTGCTTGTTCTTGCTGCGAGAGAGGGTCGCTTTGACTACAGATTCGGCGAGGCCCGTAAATGGCTTCAGGGCCGGCTGTGCAGTCGCAATCAGCGAGAGCCCGCTTTTGAAAGCTGCACTATCGAGCGCAGAAAGCAGGACGTCATCTGTATCGCTGGCGATATTCACGGCGCGACCCTCGAACGAAATCCCGTTCGCTCCTACAGTGACGCCGAGAAATATTGGATGGCCGGAAACACTCGCGGACGCTCCATCTCGAACCTTCGTGCGCAGAGCAAAGCGCAATTCTTCGACTTCGCCAGGCACCTGATTCTTGCCGGAAAACTCGCAAAGGACAGTGTGTTCCCCCAGACCTGGGTAAGAATGCACGTAAAACTTATCGAGCGAAATCTTGATACGGTCGTTAATCAGATTCCGGTCTGCCGAAACCGTGCTGGCGGGAGCAATCGGGAGCAGCGTATCTGAAGAGTCTGGAGGTTCGATAAAGCCTAGAGCGAGGCCCGAAGACTTAAAAGCTACGCCTGACGAAAACATATGCTGTCCGCCAGGTGACTGCTGCAGCATGCGAAGCGCGCCTTCGTGGTCACCAATCGATTCAAGATACTTCGCAATCTTTGCGTCGTCCATACTCCCGAGGGAGAGAGACGAGTCAAATTTGGTTTGTGTCAACTTTTCACTCCGGAGCGTGCCTGGGCTTGGGCCTGCGCCTGCGCGCGAGCGTTCGCTTGTTCCTGCACCTTGTTTCTGACTTCAGCGTAAAGGTTGGATGACCGTTGCGACTGGGCCACCTCTAGGGTAATCGCAATCGCGTAAGGGACTTCGACATCTATAAACTGACTCCTGTTCGCGAATGCCTGTACTCCGATGAACAGACCCTTCCCATCAGCGAGCAAGTCGACCTTCTTTTTTCCCTCGAAGACGAGATGTGTCAGCGTACCGCGCTCGGTGCTCTTCGCGTTCGGCTGTAGAGATGGACTGACGCCACTCCAGAAATTCTTCTTCCCTTGCGCATCAACTATCTTGAGCGCGACACCACGATATGTGTCCATCGTGACGCTGATTGGCGTTGACCATGCCAGCGTAACTACTACCCGGCGAACATCGCGTGTCGAAAGCATCGCGCTCGGCAGCGGGATTCGATACTCGTGCAGTTTGTCGTGCTTGATGAGGTCCGAGCCCAGAAGCGTGATTCGATTCTGGTCGCCTGAAATCACCAGTTCGGGTTGAGGTCTGCCATACCCAAGAAACTTTGCAATAGTTTCCCGACGACGGTGATATTGCTTCGGGTCAGACGGCGGATAAACTTCCTCGAGCAGTTTTCCTGCAACGCCCCAGCGGGCGCCATGCACAAGTAACGCCTTAAGTATCACCGCGCGGGTCTTGAGCGCGAGCCAATCGATTCTGTCTGCTGCGTAGATATCGCGCACGGCTTCAGCGATGACAATACCTGCGCGTGTCGTCAAAGCCGCCGCGTTACTGGTTCCGGTGCTGAGCGTCACCTTTTGCAGGTCACCGCCGAATGGGTCCGGCGCCGCGACCATCTGGCCCATATGAGCCGATTGGAATCCGCGAATCGCAACGTTTCCCTGCTCTTGCGAAACGATTACGGTCTGACGACCACCACTCTCCACGATGTCCGGCTTGATTCCGCGGCGCACGCCGAGTCCCACCGCCGAGCAGATGTTGGTCATCGGAGCGCTCGGGTACGGGTCGATGGCTCCGGAAGGAGCGACCGCAGCTCCATCTGCGTGCAACGCACCGACCGTCAAGCTATTTATGGATTCGGCAGGACTGAGAATACCGCGAACGCCTTTCGCTTTTTCGATTGCAAGCAAAATCTCAGCTTCTCGTTCAGCCACTGGAGCGCTATCGAAGCTCACCTTGTCGGCGTACGGCTCGAGCGGGAACGCACTATCGATGTTGCCCGCACTTATCACGAACAATATGTGATAGGCATGGCTCATGTAATCGAGCAAGACGGCCCAAGGCGTCGGTCTTCTGACAAACGGAGCGTAGCGGTCGCAAATCGAATGATTGAAGAGAACCACGTTCGGATGGCTGGCGGGCGCATCATCCAGACCATCAACCAATGCTTTTACGGCTCTATAGATGATGCCGATTGGCAGTTTGCCAGCCGGCGTAGTCTCCATCGTTCCGTCCGGGGTCGACGACAGCACCGGCACGACCACAACGGGGTCGTTCAGTGGCGATTGCGGCGCGTGCAGGTCTCCATGCACGACCAGTGAAGCCATCGCCGTACCGTGACGCCGCGCCGTAACGGGAACGCTTTCTCCCAGTACATCGACTTCTTTCACGGTTATCCGTGAGCCTAAAGCGGCGTGCCCCTGTACTGGATACCCGTCAAGGATAGCGGCCACGGGAGATGTACCGGCCGGATTCCAGGGCTGCAATGCCGGCATTGCAGGTTTCGAATTGTTCGTAGTATCGGATTCGTACAGCGACTGCGGACGGATAGTCATAATCTCGTCCGCATTGGCTAGTTTGCCGTCCCGAGCGACCAGGCGCTGCGCGACGCTTGCCGGTACGCGAACCAGTGCTGCTTCGTAATTGATTTCTGGGATAGAACAGAAGTCGAGCATCTCCCCACCGACTTCCTGCAGCAGTTCGCGCAAGGTGCTGACCGCACGGTCGCGCAGTTCTGCCTCGTTCCGATACCAGAGGTCTATCTCCACGACCACGGGTCTGTCCGGATTACCGGACAGCATCAACTTCACATACTGCTCAATCGATGGGTCAATCCGGTCCTTCGCCGACCAGACTCGAATATCTTGAAGAAAACCGAACAGTGCCCACCAGACACGGTCTTCCGCCGCCGGCTCTTTGTTCGCTTTATATGCACGCCAGCGAGAGAGAAGCGTGTCCAGACCTCGCACGCTAGGCATCGTGAGATACAGATAAGTCGCGCCGACGCCCTTTCGGTCATCGGTATCCAACTCGTCGTCCTGAGGGTCCTCGTCTCGCGTTGCGTCGTCGTACTCGCTGGTCAGCCACTCGAACCCGAGTTCCTTGGCCTTTGCTTCGAAGTCATCGACGCGCCCAAGAAGCTCGATTACCAGCGCTCGTTCAGGCGTGACGGCCCGGGGGTCAGTGGAGACATCAATGCCGCTTTTGAAAGCATTTGTAGTCTGTTCAATCCGCTCGAACGTGGCGGAATGACGTCTACTTTGTTCCTCCGGCGGCCTTTTGCTCGCGAAGATTCCTCTTGGGGGCGGCCCTTTGATTCGTTGTCTTCCCTGCTGCTCTCTCTGCAGTCTTACTACCGGATAGTTCTGAGCCATGGTCCCCGTTTCGCACGTTCTTTCTTAAACGCCTTTGCCAACGTTTGAGAATCTCCTCGACCGCATGAGCGGGAGTGAGTCTGCCGCGGGAGAGAATGAGTTTGCGACGAACATCGAGCGTGAAGGCCTCGATTTCCGACATACTCTCTCCAGCCATGCAATCAGCGAATTCTTGTGCACTGATTCCAGCGCTCGCTCCGAGCGAGCGTTCAAACTTCTGGAACCACGCTTTAAGTTCGCTTTCTCCAGGCAAAGGAACCTCCACCCGTACCTCGAATCGGCGCCATACTGCCTTATCAAGTAATTCGGGATGGTTGGTTGCGCATATTACAACGGAATGGCTCGGCAAACGGTCAAGCTGTACAAGCAAAGAACTAACTACCCGTTTGATTTCTCCCGTTTCCTGCGAATCGCCCCGGTCCTTTCCAACCGCGTCAAATTCATCGAAAAACAACACGCTTGGATTAGTCGCGACAAAATCAATCAGGCGGCGAAAACGGTTAGCAGTTTCACCTAGGAAACTATCGACGATTGCGTCATATCTCACGGAGAGCAAAGGGAGCGACAGCTCCGCGGCGATTACTTCTGCGAGACTGGTCTTACCGTTGCCCGGAGGACCGATTAACAGAAGAGTGTGGCGCGGCTCAACCGAGTGCTCTCGAAGCAGAGCTGCATGAGAAAACTCGTAAATGAATTCGTCGATGTTGTCCTTCAAGTGCTGAGAAAGCACTAGGTCGTCCATGCGACGATGCGTCGGAACATCAAACACCAGCTCCGAGATGCCATTGGGCAGAGAGCTCATTGCCGGAGCAAACAGCGAACTTTGCGGGGAGGCCTTCGACTCCAATTTGTTTGCTCGGCTTGCTTCGAGGATTGCATCCATTGTTTTTTGGAGCGCCTGACGGTCGCCTCGAGTCTTAGGAGTGGCCATTTTGTCCCTTCTCTACGGGCTGATTGCGGTGTGCACCACATGTGTCGTCCAATGCCGCCTCAGCGCCTGTCATCGCAACCGCACGCGGCCGGTTTGCATCGAAGGCATCAACTAAATTGAGCATATTCTGAAAAAAAGCTCGCAATGCGACAAGGTCGCCATCGGACACGCCAGAAGGCATTTGAGAACGCAACACACTCGTTACGTTTTCGGTTTGCAACGTTTCGTTTTCAAATCGCGCGAGCGCTTCGGTCAGTTGCATACGCGTCCGTCCAATGGCGCAACCTGAGCGATTGAATCTCCAAAGCAGTGTCTTATCGACACCTAAAGCCACGGCAGCAGCCGAAAGCGTACCGCGCCGTTCGATAAACAATCGAACACGCTCCGCCAGCCCTTCGTCGCGCATAACCTTCGGCATTTACACTTTCCCCAGTATTGGCGAAAGAATAAGCCATCACACAACAAAACGCAACGGAAATATCATTTAACAGGCAATAACGTGTTTCTTGTTTTGATAAAACGAAACGCAAAGCAACTTACGAGCTGGTGCCACTTTTGGCCCGCGCGCATGTGACCGAACAAAATCAGCTGGAAACTGACTGAGTTCAGGGTGTAGCCACCAACCGAAGACCGGTATCCATTCAAGTGCGACACAAGCGGATGGCAGCCCTATACTGTATAAATATACAGTATAGGGCGTAAAGTCAAGTGGCTCGATGCGGCGCGCTACGAGGTTCCGTAACGCCCGTGGGACTCTAGCGACCACGTATGGAGGGTTTCCTTTGGTATGCCTCGGCCGCCGGTCATCGACTCGAGCTTGGCGTCGAACGCCTTTCTGCGGCTGCTCGGAATGGTCTCAAGCCATCGCCGGAGCAGCTTTTGAAATTCCTCATCGGTGCAAGCGTCATATATCTAATCGACAGCCTTGATTCGGCGTTCCAGCTTTTCGTACGCCAACTTTAGAAGCGCAGCACTTACGCTGGAGTCCACCGTAGTGCACATAACCAGAATGTGCTGCAGCTTCTGATAGTTAGTGCGTGCGTCCCCCTGCATAACCGCGTGAAAAGCGTATTCCGAGGCTCCCCCGCGCTGTTGGAGGGCTGCACGGCTTTTCCATAAGACTGAGCAACCTGAACGACTCTCGAAAAAGAGAGTCCGGGTAGCGGTTCCCGTTCAGCCAGCAGTTCCGTGATATTTCTAAGGCTCCTGCTGCCCTTGGCGCGCGAACGCTCTCATCACTATGAGATTGCCGTCCGCGTATGCGCCGTCATTGTTGACACGGTCCGCCGACCAGTCGGTATCCGCGCCAGTACTGTGAGTCAGCTCAACAAGGTCACAGGACATGTCGGATAGTCGATGAATTCGATAAAACCCGGAGTAATGGCCTCATCGACCACCTTTCCCCGTCGCAAGGCGTTTTGCCGTAACTGCAACCATTTGCGTTCGAAGCGCGTCGGCCGCTTTGTCTTGGTCCCCAATCGAGCCTTGCCTTCCGCGTGCCTTTCAAGGACATGTGCACAAGCGTCGTCCCGCGGTGCCCATCCGAGGGACGCAAGGTCCCAGCCGAGCATGCGGCAAATCTCTGCCTCGTACTCCTTTGCCATCTTGCTCTCAAGTTGTTATTGCCCGCCTGCGGTAACGGCAAATGACAAATACTTGAGGTAGATGGGTGTGAGCGCAGACTTACTTCTTGCCGACAGTGGGTGCCGCCTTGCGTCGATTGCCGCCAGATTGGGCCCCGGTCGTGGTTACGCGATGCCGTAACTGGAGGCAGTTGCCAACAGCGCATAAAACGACGGCTCTAGACGTCGGATGGAACCTCACACGAAAAACTCGGACGCAGCTCGGCTGGTTGGCTGCAATGACCGCTCGCGGGCAGAAATCGCGGAGCTGTTGGCGGAGTTGCTGGCCGACATCGTCACTGATGTGGAGGTTGTCGCTCGAGAGTTGGACCTTCGGGACGCGATGCGTGAGCGACTGCGGAGGGCGCTCGACCGCCTTGATTGTTCGCAGGTTGTTGCCCGCTCAATGCGGGCAATGGCTGCGGGATTCGGGGAAGAAGAGGCCGTCGCGGAGGTCGCGAACGCCGTGCAATTGTTCGCAGCGGAGTGGCCGGGGGACTATCCGGAGGGTGCGGTTGAGCGGCACATCTCCCGATGAGATGGGGCGGCCGCTGCTGTGGCATCGGGCATCGCTGAATTCGCCCGGGCGGCGAACGCCGTCGGAAAGCGCTCCTCGCTCGAGAAGCGTTCCTGGCTACAAAACGAGAAAAAACTTGACCGCAGGGAGGGGTCGAGACCCCTCCAGATTCATAAATATCTGACCACTTTGAAGAAGCGTTCCTTCCTTTGCTAGCGAGGGTCAGCGGCCTCTTGACCCCTCGCCAGGAACGCTCCTGGACTGGCATTAGGAACGCTTCTATTGTCGGCGAACAGGTGGGATTGCTGGCAAGGGAGTGGCCGGAGGATTATCCGGCCGGGGCGGTGGAGTGGCTGTTGGCAGCTCCGGACGTCAGACCGACGCCGATGGCGCTTGACCTTTTCGACCACGGCAAGTAGCGGCGAACACGGTTTGCGCGGCTGCTGACGACAACCGAAGAGCCGCAGATAGGCGCACTGGCGGCCCGTACACGCGCATCATTCCGAATGGCTTTTTCGAGAAATCTGCCACCCAATCCCGCCATTTTTCGACTTGCAATTAAAAGCGTTTACGCTTTGCAATCAGTTGCTTGCCGACGAAAAACTAGGGGAAACGGCTAGAAGCGTTTACACGTAAACGCTTCTATTTACGGTCGACAACCACAAAGCTCCGCCAACCCCTCTTACTCCACCGTCACCGACTTCGCGAGATTCCGCGGCTTATCCACGTCGGTGCCTCGCGCGCAAGCCGTGTGATACGCCAGCAACTGCAGCGGCACCACGTGCAGAATCGGCGACAACAGACCGTAGTGTTCCGGCATCCGGATTACGTGGATGCCCTCGTCGTTGACGATCTTCGTATCCGCGTCGGCGAAAACGTAGAGTTGGCCGCCACGCGCGCGCACTTCCTGGATATTCGACTTGAGCTTTTCGAGCAACGCGTCGTTTGGTGCGACAGTCACGACGGGCATTGCCTCGGTGACGAGGGCAAGCGGTCCGTGCTTCAGTTCGCCAGCCGGATAAGCCTCGGCGTGAATGTACGAAATTTCCTTCAGCTTCAACGCACCTTCGAGCGCGATCGGATAATGCATTCCGCGGCCGAGGAATAGCGCATGTTCCTTGCGCGAAAACTCTTCCGACCACGCGATGATCTGCGGCTCCAGCGCCAGCACGCTGTTCAGCGCGGCGGGCAAATGACGAAGCTGTCGCAAGTATTCGGTTTCCTGCTCCGGGCTCACGCGCCCGCGCTGCTTCGCGAGCGTGACGGCCAGCACGAACAGCGCAACCAGTTGCGTCGTGAACGCCTTGGTCGACGCAACGCCGATCTCGCGGCCCGCATGCGTGAGAAACGCCAATTCCGTTTGGCGCACCATCGCGCTAGTGCCGACGTTGCACACGGCGAGCGTATGCCGATGCCCAAGCGCCTGCGCATGCTTGAGCGCTGCAAGCGTGTCAGCGGTTTCGCCGGACTGCGATATCACGACCACGAGCGACCTGGGATTAGGCACCGACTCGCGGTAGCGATACTCGCTGGCTATTTCCACCTGCGTCGGAATCTTGGCGATCGACTCGAGCCAGTATTTCGCGGTGAGCCCCGAGTAGTAGCTCGTGCCGCACGCGAGGATCAGCAGATTGTCGATATCCGCGAACACGTTCCCGGCACTTTCGCCGAACAGCGAGGCTTCGAACGAATCCGATTGCGGGATCGTGTCGGAGATCGCGCGCGGCTGCTCGAAGATTTCCTTCTGCATGAAGTGACGGTACGGGCCAAGTTCCACCGCGCCGCCGTATGCCGCGACCTGACGCACCTCGCGGCGCACTTCGTTGCCCTCGCGGTCGGCAATACGCACGCCCTCGAGCGTCAATTCGCAGACATCGCCTTCTTCCAGAAAAATGAAGCGCTCCGTGCTGCCCGCGAGCGCAAGCGCGTCGGACGCAAGGAAGTTCTCACCGTCGCCGAGTCCCACCACGAGCGGCGAGCCCTGGCGCGCGCCCACCACGGTATGCGGCTGGTCTTTATGCAGCACCGCGATCGCATAGGCGCCGTGCAGTTGCGCGACCGCCTCGCGCACAGCCGCAAACAGATCGCCCCGATAAAGGCTGTGAATCAGATGCGCGATAACCTCTGTGTCGGTCTGCGAGACGAACGTGTAACCCTTGTCACGCAACGTTTCGCGCAGCGATTCGTAGTTTTCGATGATGCCGTTGTGTACCAACGCGAGCGCATCTTTCGAAAAGATCGGGTGAGCGTTGTCGGTGACCGGCGCGCCATGCGTGGCCCAGCGCGTATGGGCAATACCGGTGATGCCGCCCAAGTGGCTGTCGCGTACCTGATCGTCGAGATCGGCGACGCGCGCCACGCTGCGAGCGCGCGCCGGGCCGCCTTCACCCAGCACGGCCACGCCGCAAGAGTCGTAGCCGCGATATTCGAGGCGCCGCAATCCTTCGATCAGGACGGGGACGATATTACGTTGCGCTGCCGCGCCAACAATGCCGCACATGGTCTGTTCCTCGTTCAGTGCTGGAAGCTTGCAGGGCGCACGTCGCCCCGCGGCCGTTCCATCAACTCTTCTTTTTAGTCGGGCGTACGTAGCCCGTCTTGCTGGTTTGCGTCTTGTCGTTCAGGACCAGCGAGTCTGCCTCGACGTCCTTCCAGACCGTGGTGCCCGCCGCGATCGTCGCGCCCCGCTTCACACGCACCGGCGCAACCAGTTGCGTGTCTGAACCGACGAAAACGTCGTCTTCGATGATCGTGCGGGATTTGTTCGCGCCGTCGTAATTGCACGTGATGGTGCCCGCGCCGATGTTCACTCGCGCGCCGATATCCGAGTCGCCGATATACGTGAGGTGGTTGGCTTTCGAGCCACGGCCGAGCACCGCGTTTTTCACCTCGACGAAATTGCCGACATGCGATTCGTCGTGCAACGACGCGCCCGGGCGCAACCGCGCATAAGGCCCGAGCACGACATTCGCGCCGACTTCCGCGCCTTCGATATGCGTGAACGCATCGACCCGCGTACCCGCGCCGATGGTCGCGTTGCGTATTACGCAGTTCGGCCCGATCGTCACGTTATCAGCCAGCGTTACGCGGCCTTCGAATACGCAGTTCACGTCGATCGACACGTCGCGGCCGCACTCCAGCGTGCCGCGCACATCCACGCGCGCCGGATCGGCAAGCGTCACGCCGGACACGAGCAGCGCGTCAGCCACGTTGCGCTGATGAATCCGCTCCAGCTCGGCAAGCTGCTGCTTGCTGTTCACGCCCAAGGTTTCCCATTCGTCCTGAGACTGCGTGGTGACGACTTCGAGGCCCGCTTCAATTGCCATTTCGACCGCGTCGGTCAGATAGAACTCGCCTTGCGCGTTGTCGTTCTTCAACGCGGCGAGCCAGCCCGCAAGACGCTCGGTGGGCGCAACGATAATGCCGGTGTTGATCTCGGCAATCAGAAGCTGATCGGCGTTCGCGTCTTTCTGCTCGACGATGCGGGACACCTTTCCCTGCGAATCGCGCACGATACGGCCGTAGCCGCTCGGGTCGGCAAGCGTCACGGTGAGGACGCCATAGCCATGCTGCCCTGCGCGTTCTACCAGCGCCCGCAGCGTGTTTGCACGCGTGAGCGGCACGTCGCCGTAGAGCACGAGCGTGGGCACGGACGGATCGAGTAGCGGCAAAGCCTGTTGCACCGCGTGGCCCGTTCCGAGTTGCTGTTCCTGCACGGCGAACTGCACGTCGGGCGCGGCAACGGTTTTGCGGACCAGGTCCGCGCCGTGACCGATCACCACGACGAGCCGCGTGGGCTTCAGTGTGCGTGCAGTCTCGATGACATGGGCGAGAAGCGGCCGGCCGGCCAGAGGATGGAGCACCTTGGGAAGCGCGGACCGCATGCGCTTACCGGTGCCTGCCGCCAAAATCACGATGTTCATGGCGTCGGCATATAGACGGAGTTTGGAGCCGTCGATTCTATCATGCACGCACTTGTCAAAATGACCGCGAAAGCGGCCATTTTGCGAGCGAAAGGCAGCACGCAGACGCCATTTTTGCGAGCGTTCGAATCAAAGATCGTCGAACTGGACGATCGAGATCGGCCGCGCGGCGCCAAGCGGCGCGCCGTTATCGGCGTCGGTCGAGCAAGGTTCTTCGTCGAATGCGATGTCGCCTTGCGGATCGGCCTCGCCGGTCGCGCGCAGGCCCGCGAACGGAAACAGCTTGTGATCCATCAAGTGCGACGGCACGACATTCGACAACGCGTTGAACATATTCTCGATGCGCCCCGGAAAGCGCTTTTCCCAATCGCGAATCAGCGCCTTCATCTCAGCGCGTTTCAGATTCGGCTGGCTGCCGCACAGATTGCACGGAATGATCGGGAATTCACGCAATTCCGCATACTTTTCCAGATCGGTTTCCTTCACGTAGGCGAGCGGACGGATCACGATGTTCTTGCCATCGTCCGATTGCAGCTTGGGCGGCATGCCCTTCAGCTTGCCGCCGTAGAACATGTTCAGCAGCAACGTTTGCAGAATGTCATCGCGATGATGGCCGAGCGCGATCTTGGTCGCGCCCAGTTCGCCCGCCACACGATAGAGAATGCCGCGCCGCAGCCGCGAACACAGCGAGCAGGTGGTCTTGCCCTCCGGCACGAGCCGCTTGACGATGCTATACGTGTCCTGATTTTCGATGTGAAACGGTATGTCGAGCTGTTTCAGATACTCGGGCAACACGTGCTCGGGAAAGCCAGGCTGCTTCTGGTCCAGATTCACCGCAACGATGTCGAAGTTGATCGGCGCGCGCTCGCGCAGCCGCATCAGCACGTCGAGCATCGCATAGCTGTCCTTGCCGCCCGACAGGCAGACCATCACCTTGTCGCCGTCCTCGATCATGTTGAAGTCGCCGATCGCCTCGCCGACCTGGCGCGCAAGTCGCTTGAAAAGCTTGTTGTTCTCGTACGCTTCCTTCTGCTCGCGGCGCGTGAGCGGCGACTTCTGACGGGTCGCGGGCGTGGTGTCGTCAATGATTTCCGGAGCATTCATGGCTCAATCCTCTTTGATGCGGAAAACTTCGACGCCCACCGCGTCGCAGTCGGGATAAACATCCGGCTTTTCTGTCGAAACGCGCGCGGCCCGCACTTGCGGATGTTCGAGCATGGCCTTGACGAGGTCGTCGCACAGCGTTTCCTGCAAGTGAATATGGCCTTGCTCGACGCGGCGCGAAATGGTCGAACGCATGAAGTCGTAGTCGACCACTTCATCCAGTTTGTCCTGCACCGGCGTGGAAAGCGCGAGCGGCACGAACAGTTCGACGTTGATGACGACGCGCTGTTCGCCGCGCTTCTCGAAGTCGTGCACGCCAATGTTGATGTGCACTTCGTAATTGCGCAGAAAGAGCCGGCGGCAGTCGGCGAGCCGGGGATGCGAAAGAGCGGCAAACATGTTCGTTCCAGTCCAAAAGAGCGTGGGGGCACGCAAAGGGCGGTTCAGGCGCCCATTAGAAACCCATTAAAAACCCGTTAGAAACATCACGTCGCGCGGCAGCGGCACGAGGTGCTGCCCGCCGTCGACCACCAGCGTCGTTCCTGTGACGCCGGTTGCGTCCGCGAGATACAGTGCGGCGGCCACAATATCCTCCGGCCGCGACGCACGGCCCAAAGGCGTAACCCGGTGAGCGGCCGCGAAGCTCTCCGCCGTTTGATCGGCGGATTGCATCGTCAGACCAGGCGCGAGTCCGACTACGCGCACTTTCGGCGCCAACGCCTGCGCGAGCGCGATCGTGGCTGTCTGCAACGCTGCCTTCGACAGCGTATACGACAGGTAGTCCGGATTCATGTTGTACAACTTCTGGTCCAGCACATTGATCACAACGCTGCGCTGCGTTTCGTCGGCATGCGCGGCTTGCGGCGTCGCGTCGAACAGCATGCGAGCCAGCACGAGCGGCGCGCCGAGGTTGATCGCGGTCAGCTTCAGCAGCAGTTCGTAGCCGACGTTGCGAGGCGTGTCCTCTTCGAAACTCGACGCATTGTTGACGAGGCAAACCGGCCGGCCGAGCGCCGCGGTGCAGGCCGGCAACAGGGCCGCGACCTGAGCCTCGTCGCTCAGTTCCGCATGCAAGGCCACCGCGCCGCGGCCCATGCGTGCGATTTCGGCGACCACTTCTTCAGCTTCCCCGCGCGACGCGCCGTAATGGACGGCCACGTCCCAGCCCCGCGCGGCGAAGCCGAGCGCGAGCGAACGTCCGATGCGGCGCGCGGCGCCGGTAATCAGGACGACACGCGGCGTTTCAGGCTCGCGGGCGGCGGCGGTGTCGATAGAAGCGGTCATTTACAATGCGGGAATGAATCCGAAAGCTCACCAACCCGATAGTTTACCTGCTCCCGGCCCGAGCGCGCTTGCGCAGTCCGAAGCGCTCGTCGCGCTCATTCGAGCGGAGCTTGAAGAGGCCGGCGGCTGGTTGCCGTTCGACCGCTATATGGAGCGCGCGCTGTACGCGCCCGGACTCGGCTACTACAGCGGCGGCGCCCGCAAGTTCGGCTTGCGCGGCGACGACGGCAGCGACTTCGTCACGGCACCCGAACTATCGCCGCTCTTCGCGACCACGCTGGCGCGTCCCGTCGCCGAAGCGCTGCATGCAAGCGGTACGCGCAACGTGATGGAGTTCGGCGCCGGCACCGGCAAACTCGCGGCCGGTTTGCTGAACGCGCTCGCCGCGCTCGGCGCTGAATTCGACAGCTATTCGATCGTCGATCTGTCAGGAGAATTGCGTGAGCGTCAGCGTGAAACCATCGAAGCCGCCGCGCCTTTACACGCGGGCAAAGTGCGCTGGCTGGACGCACTGCCGGAGCGCTTCGAGGGCGTGGTGATCGGCAATGAAGTGTTGGACGCGATGCCGGTGCGGCTTTTTGCTTCCGTCGACGGCGCGTGGCGCGAACGCGGCGTTGCATGGCGCGACGGGTGGTTCGCATTCGAAGACCGCCCGGTTTCCGTATCCGCCGATATGGCATTGCTGTCCGAAATCGACACGACCGGCGGCGACTACCTTGCCGAAACGCACGACGCCGCGCGCGCCTTCACGCGCACCATCTGCACGATGCTCACACGCGGCGCGGCGTTTTTCATCGACTACGGTTTTCCGCGTCACGAGTACTACCATGCGCAGCGCGCGCAAGGCACGCTGATGTGCCACTACCGGCATCGCGCGCATGGCGATCCTTTTGTCTATCCTGGCTTGCAGGACATCACCGCGCACGTGGAATTCACGGGTATCGCCGAAGCGGGCGTTGAAACCGGAGCCGATCTGCTGGGCTTCACGTCGCATGCCCGCTTTCTGCTGAACGCGGGCATTACGGATGCGTTGTCCGAAATCGATCCCGCCGACACAGCGCGCTTTTTGCCCGCGGCGAACGCGGTGCAGAAGCTGTTGTCGGAGGCCGAAATGGGCGAGCTATTCAAGGTGATCGCGTTCTCACGCGGACTGGAAGACACGCTGCAGGCGTTTTCCAGCGGCGACCGGTCGCACACGCTGTAATGCGGGGGTACGCGCGATGATCCGCTGGCTGTTGACCACTTTCGTTGCCCTCGCGGTGCTGTCGGCTTGCTGGCCGTGGCTTCGAAAGCTCGGCATTGGACGAATGCCCGGCGACGTCAGCGTGCGTCTGTTCGGACGCGAATATCACTTTCCGTTTATGTCGACGTTGTTGCTGTCGATGTTGCTGTCGCTTATCGCGAGGCTCCTGTAAAGCCGCCGCACGGTTGATCACTACAGCGACAGCTCGGCAAGTTCTTTCACGAACACCGCCGGTGCACTAACCCGCCGTTTCGCTCACTCGAGCGCCGCGGCCACAGCGCGCACGCGTTCCTGATGCACGGCGTCCTTGATGCCGGCCGGCGTATCGGCGAGCCTTTTGGCGACGGCGCCTGCATCCACGCCGCGCGCTGCGACGAGCGCGACTCGCAGACGCTCCGCTTGCGGATACTCCCGCGCTTCGAAACCAAGGCGGCCGCGCGCGTCCGCCTCGCACGCCTGCAACGCTTCTGCGAAACGCGAAGGCTTGCGTATCGCGTCGCAGCGCTCAAGCAGCCTCACGAGCGCAGCGGCGCCCATTTCCGTCACGCGATGGATGTTGCCGTGTTCGCGCGCGACCAGCACCGCGAGGTCGCGACATTCGTTCGGAACACGTAAGCGCTCGCACAAAGGCTTCAGCAGATCCACGCTGCGTCCTTCGTGGCCGATATGCCGCGGCAGAATATCTTCGGGCGTGGTGGCTTTGCCGAGGTCATGCGTGAGCGCCGCAAACCGCACGGGCAGCGCATAACCCTGCTGCGCGGCGTGGTCGAGCACCATCATTACGTGCACGCCCGTATCGACTTCCGGGTGATAGTCGGCGCGCTGCGGTACGCCGAACAGCGCGTCGATCTCCGGCAGAATCCGCGCCAACGCGCCGCAATCGCGCAGTACTTCGAACATGCGCGACGGCTTCTTCTCCATCAAACCGCGCGACACCTCCTGCCATACGCGTTCGGCGACGAGCGCGTCCACTTCGCCGTCCGCCACCATCTTTCGCATCAGCGCGAGCGTCTCAGGCGCGACGGTGAAATCGGCGAAACGCGCGGCGAAGCGCGCAATCCGCAAGATGCGCACCGGATCTTCGAGAAACGCATCGCTGACGTGACGGAAGAGCTTTGCCTCCAAGTCGCGCTGACCGCCGAATGGATCAATCACCGGGCCTGTGAGTTCGCCTCCCGGACGCACCTCGCGAGCCATTGCGTTGATCGTCAGGTCGCGGCGCGCAAGGTCTTCTTCGAGCGTCACGTCGGGCGCGTAGAAGAACTGGAAGCCGTGATAGCCCGCCGCGGTTTTTCGCTCTGTACGCGCGAGCGCGTACTCCTCGTGCGTCTGCGGATGCAGGAACACGGGGAAGTCCTTGCCGACCGGACGGTAGCCCTGCGCGACCATCTGCTCGGGTGTTGCGCCGACCACCACGTAATCGCGATCCTGAACCGGCACACCCAGCAATTCGTCGCGAATGGCGCCGCCCACTGCATAGATATTCATCGGCATTCGTCTAGATACGCAACGGCGTGCGTCTCGCTGAACGCGTCGTCGATCCAGGCTTTCACGGCGGGCACGGCCATGACCCGTCGCATATACGCCGACGACGTCTCGGACAACGCCGGTTGCCACGTGTTGAAGCGCATGACCACCGGCGCGTACATTGCGTCAGCGATGGTGAACTCGCCGAACAGGAACGGACCGCCATATGTGTCCAGACAGTCGCGCCAGATCGCCTCGATACGCGCGATGTCGGCCAGCACACCCGGCGTTGCATTCTTGCCGGGGAACGACGCGCGAATGTTCATCCACATATGCGAGCGCAATTCTCCGAAACCAGAATGCATCTCGGCGCTCACACTGCGGGCATGCGCCCGCGCCGCCGGGTCGCGCGGCCACAACGCGTGCTGAGGAAAGCGCTCAGCCAGCGTCTCGGCAATTGCCAGAGAATCCCAGATGGCAAGGCCCGTATCGTCGATCAGACAGGGAATCTTGCCGGGGCCCTTCGGCGCATGAGCCAGCACGGCAGCGTTGGTGCCGGGCTGGTCCAGATGAATCAGGATTTCGTCGAACGCAATCCCAAAATGCTTGAACAGCAGCCACGGACGCATCGACCACGACGAATAGTTCTTGTCACCAATAAGCAGCTTCATGCGGGTTCGTATGAGGAAGAAATTAAGAAAGTTCAGCGGCCCGCGCTCGCGCGAAACGCATCGAAACGCGAGCGTGCCGACGCCCCGCTCAGATAGACCGGCGCGATGGTTTCGAGGCTGGCCGGCTCGAGACCAAGCTCGGGTGCGAGCGGCCGGGTCAGCACGTTATCGACTTTCATCGAGTCGAGATTGTCGCGTGTGAGGACAGGTTCACCGGGTGCCATTTCGAAGGTCATTGCCTGCATGCGAGCCAGCATTTCCGGCAAACGGATGATGCTCGCGTGCCTGCCGATCACATCGCCGCAATATTTGACGAGCTCTTCGAGCGAATAGACGCTCGGGCCGCCAAGCTCGTAGGTTTTGCCGCTGGCCGCATCGAGATCGAGCACGTTCACGATCGCCTTGGCGACGTCGCCGACATACACCGGCTGAAACTTCGCGTCCGGCATCGCGAGCGGAATCACCGGGAAAATGCGCTGCAAGAAAGCGAACTTGTTGAGAAACTGGTCTTCCGGACCGAACACGACGGATGGTCGAAAAATCGTCCACGCAAGATTCGACGCGTGCACGGCTTTCTCGCCGTCGCCCTTCGAGCGCGCGTACATGCTCGGGCCGTTCGAGTCGGCGCCCAGCGCGCTCAGATGAATTAGCCGATGCACGCCCTTGCCTTCGCAAGCCGCCGCAATTCTGGTCGGCAGTTCGACGTGAGCGCGCGCGAATTCCGGACCGTATGGTGTGCGGCGCTTGCCATGCAGCGTGCCGACGAGATTGATCACACAGTCGGTTTCCTCGACGAAGCGAGCGAGTTGAACTGGATCGAAGACGTCGGTCTCGATCACGTCGATAGGAAGCAGCGTGAGATGGCGAGCGTTATAGCGTCGCCGTGTGGCGATGCGCACGTCTTTGCCCATTTCAACAAGGGCGTTGACGAGATGGCTTCCGATGAAACCGGAACCGCCAATGATCGCAATGGCTTTGTGTCGCATTTTCGACTCCCTGGTGGAAGCCGCGGCAACGGCTGGCGTGGCGCACCGCTACCTCGCACCGAGGCAGCGGCGGCACGGCGCTTACGGTGCGATGTAACCCAGACGCGCCTTCAGCGATTGCGGACGGCCTTCGAACAATGCCGCGTAGTAGACCGTGTTGGACAACACATTCTTCACATAGTCACGCGTTTCCTGGAAGGGAATCGCTTCGGCGAAGATCGCGCCTTCAACCGGATGCTGCAACGTCTGCCGCCAGTTACGCGGACGGCCCGGCCCGGCGTTGTAACCCGCGGTGGCCAGCACGGCGGAACCATCGAACTGATTGTAGATCATCGACAGGTAGTTCGTGCCCAGCAGGATGTTGGTGTTGATGTCGTTCATCTGCTCGCGCGAAATCGGGCCGAGGCCAATCTTCTTTGCGACGAGTTGCGCGGTGCCGGGCATCAGCTGCATCAAACCGCCCGCGCCGACTTCGGAACGCGCGTTAATGATGAAGCGCGATTCCTGGCGAATCAGCCCGTACGCCCATTCAACGTCGAGGCCGCTCGACTGCGCATCCCGTTCGACGATATCGCGGAACGGCGACAAATAACGCAGCGAGAAATCGTGTTCGGTTTTCGTGCGGTCGGCGGTGTTGACGGTTCGGTCATACAACTGGATACGGCGCGCGTATTCGGCGGCGGCAAGCAGCTGACGGTCGCTCATGGTGCGCAGCGGCCAGTTCCACTCGCGATTGCCTTCGAGCCGCAAGTTCAGCGCGTAGAAGCGCTGCGCCAGATCGAAACCAGGCGTGTTGCCGGCCTGCTGGACTTCGGAATCGGTCACCATGGTTTTAGGCGGCACCGAAATCTTCTGCCCGAGTTCTTCAGCGGCCAGTTGCCCGTAGAAGTTGAAACCCTGCGAGATCGACTCGAATTCCTGGTTGGCCGTGGTCGTGTCGCCAGCCTGCTTGAGCGCACGGGCATGCCAATAAACCCACGACGGCTGATTGCGCAGCGCCACCGGCATCTGCTCGATCGACCAGCGCACCATGTTCCAGTCTCCGGCAAGCAGCGCCGTGCGCGTGCGCCATTCATACGCGGGATTCGAGAGCGGCGCGTTTGCCGACAGCCTGTACCAGTCGGTTGCGCTCGGCATCTGTTTGGCCGCCGCCTGATAGGCAATGGTGCCCCAGCCGATCGCGCGTTCGGGCGAATTCAGCGACGGCGCGACAGACGCGAACGTGGCCGCGGCCATGGCCGGATCGTTGCGGGCCATGCGCGTGATCGCGAGCAGCGCGAGTTGATGCGATTGCGCATCGGGACTGACACCGCGCGCGAGCAACAACGGCGGCGTACTGGTAGCCTGGCCGAACAGCACCGGATCGGGCGCCTGGTCGCCCAGCGCGTCGACCAGCTTGCTGCCGGTATTCGGATAGTTCTGTTCGTACGCGAGACGGATCTGTTGCCAGATGTCGTCGGTGCTGAACTGCTTGTTCACGCCGAGCACCGTGATCAGATCGACGCAGCCGTCGCCGTACCATTTCGGATCGACGAGCAGCGCGCGCGCCGCGTCCGCGACATTCTCGCCGCGCGATGCACGCGATTCGAGCGCGTAGCACTTGACCTGCGTATCGTCGTTCAGCACGAAGCGCGCATATTGCTGGTCGAAGTTGCGCCAATCGTGGCGCGTGCCGAGCACCGTGAGGTAGTCGTTGCGCATGCGGTCGGCGATCGCCTGGCCGTCGTACTTCTGCAGGAACGCGAGCACCGGCGCGTCTGGCGCGTCGACGCGCGCATGGCCGCCGGAATCGAAGAGCTGCGGCTTGATCTGGAAGTACTCCAGATACGAAGGCGCCGGATAGCTCGGGATCATGCTCGCCAACTGCACCGCACGAGCCGCGTCGTTATTGCGGGCGGCCTCGCGCAACTGGACGAAAATCTGATCGTCGTTGGTGAGCTGCGAAATGGGAAGAGGCTTGACGGCTGATGCCGTGCTACATGCGACGAGCGCCGCTGCGGCTAACGCCATGCCTGCCGCGCGATATACTCGATAAAGACTTTTTGACATCGTTGTTTCTGGAGCGCGAATTGAACCCAAGCATAGCATGCAACCCTGTCGCGGAATCGAAAAAGGCGCTGCGTCGAATGCTATTGGAAGCAAGGCTACAAGCGGCTTCCGAGCCGACTAACAATGCCGCGCTCGGACGCTGCGTTCTCGATGCGCTCAAGCATTTCGACGTGCAAAGCGTCGGGTTCTACTGGCCGCTCGCAGGGGAATTCGATGCACGCGCAGCGATCTCCATCTGGCTCACGGGCAGCACGCAACGCGAGGCCAGCCTGCCCATCATCAAGGAACGCGGGCTGCCGCTCGAGTTCCACGCATGGTCGCCGGATACGCCGATGAAGATCGGCCACCACAAGATCGCAGAGCCCACCACAGGGCGAATGGTAACGCCCGAGCTACTGCTCGTTCCCTGCGTGGGTTTCGATGCCGACGGCTACCGGCTCGGTTATGGCGGCGGCTACTACGACCGCACGCTCGCCGGCTGGCCCGGAGCGAAGAAGCCGATTACGGTGGGTGTGGCGTATGAAGCATGCCGCACCTCGGCACTGGAGCGCGAGGTGCATGACATCCCGCTCGACATGATCGTGACCGAAGCGGGGCTTCATGCGCGGAGCGTCGGCTAGGTGCGTCTGAAGAGCGACCGGTAACACAGCGCTTGGCGCGGCTTGCACGCAGCCAGGAAACTCATGCCTCGCAGGCGCGCGTCTCAGCGCCTCACATTTATAACGACGCCGCCGCGCGCGCGGCTGTGTCGTACATCCCAGACGCGTTTCTCATCAGTTGCGCCGCGTCGCCAATCTGTTCGTTGGTGAGGCCGCTTTCCTTCAGCGTCGAGATGAGGCAACTCTCGCGCACCTCCCGATACTTCAGACACAGCGCACGGCCCGCTTCCGTCGCCGAAAAAAACACTTCCTTGCCGGTCTTTTCGCTTTTTACATACCCTCTAGCTACGAGCTTCTTCAACGCATAGGTCGCGACGTGCGTATCTTCTATGTTGAGGACGAAGCAGATGTCGGCCAGTTTTTTGCGGCGCTCGCGATGACTCACGTGATGCAGCAGCGAGACCTCGATTGCGGTCATGTCCTTGTCCCCGGCCGCCGACATGCAGCGCACCATCCATCGGTTGAATGCGTTGCCGGCCATGATGAGCGCGTACTCGAGCTCGGACAGTTCCGCGCTCGTGTCCGACACGAGATGTTCGGACGAGACGATCTTGGTGGGATGCCGCGACATGTGAATTTCTCAGAAAAACGGGATGGAGAGTGTCGGGAGTGTACGACGAGCGGCTCACGGCGGCGAGCCTGGCGAAAACTCTTATTGATAAATTGTTGATATTTTATTGACAATGTACGCTTCAAACGTCGCGTAGCCATGCCCCACGGTTTCTGACGGCGTTCAACGCAGAACTCTTCGACTTCTTCGGGTCTTCAAGCCATGAGCCAACCCAGAATTTTTCCGCTCGGCGACGCCGCGCTTGTCTGCGAGGCGCCCCCTCCCGCGACGCTGGACTGCCAGCGCCGCGTGTGGGCGGCCGCCGAAATGGCGCAGCACTGGCCTCATGTGCTCGAAGTCGTGCCGGGCATGAACAATCTGACGCTCGTGTTCGATCCCGTCGAAGCCGACCGCGACGCGCTGACGGCCCGGCTACAGGAAGCCTGGCAAGCGGTCAGCGCAACGCCCGCGCCGGGTCGCGAAGTCGAAGTCCCGGTTCAGTACGGCGGAGAGTTCGGCCCCGACCTCGGTGCAGTGGCGAACCACACCGGTTTGAGCGTGCGCGAGGTGATCGAGCGGCATTCGGGTGGCGAATACGTGGTCTTTTTCCTCGGCTTCCAGCCGGGCTTCGCCTATATGGGCGGACTGGAAGAAGCGCTGCATACGCCGCGCCGCGCGTCGCCGCGACTCGAAGTGCCGGCCGGTTCGGTCGGCATCGGCGGGGAGCAGACGGGCATTTACCCGGCCACGTCGCCCGGCGGGTGGCAACTGATTGGCCGCACCGAACTGCCGCTGTTCGACCCAACGCGCCGCCCGCCCACCTTGTTGCAGCCGGGCGACCGGGTGCGCTTCACGATTGCGGGGATACACGCATGATCGACGTGATTCGCGCAGGTCTGCTGACCACGATTCAGGACCTCGGCCGTCACGGCTACCGGCATCTGGGCGTCGCGATGGGCGGGGCGCTCGACCGCCTGTCGCTGGAAGTCGGCAACCGGCTGGTCGGCAACCGGCCCGACGCCGCGGGCCTCGAAATCACCTTCGGCCCCACCGTGCTGCGCTTCCTGCGGGCGACGCGAGTGGCCATCACCGGCACTGAATTCGGCGCGACGCTCGACGGCAAGCCGGTCTACTCGTGGTGGAGCCTGCCCGTGAAGGCCGGCCAGGAGCTGGTACTGAACGCGGCGAAGCGCGGCATGCGCGGCTACGTGTGCATCGCGGGCGGCATCGACGTATTGCCGATGCTCGGCTCGCGCAGCACCGACCTTGCGGGTCACTTCGGCGGTCTCGGGGGCCGGGCGCTGCGCGACGGCGACCGCCTGCCGGTCGGCGCGCCGCCGCAGCGCACACACGTCGGCTTCTCTCCCGAGGCGCCGGAATTTGGCGTCAAAGCGCCTGCCTGGTGCAAGTTCGTACTCGTGGACGAACCGCTGCGGCGCGGCCGTCATCCGACAGGCGTGCCTTGGGCGGTCCCGATTCGCGTGTTGCGCGGCCCGGAGTACGAAAGTTTCACCGAAGAAGCACATGAGTCTTTCTGGTCCGACGAGTGGCTGGTCACGCCGAACAGCAACCGCATGGGCTACCGGCTCGCCGGCACGGAACTGAAGCGCAAAGTCAAAGCGGATCTGCTGTCGCACGCGGTGCTGCCGGGCACGATCCAGGTGCCGCCGAACGGCCAGCCGATCGTGCTGATGAGCGACGCACAGACTACCGGTGGCTATCCGAAGATCGGCGCGGTCATTCAGGCCGACTTGTGGAAACTCGCTCAGGTGCGGCTGAATGCGGCGGTCCGCTTCATTCCGACCACGCCCTACGAAGCGCGCCACGCGTTACTGGAAGAGCGCACCTATTTGCGGCAAATCGACGCCGCCATAGCAATGCATGAAGAACGTTGCGCACGGCAGATGACCGCCGCAGCGTTGTGACAATGACCGCCCACAAGCCTGGCGCGTCGCGCCCGGCCTTTCGAGGGGCAAGAAAACTTGGGGCGGCCCGGCGTTTTCTTGAGAGTAGAGGAACATCATGGAAATCGATCTGAACGCCGACCTCGGCGAAGGCTGCGGCTCCGACGAGGCGCTGCTCGACCTCGTCAGCTCCGCGAATATCGCGTGCGGCTGGCACGCGGGCGGCGCCAACGCCATGCGTGACTGCGTGCGATGGGCGGTACAAAAAGGCGTGTCGATCGGGGCGCATCCGAGCTTCAACGACCCGGAGAATTTCGGCCGCAAGGAGATGGACTTGCCGGCGGCCGACATTTACGCGGGCGTGCTTTATCAACTTGGCGCGCTGTCGGCAATCGCGCAGGCCGAGGGCGGGCGCATCGCGCACGTGAAGCCGCACGGCGCTCTTTACAACCAGGCCGCGCGCGACGCGAAGATCGCCGACGCGATCGTTTCGGCCGTGCATGACTTCGATCCGTCGGTCGCGGTTTTCGCGCTTGCCAACAGCGGTCTCGTGACGGCCGCGCGCAACGCGGGGCTGACCGCCATCGAAGAAGTATTCGCCGATCGCGGCTATCGCGCCGACGGCTCGCTCGTGCCGCGCAAGGAGCCCGGCGCGCTGCTCGAAGATGAAGACGAAGTGCTCGAACGCACCCTTGCAATGGTGCGCGAGCAGCGGGTGCGCGCCGTCGACGGTCAATGGGTGCCGCTCAACGCGCAGACCATTTGTCTGCACGGCGACGGCCCGCATGCGCTCGCGTTCGCGCGGCGCATCCGCAGCGCGCTCCAACAGGCCGGTATCGAGGTGCACGCGGCCGGCGCAGCAAGCGTCTGAAGTACGCGCCGCCGCATCCTGGTCATGTCCTGAACGCCCCGCTACATGCGGGGCGTTCGCCAGGTGCGAGAGGTTATGCAGAGATTCGCAGTATCCGCAGTCGATTCATCGCAGTGAATGCAGGTGCAGGTGCAGTGCGTAGCAACGCGGCCGTCAAGAGCCGCGGAAACAAAACGGCGCGCGGATCGCCACGCGCCGGCCCATGTTAGCCGTCACAAGCGGCGACGTTGAAACCTGTTTGGAGATCCAGATGCAGACAACAGTCAGTCTATGGCCGCTCATCGGCGTGGCCGTCATCATCGTTGGCTTTTTATTGCGGTTCAATCCGATGCTGATCGTGGCAGTCGCCGCGATCATTACCGGGCTGGCCGCGCATTTTCCGGTCGAGAAGATCCTCGCCGAGATCGGCACTGGTTTTATCAAGACGCGCAACATTCCGTTGATCATTCTTCTGCCGCTCGCGGTAATCGGCCTGCTGGAACGGCATGGCCTGCGCGAGCGCGCGCAGACGTGGATCAGCGGCATCAAGGCCGCCACGGCCGGGCGCCTGCTGATCGTTTATCTGCTCGTGCGCGAGCTGACTGCGGCAGTCGGGCTGACCGGGCTCGGCGGGCATCCGCAGATGGTGCGCCCGCTCATCGCGCCGATGGCCGAAGGTGCAACCGAAACCCGTTTCGGCAAGATCAGCGACGCCGTGCGCTTCAAGCTGCGGGCGTTTTCAGCGGCAACGGACAACGTGGGCCTCTTCTTCGGCGAAGACATTTTCGTTGCGTTCGGTGCGATCGTGCTGATGACCACCTTCCTTAAGGAGGCGGGCATTATCGTCGAGCCGATCCACGTCGCGGTCTGGGGCATTCCCACTGCAATCTGTGCATTCCTGATTCACGGCTTCCGCCTGTATCTGCTTGACCGCAAGCTCGACCGCGAATTGCGCGGCAACGCCCGCGCGGGCAATGCCACCGTATCGTCGACGCAATCCGCTGCAGGAGACAAAGCATGACGCTCTCGATCACCTATCTTTTCTGGCTGTTGGGCGTGGTGCTGCTGATCGTCGGCGGCATGATCGTCATGGACAAGGAACATCCGCGCCGCCTGACGGCCGGCGGCTTCTGGATTCTTTATGCGCTGATCTTTCTGATCGGCGACAAACTGCCGCCCGCAGTGGTCGGCGTCGCAGTGATCGTGATGGCGCTGATTGCAGGCTTCGGCGGGGTCACCGCCGGCAAGCCCAGAGTTTTGTCGCTCGAAGCGCGCAAGGCGAGTGCCGCGCGCCTGGGCAACAAGCTGTTCGTGCCCGCGCTGACGATTCCGGTGATCACCGTGATCATCACCTTGTCGGCGAGCCACCTCGTGTTCGGCGGCGTTCCGCTGATCGAGAAGGCCAACGTCACGTTGATCGGCTTCGGCATCGGCTGCGTGATCGCGCTCGCGATTGCATGCGTGCTGACGCGCGACACCGTCGGGCAGTCGATGAAGGAAACGCGCCGCCTCGTCGACGCGCTCTCCTGGGCCGCCGTATTGCCGCAAATGCTCGGCATGCTCGGCCTCGTGTTCTCGGACGCGGGTGTCGGCAAAGCTGTCGCTCACGTGACCACCGCGTATATCAGCCTCGACTACCGGTTTATCGCAGTGGCCGTGTATTGCATCGGCATGGCGCTTTTCACGATGGTCATGGGCAACGGCTTCGCCGCGTTTCCGGTCATGACGGGCGGCGTCGGCGTGCCGATTCTCGTCGGCGTGTTCCATGGCAATCCGGCCGTGATGGTGGCAATCGGCATGTTCTCGGGCTACTGCGGCACGCTGATGACGCCGATGGCCGCGAACTTCAACATGGTGCCGGCGGCCTTGCTGGAACTGCCGGATAAGAACGCCGTTATCAAGGTCCAGATACCTACCGCGCTGACCTTGCTGGTGGTGAACATCTTCCTGCTCAACTTCCTGATGTTCATGTAAAGGGCTTCGTAAAAGCGTCCGTAAAAGCAGCAATTTCCGATGTGTCGCGCGACGCTTTCGCGACACATCGGCGAAGCACCTCAAACAGGAAAAACCTGCAAGGGAAATAGGATGCGTCCGATCGTCGGTCCGTGATGCCGATCATAAGATGCTGGACCATCTCCTATCCACACGCGCCGGCGCGTGCAACGCGCGCCGCCGGAGCCTTTCCCGCAGGTTTCCATGGAACGTCAACCTCAGCGCACCGGCGCGCATTCCGCGCCGCCGTCATCCAGCGTTACTTCGCTCGTGAATGCCGCGCTTGGCGCGCATCAGGCCGGCCGGCTCGACACCGCCGAGTCCATCTACCGCGAGATCCTGGCGCTCGCGCCGACGAATTCGCAGGCTTTGCATTATTTCGGGGTACTGCATTATCAGCGCGGGCAATACGCGGACGCCGCTGCGCTAATGAGCAACGCGCTCAAATACGACCGTCACGACGCCGCCTGCTGGAGCAACCGCGGACTCGCCGCCGCCGCGCTCGGCCATCTCGACGAAGCCACCATCTGTTATGACCAGGCGTTGCAACTACAACCCGATTTCGCCGACGCGCGCAACAATTTCGGCACCGCGTTGCAGGCGCAAGGCGCGTTGGACGAAGCGGTCGAGCAATATCGGCTTGCAATCGCGTCGAACCCTGCACTGGTCGATGCCCATCTGAATCTGGGCACGGCGCTCGGCAAACTGGGGCGTTTCGCGGAAGCGCTGGTGTGCTATCGCGACGCCTTGCGAGTCGATCCGGCTTCAGCGGAAGCGCACTTCAACGCGGGCAATGCCTACACGGCGCAGGGCGAGCGCGAGGCGGCCGTCGCGAGCTTTGAGCGCGCGCTCGCGTTGCGCCCGGATTACGCCGAGGCGCACATCAACCTGGGTAGCGCGATAGGCAAGCATGGCGACTATGCGGGCGCGGAGTCGCACTACCGCCGCGCGGTTGCAATCGCGCCGAATCCGACCAATCTCGTGTGCCTGGGCGGCTCGCTCGGCGCGCAGGGACGCCTCGACGAAGAGGAGACGTTCTATCGCGAAGCGCTCGCCCGCGATCCGCATTACGCCGACGCCCATCAGAACCTTGCCTGGCTGCTGCTCAAGCGCGGCGATTTCAAGCAGGGTTGGGCCGAGTTTGCGCTGCGCTGGCGTAAGAGCGATTACGAAGCGCTCGCGATTCCGGGCGTGGCCGAATGGCGCGGCGAACCGCTCAACGGGCGTCGTGTGTTGATCGTCGGCGAGCAGGGTTTTGGAGATCATTTCCAGTTCCTGCGTTTTGCGCGCTTGCTGCACGAACGCGGCGCCACAGTAGACGTCTGCGTGCGCGAGCCATTGCTGAGTCTTGTTCAACGCATGCCGGGCGTACATAACGCGTTCAGCGGTAAACCGGCGCAGAACTACGCGGAGCTGAACTACGACTTCTGGGTTCCCATGACGAGCCTGCCGTCATGCGTCGGCACTGAGTTATCTACCATCCCGGCCGAAGTGCCGTATCTGTTCGCGCACCACGCCAAGGTCAAAACCTGGCGCAAGATACTGAAGAAAACCGGCGATGCAAAGCGCAGAGCGGGTCTCGTGTGGGCAGGCAGTCCGGCGTTCGGCAACGACCGCTATCGGTCAATGGCGCTTGCCGATTTGCACGCGCTCGCAGATGTCGCCAATGTGGACTGGTATCCGTTGCAGAAGGGTCCGGCGCACGCGCAACTCGCCGCCGCGCCGCAAGCCTTCCGCACGCACGATTTCAGCGGCGAGTTGAACGACTTTGAAGACACAGCCGCGCTGATCATGAACCTCGATCTGGTGATCGCCGTCGACACCGCCGTCGCGCATCTGGCCGGCGCGCTCGGCAAGCCGGTGTGGCTGCTGCTGCCGGCCAATTCAGACTGGCGCTGGCTTGAAGAACGGAGCGACTCGCCGTGGTATCCGGGAATGCGGCTGTTCCGGCAAAAGGTACTGGGCGAATGGGCGGAGGTGGTGACGGAAGTGATCAGCGCAATCGATCCCGCGCCGTAGATCGCGCATCGCTTCACCCCGCATCCACCACAAACCCATGTTGTCGCAAAAGCTGCAGAACACCTTTGCGGCCACCCAGATGCAACGCGCCGATCGCCACGAACACCGGTTTGTTCGGCGCGGCGATCTGCAGCATGCGCGAGACGAAGCGCCGGTTGCGCGCGTACACGATCCTGTCGTCTATCGAGTTGGACACCTGCTTGTCGCGCGCCAGCTTTTCGGTTTTCGCGGCCTCCCAGGCGGCGATTGCATCTGCATCGCCAACACGCCACAGACGGTGCAAGGTCCGCACGTCCTCGACGTTTTGCGCGGGCGTCTGCATCAGATCCTGCGCGAGCATCTCGCGTTGCTGGGCGAGCGTGAGTCCGGTGAAGGCGCGCATCTGCTGCGGCAGGGTTTCAAGGCCGATGATCTTGCCACGTGTGCGCAGATATACGTTCTGCAACTGCGCTTCGGTGCCGTACTCGGTCTGCAAGCCGGCGCTGAGCGAGTCGTAGGTTTCGACCAGCAGCGAGGCGAGCCACGGGCGCATCTTTTTGATTTCATCCAACGCCGCGGGATTGCCGCGCAGACGAAACGCGAGCTTGCGCCACAGCGGCTCCGGCAAGAGGCCGGGAAGGCAGTCGCGGCGGCACACGCCGTACTTGGAAACATCGTCTTGCGAAACGAGTAGTTCGTCCGGCGATAGTTCGAGCGCAAGCGTCGGCGAAGCAGCCAACGCGCCCATGATCGGCGGACGAAACGGCTGAGCCGGCGGGTAATCGGCGGGATCGCCCACGTGCAGTGTGCCCAGCACGTAGATGGTGGTAGCACCGCGAGTCGCGACGTAGAACGGCATACGCGCCGGTTGCAGACGCACGGGTCCGCTCGCAGTCGTACCGGGTGTGGCAGGTGGCGGGTTGAAGCCCGGCAGCGCGGCGCGTGGCTCCGAGGGCGCGTGCGGCACCGGCAACGCGGGACGCACACCTTGCGTGGTTGAATTGACGCCAGCCGTGGGTGTATTGGCCGCGGCGCCGGCAGCATGCGCGCGGCCGATCGGTGCCGCGGAGAAATACAGAACGGAACAAACGCCGACGAGCGCGGCACCGGTCAGTGCACGCGCCCGCAAGCTTCGCATGAAGGCAGCGCGGCGGCCGCCTTCACGCGAGCGGCGCGCAAGACGACGCGCCGCCAGCGCATCAGGCATCCACGTCCCCCACCTCCTCGGCGCGGTGACACGACACCTGACGGCCATCCACTTCACGCAGCTTCGGCTCTTCGCTGCGGCAACGGTCGATCACATAGGGGCAGCGCTGATGAAACGTGCAGCCCGAAGGCGGATTCAGCGGCGAAGGCATCTCACCTTGCAGCTTGATCTTGATCGTGCGATCCGCCTCGAAGATCGACGGCGTCGCCGACATCAACGCGCGCGTGTAGGGATGCCGCGGCTTCGAGAAAATCCGCTTCTTGTCGCCGAGTTCGGCCACGCCGCCGAAGTACATCACCATCACGTCGTCGGCAATATGCTCGACCACTGACAGATTGTGCGAGATGAACACATAGCTTGTCTTGAACTCCTGCTGCAGATCCATGAAGAGGTTCAGAATCTGCGCCTGGATCGACACGTCGAGCGCCGACACGGGTTCGTCGGCGACAACGATCTGCGGGTCGAGAATCATCGCGCGGGCAATTGCCACGCGTTGACGTTGACCGCCCGAGAACATATGCGGATAGCGCTTCGCATGTTCCGGACGCAGGCCGACAGTGCGCATCATTTGAGCGATGCGTTCCGCACGTTCCGTTACGCTCAGTTGGGAGTTGATCGCGAGCGGTTCGCCGAGCGTCTGCTCCACAGTCTTGCGCGGGTTGAGCGACGCAAACGGGTTCTGAAACACCATCTGCACGCGCCGCCGCAGCGCCGCGATTTTCGCGTGATCCGCGCCAGCCACGTCTTCACCGTCGATCAGCAAACGGCCCGCACTGGGCGCTTCGATCATGGTCAGCTGGCGCGCGAGCGTCGACTTGCCGCAACCGGATTCGCCGACCACGGCGAGCGTCTTGCCGCGCTCGAGCGCGAACGACACGCCGTTGAGCGCCTTCACCGTGCCCGTTGCGAACATGCCGCGTTTGACCGTGTAATAACGTGCGAGCTTGTCGGCGACCAGCACGTGATCGCCCGCATGGTCCGACTGGCGCCGCGTTTCAGGTACTGCGTTCATCGTGCGCCTCCATGTGTGTGAACGTTCGCGTCGCCGCTCAGGTTCAAGGGTTTGATGCAGCGCACGCGCGCCACTTCGGCGTGACCTTGCATGGGCGCGAGCGCGGGGCGTCCCTTGTTGCAGTCGTCGACCATGTACTTGCAGCGCGGGGCAAACAGACACCCTTTCGGGCGATCGTCGCGTCCCGGCACCATGCCCGGCAGAGCGGCGAGTCGCACGGCACCCACGTTGTGCTCGGGAATCGCGGCCAGCAACGCTTCCGTGTACGGATGATGAGGCGCGGCGAAGATATCTGGCACCTTGTTCGTCTCGATCACTTCGCCAGCGTACATGACCGCGACGCGCTGCGCGACCTCGGACACCACCGCGAGATCGTGCGAAATCAGCACGAGCGCCATGCCGCGCTCTTTCTGCAAGCGCATCAGCAGTTCCATGATCTGCGCCTGGATCGTTACGTCGAGCGCGGTGGTCGGCTCGTCAGCGATCAACAGCTTTGGGTTGCAGGCAATGGCCATGGCGATCATCACGCGCTGGTTCATGCCGCCCGACATCTGATGCGGAAACGCGCCAATGCGGCTCTTCGCGTCCGGAATGCCGACCTGATCGAGCAGTTCGAGCGCGCGCTTGTCGAGCGCGGCGCCGCGCAGCCCTTCGTGCAGCTTCAGCACTTCCTTGATCTGATAGCCGACCGTGTAGCTCGGATTCAGACTCGTGAGCGCGTCCTGGAACACCATCGCGATATCTTTGCCGATGATCTTGCGGCGTTCCTTCGCCGATGCCTTCAGCAGATCGCGGCCGTTGAACGTGATTTCGTCCGCCGTGACCTTGCCGGGGGCGTCGATCAGTCCCATCAACGCCATCATCGTCACGCTCTTGCCCGAACCCGATTCGCCGACAACGCCGAGCACTTCGCCCGGCGCGACGTCCAGATTGATCCGGTCGACAGCAGGCAGTCCGTTGAAATTGACCGCCAGATTGCGGATGGTCAGTAGATTGTCCATTTATGCCATCCGTTTCAGTTTGGGATCGAGTGCGTCGCGCAGCCCGTCGCCGAGCAGATTGATGGCGAGCACCGAGATCAGGATGGACAAACCAGGCATCGTGACGATCCACCATGCGCTGTCGATGTAGTCACGCGCCGAGGCCAGCATCGCGCCCCACTCCGCCGACGGCGGTTGCACGCCGAGGCCGAGGAAGCCGAGCGCGGCCGCATCCAGAATCGCCGACGAAAAGCCGAGCGTTGCCTGCACGATCAGCGGCGCGGTGCAGTTGGGCAGCACTTGCGAGAACATCAAGCGCAGCGTGCCTGCGCCGGCCACTCGCGAGGCCGTCACGTATTCCTTCTGCAACTCGCCTTGCGCCGAGGCGCGCGTCAAACGCACGTAGCCCGGCAACGCGACGATCGCGATCGCCAGCATCGTATTGACGAGGCCCGGACCGATGATCGCGACCACCGCCACCGCGAGCAGCAGCGACGGCAATGCGAGCAGCACGTCCATGATGCGCATGATCGGCGTATCGGCCCACTTCTCGAAGAATGCCGCGATGAGACCGAGCACGACGCCCGGAATCAGCGCGAGCACCACCGACACGAAGCCGATCCAGAACGACAGCCGCGCGCCGTACATCAGACGCGAAAGGATGTCGCGGCCGGCTTCATCGGTGCCGAGAACGAACCGCCAGTTGCCGCCTTCGAGCCATGCAGGCGGAATTTTCACGAAGTCGCGGTACTGTTCGATCGGGCTATGCGGCGCGATGAGCGGCGCGAAAATCGCCACGACGATAAGCAGCAGAACGACGATGCCGGCGCCAACCGCACCGCGATTGCGCGAGAAATTCGCCCAGAATTCGCGAGCGGCAATCGCGCGGCCGCTGGGCGGCGTCACTGCTGTGGGAACTGTATTTTGAATGTCTGCCATGCTTGATCACCTCGTATGGCGAATGCGCGGGTTGAGCACGCCGTACAACAGATCGACGACGAGGTTCACGAAGATCACCAGTGTGGCGATCATCAGGATGCCGCCCTGCACGACCGGATAATCGCGGCGGCCAATCGCATCGATCAGCCATTTGCCGATGCCCGGCCACGAGAAGAGTGTCTCCGTCAGTACCGCGCCCGCAAGCAGCGTACCGACCTGCAGACCGATCACCGTCACCACCGGAATCAACGCATTGCGCAATGCATGAACGACGATCACTCGCCCCGGCGACAAACCCTTCGCGCGCGCAGTGCGGATGTAGTCTTCCCGCAGCACTTCGAGCATCGACGAACGAGTCATGCGCGCGACAACCGCGAGCGGAATCGTTCCGAGCACGATGGCGGGAAGAATCAGATGGCTCAGTGCGGACTTGAACGCGCCTTCGTCGGTGGACATCATCGCGTCGATCAGCATGAAGCCGGTCACGTGCGGAATGTCGTATTCGACCGCGATGCGGCCCGACACCGGCGTCCAGCCAAGCTTGACCGAGAACACCATGATGAGGATCAAGCCCCACCAGAAGATCGGCATCGAATAGCCGGTCAGCGCGGTTCCCATCACGCCGTGATCGACCGCCGTGCCGCGCCGGAGCGCCGCGAACACGCCTGCCGGCAGGCCGACGATCAGCGCGAACAGCATCGCGCAAATCGACAATTCAACGGTCGCGGGGAAGCGGGCGAGAAATTCGCCCATGACGCTCGTGTTGGTGATGATGGAAGTGCCGAGATCGCCGTGCAGCGCGCGGCCGATGTAGTGAACGTATTGCATTGGCAGAGGCTCGTCGAGCCCTAACCGGTGCATAGCCGCGGCATGCATCGCCGGATCGACGCCGCGCTCGCCCATCATCACTTCGATGGGGTCGCCCGGTATCAGGTGAATCAGCGCGAATGCAAGGATCGTGATGCCGATGAACGTCGGTATCACCATGCCGATGCGGCGCAAAACAAAGCGGAACATGGTTCGTCCCTATGGTCTTGATGAAGAAAAAACGCAACCGGCGACGAGGGCTTGTGACCCCGGTCGCCGGACCATTTCGACCAGTTTTCTAACCGTGCGAAAAGCGTACTGCGCGAATTTTACGGCTTGCCTGACTCAATATCGGGCGCCTTACTTGACGCTGACGCCGTCGAAGCGAGCGTAGCCGAGCGGCTCGATACGCATGTCGACCACCTTCTTGCTGACAGGCTGGTAGACCGTCGAGTGAGCGATCGGCGAGAACGGCAGTTGCTGCGCGAAGATCTGCTGCGCCTGCGTGTATGCCGTCGTGCGCGCGCCCTGGTCGGACGTCGAACGACCCTTCTGGATCAGATCGTCGAAAGGCTTGTAGCACCACTTCGAGAAGTTGTTGCCGTTCACCGCGTCGCAGCCAAGCAGCGTGCCGAGCCAGTTGTCCGGATCGCCATTGTCGCCCGTCCAGCCGATCAGCATCGTGTCGTCCTCACCAGCGTGGGCGCGCTTGATGTACTCGCCCCACTCGTACGTGACGATCTTCGCCTTGACGCCGATCTTGGCCCAGTCAGCCTGGATCATTTCCGCCATCAGACGTGCGTTCGGGTTGTATGCGCGTTGCACCGGCATCGCCCACAGCGTGATGTCGAAGCCGTTCGGATAACCGGCCTTTGCGAGCAGCGCCTTGGCTTTATCCGCGTCGTACGATGCGCCCTTCAGGTTCTTGTCATAGGACCATTGGGTCGGCGGCATCGGGTTCGTGGCGGCCTGGCCTGCGCCCTGATACACGGAGTCGATGATCGCCTTCTTGTTGATCGCCATGTCGAGCGCCTGACGCACTTCGACCTTGTCGACAGGCTTGTGCGTCACGTTGTACGCGAGGTAGCCCAGGTTGAAGCCAGGCTGCGACGGCATCGCGAGACTCGATTCGGCCTTCAGCGGTGCAATATCGGCCGGGCGCGGATAGCTCATCACCTGGCATTCGTCGCGCTTCAGTTTCTGCACGCGCACGCCTGCGTCCGGCGTGATCGAGAAGATCAGCTTCGAAATCTTGACCGCGTTCGGCTTCCAGTAATCGGGATTGCCGTCGAAACGGATGGTCGCGTCTTTCGTATAGCTGCGGAAGATGAACGGACCCGTGCCGACCGGGAACTGGTTGATGTCGGCGGCTTTGCCGGCCTTCAGCAACTGGTCGCCATATTCAGCCGACAGAACCGACGCGTATTCCATTGCCAGGTTCTGGATGAACGGCGCGTTGACTTCCTTCAGCGTGAACTTGACCGTGTACGGATCGACCTTTTCGACCTTCGTGATCAGCTTGTCCAGACCCATGTCGGTGAAGTACGGGAACTGCACCGGGTAGGCCTTGTGGAACGGCTGGTTCGCGTCGAGCATGCGCTCGAAGGTGAAGATGACGTCATCCGCGTTGAATTCGCGCGTCGGCTTGAAGAACGACGTGGTCTGGAACTTCACGCCATGACGCAGATGGAACGTGTACGTCTTGCCGTCCGCGGAGACATCCCACTTTTCGGCGAGGCCCGGCTCGACCTTGGTGCCGCCACGCTCGAATTCGACGAGGCGGTTATAGACGGTGAACGTATTGGCCGTGAAATCGGTGCCCGTGGTGTATTGGGCCGGATCGAAACCCGCAGGGCTGCCTTCTGAGCAGTAAACGAGTGTCTTGTTCGGAATCTCGGCGCGCGCGCTTTGCGCACCCACCATCGATGCCGCTGCAGCTGCGACGAGCGTCGTAACACGCGCGGCGCGCAACAGGTTGTTTTGCTTCATGTTTCCTCCAGGTTCGGGGCTGGCTGACGCCAGCGTAGCGCGATATTACTGAGCTTTCCCCGGTGTCACAAGCAGAGGAAATTATCCGCCACGCCGCAGCCGGCGCGCCTGCGCGGATATTTCGAGACCTCTTTCGAATGACTTTCAGAGTAGGCCATCGCGGCGATTCTTGTGGAATCGTTTCGAGTTGTTATGACTGGAAATCTGGGAAAAGTGCTGGGAAGAGACAATTCGCCAGAGCCGCCGCGCATGAATCCGCACGGCGGCCTGGATAACAATCGGCGACAAAGGCCAGCACAACGGCCAACATCAACGGCCAGAATCAACGACGAGTCAGCGGTTTAACCGCCCAGGCGCTCGCAGATCGCCGTGGTCGCCGCAGCGCCGTTGAGCGTATAGAAATGCAGACCCGGCACCTTCGCGCTGATCAAACGCCTGCACAGGTCCGTCACCACGTCGAGCCCGAATGCGCGAATCGACTCGCGGTCGTCGCCGAAACTCTCCAGCCGGCGCGCGATCCAGCGCGGCACTTCGGCGCCGCACATCTCTGAAAAGCGCATGAGCTGCGAAAAGTTCGTGATCGGCATGATGCCCGGCACGATCGGGACGTCGACGCCGAGTTTCCTGGCGTCGTCGACAAAACGGAAATACGCGTCCGCGTTGAAGAAGTACTGCGTGATCGCTGAATTGGCGCCGGCCTTCACCTTGCGAGCGAAGTTTTCGAGATCGTGACGCGGCGAACGCGACTGCGGATGATATTCCGGATAGCCTGCCACCTCGATCCAGAACCAGTCGCCGAACTCGGCGCGGATAAAGCTCACCAGTTCAGACGCATAACGCAACTCGCCGACTTCGCCCATGCCGGACGGCAAGTCGCCACGCAGCGCGACGATATGGCGAATGCCATGTGCGCGGTACTCGTTGAGAATCGCGCGCAAGCTCTCTTTGGACGAGCCGATGCACGACAGATGCGGCGCCGCCTCGAGCCCTTCCTTCGCCATATCGACGACGGTATCGAGCGTGCCCTGTTGCGTCGAGCCGCCTGCGCCAAACGTGACGGACACGAACTTGGGCTTGAGTAAAGCGAGTTGCGCACGCGTTGCGCGCAGCTTGTCGACGCCTTCCTGCGTTTTCGGCGGGAAGAATTCGAATGAAAGTTCGATCGGGTTCATGGTTCAGTATGTCAACCGAGACTGCGGTTGCCGAAAATGAGCGCGGACAGCAGCCATGACACGATGCTATACAGGATCGAGCCGAAGAACGCCGACCAGAAACCCGACACTTCGAAGCCCTTCAGCAGCGACGCGCACAGCCAGAAGCACAGCGCATTGACCACCAGAATGAAGAGCCCGAGCGTGACAATCGTGACGGGCAGCGTCAACAGAATCAGCACCGGCCGCAGGACCGTGTTGATCAGTCCGAGCACTACCGCGACGATCAACGCGGTGCCGAAGCTGCGGATATGAATCGACGGAACGAGGTAGGTGATGATCAGCAGCGCCAGTGCATTGATCAGCCAGGTCAGCAGAACGGTCATGTAAAGCTCCTTGCAGGCAGGATGTCCGTTGAACGAAAAGGCAGGCATGGCGAGCAAAGCGGCGCCTAAGCGCCGCCCCGTCGTCACACCATCATGGTTTCAGGCTGCCCTCGGGCTTACGCGCGAGGGGCATACCGGAACGCGTACTTAGTAGCGGTAGTGGTTCGGCTTGAACGGACCGTTCTTGTCGACGCCGATGTAGCCCGCCTGCGCGTCCGACAACACGGTCAGGTTCGCACCGATGCGCGCCAGATGCAGACGCGCGACCTTCTCGTCCAGATGCTTCGGCAGCACGTACACGCGGTTCTCGTACTTCTTGCCTTGCGTGAACAGTTCGATCTGTGCGAGCGTCTGGTTCGTGAACGAGTTCGACATCACGAACGACGGGTGGCCCGTCGCGCAACCCAGATTCACGAGGCGGCCTTCAGCCAGCAGAATCACGCGCTTGCCGTCGGGGAAAATGATGTGGTCGACTTGCGGCTTGATGTTGTCCCACTGGTACTGACGCGTCGAGGCCACGTCGATTTCCGAATCGAAGTGACCGATGTTGCACACGATCGCGTTGTGACGCATCGCCTTCATGTGATCGTGGTTGATCACGTGGTAGTTGCCCGTTGCCGTGACGAAGATGTCGGCTTTGTCGGCCGCGTATTCCATCGTCACCACGCGGTAGCCTTCCATCGCCGCTTGCAGTGCGCAAATCGGATCGATTTCGGTGACCCACACGGTTGCGCCGAGACCGCGCAGCGACTGCGCGCAACCCTTGCCCACGTCGCCGTAACCCGCCACCACGGCGATCTTGCCCGCGATCATCACGTCGGTCGCGCGCTTGATGCCGTCGACGAGCGACTCGCGGCAGCCATAAAGATTGTCGAACTTCGACTTGGTGACCGAGTCGTTGACGTTAATCGCCGGGAACGGCAGGCGGCCTTCTTTTTCCATCTGATACAGACGATGCACGCCGGTCGTGGTTTCTTCCGTCACGCCCTGGATATGCGCGAGACGCGTGGAATACCACGTCGGGTCGGCGTCCAGATGGCGCTCGATCGACTTGTACAGCGCGACTTCTTCCTCGTTGGTCGGCTTGGCGATCACCGAGCGGTCCTTCTCGGCCTTCGAGCCGAGGATCAGCAGCAACGTCGCGTCGCCGCCGTCGTCGAGAATCATGTTCGCGAACTCGCCGTTCGGCCATTCGAAAATGCGGTGCGAGAACTCCCAGTATTCGTCGAGCGACTCGCCCTTGAACGCGAACACCGGCGTGCCGGCCTTGGCGATTGCCGCAGCGGCGTGATCCTGCGTCGAGAAAATGTTGCACGATGCCCAGCGCACGTCCGCGCCGAGCGCGGTCAGCGTTTCGATCAGCACGCCGGTCTGGATAGTCATGTGCAACGAACCTGCGATTCGCGCGCCCTTCAGCGGCTGCTGCGCCTTGTATTCGTCACGCGTTTGCATGAGACCGGGCATTTCCGTCTCAGCAATGGTGAGTTCCTTGCGGCCCCAGTCGGCAAGCGACATGTCGGCAACAATGTAATCCTGGGAAGCTTGGGAATCGATAACTGCGGCGTTCATCACGCCCTCCTTTCTAAGAAATTGACTAGAAATTTGACGTGAGCGCGGTTCGATGCGGTGGACAGGAAAGCGCAATGCGCATCCGGTCCTTCCGATTGAAGCCTTCGAGCCTGGCGGGCGGCCGGCGAATATATGCTGATTCGCGGTACCCGTCGCAACGCTCCTCGAAGACGAACGGCGATTGTAGCAAATCGAGATGGCTTCGGGGCGTGAGGATCGGTTTGGGGTGGGCTTTTGCGGGCTGGCTTATTGGGGTGGGCTTATTGGGGTGGCGTTGCCGCGGCGTTGCGTTGCGATTGTCTTTTGCGGTGGCGTCAGGCGGCCGGCTCTTGCGCCGGGTTACACAGCGGCCGCGCCGCCTGCCGCATGCGCGCCGGCTTCGGCGGTCATCTGCGCGCCGTGCAACTGGACGATGCCCGCTCGCGCTCGGTCGAGAAACTGCCGGGAAAAGCGGAAAGCGTCGGCGACGTCGGCGGGATCGGGCGTCAGCCAGCCGAACGCAATGCGGAAGTAGCGCTCAGCGTGGATGCCCGGGTGGTAATGCATGCGCACGCGCTTCGCGTCCGCGAGCCGCGGATTGCCGAAAATTTCGCGGAGCGCCCACGAAAACGCGCCGTCCTCGCCGCCGATACGGCGAAACGCGTCATCCATAGGAAAGCCGCCGAGCGCTGCGAATGCCGCCCGACGCACGATGAGACTGCTCGGCACCGTATTGCTGAGCGTCGCCGCATGCTGCGCGAAGTCCTGGTGACCGGTGATTTCGCAAGGAAAACCCACGTACTCGACGTCGAGGCGCACCGACACCTGTTTCGGGTTCTGCGCGAGAAACGCACTTGCGGCAGCCAATGCGCCGGGCAGGTATTCGTCGTCGGCATCGAGAAAGGCAAGCAGATCATGCGACGCATGCAGCGCGCCCCAATTGCGCGCCTGCGCTGCGCCGCCGTTGCAGGGCATGCGCAGCAGCGCGACGCGCGAGTCGGCCCGCGCGTACCGAAGGACGAGTTCGGCGGACGAATCGGTGGAGGCGTCGTCCACGACGATGATCTGCGCCGCCTCCGGCTGGAGCCGGCAGCTTTCGAGAGCGCGGGCAAGCGTCGAGACGCCGTTGTAGCAGGGAATAACGACCGAAATGGGATGAGCGGGTGTCATGGGCAGAAGCCGTGGCTGGCGGCCGGCGCGGCAAAAACCGGCGATGGTAGCGCGGGCGCCGGAAGGTCCATCCCGAAATCGCGCGGGCTTCACGCAAGCTGTCCGCAAGCGAACTCATGAACCTCGTCGCTATAAATTTGATGACTTACAATCTCCCGATTCATTCCAATATGGAATCCGGAGCCCGATCGTGGAACTGCGTGCGCTGCGCTATTTCGTCGAAGTCGTTCGTCAGCAGAGCTTCACTGTCGCCGCCGAGCAGATGTTCGTCACCCAACCGACCATCAGCAAGATGGTGAAATCGCTCGAAGACGAGATCGGCTCCCCGCTACTGCTGCGCGACGGCCGTCAGATGGTGCTCACCGACGCCGGCCGCATCGTGTATCAACGCGGTCAGGAGGTGCTTGCCGCGCACGCGCAACTGCAAGCCGAACTCAACGATCTCGGCACGCTCGGTCACGGCGAACTCACCATTGGTATTCCGCCGATGGGCGGTTCGCTCTTCACGCCCGCTATCGCCACGTTCCGCCAGCGCTACCCGAAAATCGAACTGAAGCTTTTCGAGCAGGGCTCCCGCGCGATCGAGACCGCGTTGATCAACGGAGAACTGGAACTCGGGGGCGTTCTGCAGCCGGTGGACCCCGACAATATCGACGTGCTGCCGATCACGCGCCAGTTGCTCTGGCTCGTCGCGCGCGCCGGATCGCGGTGGGACGAGCTTCGCGTAGTGCCGCTCGCTCAGCTCGCCGACGAACCGTTCGTGTTCTACGGCGAAAGCCTCGCGCTCAACGACGTAGTCCTCGGCGCCTGCCGCAGCGCTGGATTCGCGCCGACTATCGTCGGGCGCAGCGGACATTGGGATTTCATGGCGGCGCTAGTGCTGGCCGGCGTCGGCATTGCGCTGCTGCCTGCGCCCTATTGCCGGCGACTGGATGCCGCGCAGTTCACTTGCCGGCCGGTCGCGGAGCCGGAAATTCCATGGGAAATGGCGATTGGCTGGCGCCGCAATGGGTATCTGTCGCATGCCGCGCGCGCGTGGCTGGACGTGGCGCGCGAGACGCTACCCGGCCGGGCCGGCGACGATCTGATGCTCGGCCTGACCGGCATTGCCGCGCCGCTTCAAACGCCGCGTTCCGAATGACGACGCGCCGCCCGGCGGGTCGCGGGGGGCGTGTCGCTAACGTACTTGCAAGCGGCGCCTCACTCATTGCTGTGCAGCGAACTCGATGCGGCGGTTGGCAAAGCGTCCGCTGGCGCTGTCGTTGGGTTGAAGCGGGTGCGCCTGGCCGTAGCCTTGAGCACTCAGCGAATCTGCCGGAGCGCCGGTTTTGACGAGGTACGTACGAACCGCCTCGGCGCGCTGCTTCGACAGTTGCAGATTGGCCTGTTCGCCGCCCACGTTGTCCGAGTATCCCGCCACTTCGAGCTTCGCCGCCCGGCCGTTGCGCGCACACGCGTTCAGCACGCGCGCGGACTGGTTCAAGTCTTCCGCTGCCGACGTGGGCACATGCGCGCTCGCGCTCGTGAAATTGATCACTTGCAGGTTCAGCACCTTGGCCACGTCGGCTGCGGCGCAGGTCGCACCGGGCGCGAGCAGCGCCTTGATTGCACTTCGAAAGTTCGCCGTTGCCTGCTGGATCGCGTTGTCTGCGTCGAACATGCCGATCTCGTAGGGAGCGCCGAACAGCGATTTCAGCGTGTTCAGCCAGCCGAGCTTCGCGTTGGCGGCGGCGCCGCTCAGTTCGACATGCGTGCCGTCCAGTCTCAGTTCCGCTCCCGGCACGCTCATCAGCGGCATCAGGCCGTCGAGGCGCGGGAGCCAGCTAGCGGGCTTCGTTGCCGGATCGACGGCGATGTTTGCGGCGTAGTTGTACTGGCCGAGGCGCTTCGTCAGTTCATCCACGAGCTGGGTTTTTTCTGCTTCGCTGCCGACCGTCGCCGTGAGCGTCGGCTTGCCGCTTTCGCCGACCGCGAAAGCAAGCTGGCTGTCTTTCGTCGGCGGGACGGCCACGCCCGGCTGACGCGCGGCGCTGGTTGCGCTGGCGGCGCTTGCGCCGCCCACTGGAGCTGAACCGGCACCCGCAGCCGAGGCAGAAACCCCAGCCGTAGAACTCGCGGCATCGAGCGCTTCAATTGCACCTGCTGCATTAGACGCCGCGGCATCGCTCGACGCAGCCACCGCAGCAAGCTCACCTGACGCCGCAACCGGCGCCGAAGCCGACTGCGAGTCGGCAGACCGTTCTGCGCCCGAAACCGCCGACCCGCCGCTCCACTGTCCGCGCGGGAAGCCGCCCGGAAACAGATAGACGAGGGCCATTGCGGCGGCAATGACCGCCAGTAGCGGCCACCACAGCCACGCATGCGAGCGGCGTTTTTCACCGACCACCGCGTCCGCCGGGACCTGAACCGCAGCAGTGACTTCCGGTGCGGGCTTTGCCGCTGGCGTGGGCTGCTCGATATGCGCCGACACGGCCTTGAGTTGAGCGAGCACGCTGCCGGCGAAAGCGCCGACGCTGCCCAAGCCGAGCGCGGCAAGCAGGCGATCGTTCAGATACGGTGCGATGAGCGGCATCTGATGGCTCAGCAGCACGGGCAACTGACCGACATTGCCCTGGCTCTTGAGCAAGTGCTGCTTCAGCACGCCCAACATCGTTGCGCCGACGATTCCCGTAATGGCATGCGTCGCGTGCGCCGGCACGCCGGTTTGTGCGGCGACTTCGTCGCTGAGCGACTCGGCACGGCGGTCTAGCGATCGTTCGAGCAAACCGCGCCCCGCGCTTTCGAGTTCACTGACGCCGCCCGTACTCCCCGTCAGATGCGGCAACTGTTCGGCGATTCTCGCGTTCACGTCGGGCGACACGACGGTGGCGAAAAGCGAGCGCGCGCCTTCGAGCGTCGCAGCCCTCTGCATCAGACCGGCGAGCAACGCGGGCGCGGCCGTGCTCATCACCGAACGCGCCGCCTCAGGAGGCAAGCCGATGCGCGCTCCAAGCTGCCCGACTACCTCGTCCGTCAACGCCGACTGAATCGCGTGAATCAAGTTGATGCTCATGCCTTCGCTTCCTTGAGTTTCCGGACTCGCCACCTGACGCGCCCGTTTTTGCGCGGCGATTATAGGCAGCGGGAAATCTCATAAACGGAATGGCACAATTTATGACGATTTAGACGACGTTTGGCCGACTTATCTCCTATTTGACATCGAGATGCTGGTTGTTCGAGTTGGGCGGCAGAGCGCGCGGAGTCGGATTCATGCCGCGTTGCCCGCAGGCGCCATGGCGGTCGCCTGAACTGTCACCGTGTGCGGCTTTCGACGGCTTGCCGCGATCAACTCCGCCGCGCGTTCGCCGATCATTACCGTGGGCGCATTCGTGTTGCCGCCGATCAGCGTCGGCATCACCGATGCATCGACGATCCGCAGCCCGGTGACCCCTCGCACGCGCAGTTGCGGATCGACCACGGAGCCCGCGTCGCCGCCCATCCGGCAGGTGGCCACTGGGTGATAGATCGTGTCCGCATGGCGCGCGATGGCCTCGCGCAATTGCGCGTCGGTCTGCCCCGGCTGCGTGTAAAGCTCGCGACCGCCGTGCAGCGCGAGCGACGGCGCATCGAGAATGCGCCGCGCCATCTGCACGCCTTCCACCAGCAGGTCCAGATCGCGGGAATCGCTGAAAAAGCGCGGATCGATCACGGGCGCCGCGCGCGCATCCGCGCTTGCGAGCGTCACGGTGCCCCGGCTGAACGGCCGCAGCACGCATACATGCAGCGAATAGCCGTGCCCCCAATGCATATGCCGGTTGTGATCGTCGACGAGCGCCGCACAGAAATGCAGTTGCAGGTCAGGCCGTTCGAGCGTCGGCTTGCTCTTTAGAAAACCGCCCGCCTCCGCGACGTTGCTCGACAGCATGCCGCGTCCATGCCGGATAAAGGTGGCGAACTGGGGCACCATTCGCGCGATGCCGCGCACCGAAAAGCCCGTCGGCTCGATCGACGACACGCGTTTGTTGATGGTGAAGTCGACGTGATCGATCAGGTTCTGCCCAACTTCCGGCGCATCGTGCAACACCTCGATGCCATGCGCCTGAAGATGTGCGGCCGGCCCGACGCCGGAGCACATCAACAGTTGCGGCGAATTGAAGGCGCCCGCCGCGACGACGACTTCCGCGCGCGCTTTGAGCATTTCCCGGCGACCGCCGCGCACGACTTCGACGCCGCAGGCGCGCTTCTGCTCGAACACGACGCGCAGCACTGTGGCATCCGCGACGGCATGCAGATTGGCACGCTCGCGGTCGTAGACATACGCGCGCGCCACGCTGCAACGGCGCCCGTCACGCTGCGTGACCTGATAGAAGCCGATTCCTTCCTGGTCCGGGCCGTTGAAGTCGTCGTTGGGTTTGTAGCCCGCTTCCATCGCGGCCTGCACGAACCGCCTGGAAAACGGATTGCGGTAGCGCAGATCCGACACGGTGAGTGGGCCGCTGTCGCCGTGCCACGCGTCGGCGCCGCGTTCGTTGCCCTCGGCGCGTCGGAAATACGGCAGCACGTCGTGCCAGGACCAGCCGTCGCAGCCCAACTCCGCCCATTCGTCGTAATCGAGCGGATGACCGCGCGTGTAGATCATCGCGTTGATCGCACTCGATCCGCCGAAGCCGCGCCCGCGCGGCTGATAGCCCTGGCGTCCGGCGAGACCCGGCTGCGGCGTGGTCAGATAGCCGTAGTTCGTTTTGAGCTTGTTCGGCACGACCGCCGCGACGCCAACCGGCATATTGACCAGCAGGTTGCGGTTCGTGTGCGGCCCCGCTTCGACGAGGGCAATCGTCGCGTCGGGACAGTCGTCCGCAAGACGGCTCGCGAGTGCGCAACCGCCCGAGCCGGCGCCTACGATGATGTAGTCGTATTCCATCGCTCCTCCTGATCGCCCGCGTTGCTCGCGGACCCTGTCTCGTGCACACTTGTCTACGTGTGTTTCACCGGCATTGCAGGGAGCGTTGTGTGGCCGCGGCGGCTTCGCGTCAGAGCGATTACTCTAAACACAGGCGGCGCCGCGACCCTATGATGGAAGTCCCACACGCGCCCGCCGGACGGTCGCGCGGGGCATTCAAACAACGTCCGCGGACGTGGCGCTTTTCCCGCGCGGCAGACACGCAGCGGTCAAACGTCGCAGCGCCGATTTGCGCCGCAGACCCGTCCGCGAAGACGGCGACGAGTCGCGAAGAGCGAGGTCAAAAACGTGCCACGAATGAGCCGTCGGTGAGTCGTCAATCAGCCGCGGACGACCCTTAAGCAGAACGCGGACGAGCGACGCAAAGACCACCGACCACGCGATGACCCGGCACACGGGCAGACCGCCGTCGAACTCACGGCGAACGGAGACAGCAGATGCAACGCCATAGCTTCGGCCAGACCCACGAGGTCACCAACCAGGTCCCGCCGCTCGCGGACTACAACCTGTTTTCTAGCGACGCTGCACTCTCGGCCGCGCTCGAACGCGACGGCGCCGCGTGGCATCGCGATGCATTGCTGCGTCACGGCGCGGCGCTCACCACGCCCGAGACGCTCGCGCTCGCTGAACTCGCCAACCGCCACACGCCCGAGCTTTCCACGCACAGCCCGCAAGGCGAGCGGATCGACGCGCTTGAGTTTCATCCCGCGTGGCATGAGCTGCTATCGCTGCTGCGTCGCGAGGGGCTGCACGCGTTGCCTTTTTCCGATCCGCAGCCGGGCGCGATGGCCGCGCGCTGTGCCGGATATTTTCTGCATGCGCAGATCGAATCCGGGTCTCTTTGCCCGTTGACCATGACGTTCGCCAGCATTCCGGTATTGCAGCGCGAACCGCAATTGTTCGAGACCCTTCGGGACAAACTCTACGCACGCGAGCACGATCCACACGACTTGCCGCTCACGCAAAAAATCTCCGCGATGATCGGCATGGGCATGACCGAAAAGCAAGGCGGCTCGGACGTGCGCAGCAATCAGACGCAAGCGCGTGCGATCGCCGCCGGTGGCCGCGGCGGCGCGTACGAACTCGTGGGCCACAAGTGGTTCTTTTCCGCGCCGCAATGCGACGCACATCTCGTACTCGCGCGCACGCACGATCACGCCGGTCTTTCGTGCTTCTTCGTGCCGCGCTTCGCGCCGGACGGCAGCAAGAACGCGGTGCAGATCCAGCGTCTGAAAGACAAGCTCGGCAACCGCTCGAACGCCAGCAGCGAAGTCGAATTTCTCGATGCGTTCGGCATCATGATCGGCGACGAAGGACGCGGCGTGCCGACCATCATCGAAATGGCGAATTACACGCGGCTCGATTGCGTGATCGGCAGCGCAGCGCTGATGCGCGCGGCGCTCGTGCAGGCCATTCATCATGCGCGCCATCGCAGTGCGTTTGGCCGCAACCTCGTCGACCAGCCGTTGATGCGCAACGTGCTCGCCGACCTAAGCCTCGAATCAGAAGCGGCGACCGTGCTGTTCATGCGGCTCGCCCACGCGTTCGAGCAATCCGTGGATGCAGATTCGGCAACGTCTGCCGCGAACCGAGCGGAAGCCTCCGCCGAGCGTGCGTGGCGGCGCATCGTCACGCCCGCGGCAAAGTACTGGGTCTGCAAGCGCACGCTCGAATTTACCGGCGAGGCAATGGAAGTGTGGGGCGGCAACGGCTATGTCGAAACCGGTCCGATGGCGCGCTTTTATCGGGAAGCGCCCGTCAACTCGATCTGGGAAGGCTCAGGCAACGTGATGTGCCTCGACGTGCTCCGCGCCATGGAGCGCGAGCCTGAAGCGGCGCAAGCGCTCTTCGGGCAATGGCAAGCGGATGCCGCCGCGCATCCGGCGTTGAGTGCCGCGCTCGACAAGCTCGCCGCGACGCTCAATGGTCCTGCCGAAGATCGCGAAGCGTCCGCGCGGCGCATCGCGCAACAGATCGTGTTGATCGCGCAGGCCACGTTGCTCATCAAGCATGCGCCCGCTGCTGTCGCCGAGGCATTCATCGCCACGCGTCTCGGCAGCGGCTGCGGCGAAAGCGGCCGGGTCTACGGCACGCTGCCCGCCACGTTCGATCATGCGGCGATCGTCGAGCGGGCTTTTCCAGACTGATGCCCGGAAGCCGCAGACGAACCGCAGCAAACGGCCGCAAACGGCAGCAGACAGCAGCAGACAGCAGGCGACGACACCGATAGCCGCGGCGCGACCGCGCATCTTTCATCAGGGAGTGGTGAACAATGAAAAACGATCTGCCCGAGGTCGCCGCGCTGGAGGCGTTGCTTCATGATCAGCGTCACGCCTGGTTGCGTGCGCCGTATCCGTCATGGGAAACGCGCGCGGCGCATCTCAAAGCGCTGCGCAAAGTCCTGCTCGACAACCGCGACGCGCTCGCCGATGCGATGAATGCCGACTTCGGCAATCGCGCGAAACAGGAAGTGCTGCTCGCGGAATTTCTGCTGGTGAAGGAGGAAATCGACGCCGCGCTGCGGCACGGCAAGCGGTGGATGAAGCCGCAGCGCCGCAGCACCAACAAATGGTTGCTGCCGGCCCGCGCGAAAGTGGTGCCGCAGCCGCTCGGCGTGGTCGGCATTATCGTGCCGTGGAATTATCCGGTGCTGCTCGCCGCTGGACCGCTCATCAGCGTGCTGACTGCCGGCAATCGCGCGATCGTCAAGATGTCCGAGTTGACGCCGCGCACGTCGGCGTTGTTCGAGCAGCTGATCGGCCAGACTTTTGCCCGCGATCACGTTGCTGTAGTGAACGGCGACGCCGCGCTCGCCGCCGCATTCAGCGCGCAGCCCTTCGATCATCTTCTATTCACCGGCTCGACGAAAATCGGCCACGAAGTGATGCGCGCCGCCGCCGAGCATTTGACGCCGGTTACGCTGGAACTCGGCGGCAAGTCACCGGCGATCATCGGCGAGCATGCGCGGTTCGACAATGCCGTGGACAACCTCGTCGCCGGCAAGACGCTCAATGCCGGGCAAACCTGTATCGCGCCGGATTACGTGCTCGTGCCGCGCGGCAAGGAGCAGGCGTTCGTCGAGCGGGCGCGCAAGCGGATGGCGAAGATGTATCCCGGCTTCGCGCAAAACCCGGACTACACGTCGATCATTTCGCCGCGCCACTTCGCGCGCCTCCAGCGTCTCGCCGACGAAGCGCAGGCCGCCGGCGCGCAACTGCATCCGCTGACCGACAGCGGGCCCGACGCGGCGAGCCGCCGCTTTCCGCCTATCGCCGTCAGTAACGCGCCGCAGGATTGCGAACTGATGCAGGAGGAAATCTTCGGCCCGCTGCTACCTGTCGTGCCGTACGACACGCTCGACGATGCGATCGCGTGGATCAACGCCCGGCCACGCCCGCTTGCGCTCTACCTGTATGCGGACGACGCAGCCACCATCGAACGGGTCACGCACGAAACCATTGCCGGCGGCATGGCGGTCAACGAAACGCTGATGCATCTGGCGTGCGAAAGCCTGCCGTTCGGCGGTGTCGGAGCAAGTGGAATGGGCGCGTATCACGGCTACGAAGGCTTCGTGACTTTCTCGAAGATGAAGCCCGTGTTGACGCAGGCACGACTGAACGCGCGTGCATGGATTGCGCCGCCGTATGGCAGGCGCGTCAACGCGCTGCTGAAACTGATGATGCGGTTTTGAGCGACGCCAACTGTGTGGCTTCGCGTAGGGTGCCTAGCGCGTGCCTGTTGCGCCTTCGATATCGACCGCGACCACGTCGGTGACATCGTCAGCGCCGGTGCGCGCGCCGCCCGGCGCTGGCTGCGCAGGTTCGCTTTCCAGCCGATGCAGCCACGCGAGCAGTTCCGCCACCGCCTGATAGAGCTGCGGCGGAATGCGCGCGTCGAGGTCCACCTGCATCAGCAGTGAGACCATTTCGGGCGCTTCGTGCACATAAAGGCCGGCTTCCTTGGCGCGCTGCACGATCATCTCGGCGAGCATGCCGTAGCCCTTGGCGATCACGCGTGGCGCCGGATCGCCGCCTTGTGCGTCGTAGACAAGCGCAGCCGCGCTGCGGCGATGTTTGCGGCTCATCACATGTCCCAGTCGAAATCGTCGAGCGGCGCGGTCGCGGCGTTCGACGCGTGCGGTGCGCGACGGCTTTTCCCGGCGGCACTTGCCGGCGCCCCCGATGCGGCAGATGCAGCAGACGCCGCGGCGTCCGTCCGATTCGCCGCCGAAGCCGACCGCGCATAGGCGGACGCC
>Ga0256908_1000064_pt1 | contig 70706 bp, 34 predicted proteins | sample MC6MC0761MT_FD_186331 | JGI IMG/M metagenome (GOLD analysis project Ga0256908, IMG submission 186331) | Metatranscriptome of enriched soil aggregate microbial communities from Iowa State University, Ames, United States - MC6-MC0761-MT... | ecosystem: Environmental > Terrestrial > Soil >... | reverse complement strand
ACGGATCGCTTATTGTTTTCATCACAGCGATAGTCATTTTGGAGTGGAGATGCGATCGTTGAGCATCGAACGCATCACACGTTAAGCTCAGACGATCAATGCACGCAACGGTACAAAATGGCGGTGCTATGCAATCGCCTTGATGAAAACAAAGGCATTTTTGGTCCTTTTGTTACCGGACAAAAGGACGAATAAAATAGTTGACTATATGCGGATAGTCAGTTAATACTATGCACTACGCCTGTGCTGCCAGAACCCAATTGTCCTTAGTGGATTAAACCAGACTTTCACCCGCTGCATAAAGGTCTGCGGCATCGCTTTGGTGATGCGTCTTTTGAATGAAGGTTTGTAGGCAAGTAATTGCTGCTGTTCCGTTTCACTTAGTACACCAGAACCGTATTTCAGTTTCAGATATAACTGTACAAATGAAGCATAGCCAACCTGATAGCGCTGATCAATATCCTGCGCGAACTGCCACAGGGTACGATCTCCCTGAAATTGCTGATGCTGATACCAGTAGAACTGCATATAGCGATCATCCCAGTAAGCCTTTTCAGGTACGGTCTTACTCCATTTCCTGCGCAGGTTCAGGTATACAGTATACCATAATGGAAGGAATAAAAATGCCAGTCCCAGTAAGAGTATAATACCCGCAATCAGCAACAGTATCTGCTGACGGGTCCAGGAATTATCTGTTGCATCCCCGCTAGTGGTCTGTACCGTATTATCCTCCTGTTTGGTTTTCAGGCGTAATTCATCTGCTGGAATCTGCGCAGGCAGTGCTGCGACCAGCTGTGCCATATCTCCCGTAACCGTAACCGGTTTTAAGGCTTCTGCATAGGAAATGGCCGTAGCACTGTCATTAACCTTAACCGATGTAATATCCACCGTTGCACTGTCCTTACGGATCTTAGCATGACTGATATCTATGGTCAGCACAACAGGTTGTGGCTGCTGGTAAGGCTTATCTTTAAAGACAACATTCCTTGTCTTCAGTTGCACGGTTTTCTTATTTGGATCTACCTGCGTAATCATCCCATCTGCCGCCAGCAAAGCATTGCCCTGCGGGGTTGGTGGGGTACCATCCGGTTGCGGACTTTCACGGGCATCCTCATTACCGATCGTGGTATCAAAATCAAGCCAGCCATATCCGGGGAAGTATACCTGCACCCAGGCATGTGCCTGATCGGAATAATACCAGTACCAGCCCTTATTGTTATTACCACTGCGATCCACCGTCATAAAACCTACCGTAATACGGGAGGGAATACCCAACGCACGCAGCATAAACAGTGTGGCTCCGGCATAGTAAGCACAGTATCCTTTACGGTTTTCAAACAGGAAGTAATTCAGCTTGCTTGCACTCGGTATATCAGGTATACCCGGGTTGTCGGAGTATTGAAATAAGGGCTTTCCGTTCTCATCCTTCGAAAGGAAATAATCACGGATAGCAATAATCTTATCAATCGCCGTTGTTTTACCGGCCGTGATTTTACGGGCCAGTGCCGCTATGGGTTCATATTTACTATTGGTCGGGAACTGTGTATAGTACTGCATCACCGGCAAGGGCACAGCACTGTAATCTGTAACCTGCCGCAGCAGATCGAAGCGCATGTTCTGAAACTGTTGCAATTGCGGATTATCCGGCGCATTATAGACAAAGTAGGCTGAATTCAGTTCAGACACATAACTCTTGGCGCGATAGGCAGAGCTGTATTCCTGCTGGTTATCGGGATCAATCCCTATAGGCTGCACAAAAAAGGAAACACTGGGTGCCACAAACTCCGAAGGGGACAATTGGGTTTTATACACCTCTATCTCCACCACCTTCTTCTGCTTTTCCAGCAGCGCATCTTCCAGTACGGTAGAATCGGTTTTGGTAAAATACAGGGGAATACTGCCTGGATTAGGCAGAAACAGGTCATTTCTCGGAATCTTTTTATCCCGTTCAAAAGTCTCCGTTTCATTATCAAAACGGGAATAATAAAACGCTGTAAGGTATAGCGGATTGGGCACATCATCTGTACCCGGGAAGAAGTTTTTGATATGCGCCACAAACAGCAATTGCTTGCCCCTGCTCTGATTGCCGGACAATTGATTACGGTCCTTCATGCTGACACTGCCGTCTTTATTACGTTGCAACATTGAATTGGCACCAGCCTTACCGCCCGCACTCACCTCTTCTACCGCTTTGCGCAGGTCATCTTCAAAATACCAAATAATACCCGTAAGCAATGCAGCACTCAGCACAAGAAACAGGCCCAGCCTGCGCAACAGGTGGCCCCAATAAGGTTGTGACAGATCTTTATGATTGTATATAACCTGTACTGCATAAATAATATAAATTGTATAGAGCAGTACTGGCACAAAAGCCAGCAAAAGACTGCGTACACTCAGATCGGCTTGTCGCACGATCATCAATACACTCACCAGGAAGAAAATACCTGCAGCAATCAGTGGAAAATACCGCTTCTTTGAAAAGCCCCAGCCTAATAACCAGCCAAAGGAAAACAGCAGGGCAAAGATCATGAACTGTACCGTAACGAAGAACATATCTACGCTGCCAAATACGGTATGATCCATGGCTATATAAATAAAATACAGGAACAGGAGTAAGACGATAAACGTAGATACAAACCGGAAACGAAAACTATAAAACAATACCGCAACCAAGATACCCATCTCCAGAAAAAGGGTATGTTGCAGGTATTGCTGTTCCATCAGTACCGCATAAAACTGCGCAGCATTCCATAAAATGAAATAGCAGACCAGCATAGTCGGTAGTACGAGAAACAATGTCTTCGCCAGCGTGTCTTTTATATGCCTCTTGTCCGTTACGTTCATTTAAGCATGCATTTGTTCAAATTCTTTGAGTACTGCCAGTAGCTGTTCTGTATCCTGGAGGCTGATCGCATTATAGATCGAGATGCGCAAACCGCCAATGTTACGGTGGCCGCCAATACCCAGTATACCCCGCTCTGCGGCAAAGGCCACCAGTGCATCGGTCAATTCTTCTCTACGCAGGCGGCAGCATACATTCATGCGACTGCGGCTGTCCGGCTCTGCTACAGTGTAGTACAGACTGCTCTGGTCAATGTAATGGTACAACAATTGCGATTTAGCAATACTTTCCTGCTCTATAGCATCCATACCTTTTGCGGCCATCCAGCCCAGGTATAGGGAGGAGACATAAATAGAGAATACCGGTGCTGTATTGACCAGCGAATTCTTTTCGGCCATAGCCTTATAGCTCAGTATTTCCGGCAATTCCCGTACCGTTTGTTGGATAAAATCTTTACGGGCGATCACCAGTGTTGTACCGGAAGGTCCTATATTTTTCTGTGCCACAGCATAGATCATGGCAAAGCGGCTGTAATCCAGTTTACGGCTGAACAGTTCGGAACTGAAGTCCGCAATGATCGGCACATTGGTATCGGGAAAGGTGAATGATTGCGTACCGTAGATCGTATTATTCGCGGTAAGATGCAGGTAAGCCGCATCGTCCGGGATAGTCCATGTCTTAGGCACATGCCTGTAATCATCATCACGTGAACTGGCAGCGATATACACCTTACCATAACGTTCTGCATTGCTCATGGCATCTGCAGCCCATCTGCCGGAATCGATATACGCAGCTGTAGCACCATCCGGGAGAAAATTCATCGGAATCATTTCAAACTGTAATCTGCCACCACCCTGAAACCACATAACAGCATACTCCTCACTCAGCCCCAGCAATTGCAATACATGCTTTCGGGCATCGTCCAGTATAGCCTTAAAGTGAGGCCCACGGTGCGGTAAGCTGAGGATGGACATACCGGAATCTTTATATTCCAGTACAGAACGGGAAGCGGTTTCGAGCACCTCCCCGGGTAGTGCGGCAGGACCCGCATTGAAATTGAGCTTCATTGATTTTCTAGGCTTTTACCAATGCTCAAATATCGCATTTAATTAGCACAAAAGCCTTATCAGTACAAAGGAATTACCATTTTTTAAACAGATGTAATCTTCCGCATCTATAAATTATTCCGTGTATACAAGGCAATACGCGTTGCGAGTAATATCTTTGCGCCATGCATTACGTATCAGTAGACAATTTAAGCAAAACATATGCAGACAAACCCTTATTTGAAAACATCAGTTTTCATATCAATGAGGGGGACAAAATAGCCCTGGTAGCCCTCAATGGCGCAGGCAAATCAACCCTGCTCAAGATTCTCTGCGGACAGGAAATTCCAGATGAAGGAACAGTATGGGTACATAAAGATGTAAAAGTGGTGTTGCTGGATCAGGATCCTTATCTGAATGATGCCCGTACCATCCTGGAAAATATATTCAGCTATGACCACCCTATTGTGAATGCGCTGAAGCGTTATGAACAACTGACAGAAAGCGATACCACACCCGATGAGGCAGAACTCGCTGCCGCGATACAGGAGATGGACAACCTCAATGCATGGCACTACGATAGTACGGTAAAACAGATCTTAGGCAAGTTGAATATTCATCACCTGGACCAACAGGTAAGTAAACTATCTGGCGGTCAGAAAAAACGTATTGCCCTGGCCAAAGTGCTGATCGACATGGATTTTGAGCACAGGCATACCCTGCTCATCATGGATGAACCGACCAACCACCTGGATGTAGGCATGATTGAGTGGCTGGAGCACTATCTGAGCCAAGATAAACTGACCCTGCTGCTGGTAACCCACGATCGCTACTTCCTGGACAATATCTGTACCGATATATTAGAAATAGACCAGACCAAAATATTCCATACCAAAGGCAATTACGAACGCTTCCTGGAGCAAAAAGCATTACGTTCCGAAATAGAGCAAGCCAGCATAGATAAGGCGCGCAACCGTTACCGCAAAGAACTGGAATGGATGCGCAAGCAACCTAAGGCGCGTACAACAAAATCCAAAGCACGTGAAGATGCCTTCTATGACTGGAAAGCCCGTGCGCAGAAGAAAATACAGGAAGCACAGCTGGAACTACAGGTCAAAATGACCCGTCTCGGAGGTAAGATACTCGAGATAAAAAAACTGTATAAATCTTTCGGAGAGAAAGTAATCCTGAAAGGCTTTGATTATACCTTCAAAAAAGGAGAACGTGTTGGCGTTGTGGGGGTGAATGGTGCCGGTAAATCTACCTTTATCAATATGCTGCTGGGCAAAGAACCGGCAGACAGTGGTAAGATCAACATCGGTGACACTATTGTATTCGGTGATTTCTCACAGGAAGGACTGGTGATCAAAGAAGATGTGCGCGTCATTGAATTTGTAAAAAATATTGCAGAGTATTTCCCGCTGGCAGATGGCACAAAAGTAAGCGCAGCCCAGTTCCTGGAGCGTTTTCTCTTTACCCCGCAGAAACAGTTTACCTTCATTTCCAAACTGAGCGGTGGGGAGAAAAAGCGATTACAATTGCTGTCCATCCTGTTCCGCAATCCTAACTTCCTGGTATTGGATGAACCGACCAATGACCTTGATCTTCCTACGCTGGACATTCTTGAAGATTTTCTGGCAGAATATCCGGGCTGTATCATTATCGTATCGCATGACCGTTACTTTATGGATAAGCTGGTCGATCACCTGTTTGTATTTGAGGGCAATGGCGAGATCCGCGATTTCCCGGGCAACTATTCGCAATACCGCGAGATCGCTCGTGAAGAGCAAAAAGGACAGTCTATGTCAGAACAGCCACAGGCAGCAGTTGAGGAAGTTACTGAAACCATTACCCAGACCAAACCGGCTGCACCGGCAAAGCTTTCTTTTAAAGAGAAAAGAGAACTGGATGAATTGAATAAAGCCATTCCCGCACTGGAGGCCGAAAAAGCAAAACTGGAAGAAGCGATGAGCCATACTGGCATTGACTTCCAGGATTTACAAAAAATGGGCGACCGTATTTCGGCTATTATACAGGAGCTGGATGAAAAAGAAATGCGCTGGCTGGAACTGAGCGAACGTTAAATTTGAGAGCAGGCAAATCGCCCGCTTAAACATAAGACATGAAAAAAGTATATTTTTATACAAGAAAACATGCACCATATGGATCATAACTATACCCGTCTTTTTGATTGTATTGCACCGGACCGCATAGGTGATAAAGAAGTTTTACTGGCCGGAAAAAAGAATAAACAATACCAACCCCTGTCAGGGCTGCAGGTGATTGACTCCGTGCATGCACTGGCCAATGGCCTCATCCGTTTAGGATTGCAGCAATTAGAGGGTACAGAAGCCCGCGAAAAGGTGGGTATTATCAGCAACAGCCGCCCGGAGTGGATCATTACCGATCTTGCCGTTCAGCAGATCGGGGGCATACTGGTACCGCTGTATCCAAATACTAACCTGGACGAGATTATATATATTTTTAATGAGGCGGAAGTAAAGTACTGTTTTGTGCATGATAAAAACATGTATAAAAAACTACTCAGTGCTAAGGAGCAGATACCATGTCTGCAATATATTTACACCTATACTGAGATAGAAGATGCGCCGCACTGGAGCACACTGCATCAAACACCAGATGCTGCAGAGCTGGCCGAAATCCAACGCAGAAGAGATGCTGTTGCAGAAGAAGATGTAACGACCATCATTTACACTTCCGGTACCACAGGTAAGCCTAAAGGTGTTATGCTGACGCATAAAAATATTGTCAGTAATGTAAAGAACACCGAAGAAGCAATCAATGGCATAGGTATTGAAGATAAGAAGAGCCTGAGTTTCCTGCCACTGAACCATATTTTTGAAAAGACCGTTACCTACATCTACCTATTCAACCGCTATTCGGTATACTATGCCGAGAGTATGGAGACGATTGCAGAAAACCTGAAAGAAGTGCAGCCGGCATTGTTTGTGACCGTGCCCCGCCTGCTGGAAAAGGTGTATGAAAAAATAATGAATACCGGCAGTGCGCTGACGGGTATAAAACGCAAATTATTCTTCTGGGCTGTAGAGCTGGGCGATCAATACGATACCCGCAATCGTTCGGCCTGGTATAACTTTCAGCTATCAATTGCCAATAAACTGATCTTTGATAAATGGCGTGCGGCATTGGGAGGTAAAGTAAAAGCAATCGTAGTCGGAGGGGCCGCCTGTCCGCCGAAACTGGCCCGTTTATTTTCTGCCGCACAGATCCCGATTATGGAAGGTTACGGCCTTACAGAGAGTTCCCCCGTTATTGCGGTAAACCGCTATGAAGAAGAAAATCGCATGTTCCGCACCGTAGGCCCGGCCATTACCGATATAGAAATCCGCATTGCAGAAGATGGTGAGATCCTGTGTAAAGGTGAAAATGTAATGCATGGCTATTATAAAAATCCGGAAGAGACCGCCAACGTGATCGTAGACGGGTGGCTGCATACCGGCGATATAGGCACCATGATCGAAGGCCGTTTCCTGAAGATCACCGATCGTAAAAAAGAACTGTTCAAGAATAGCGGTGGCAAGTACATTGCCCCCCAACCTATCGAAAATAAACTGAAAGAAAGCCGTTTTATCGAACAGGTCATGGCAGTTGGTGCTAATGAGAAATATGTCGGTGCCCTCATCGTCCCTAATTTTGAACACCTGCAGAAATGGATGCTGCTGAATGGCATGAGCTTTACGACCAATGCAGCAGCAGTTAAAGAAGAGGCGGTACTGAAACATTACAAAGCAATCCTTGATAAGTACAACAAAGAGTTCAGTGCAATAGAACAGGTAAAAAAGTTCTCGTTGCTGGAAAAAGAATGGACAGTTGAAGAAGGCACCATGACGCCGAAACTGAGTCTGAAACGCAAGGTTATCGTAGAAAAGTACAAAGAACAGATCGACGATATTTACAGAAGATAAACATGCGGAAGTGTTGCCCCGGCAACACTTCTTTTATATAACCGCAGCAATAAAGCTGCATTAAAACTGACTTTATGGCAACAGCACTCATTACCGGCGCCTCTAATGGTATAGGACTGGAACTGGCCCGTATTTTTGCCCATGCGGGTATAAACCTGGTACTGGTGGCCCGTAGTACGGGCAAATTAAAAGCCCTGGAAGGGGAATTGCAGCAACAATACCCTTCCTTGAAAATATTGGTACTGACCAAAGACCTATCCCTGCCCGATGCTGCCCAGGATGTATACCAGGAATTGAATGGACAAAAAATACAGATCGACTACCTGGTAAACAATGCGGGTTTCGGAGACTTCGGTTTTTTCACGGAAACAGACTGGGCCAAAGAGGCGCAGATGATCGACCTGAACATAAAAGCCCTGACCCAGTTTTCTAAACTGTTTATCAGAGATATGCAGCAGCGCGGCAAAGGCAAAGTGTTGAATGTGGCCTCCACGGCGGCTTTCCAGCCCGGACCACTGATGGCCGTATACTTTGCGACCAAAGCATATGTACTGCATTTGTCAGAAGCATTGCATAATGAGCTAAAAGGAACCGGTGTAACCGTAACCGCCTTATGTCCCGGACCAACAGAAAGTGGCTTTGTAGATATTGCCGGAATGGGTAAAAGCAAGCTGGTCAAAGGCCGTAAGCTGCCTACCTCTGCTGCAGTTGCAGACTATGGGTTTAAGGCTATGATGCGCGGAAAGGCTGTTGCCATACATGGCGGTTTAAATAAGGTCATGGTATTTGCTCAACGCTTTACCCCCCGCAGCTGGACCACAGCCATTGTTAGAAAAATACAGGGTTAATATAAGATCAATCATACCTAATATGCAATTCATCAGCAGATCTGCACTGCTTTTCATACTCTTTTTGCTGCTCACTAGGCACACATTTGCATGTCTGAATAATGTCACTAAAACATTAAAGAGTAATATTCGTCTTTATGTAAAACTATATCCGTCTGACTTACCAGGAGGTTATGAATTTTACAAACCAGCCTACTATCTTCCAGGTATAAAAAAGTTAGATAGTTTGTATGCAGCAACCAAAGACCCTGATTATTTATCAGACAAAGGCTTATTGCTGATTTTGCAAAAGCAGTATACACAGGCAGTAGATTTATACCTGAACTTAGAAGTGCAATATCCGGACAGATATGCGACAGCTTCTAATTTAGGAACTGCATATGAGTTAATGGGCAAAAATGAGCAGGCGTTAAAATGGATAGAAAAGGCAGTAGACCTGGACCCTTCTTCTCATTTTGGATCAGAGTGGATACATATCAATATCCTCAAAGCAAAAATTAAAGGCCCAGCTTATTATAACAGTAAATTCATCCTCAATACAGATTTCGGTACTGACTCCTTACCTATAACCGATCTTTCTCAAACAGAATTACAAGTTTTACATGACGCACTTTTTTATCAACTGAATGAGCGGGCATCTTTTATAAAACCGAAAGACACCATAATGGCTAACTTGTTTTTTGATCTTGGAAATACTGCTTTATTATTGGGAAAATATAAAGAAGCCGAATTTGACTATGGCGCTGCATATGGATTTGGCTATTCTCGTGAAGTAACCCTAATGCGTACAGAAAAAAGTTATCGTTGGGCATCCAAGCCTCAATTAAGAATACAGCACTTAAAAAATATGCCCAAAAAAGTACCTTACCTGAAGTATGGTTTTATAGCAATAGGTATTGCGGCACTTTTCACAATATTCCTTTTTTTACTGCGTAAAAAAAGGAATCACAATATAGCCTTAGCGTATGACGAACAATAATATTATCTATAAAAGTACTCTCGCCCCGCCGGAACTGAGCGACTTTGTTGACAGCATCTGGATGCTGCATAATGATGCTCCGGATACAAAGGAAGTCATTATTCTTCCTGACGGGCGTATCGACTTATTTCTTTCCCGTTCGGCGACAGAACCCTTTACAATGCGCTTAATGGGCATGAGTACAGAACCGGACCAGACAAGCATTCCCCCACATACGCTGATGTATGCCATTAGTTTCAGGCCATTAGCAACGGAATTTGTATTGCAGCAAACAGTTTCCGCAATTGTGGACTCCGCCATGGAATTGCCTGCAGGCTTCTGGGGCTTTACCGAAGCAGACCTTGAGGACTTTGATGTGTTTACACAAAAAGCCATACAAAAAGTAACGGAACATGTAGTAGCATCAATAGATGAGCGCAAGCAAAGCTTATTCCAACTAATCCATGCCGCAGCAGGAGAAGTCAGTGTACAGGCCTTGTCTGACCAGGTATTCTGGAGCAGCCGGCAGATCAATCGCTATTTCACGGAGCAATATGGCTTGTCTTTAAAAGCCTATTGCAGCATTCTGCGTTTCCGGGCTTCTTTTGAGCAAATCAAAGTAGGTGAATTATACCCCGATGCACAATTCGCAGACCAGTCTCACTTCATTAAAGCGGTGAAGAAGCTGGCGGGAGTAACACCTAAAATGTTGCAGCAAAATAAAAATGACCGATTTATACAATTTTCGACCCTGCCGCCAAAGTAGTTTTGCATTGTAAAAAATAAATACAATGCTGGTAAAAGATAAAAAAATTGCCATTGTCGGCGGTGGTCCTGGTGGCCTAACCCTGGCATGTTTACTGCAAATGAAGGGCGCACAGGTAACCGTTTATGAAAGAGATGCCCACAAAGACGTACGCGTACAGGGCGCTACGCTGGACCTGCACGAACCATCCGGACTGGAAGCGCTCAAACGGGCCGGGCTCCTGGATGAGTTTTACAAACATTACCGCCCTGAAGCGGGCAAGCTGCGCATCATTGATACTGCCGGCTATATTCATCATGATGAACATGAAGGGACTGATTCTTTCGCAGAAGACCGCCCGGAAATAGACCGCGGACCATTACGCCATATTCTGATGAATGCCCTCCTGCCCGACACCATCATTTGGGATAGTCAGTTCATCTCCATGCAGGAAGAGGGTCAGGGTTGGGTATTGAAGTTTAAAAACGGACATTCAGCCTATGCAGACTTGGTGATTGCAGCAGATGGTGCCCACTCCCGCATTCGTCCGTATATAACAGACATACAACCTGTATACTCTGGTATTACCATCGTAGAAGGTACCATATATAATGCCGCCCTCAATGCTCCGGATATCTATACCCTGGTACAAGGCGGAAAAGTATTTGCACTGTCAGGCAACCAATCCCTCATCCTGAGTGCTAAAGGAGACGGCAGCCTGTCATTTTATACCGGAACCGCCGAAACAGAAGACTGGCTGGAGACTTGTGGTATAGACTTTACGAACAAGCACCAGGTACACCGCTGGTTCATCAAACGGTTCCACAACTGGAGTGCATTCTGGCATGAACTGTTTGCAAGTGATGAAGTCTTTTTTATTCCCAGACCGCAATACCACTTCCCCCCGGATCAGCATTGGACTCCAAAATCAAATGTGACCATGCTCGGCGATGCCGCACACCGTATGCCGCCCTATGCTGGCGAAGGCGTAAATATGGCGATGCAGGATGCATATGAACTGGCTGAAAGCCTCACGGGACAAGAATTTACAGATATTCAATCGGCCATCGCTGCATATGAAACACAAATGTGCCGGAGAGCTGCTGAAGTTACAGAGCAGACCTTGTACAATACCCAAATGCTGCACAGCGAAGGGGCATTAAGCAATATCTTAAAGATCATGCAGGGCGCCTGAAAATAGATTATTTTTGAACCGGTATCATTACCTTATACCGGTTCTTATGTCTGAAACACTTATTACACATATCCGCAAATTTACCCGCCTGTCTGATGATGAGGCCCCTGCAGTGCTGGCCTTTTTCAAAGAAATAGAGGTCAGAAAAAAGGAAAACCTGCATAAAGAGGGACAAATCTGCCGTTATAATTATTTTGTAACAGAGGGCTGCCTGCGTATGTTTTTTGTTGATGAAAAAGGCGTAGAAAAGACCGTGCAATTTGGCCTGGAACACTGGTGGATCGCTGATTACTTTTCTTTTCAACGGCATCAGCCATCGGCGTTCTGTATACAGGCAGTAGAACGTTCGGTCCTGTATGCAATAGACTTTCAGACACAGGAACAATTGCTGGAGCAGTTTCCGCAAATGGAACGGTATTTCCGTATGGTACACCAGACGGCTCATGCCGCGTCACAAATGAGGCTAAAATTCCTGTACGGGTACTCCAGGGAAGCGCTTTATCGCCAGTTCAGCAGTAGCTTCCCGGAATTTGTACAGCGCATTCCGCAATATTTACTGGCCTCTTACCTGGGCATTACCCCGGAATACCTCAGTGAATTAAGGGCAAAAAATATTTCTTAAACCAGTTTAATTTTTTTCTGCGCCAGGCTTCGGACTTTTGCTTTATCATATTAATCATTACTAAAAAATAATAAACGATGAACAAAAGAGTTAATGTTGCTGCTTTACAACCTGCCGCTTATAAAGCGATGTTTGCCCTGGAACAGGCACTGGCTTCCGGAAGCATCAGCCCGATACACAAAGAACTGATCAAGATTCGTGCTTCACAGATCAACGGTTGCGCGTTCTGCCTGGATATGCATACTAAAGATGCCCTGAAATACGGAGAAACTCCGCAACGCATTTTCTTACTGAATGCCTGGAAAGAAACAGACCTCTTTAGCGAAGAGGAGAAAGTGATCCTGGCTATTACAGAAGAGATTACTTTAATCAGCCATCATGGCCTTACTGAAGAAACATACGCTAAGGCCGGCAGCATGTTTGATGAACAATACATTGCTCAACTGATCATGGCAGTGGTTACGATCAATGCATGGAACCGTATTGCCATCAGTACACTGGCGCAGGTTCCGAAAGATTAAAAATACAATACCGTTAAAAAAACAAGGGGATGATCATAATATCATCCCCTTGTTGCGTTCTAAAATTTGGTAATTTAGCCACATGGCGGTACAAACTGTCCATTGATACAGCATGAACAAACTACTATTGATCGGTCTTTTGTGTCTGACCCAGTTGCAGGGTTACGGACAGAAGCAGGCTGCAAAACAAACCAGCAAATCCAGTCCTTTTATAATAGGCACGACGGAGACCATGACCTCTGCGGTACTGGGAGAGAACCGTGTCCTGAATATTTATCTTCCCGAAGGCTATGATCCTAAGGCTGCAGCCCGCTACCCGGTGATCTACCTGTTGGATGGCTCTGCCAATGAAGACTTTATTCATGTAGCCGGATTGGTACAGTATTGCAGCTTTGAATGGATCAAATGGTTACCAAAGTCTATTGTAGTCGGCATTGCCAATATAGACCGCAAAAGAGACTTTACCTTCCCGAGCAATGTGCCGGAAGAGCAGCAGAAATATCCAACTACAGGACATTCGGACAAGTTTATTTCCTTCCTCTCCGAAGAGCTGATTCCTTATATCGATGCTCATTATAAAACAGAGCAGACCAAGACCATTATCGGACAGTCGTTAGGTGGATTGCTGGCTACAGAGATCCTGATGAAGCAGCCGCAACTGTTCAACCAGTATATCATTATCAGTCCCAGCCTGTGGTGGAACGAAGGTTCCATACTGTTGCAGCCCCCGACACCTTTTCCACAGGGGCAAAGTACGCGCCGCATCTATATCGGTGTAGGTAAGGAAGGAAGTACACCCGGGGCACAACCGGGCAATATGGAGGTAGATGCGCACCTGCTCGCCGAGATCATGCGCGGCGCACATCCTGAAGCTTTGGTCGATATGGATTACCTGCAGGATGAAGACCATGCTACAGCAATGCACCAGGCACTGCTGAATGCATTTAAATGGCTGGGATCAAAACAACCTTAAATACAAACTATGATGATCACGATAGCACAAACAGAACAGATACAATCTGTACTCGCCCGCTTAAAACCGGAACAGGAGCCATTATTCGGCATCATGACGCCACAGGAAATGGTAGAGCACTTGCTCTTCTTTGTGGAGATATCATCTGGTCTGCACCCGCAGGTGCAATTCTTTTCTGATGACCGGGCTTTGAAAAATAAACAATACCTGATCTATGGAGAACAGGAGCTCAGCCCCGGCATTAAGATGCCTTTATTGAATGGCATGCCGCAGGACCTGCAATATAAAAATCTGACTGAAGCCAATGCTGCATTGGTTCATGCGACCGTTCAATTCAACCATGCTGCTGATACAGCTGATTATGTACACCCTGCCCTGGGCCTGATGAGCCGTGCAGAATGGAAGATCTTTCATGATAAACACTTCACACATCACTTCAAACAATTCGGACTGATCTGAATATGAGCAAAACCTTACAGATACTGGCTATCATCGGTAGCGCACAAAGCAACTCTTCTAACGAGAGTATTGTAACGGCACTGGCTGCTATGCTGCATCCGCATAAACTGACCATCTTTCCCGACCTGAAAAGCCTGCCGCATTTTGACCCGGAACAATCGGTACAGCATCCTCCTGAATCTGTGCAGCTATTAAGAACACAGATCGAACAGGCAGATGGTATCATCATCTGTAGCCCGGAGTATATCTTCAGCATTCCATCCGGCCTTAAAAATGTATTTGAATGGTGTGTGGCCACCACCGTTTTTTCCGATAAACCCACAGGCATCATCACGGCATCTGCCAGCGGGCAGAAGGCGCATGAGGAGCTGCAACTGATCCTGAAGACACTGATGGCACGGTTTACTTCCGATACTACCCTGCTGATACCCGGTGTAAAAGGAAAAGTAAATGAAGCCGGTGACATAACGGATACCGCAACCAAAGATGCGCTGCAAATATTCAGCCGGCAATTCCTGCACTTACTATCGTAAAACAATTTGTTTTAACAGAATATTTTTTGCGATCATGATCTGTATATAAAAAATTACAGTATGTTTGCAACAATCATGTTGACCTCAATGCACATATCAGCAGCTACTTATTATTACTATTCTAAGCGATATCGTTTGGAATAGCGGCTACATATATATACCTCATATATTTTTCACAGACCCCGGTTCCTCACGAACCGGGGTTATTTTTTTTATTCATTTTTTAAATATTTATTTATGGAACGGAACAGACCATTGTCCCAGCAGTACGATCTGTACACCAGTGAAGACTTTGCCGTATGGCGCGCTTTATTTGAACGGCAAATGCTCCTATTAAATCAGTACGGAAGCCAGTATTATAAAGCAGCCTTAAATACAGTGGGCTTTGAGGCGGCTTCCATTCCGGATTTCAATGTAGTAAATCAAAAGCTGAGAGCCGGTACCGGCTGGCAGATTACCGTAGTACCGGGCCTGGTGCCTGCTGCAGCATTCTTTGCTTTGCTGGCCCGCCGCATATTCCCGGCCACCTGCTGGCTGCGCACTATGGCAGAATTGGATTATATCGAAGAGCCGGATATGTTTCATGATGTATTCGGGCATATTCCTTTACTGAGTAATCCTGCCTATGCAGATTTCATGCATGCCTTCGGGCAGCTAGGTTTGCGCTGGAATGATGATGAGCGCAAGATGGAACTACTGAGCCGCATTTACTGGTACACCATTGAATTTGGCCTGATCAGGGAAGACGGGCAACCTAAGATATATGGTGCCGGAATATTGTCTTCTCCCGGTGAAACCTTGCACAGCATGGCGCCTGATACCAAACGCAGCGCATTCCACGTGCCCGATATCCTGGATACTCCGTTTCGTACAGATGTGTTGCAGGAAGCGTATTTCGAGATCAGTGACCTGGACCAGTTGACCGGGATATTGGAGGAGGTAGCAGTTGCCATGCGGCAGGATGCAAAACATTCCGTATTTTTATAATCAAATAAACAAGCAATTATGTATCAGGAATGGAAAGAGCGGGATGGTTATTTATATAAACAGTTTCGCTTCAGTGATTTCAGTCAGGCATTCGGGTTTATGACCCGCGTGGCCTTACTGGCCGAGCAGCACAATCATCATCCCAGATGGACCAATGAATGGGACACTGTGGAGATATGGCTGCGTACACATGATGCCGGCGATGTGATATCAGAAAAAGATCATCAGCTCGCGAAGGCGATAGACCGCGTTTTAGAATAAGTATAACAAGAGCAGCTCAGGCTGCTCTTTCTGTATTATACCTTTCTTGTTTATACTTACTCCGGGGTAAGTAACCTCTTAAGGATTTTATAAACTTTCCTTTCTTAACAAGAATTAATTTGTAATGCAATTTTGTTTCGGCAAATTTGTAATAACAAATAAAAATTATGTTTCACCAGACTTGCTGCCAATACTGCTGTTGTACAATGTGGGATCATCCTGCAAGCGGTATGGTTATGTAGTGCTCTGAAGCGTTCTATATAAGATTTTCCAATGCCCTTGCGTATCCCGCAGGGGCATTTTCTATTTTCTGACCTGAATAAAATAAAAACAGTGGAAGTTATTTCAAGAAACAAAGCTATTTACCAGCGCAATTTCCTGGCCAACCGTATCTTCCTGGACCGCAAACAGGCAACCTACTGGATCACCGAATTGTATGACTGGATGTTTACCACCCGGAAGGAGTTCCTGAACTACAGCCAGTTTGAGCAGAAGGAACTCGAGTTGCACATCATATTAAGAGAACTGTTATTGCAGGAACAATTTACGCCCGAAGAGGCTAGCAGGATTACAGAGGCTTTTTTTACCGATCTACAGGATGTATATGCATTACTGGCCGAAGACCTGAAAGTAGCCATCAGCTCCGATCCGGCAGCGACTTCCATGCACGAGATCCTGTTCAGCTATCCTGGTTTCTTTGCCATTGCAGTACACCGTATCTCCTGTTATTTATGGCATCACCATGCACAGATCCTGGCCCGTGTATTTGCGGAAATCGCGCACAGCAAAACAGGTATTGATATACATCCGGCTGCGGTAATCGGGAAGCGTTTTTTCATTGATCATGGTACAGGTGTGGTGATCGGAGAAACCTGTATTATAGGCGAAGATGTAAAAATATACCAGGGGGTTACACTGGGTGCTTTAAGTGTAAGCCGGGACCTCGCACATCAAAAAAGACACCCTACTATCGGGGATAATGTGATCATCTATGCCAATGCGACCATATTGGGAGGGCATACGGTCATTGGAGCAAACTGTATTGTCGGGGGTAATGTATGGCTGACCACTTCTCTGCCCCCGGACGCACAGATCTTCCATAAAAGCGAAACCATTATTAAAAGAAGGCCGGACAATAAAACGGCTGTCGATTTTTCTATATAATCATCAAAAATAAAGACATTATGAAAGTACAATCCATCCTGGAGACCATCGGCAATACACCGGTATTAAAACTCAACAGACTATTCGGCACAGCACGTAATGTCTGGATCAAACTGGAACGCAGCAATCCGGGCAATAGTATTAAAGATCGCATAGCGCTGGCTATGATTGAGGCTGCAGAAAAGGACGGCAGCCTGCAGCCGGACAGCATCATTATTGAACCGACCTCCGGCAATACCGGTATAGGACTCGCACTGGTCGCGGCAGTAAAAGGTTATAAAGTGATCCTGGTCATGCCGGAATCGATGAGTATTGAGCGCCGCAAACTGATGGAAATATATGGTGCCGCATTCGAATTAACCCCGAGAGAGAAAGGTATGAAAGGGGCCATAGAACGAGCGCAGGAACTGGTGAGCAGTACCCCGAAAGCCTGGATGCCGCAGCAGTTCAACAATCCTGCAAACGTGGCTGTACATAAAAACACTACGGCGCAGGAGATTCTGGCCGATTTCCCTGAAGGACTGGATTACCTGATTACCGGTGTAGGTACCGGCGGCCATATTACCGGTGTCGCATCAGTATTAAAAGAACACTTTCCTCAATTAAAGGTTATTGCAGTAGAACCGGCACTGTCGCCGGTTTTGAGCGGAGGCAATCCTGGCCCACATCCGATACAGGGTATAGGAGCTGGTTTTGTACCACAGATCTATGACGGCAAACTGATTGACGAAGTCATCCAGGTGGAGAAGGAAGAGGCATTTGAATATGCCCGCAAAATAGCCCGTACCGAGGGGGTACTCGTCGGCATTTCGACCGGTGCCTCTCTGGCTGCCGTAGCACGCAAGCTGGAGACCTTACCAGAAGGTGCAAGGGTGCTGACATTCAACTATGATACAGGGGAACGTTATTTATCGACAGAAGGGCTCTTCTAACGATAATTATGGGTGGTATAAGAGGGTAAACGCCGCGCGCCATAAGGCTGCGGCGTTCTTTTTTAATTTTCTGAAAATATGTTCCCATATTTTTTGGGAAACAATATTCTAGTATGTACATTTGCAACCCAATTAAGGAGCCCAGGTGGCGAAATTGGTAGACGCACCGTCTTCAGGTGGCGGCGCCGTAAGGTGTGATGGTTCGAATCCATTCCTGGGCACAAAAAGAGGTAATAAATCTTAAGATTTATTACCTCTTTTTTTTGGTTGTTTTACCGGCTTTCTGCCGGCAGACATAACAACTGTATTATTTCTGAAGGATGATCTGCTTTGCAATCACCTGCTGATCTTGTGTGCGGAGTTTCAGCAAATATACACCGGAAGGCAGGTCCTGAATATTTATCGGCTGGTGGGCTTCGAATCCGAGGTCTTTTATTTTACGTCCGTTCAGCTGAAATAGTTCCATACTGGCCAGGCGGTATTTTTGCTGATCATATTCCAGTTGGAATATACCTGTTCCAGGATTGGGGTAAAGCCTGAAGGCATTAGCCAGTCCCGGTGTATACAAGGAGGTCGACGTATCAACAGACTTCTGGTATTCCACCGCCCCTATATCGATCGTATTATTAAATACCCGGGTATGACCATTATAGTCTGAACTGCCATAATCCGGCACTGCATTACTACCCTTGTTGATGCAGTTTGTAGAATTACTAGCCAGTCCAAAATCTACATTGAGGGCATTATAAGTCGGGCCTGCGCCCAGTATAGGAGAGGCCAGTTGTAAATTATGGTCATAGATATTTGTGCTGAGGCCCTGTACACCAGCAGGCATATTGGTATTAGGATAAAAGTCAATCAGGTTATTGGACAGGTTGAGGTTCAGGGCTGCAAACTTGAAATTATTATAGGCGGTATCAAAAGGATTGTAGTTCTGCTTATTATTGAAAATAATGTTATTCGAGATCCTGAGCTTACAATAAGTGCCCCATCCATGTATGGCCGCACTTCCGGTATAGTCTTTTACCGTATTGTTTACAATCGTATTATTAACGATGGTGGCCTGGCAGTGCTGTGCCCATATACCACCTCCGCTGATGGAGGAATAGTTGTTGGCAATGATATTATTACGAACGATATGATCGTTCCGGCCCGGCACATCGCTATCCAGGTCCTGGCCTAAGAGTTGCAGTCCGCCGCCACCATCATTGATGCCGCAAAAAACACCTTCTGCCATTGTCTGGTTATTATTACAGATCAGGTTTTGCTCAATCAGGGATGATTTGGATTGGAGCGCAACTGCCCCATTCAGATTGGTATTATTATGATGTACGCGGTTGCGCTGAAAAATGACATTACCTCCGTATGCACTATTGAAGATACCACCGCCATTGCTCTGGGTATTATTGTATAATTCATTATCCCTGAACAGGAGTACATTGTTGCTCATCATACCGGTGGAGGTATGGGAAAACAGGCCGATTCCTCCGCTGGACGTATTGTTATAAAATTTATTATTGAGTACATAGGCACTATCCTCATATAAGACATGCATAAGTGTTCCGGTACGGTTATCATGTATGCTGCAATTGGTAAACCTTAGTTTACTGGCACTTTGCGTTTGTCCGAAATTATAAAGGGAGATCAGGCGCTCCATCGCAATATTATGATAAAACTCACATTGGTTGATATACAGCAGCGGAATAGTCGAGGTAATAGCACTATTATTAATGCCTCGTTTAATATCCTTGAAAATGCAATATTCAAAGGTTGGGTTCCCGAAGTTCATACTTCCGGTATTTTCGAGGCCCAGCCCGCTCCATCCTCCCGCTGTGGTGGCCACATTAGACCATCCTGTGGTGTCATTGGCCCGGAACACGATCTTCTGCTCCGGTGTTCCTTTTGCCGATATGGTTCCATACACGTATAACTGGTAATTGCCCATAAACACAACCTGGACACCCGGCTGAATGGTCAGGGTATTGCTTAAAGGGACAGCAATGTCATTATGGATATAATAAGGAGAACCTTCCAGGGTCCATGTACCATTTACGGTAGGTGCGTTGACCTGCGTAGCAGCGAAAACGCCATGGCCCAGGGCCAGGCAGGAGGTAAGGTAGCATAGAAATTTCTTCATCACAAAAAGGCTTTTATGACAAGACAGTTAAAAAGGTATACTTAGTTGGTAAAAGGCCCAGGTTTGCGGTCAATCGTTACTTTTTACAAACGCTGATACGATCTGTCGATCCACAGGTTATTTGGTTTGTGAAGGATTCCTCAATTAATGCTGGCACCGGATAAAACCTTTACGGCAGGCTGATCCATTGATCAGCCTGCCGTTTTTTTAATTAGTTTTCACTGATTGCCTGCCAGAACTCCGCAGCATCGGCCGGTAAGGGAATGGTGTCGGGGTCTTCGGGCACCAGGTTGCAGCGCGCAGTAATGTATTGTAATATATCGGCATCGGTGAAGTACAACTTATACTCCATACGTAAACCGGCATCTGCGGCATAACACACACTGCCCTCTGCGGTATCTGCATCAAGGTACAGCAACCCGGTACGGATTGCAATTCTCTGTGCAAAATGTGCCCAATCGGCCATCTGATGTGTTTATTTCTTTTGCAGTAATGCGATATAATAGTTACGGTGAAAAGGGGCGCCCATTTTATTGATCACCTCTTCTGCTCTCGTATGTATAGCATCAATGGTAAAGTCGGTCTGTGCCACCAGGTGTGTAAAGCGGGCGATGTCGTACTTGGTAAATCCGTATTGTGTAAAGGGCAGCTGGTCCATAGTAAGGGCATCTACAAAGGTAATACAACAATACCCATCCGGTCTCATAACACGGTATATCTCCTGTAATAAGGCAATAGGTTCGTTCCAGAAATAAAGGGTATTGACCGTCAGCATACGGTCAAAGGAATCGTCTTCAAACGGAATCTTATATCCATCGTAAAACAAGAACCGGCAACGCTCGCTGAGCCCTTCTTCTTCGCTGTAGGCTATAGCTTCGGCCTGCATCAGCTCCGAACATTCCAGTCCGGTATACTGCGCATTAGGATCCATCTGCAACCATTCTTTCAAATGATGAGCATTGCCATGCCCCAGCTCCAGCAGCGCATCTCCCGGTTTTGCGGAAAGTACTGCGATGCTCTCGCGTATCATGCCCAGGTTGGACTGATACATATTGTCTGCCACTTCCTTACCGGCTGCGCCGGAAGGTTGCCGCAACTGTGCCGCCAGGGCTTCCATCGAAAATTCCTGGTCGGGCATAAAGGGTGTTTCCATAGATCAATAAGGTTTGCTCAGCGGCAGCAGCTCTTCGTAAATAATTTTCGGAACAGCCACCGTAATGGATTAACTACATATTTCATCATCGGATTCATTGCACACAAAGTTAAACAGTTTCTATTTTAAAACCAGCCATTTGTATGAGACTGATGATATCTTCTTTACTGAGCGCTGTTTCTACAGTCAGTATTTTCTCCGGATTGTCCGTGTCCACTGTCCAGGAAATAATGTCTTTTTCCGCGTCCAGCCTGGGTTGCACTTTAGCGATACAACCACTGCAATTGATATTTGTCTTGAATTTTAAGGTCTGTTCCATATGTTTTTGATTAATAATAAATATACTGTTTTAAAATATTGAGTATTGGTTATGCCTTTTTCCATTTCAGGCGCAGGCTGTTACTCACAACACTGACACTGCTGAGGGCCATGGCCGCTCCGGCGATCATGGGATTGAGCAGAAACCCGTTTACAGGGTATAATATACCTGCTGCGAGCGGAATACCGATCACATTGTAAATAAAGGCCCAGAACAGATTCTGGCGAATGGTGCGCACGGTATCTCGTGACAGGCGGATGGCATAAGGTATCTTATTCAGGTCTGCACTGATAATGGTCATCTTCGCTACATCCATAGCAATATCAGAACCCTTGCCCATAGCAATGCTTACATCTGCCTGTGCCAGTGCGGCACTGTCATTGATGCCATCACCCACCATGGCCACAACATGTCCTTGTTCCTGCAGCGCACGCACATAAGCGGCCTTTTCTTCCGGCAGTACACCCGCCTTAACGGTTTCAATACCCACTTGATCGGCAATAGCCCTGGCAGCTGCGGGCTGATCTCCGGTAAGCATATGTACACTGATCCCCATTTCGGCAAAAGCCTTAACAGCAGCTACAGAAGAGGGTTTTACCCGGTCTGCTATGGCCAGAATAGCCAATGCCTGTTGCTCATCGGCAAACCAGATCAGGGTATACGATTGGGCAGACCAGCTATCTGCCAGCGATTGTAATTCGGAATCTATAGCAATATGATGTTCTTGCAGCAAAGTCTGGTTGCCGGTATAATAGGTTTTCCCTGCCCATTCGGCCTGTATGCCTTTACCAGTTATGCTGTTCACATGCATATCCAATATGCGGTGTTCTTTTGCTTCCAGGAAGCGTACTACGGCTGCTGCCAGCGGGTGTTCTGATTGTCGCTCTATGCTATACAGCACGGAATGATATAATTCATTACTTTCTAATCCGTGAGATTGTACTACTGCTGGTTTCCCTTCTGTAATGGTACCGGTCTTATCCAGAATAATGGTATCTACTTTATGGGTCAATTCCAGGCTCTCCGCATCCTTGATGAGGATACCCTGCTCGGCGCCCTTACCTACCCCCACCATAATGGCCGTTGGTGTAGCCAGACCCAGTGCACAGGGACAGGCGATGACCAGCACGGTTACGAAGGCGAGCATACCATGAGTAAACCCTTGGGCCCCACCCCAGATCCACCATATCGCCAGGGCCAGTGTGGCAATAGCCATAACTACTGGTACGAATATGGCGGCAATGCGATCGACCAGTTTTTGTACCGGGGCTTTACTGCCCTGGGCGGTTTGTACCATTTTAATGATCTGTGACAGCATGGTATCTGCACCTACCTGGTCGGCCCGGAAACGGAAGCTTCCTTTCTGGTTCAGGGTGCCCGCATAAACGGCATCATTCACTGTTTTAGCTACTGCTACTGGTTCGCCGCTGAGCATACTCTCATCTACATAAGATGCACCTTGGATCAGTGTTCCGTCTACGGCTATCTGCTCGCCCGGACGCACGACAATGATGTCTCCTTTCTGTATCAATTCTATACTGACTTCTGTAGTACTGTCATCATGATTCAGGCGCATAACGGTTTTAGGTTGCAGGCCCATCAGCTTTTTGAGGGCTTGCGAGGTATTACTTTTGGCGCGGGATTCCAGCAGTTTGCCCAGCAGGATAAAGGCAATTACTACAGCAACGGATTCAAAATAGACATGTGCATGAAGGCCCCTGCTATGCCAGTAGCCGGGAAATAAGGTATTAAAAATACTGAAGATATAGGCCAATCCGGTGCTTAAAGCGACCAGGGTATCCATATTGGCGGTACCGTTGCGGGCCTGCTTCCAGGCATTTACAAAAAAGTCTTTACCAAACCAGAGGATAACCGGTGTCGTTAATGCCCACATGATATAATTGGCATAAGGCATGTTCATCCAAATCATACCGATCATCATGACTGGCGCGGAGAGGATAAGGGAGCCAATGGCTTTTTTGCGCAGGGAGTGGTATTTCTCCATATGCAGCTGTGCCAGGAGATCCTGTTCTTCTTTGCGCTCTTCGACCAGCAGATCAAAACCGGTTTGCAGCAAGGCTTGTTTGAGTTGTTGCCCATCGGTAATATTGGGCAGGAAGCTAACCGATAAAGTTTCTGTTGCAAAGTTTACAGAAGCGGATACGACTCCGGGAGTATGTTCCAGCACACTGGTCACACTGGCGGCGCAGGAAGCGCAGCTCATATTCAGCACGGGATATTGTTTGTGTACGAGTGGTACACCATAGCCCAGTTCTTCTATTTTCTTAATGGCTTTAGGAAGGTCTTCCTGTAATTGGGAGGAGGAGATCAGCACCCGCTGATTATTGAGTTCTACGGTATGCTGCTGCAGGCTGCCTATGGATTGCAATCCTTTGTCAACAATCATGGCGCAGTGCTCACTTTCGACCCCTTCAAGGGGTATATATATGCTATCAGTAGTATCTTTAGACATGATCGAACTTGTATTGGTTTTACACCACAAAGTTCGACCATATCCAAAGCCTGGTTGTTACATTATTTTGTAACTGTTTTATAAGATTCCGGCATCAGCCTATTTTACAGTAATTTTTTTGCGCACTACACCTTTATCGGTATCCAGCAACAGGATGTACATTCCCGGAGCAATGCCCTCCAGATTCAGGGACTGCTGTGCATTCCATTGTCTGTACATCATTTTACCACTGATATCACTTAAGGCGATACGGGAGATTTTTACGGATGGGTCATACTTCAGGAACAACTGGTTCGAAGCCGGAACAGGATATACTTTCAATCCGATCTGCTTTTCCAGGTCATTTATGCTGTTAGGGGGTACGGTTACGGTAATTGTTTGTGTTGCGGTATCAGCCTGATCGCAGAAAGAAGCGATAAGAGTAACGGTATAGGTACCGGAAGCTGTATAGGTATGTGATGGTGTCGGGCTGATTGAGCTTTGTCCGTCACCGAAATTCCAGCTGAACTGATCGGCATGCTGAGACGCATTGGTAAAGTCTACCACGTTATTGGTGATGCTGCTTGTAAAATCTGCCGTAACTACCGGCAGGAAACGGTTCCAGTGATCGAGGCTGTCATAAGCAGTCGATTCTGCTATTGTCTTAATAAGCGCAGTGGTGCCCGGATTCAGACCGGCAGTATAGGTGCTTTCCAGGGGACTTCTTTCAAACAAAACGGAATAGAAGGCACATGCTGCAACGAAAGTACCTGCCATAGACGGATGGCTTTCATCGGCATCATATAACTCTATACCGGGAGCGGAAGTGCGCACACGGTGCCAGACCATAGCCACTGGTGCAATAGCACTGCTATTGAACTCGGCCATCTTTGAATAGCGCAGTTGCAGCAAACTATCCATACCATCATAGGTACATACCGGAGGGAAAAATGCGCAATTAGACGCATCACCGTTTTTGCGGCCCCAGGTTACATAGAATATTGTTTTGGCACATGGATTATTTTCATGAATGATGCTGTCCAGTGCATGTGCATATGGGTATACATCAGAGGCGACTTGCGCATCCGGAAAACTAGGAAGTTGACTTTGTTCCTGCAATACGACATAATCCCAGTTGCCCTGTTGTATTTTGCTCAGGGTTGTGGCATTGGTTGTATGTTGCTGGAAGGTGTAGCCACCGGGTGCAGACATATCATAAATAAGGGTATCGTGTGTACCGTCAGCCAGTTGGGCTATCTGCGAGGGAAGGTTATTCACTGCGGTATAGCTGTTACCGATAAACAGTACACGTAAGGTCTTGGCCTGTACGACCAGACCGGAACATAAAAATGCGGCAATTAAGGAGATTTGCTTCATGGACAAATTGATTAGGTTAATATAGCTGAAATAGATAACAAATATACCATATTTAATGCAGACTTCCCTGCTACAGAGCGTGCTACCCTACTTTATCCAGTGGTTTGCGCCTGTTGCCCTGCAAGGATTTGAAGTGACTGGGAGTCATGCCGGTTACCTTCTTAAACTGGCTGCTCAGGTGTGCTACGCTGGAATAATTTAACTGCCAGGCGATTTCACTCAAACTTAGCTCATCATAGATCAGCAGCTCTTTCACTTTCTCTATTTTCTGGGCAATCAGGTATTTTTCTATCGTAATACCCTCCACTTCTGAAAACAGGTTGCTGATGCCGGCATAATCCTGATGCAGTGCTGCAGACAGGTAGTCCGAAAGATTGGTCTGTAGGGCTTCGCCGTTATGATGCACCAGGTCGATGATCAGGTTTTTCACCTTTTCAATCACCCTGCTTTTCTTATCATCAATCAGTTCAAAACCCAGTTGCTCCAGTGCCTCTTTCAGCGCCTCTTTTTTGTCTTCTACAGTTTCTTCTACGGTAACTTCTCCCAGTTCCATCTGGCTTACACTGAGTCCCAGCGAAGCCATCACATCGCCGACCACCATTTTACAGCGGTTGCAGACCATATTCTTAATATATAATTTCGTCATAAATCTAAAAAGCAGAAAATCAGCCCTAAAATTAGAACTGATTTCCCGCATTGTGGTCATAAGACCGTTAAAATACCTTAAAGGCTTATTTTTCCAGTACGCTTACCGGGCGGAACATACGGCCCCAGCGCATACCTTTTTTATTATATACATTTCCGTCACCATTACCATAGCTGAGCCATACAAATGATGCTTTACCTACGATATGGTCTTCCGGTACAAAACCCCAGAAACGGGAGTCGGCAGATCCGTGACGGTTATCGCCCATCATCCAGTAGTAATCCATCTTAAAGGTATAAGAGGTGATTGGCTTACCGGCTATATAGAACTGATTGTCTTTCTCTTCGAAAGTCGGATTATCTTCATAGATACGGATAATTCTTCTGTACAGCGCAATATTAGCAGGCGTCAGCTGTACTGTTGTACCCTTGGCCGGGATGATAAAGCTTCCGTAATTGTCCTGGTTCCATTTGAAATTAGCGGTATCGAAAGGGAAAGTCCACATATCTACAGGACCGGGATTGCCCGCAGCCAGCATGGAGTATGGTTTTACACTGGTTACACCATTTACCTGTTTTACTTTTTCTGACGCCGCATATTCCATATCATAAACAGCTTCGTGGTTAGGTGTATATCCTTTGAACACGATATAGTTTTCTTCCATAAAATCGGCAGACAACTGTGCATTACCGGTAACCATGTAATCCATTTTCTGATGCGGATGAAATTCGCCGGGCTTATCATTTACATATAAAACACCTTCTCTGATCTCGATCTTATCTCCCGGAATACCAACACATCTTTTGATGTAGTTTTCTTTTTTATCAACCGGGCGGGTAATGATGGTACGGCTGTTCCATACCTGGTCTCTGCCCAGGACCCTTACATACTGATAGTAATCCTGTGCAGGATCTTCCAGTACTACGGTATCGTTATTAGGGAAGTTAAATACTACGATGTCGTTACGTTTTACCTTTCCGAAGCCTGGCAGACGGCGGTACTTCCAATGTACTGATTCAGAATAAGATTTACCTCCGAAGACCGGCATAGTATTGTGTACCAAAGGTATAGAAAGCGGCGTATTAGGCAAGCGGGCACCATAGGCCATTTTGCTCACAAACAGGTAATCATTTACCTTAAGTGTACCTTCCATAGATCCGGTAGGAATCGTATAGGCTTCAAAGAAGAACATACGGATAATGGTAGCGGCTATGATGGCAAACAGACCGGCATCAAGCCATTCGCGCCATACAGGTTTTTTAGGCTTATTCGGATCTCTATTTTTTTTCCAGAAAGCTAGTTTCATATTGAGTTTAACGATGGGGTTAGGATTTTATTTTATTATAGCAGTTAATTTATTTATTTCGGTGCGATCCATCCGGTAGGGTTTACATTGGATATAGATCCGTTATCACCCACTTTCCATACTTCAAAGTGCACCACATTATCACCTTCATCGTTTTTACCGGCAAAGCCTACGGTCTGGCGCGTAGTCAGCTTAGTACCTACACTTACAGTTGCACTTGACAGTTTACTGTATACCGTATAATACTGTCCATGACTGACGAGGACGGTGATACCCATACCCGGTACGGAGAAGATCTTAGTCACCACACCAGAGAATACCACCTTCACCGGAGCACTTGCACTGGTACCGATATCGATACCGGAGTTGCTGAGGGTCACGCTCTTCTCGATCGGGTGCTGGTAGTTACCATAAGGTGCTACGATCAGCCCGCGGTCTACCGGCCATGGCAGTCCGCCTTTGTTAGCCGCAAAGTTATTGGACAGGGCCTGTATATCCGGGGTCAGCAGGTTCTTATAAGAAGTGCTTTCCGGGTTGGTGCGCACAGTAGTTGGTGCCGATCCGGAAGACGATGACGGCGTAGTAGTCGCTTTGTTGATCGTTACTACTGTTCCGCCTGATTTGTATTGAGTAGCCTGATCGGTTGCCTGCTGGCGTTGCTTATCCAGGTCTTCGGCAATCTTCTTCTGGCGCACCAGTTCTTTCTGACGCTCTTCTTCTTTCCTGCGGTCAATTTCTTTATTGCGCTCTTCGTTGCGTTTGCGCTGCTCCTCGCGGGCTTTGGCATCGGCAATGCGTTTTTCTTCTGCAGCAGCCTCTTCTCTGCGCTTGCGGGCATCTTCAATGTCCTTCAGGCGCTGACGTTCTCCATCTTCAGCGGCCTTCTTACGGGCAAGCTCAGCCTGTCTGGCCAGCTCTGTTGCTTTACGCTGTTCTTCTTCGGCGGCCTTCAATCGGTTGGCCTCATTCATGCGCTGAATATCTTCTGCCCTGCGGCGGTTTTCTTCAGCAGCTTTGGCCCTGGCTTCGGCAAGCGCTCTCTGACGAGCCTCCTCCATAGCCTGGCGACGCGCTTCCTCGATTTCTTTCTGGATTTGTATCTTAATGGCAGTCTCCAACTGTGCGGCGGCCTTTTTATTTTTCGCGATCTGAGATGACAGGTCACTAACCTGCCCTTTCAGTACCTGTGCTACTTTCTGTGTTTCATTGGCATCCGCCTGTATAGCGGCTTTATGCACCTGCTCCGCAGAGAGTAATTCACCGCGTTCTGCTTTTTTATTATTCAGGTATCCGACTTTCTGCTTTAGGGTGCCTTGTATTTCCCTGATCTTATTAGCCTGTATGGTACGATACTGGCGGTATTTTTTCATATACTCCATGCGGCGCATCATATCATTGAACGTGTTTGCAGAAAAGACAAACAACATCATGTTCTGAGACTCCTGGTGTTTATATGCATACCGTACAGAACGTGCGTAATCGGCCTGAAATTTGCCCAATTGCGCATTCAGTGTTTTAATATCGGTATTGGTTGTGCTAATGTCAGTAGAAATATTATTCAACTCCAGGCTGATGTTGTTGATCAGTTGCTGGCGCAGCTCCAGTTTATGGTTCAGGGCACGGAGTTCTGTGAGGGTCACGTTCTGGCTTTCTTTAGCTTCGTTCAGCAATGCCTGTGCATTCCTGATCTCCTGGAGAATGGCCTCACGTCTTGACTGCAGGTCGGTTTTGGACACATTCTTCTGCGCCCATACCGGGGCACTTAATAATGTGATGAATATTAGGGTTCCTGCTATCTTATTCCGCATCAAAAATCTGGGTATATTTTTATATGTAAGTGGCAAAAATAGGTTTTTCAAGTGATTAAAGCTACGGATAAAGTGTAAAATTGAAAAGTAAAAAGTTAAATAATAAGCTGACTAACAGACAGAAAAAGGCGAATGAAAATCATTCGCCTTACAATAATATCTGTATCAGTATTTTATCTGCTTTACTTTTTACCTACCCAAACGACAAACTTCTCTTCAAAGCCCTCACCCGGGAAAATATCTTCCATGTCCCATAATGAAGGGCGCACATCACTCTCCACGATCTCCTGGTTGAGGTCTCCGCCTTTCAGGCAGATCAGGCCATTAGCCAGGTCGGTAGACTTGTTCTTTTTAATGATCGGCTTAGCCCAGGACCAAAGATCTTTTAAGGGTGCCACGGCACGGGATACCGCAAAGTCAAAATCTTTCTGCGGAATATTTTCAATACGGGACTGCACGGCTGTTACATTTTTCAGCCCGATTTCGTCAGCGATGCCTTGTACTACTTTTATCTTTTTACCGATAGAATCTACCAGCAGAAACTCTACTTCAGGATAAAATATTGCCAGGGGAATACCCGGAAAACCGCCACCCGTGCCTATATCCACAATACGCATACCGGGATTGAAATGACATACAGTAGGGATCGCCAGTGAATGCAATACGTGTTTGGTATATAACTGATCAATATCCTTACGGGAAATTACATTGATCTTCTCATTCCATTCTTTATAAAGTCCTTCCAGTGCGGCAAACTGTGCCATCTGCGCTGCCGAAAAATCATCGAAATATTTCTGAACTACTTCCATTGTTGTTTGTTTTTAAAAAATATATAAGGCATCAGTATAATATTATACCCTACCCACATCAGGTCACCCAGCGGGCTGAATGCCTTCCGGCCTTTTTCATCCAGTGCGCGGCACCATTTCCGGTTGAGTATACTATATATACCTATCCGGAGCAGCAGCAAAATTAATACAATGATTTGAATTTTCTGATTTCCAGTACACAATAAAGCTATGGCAGATAACCAGAACAACAGCCCGGAGAAGGCATAAACAGCCAATCCGCGCTTTACCCTTTCGGAATAGTACTTACCGGAAGATACATGGCGTGTTTTCTGCTTCCACCATTCAGACCAGGTCTCCTTTACTGTAGAAATCGTCTTTGCGTCAGGATGATCCACAATCACCGCTTGCTGACTGAGGGCAAGATAAGATACAATCAGGTCATCATCGCCCGAGGCCGTACGGCGGAACAATGCTGTAAAATTGTCGTCCTGGTCCAGTGCCTGCAATACAGGGCCCCGTTCATACATCAGGTTGCGCCCTACACCCATATAAGGGTATCCTGCACGTGCCCAGGAGGTATATTGCATAAACGTATGCACCGTCTCCCAGCGAATAAAGGCATTCAGCAAACCCGGTTTTTGCTCATAAGCACCATAGCCTAATACAAAATATGATTGCTGCGGTGCTTGTTGCTTCACGCCCTGATAGGCCGCTGCCATATGATGCAGCCAGTCCTTACCAGCCGGCATACAGTCCGCGTCGGTCAGCAGCACCAGGTTATAGGTACATTGTTTCAATCCCTGCCATAGCGCGTATTTCTTACCGGGAAAGGTCTTTTCTGTTGCCGGATCTATGGTCAATACCCGCAGTAGCGGAAAGTCTTGCTGTAAGGCTGTTAATACTGCAGCACTATGATCAGTTGAGCCATCATTGACCACCAGCACTTCCCAGGCTCCGGCATAGGACTGGTCGAGTACGTGGGGCAAAAAACGACGAAAGTGTTCAGCTTCATTTTTGCCGCAGATGAGGATACTGACACCCGGTAATGCATCTGCAGCAAGCGATGCATGCACTGCAGGACGGTAACGATACCACCAGGCAAAAAAGACTTGTATCAGTAAACTAAACAGGAAAAGGTACAGCATAGGATTATAAGCTTTGTCTGATATAATCCAGCACCTGGGGCGTTTCATCCGGTGCAAACCAGCTATAGCCCTTATCCTTACGGAACCAGGTCAGCTGCCTTTTGGCATAATTCCGGGAATGTTGCTTCACTTTTTCTGCAGCAGCAGTGAGGGCTTCAGCAGGCAAAGGCCAGGTGCCTTGTTCGTAAAACTCCTGGTAGCCCACGGTTTGCAGGTTTTTCAGATGACGGTAGGGATACAGTGTTTCAATTTCATTCATCAGCCCCTGCTCCATCATCATATCTACCCTGCGATTGATGCGATCATATAGTACCTCCCTGGGCAGGTCCAGGGCAATTTTGAGGATATTAAATGGTCTTTGTTTTACCGTATTGCTGCGATAGTGCAGAATAGACGTGCCGGTGCTTTCGATAAATGCCAGTGCACGGATCAGCCGGCTGTGGTTCTGCTGTTCGGCCTGTGCATAAAATGCAGGGTCTTTCTCCAGCATACTTTGCTGCAGCCATTCCAGTCCTTTTGTTTCAAATTCGGCCTGGATCGCCTTTTCTATACTACGGTCTACAGAGGGCATTTCATCTATACCCTCGCACAGGGCTTTAATATACAAGCCCGTTCCGCCGCAGACTACCGCCACATCTTGCTGTGCAAAGATTTCGGCACAATAGCTCAGCGCCAGTTGCTCGTACATACCGGCATTCACCTCTTCGTGTATAGAATGACTATTGATAAAATAATGCGGTACCGCAGCCAGCTCTTCAGGAGTTGGTTTTGCGGTACCGATTGACATTTCTTGATAACATTGCCGGGAATCGGCAGAGATAACAGCGGTATGGTATTGCTGCGCCACAGCAATGCTGAGCGCGGTCTTGCCCACAGCAGTAGGCCCAGCGATAACGATCAGTGTTTTCCGAGCCTGCGTCATGTTGCTATTGATTAAAATTGATCTCCTTCCTCGCCGTACTCTTCTCCATAGCTTTCCTCTTCGGAGTCTTTTTCTTCCTCCTCTCCTTCATCACCATAGCCTTCATCCATCTCTTCCTTACCCAGATCGTATTTTTCTTCCATTTCTACCATGCGGTTTTCGGACAGCGATTTAGCCCCCGTCAGCATAGGTGCAATACCTTCTTTATAGAAGCAGTGCGGGTAATCGATCTTCGGATTTTCGTCTTTATCAATACCGATCAATTCTACAAAGAATGACCAGTTTTTGGCCGGATCGTACTCGTAAATAAATTTCTTATCCGGGTTATCGATCAGTGCCGATACCGGTGTTTTTAGCATGGATAGTGCAGGAGCATCCTTTTTATTCACCAGTACCTCAGAAGAGATGGCTCTTCCTTTAATGTGCTTCTCATTACTCTCGTAAAATACGCCACTGGCCGTTTTCTTCTCGAACTCAAAGGCTTTTAGTATGGCTTCATGGAATTGCAGGAAGGACTGTCCATTGGTCAGTGCGATGCTGCGGTTGATGTTATCATCATCATCCCAGGATACTTTAAATTTAAAAACAGGCATATATGCAGTTAAAGTAGATTAATATAATTGTAAACGACAAAGATAATAAAAATCGCTTTTGTGGCTTAATAGCGGTGGTTGCTGATGTTTTCCAGCACGCCTTCCGGATAATTGACGGCTTCCAGGTATAATCCGTTGCCGGTTACACTGAAATCTGCAAGGGTACAATTCTTCGCTTCTATAATCGAGCGGAAGCTTGCTACCGGATCAGGCTTTTTATTGGCTTTGATTTGTGTACCGACCAGAGCACGAACCATGCCTCTCAGGAAGCGATTGGCTTCTACCACATAATGCACTTCATCGCCTACCTCTTCCCAATATGACTGCATAATGGTGCACTTAAAGGTAAAGGTCTGTGTATTGCGCTTGGAGAAGGTTTCAAAATCAATATAATCCTTCAGTACAGCTGCGGTCTGGTTCAGCAGATCCAGGTCCAGCGGATAAGGATGGAACAGTGCCCTGCCCTGTCTGAACGGATCTTTGTATTTATAAATCTTGTATCGGTAACGGCGGCTGGTTGCGGCAAAACGCGCATTCAGCTCCGGGTCCATGGCCCTGTACAGGTTTACGATGGCAATCTTGGGCGGCAATACTGCATTCATTTTATATACCAGCTCCGGATGCAGCGGCAGCTCAAAATCGAAATGATAGAAATTGCCCAGCGCATGCACGCCCTCATCGGTACGGCTGGCACCGAAGGTCTCTACCGGTACACGCAGTATGGTGCTCAGCGCATTATTAATCGCAAACTGCACTGTAGGCAGCTCGCCCTGCAACTGAGAACCGTGAAAGGCAATACCATCATAACTGACTTCAAGAAAATAGCGCATGCTTAGTTCACTGCTGGCTTTAAGGTTGCTTTCTCTTTTTTCAATTGCTTATCTACCCAGAATGTTCCGAATGGAATGAAGGATAAGATGAAGTAAACAATCACTTTTTTCATACCCCAGCCATAGTTAGACTTGCATTGAAACAGCAAAATAACGTACAAAACAAACAATACACCATGAGCCATGCCCACGTTTTTAACCAGCATGGCGCCGGTCTCTGCATCACCGAAGAAGCCGCGCTTCATCAGGGAAGCTGCAATCAGGATCAGAAAAGATAAACCTTCCAGGATGGCCACCCAGCCAAAATAGCTCAATAGTTTTTTATTGTTCATAGCTCATTATTTTGAGCCGCAAAGATAGTATTCAATTCCCGTATTCGACCGCTTTAGTGGTAAAGCAAGTGAAAACTTTTATCTTTGTCCGCGAGAACAACATAAACATTAAATGATAGGGATATTAGGGAATGGAAGCTGGGCAACTGCCCTGGCTAAATTATTGACGGAAAATCATCACCGGATCGCCTGGTGGATGCGCAGCGAAGCCGCTGTAGCTCACCTGGAAGAAAAGGGACATAATGAACTGTATTTATCTTCCGTATTATTTGAGCCGGAACAGATCAAACCCACGACCGACCTTAATTTCATGCTGACCCATTGCAATGTGCTGGTCATGTGTATCCCTTCTGCATTTATGTTTGATGTGCTGCGCCGCATGCCTAAAGATAGCCTTAAGGGTAAAAAAATCATTTCAGCCATCAAAGGTATTTTACCGGAACAGCATCAGCTGTTGCAGGAATACCTGACGGCCCATTTCGAGGTCGAACTGAAAGATTATTTTGCCATTACCGGACCTTGTCATGCCGAAGAGGTCGCGCAGGAGCGCCTTTCCTACCTCACTTTTTCCGGCATAAACACGGATGATTGTCAGTATATCGCGGCATTGTTCGAAACTACTTATCTGCGCACGACGACCAATAATGATCTCTGGGGCAGCCAGTATGCCGCAGTGCTGAAAAATATTTATGCCGTTGGCGCGGGTATTGCCCACGGACTGGGTTACGGAGATAACTTCCTGAGTGTGTATATCACCAGTTGCTACCGCGAGATGCATCGATTCCTGTCACAGCATTTCCTGCAGATGAATGAGCAGGATACCATGCCCGACTTTCATACCAGTGCCTACCTGGGCGATCTGCTGGTAACCTGTTACTCTCCGCACAGCCGCAACCGTACGTTCGGTGCCCTGCTGGGTAAAGGCTACTCCGTTGCTGCCGCAAAAGCAGAAATGAATATGGTGGCTGAGGGCTATTTTGCCTCTCTGGGTATGAAAACAATCATTGACCAGACAGGCATTGACATGCCGATCATGCAGTATATCTATGAGATGCTCTGGCAGCAGAAGTCCTGCAATGGCACCCTTAAGAAAATAGAATTGCTGCTCTGCTAATACATAGCTTAAACGAGTATCCGGCTTTAGGAAACAAAGATCTACATTACGCTTTTGGTTTCCATTTTTCAATATTGGTACCTTTTGCCTTGATGCAAAAGGTACCGCCAAAAAATCAAGGCTGTATAAATCCCTGGCTAAAAATCAATGTGTCGGCCGGTCGCAAACCAGACTCGCTGCGCTCAGACAATGGTTTCCGACTTAATCGACCGAACCAATGATTTTCTTGACGCCGGATTTATAAGGCCGTTTGAGCGATATGTATTGTACGGATTGCTTCGTCATATTGACCCCAAACCTAGCGCCAATGAAAGTTATATTTAATCAAGTAACAGAAGCATATACTTGTTCTTTAAAAACGGACACTCATTTATAAAAGGAAAGGGTCGCTGCATATGCAGCGACCCTTTCCTTTTATAAATGAGTGTCCGTTTTTAAAGAACAAGTATATGCTTCTGTTACTTGATTAAATATAACTTTCATTGGCGCTAGGTTTGGGGTCAATATGACGAAGCAATCCGTACAATACATATCGCTCAAACGGCCTTATAAATCCGGCGTCAAGAAAATCATTGGTTCGGTCGATTAAGTCGGAAACCATTGTCTGAGCGCAGCGAGTCTGGTTTGCGACCGGCCGACACATTGATTTTTAGCCAGGGATTTATACAGCCTTGATTTTTTGGCGGTACCTTTTGCATCAAGGCAAAAGGTACCAATATTGAAAAATGGAAACCAAAAGCGTAATGTAGATCTTTGTTTCCTAAAGCCGGATACTCGTTTAAGCTATGTATTAGCAGAGCAGCAATTCTATTTTCTTAAGGGTGCCATTGCAGGACTTCTGCTGCCAGAGCATCTCATAGATATACTGCATGATCGGCATGTCAATGCCTGTCTGGTCAATGATTGTTTTCATACCCAGAGAGGCAAAATAGCCCTCAGCCACCATATTCATTTCTGCTTTTGCGGCAGCAACGGAGTAGCCTTTACCCAGCAGGGCACCGAACGTACGGTTGCGGCTGTGCGGAGAGTAACAGGTTACCAGCAGATCGCCCAGGTAGGCACTGGTATGAAAGTCGGGCATGGTATCCTGCTCATTCATCTGCAGGAAATGCTGTGACAGGAATCGATGCATCTCGCGGTAGCAACTGGTGATATACACACTCAGGAAGTTATCTCCGTAACCCAGTCCGTGGGCAATACCCGCGCCAACGGCATAAATATTTTTCAGCACTGCGGCATACTGGCTGCCCCAGAGATCATTATTGGTCGTCGTGCGCAGATAAGTAGTTTCGAACAATGCCGCGATATACTGACAATCATCCGTGTTTATGCCGGAAAAAGTGAGGTAGGAAAGGCGCTCCTGCGCGACCTCTTCGGCATGACAAGGTCCGGTAATGGCAAAATAATCTTTCAGTTCGACCTCGAAATGGGCCGTCAGGTATTCCTGCAACAGCTGATGCTGTTCCGGTAAAATACCTTTGATGGCTGAAATGATTTTTTTACCCTTAAGGCTATCTTTAGGCATGCGGCGCAGCACATCAAACATAAATGCAGAAGGGATACACATGACCAGCACATTGCAATGGGTCAGCATGAAATTAAGGTCGGTCGTGGGTTTGATCTGTTCCGGCTCAAATAATACGGAAGATAAATACAGTTCATTATGTCCCTTTTCTTCCAGGTGAGCTACAGCGGCTTCGCTGCGCATCCACCAGGCGATCCGGTGATGATTTTCCGTCAATAATTTAGCCAGGGCAGTTGCCCAGCTTCCATTCCCTAATATCCCTATCATTTAATGTTTATGTTGTTCTCGCGGACAAAGATAAAAGTTTTCACTTGCTTTACCACTAAAGCGGTCGAATACGGGAATTGAATACTATCTTTGCGGCTCAAAATAATGAGCTATGAACAATAAAAAACTATTGAGCTATTTTGGCTGGGTGGCCATCCTGGAAGGTTTATCTTTTCTGATCCTGATTGCAGCTTCCCTGATGAAGCGCGGCTTCTTCGGTGATGCAGAGACCGGCGCCATGCTGGTTAAAAACGTGGGCATGGCTCATGGTGTATTGTTTGTTTTGTACGTTATTTTGCTGTTTCAATGCAAGTCTAACTATGGCTGGGGTATGAAAAAAGTGATTGTTTACTTCATCTTATCCTTCATTCCATTCGGAACATTCTGGGTAGATAAGCAATTGAAAAAAGAGAAAGCAACCTTAAAGCCAGCAGTGAACTAAGCATGCGCTATTTTCTTGAAGTCAGTTATGATGGTATTGCCTTTCACGGTTCTCAGTTGCAGGGCGAGCTGCCTACAGTGCAGTTTGCGATTAATAATGCGCTGAGCACCATACTGCGTGTACCGGTAGAGACCTTCGGTGCCAGCCGTACCGATGAGGGCGTGCATGCGCTGGGCAATTTCTATCATTTCGATTTTGAGCTGCCGCTGCATCCGGAGCTGGTATATAAAATGAATGCAGTATTGCCGCCCAAGATTGCCATCGTAAACCTGTACAGGGCCATGGACCCGGAGCTGAATGCGCGTTTTGCCGCAACCAGCCGCCGTTACCGATACAAGATTTATAAATACAAAGATCCGTTCAGACAGGGCAGGGCACTGTTCCATCCTTATCCGCTGGACCTGGATCTGCTGAACCAGACCGCAGCTGTACTGAAGGATTATATTGATTTTGAAACCTTCTCCAAGCGCAATACACAGACCTTTACCTTTAAGTGCACCATTATGCAGTCATATTGGGAAGAGGTAGGCGATGAAGTGCATTATGTGGTAGAAGCCAATCGCTTCCTGAGAGGCATGGTTCGTGCTCTGGTCGGTACACAAATCAAAGCCAATAAAAAGCCTGATCCGGTAGCAAGCTTCCGCTCGATTATAGAAGCGAAGAATTGTACCCTTGCAGATTTCAGTGTAACCGGCAACGGATTATACCTGGAAGCCGTCAATTATCCGGAAGGCGTGCTGGAAAACATCAGCAACCACCGCTATTAAGCCACAAAAGCGATTTTTATTATCTTTGTCGTTTACAATTATATTAATCTACTTTAACTGCATATATGCCTGTTTTTAAATTTAAAGTATCCTGGGATGATGATGATAACATCAACCGCAGCATCGCACTGACCAATGGACAGTCCTTCCTGCAATTCCATGAAGCCATACTAAAAGCCTTTGAGTTCGAGAAGAAAACGGCCAGTGGCGTATTTTACGAGAGTAATGAGAAGCACATTAAAGGAAGAGCCATCTCTTCTGAGGTACTGGTGAATAAAAAGGATGCTCCTGCACTATCCATGCTAAAAACACCGGTATCGGCACTGATCGATAACCCGGATAAGAAATTTATTTACGAGTACGATCCGGCCAAAAACTGGTCATTCTTTGTAGAATTGATCGGTATTGATAAAGACGAAAATCCGAAGATCGATTACCCGCACTGCTTCTATAAAGAAGGTATTGCACCTATGCTGACGGGGGCTAAATCGCTGTCCGAAAACCGCATGGTAGAAATGGAAGAAAAATACGATCTGGGTAAGGAAGAGATGGATGAAGGCTATGGTGATGAAGGAGAGGAGGAAGAAAAAGACTCCGAAGAGGAAAGCTATGGAGAAGAGTACGGCGAGGAAGGAGATCAATTTTAATCAATAGCAACATGACGCAGGCTCGGAAAACACTGATCGTTATCGCTGGGCCTACTGCTGTGGGCAAGACCGCGCTCAGCATTGCTGTGGCGCAGCAATACCATACCGCTGTTATCTCTGCCGATTCCCGGCAATGTTATCAAGAAATGTCAATCGGTACCGCAAAACCAACTCCTGAAGAGCTGGCTGCGGTACCGCATTATTTTATCAATAGTCATTCTATACACGAAGAGGTGAATGCCGGTATGTACGAGCAACTGGCGCTGAGCTATTGTGCCGAAATCTTTGCACAGCAAGATGTGGCGGTAGTCTGCGGCGGAACGGGCTTGTATATTAAAGCCCTGTGCGAGGGTATAGATGAAATGCCCTCTGTAGACCGTAGTATAGAAAAGGCGATCCAGGCCGAATTTGAAACAAAAGGACTGGAATGGCTGCAGCAAAGTATGCTGGAGAAAGACCCTGCATTTTATGCACAGGCCGAACAGCAGAACCACAGCCGGCTGATCCGTGCACTGGCATTTATCGAAAGCACCGGCACGTCTATTCTGCACTATCGCAGCAATACGGTAAAACAAAGACCATTTAATATCCTCAAAATTGCCCTGGACCTGCCCAGGGAGGTACTATATGATCGCATCAATCGCAGGGTAGATATGATGATGGAGCAGGGGCTGATGAATGAAATTGAAACACTGTATCCCTACCGTCATCTGAAAAACCTGCAAACCGTGGGCTACCAGGAGTTTTACGAACAAGGCACCTGGCCTTTGCCTGCTGAAGCCCTCACTGCTGCTGCAGAAAAAGTGAAGCAACATTCCCGGAATTATGCCAAAAGGCAGCTGACCTGGTTCCGTAAGGATAAGGGCTATAGCTGGTTTGCACCGGATGAAACGCCCCAGGTGCTGGATTATATCAGACAAAGCTTATAATCCTATGCTGTACCTTTTCCTGTTTAGTTTACTGATACAAGTCTTTTTTGCCTGGTGGTATCGTTACCGTCCTGCAGTGCATGCATCGCTTGCTGCAGATGCATTACCGGGTGTCAGTATCCTCATCTGCGGCAAAAATGAAGCTGAACACTTTCGTCGTTTTTTGCCCCACGTACTCGACCAGTCCTATGCCGGAGCCTGGGAAGTGCTGGTGGTCAATGATGGCTCAACTGATCATAGTGCTGCAGTATTAACAGCCTTACAGCAAGACTTTCCGCTACTGCGGGTATTGACCATAGATCCGGCAACAGAAAAGACCTTTCCCGGTAAGAAATACGCGCTATGGCAGGGATTGAAACAATGTACCTATAACCTGGTGCTGCTGACCGACGCGGACTGTATGCCGGCTGGTAAGGACTGGCTGCATCATATGGCAGCGGCCTATCAGGGCGTGAAGCAACAAGCACCGCAGCAATCATATTTTGTATTAGGCTATGGTGCTTATGAGCAAAAACCGGGTTTGCTGAATGCCTTTATTCGCTGGGAGACGGTGCATACGTTTATGCAATATACCTCCTGGGCACGTGCAGGATACCCTTATATGGGTGTAGGGCGCAACCTGATGTATGAACGGGGCCCTGTATTGCAGGCACTGGACCAGGACGACAATTTTACAGCATTGTTCCGCCGTACGGCCTCGGGCGATGATGACCTGATTGTATCTTATCTTGCCCTCAGTCAGCAAGCGGTGATTGTGGATCATCCTGACGCAAAGACGATTTCTACAGTAAAGGAGACCTGGTCTGAATGGTGGAAGCAGAAAACACGCCATGTATCTTCCGGTAAGTACTATTCCGAAAGGGTAAAGCGCGGATTGGCTGTTTATGCCTTCTCCGGGCTGTTGTTCTGGTTATCTGCCATAGCTTTATTGTGTACTGGAAATCAGAAAATTCAAATCATTGTATTAATTTTGCTGCTGCTCCGGATAGGTATATATAGTATACTCAACCGGAAATGGTGCCGCGCACTGGATGAAAAAGGCCGGAAGGCATTCAGCCCGCTGGGTGACCTGATGTGGGTAGGGTATAATATTATACTGATGCCTTATATATTTTTTAAAAACAAACAACAATGGAAGTAGTTCAGAAATATTTCGATGATTTTTCGGCAGCGCAGATGGCACAGTTTGCCGCACTGGAAGGACTTTATAAAGAATGGAATGAGAAGATCAATGTAATTTCCCGTAAGGATATTGATCAGTTATATACCAAACACGTATTGCATTCACTGGCGATCCCTACTGTATGTCATTTCAATCCCGGTATGCGTATTGTGGATATAGGCACGGGTGGCGGTTTTCCGGGTATTCCCCTGGCAATATTTTATCCTGAAGTAGAGTTTCTGCTGGTAGATTCTATCGGTAAAAAGATAAAAGTAGTACAAGGCATCGCTGACGAAATCGGGCTGAAAAATGTAACAGCCGTGCAGTCCCGTATTGAAAATATTCCGCAGAAAGATTTTGACTTTGCGGTATCCCGTGCCGTGGCACCCTTAAAAGATCTTTGGTCCTGGGCTAAGCCGATCATTAAAAAGAACAAGTCTACCGACCTGGCTAATGGCCTGATCTGCCTGAAAGGCGGAGACCTCAACCAGGAGATCGTGGAGAGTGATGTGCGCCCTTCATTATGGGACATGGAAGATATTTTCCCGGGTGAGGGCTTTGAAGAGAAGTTTGTCGTTTGGGTAGGTAAAAAGTAAAGCAGATAAAATACTGATACAGATATTATTGTAAGGCGAATGATTTTCATTCGCCTTTTTCTGTCTGTTAGTCAGCTTATTATTTAACTTTTTACTTTTCAATTTTACACTTTATCCGTAGCTTTAATCACTTGAAAAACCTATTTTTGCCACTTACATATAAAAATATACCCAGATTTTTGATGCGGAATAAGATAGCAGGAACCCTAATATTCATCACATTATTAAGTGCCCCGGTATGGGCGCAGAAGAATGTGTCCAAAACCGACCTGCAGTCAAGACGTGAGGCCATTCTCCAGGAGATCAGGAATGCACAGGCATTGCTGAACGAAGCTAAAGAAAGCCAGAACGTGACCCTCACAGAACTCCGTGCCCTGAACCATAAACTGGAGCTGCGCCAGCAACTGATCAACAACATCAGCCTGGAGTTGAATAATATTTCTACTGACATTAGCACAACCAATACCGATATTAAAACACTGAATGCGCAATTGGGCAAATTTCAGGCCGATTACGCACGTTCTGTACGGTATGCATATAAACACCAGGAGTCTCAGAACATGATGTTGTTTGTCTTTTCTGCAAACACGTTCAATGATATGATGCGCCGCATGGAGTATATGAAAAAATACCGCCAGTATCGTACCATACAGGCTAATAAGATCAGGGAAATACAAGGCACCCTAAAGCAGAAAGTCGGATACCTGAATAATAAAAAAGCAGAACGCGGTGAATTACTCTCTGCGGAGCAGGTGCATAAAGCCGCTATACAGGCGGATGCCAATGAAACACAGAAAGTAGCACAGGTACTGAAAGGGCAGGTTAGTGACCTGTCATCTCAGATCGCGAAAAATAAAAAGGCCGCCGCACAGTTGGAGACTGCCATTAAGATACAAATCCAGAAAGAAATCGAGGAAGCGCGTCGCCAGGCTATGGAGGAGGCTCGTCAGAGAGCGCTTGCCGAAGCCAGGGCCAAAGCTGCTGAAGAAAACCGCCGCAGGGCAGAAGATATTCAGCGCATGAATGAGGCCAACCGATTGAAGGCCGCCGAAGAAGAACAGCGTAAAGCAACAGAGCTGGCCAGACAGGCTGAGCTTGCCCGTAAGAAGGCCGCTGAAGATGGAGAACGTCAGCGCCTGAAGGACATTGAAGATGCCCGCAAGCGCAGAGAAGAGGCTGCTGCAGAAGAAAAACGCATTGCCGATGCCAAAGCCCGCGAGGAGCAGCGCAAACGCAACGAAGAGCGCAATAAAGAAATTGACCGCAGGAAAGAAGAAGAGCGTCAGAAAGAACTGGTGCGCCAGAAGAAGATTGCCGAAGACCTGGATAAGCAACGCCAGCAGGCAACCGATCAGGCTACTCAATACAAATCAGGCGGAACAGTAGTAACGATCAACAAAGCGACTACTACGCCGTCATCGTCTTCCGGATCGGCACCAACTACTGTGCGCACCAACCCGGAAAGCACTTCTTATAAGAACCTGCTGACCCCGGATATACAGGCCCTGTCCAATAACTTTGCGGCTAACAAAGGCGGACTGCCATGGCCGGTAGACCGCGGGCTGATCGTAGCACCTTATGGTAACTACCAGCACCCGATCGAGAAGAGCGTGACCCTCAGCAACTCCGGTATCGATATCGGTACCAGTGCAAGTGCTCCGGTGAAGGTGGTATTCTCTGGTGTGGTGACTAAGATCTTCTCCGTACCGGGTATGGGTATCACCGTCCTCGTCAGTCATGGACAGTATTATACGGTATACAGTAAACTGTCAAGTGCAACTGTAAGTGTAGGTACTAAGCTGACTACGCGCCAGACCGTAGGCTTTGCCGGTAAAAACGATGAAGGTGATAATGTGGTGCACTTTGAAGTATGGAAAGTGGGTGATAACGGATCTATATCCAATGTAAACCCTACCGGATGGATCGCACCGAAATAAATAAATTAACTGCTATAATAAAATAAAATCCTAACCCCATCGTTAAACTCAATATGAAACTAGCTTTCTGGAAAAAAAATAGAGATCCGAATAAGCCTAAAAAACCTGTATGGCGCGAATGGCTTGATGCCGGTCTGTTTGCCATCATAGCCGCTACCATTATCCGTATGTTCTTCTTTGAAGCCTATACGATTCCTACCGGATCTATGGAAGGTACACTTAAGGTAAATGATTACCTGTTTGTGAGCAAAATGGCCTATGGTGCCCGCTTGCCTAATACGCCGCTTTCTATACCTTTGGTACACAATACTATGCCGGTCTTCGGAGGTAAATCTTATTCTGAATCAGTACATTGGAAGTACCGCCGTCTGCCAGGCTTCGGAAAGGTAAAACGTAACGACATCGTAGTATTTAACTTCCCTAATAACGATACCGTAGTACTGGAAGATCCTGCACAGGATTACTATCAGTATGTAAGGGTCCTGGGCAGAGACCAGGTATGGAACAGCCGTACCATCATTACCCGCCCGGTTGATAAAAAAGAAAACTACATCAAAAGATGTGTTGGTATTCCGGGAGATAAGATCGAGATCAGAGAAGGTGTTTTATATGTAAATGATAAGCCCGGCGAATTTCATCCGCATCAGAAAATGGATTACATGGTTACCGGTAATGCACAGTTGTCTGCCGATTTTATGGAAGAAAACTATATCGTGTTCAAAGGATATACACCTAACCACGAAGCTGTTTATGATATGGAATATGCGGCGTCAGAAAAAGTAAAACAGGTAAATGGTGTAACCAGTGTAAAACCATACTCCATGCTGGCTGCGGGCAATCCCGGTCCTGTAGATATGTGGACTTTCCCTTTCGATACCGCTAATTTCAAATGGAACCAGGACAATTACGGAAGCTTTATCATCCCGGCCAAGGGTACAACAGTACAGCTGACGCCTGCTAATATTGCGCTGTACAGAAGAATTATCCGTATCTATGAAGATAATCCGACTTTCGAAGAGAAAGACAATCAGTTCTATATAGCCGGTAAGCCAATCACCTCTTATACCTTTAAGATGGATTACTACTGGATGATGGGCGATAACCGTCACGGATCTGCCGACTCCCGTTTCTGGGGTTTTGTACCGGAAGACCATATCGTAGGTAAAGCATCATTTGTATGGCTCAGCTATGGTAATGGTGACGGAAATGTATATAATAAAAAAGGTATGCGCTGGGGCCGTATGTTCCGCCCGGTAAGCGTACTGGAAAAATAAGCCTTTAAGGTATTTTAACGGTCTTATGACCACAATGCGGGAAATCAGTTCTAATTTTAGGGCTGATTTTCTGCTTTTTAGATTTATGACGAAATTATATATTAAGAATATGGTCTGCAACCGCTGTAAAATGGTGGTCGGCGATGTGATGGCTTCGCTGGGACTCAGTGTAAGCCAGATGGAACTGGGAGAAGTTACCGTAGAAGAAACTGTAGAAGACAAAAAAGAGGCGCTGAAAGAGGCACTGGAGCAACTGGGTTTTGAACTGATTGATGATAAGAAAAGCAGGGTGATTGAAAAGGTGAAAAACCTGATCATCGACCTGGTGCATCATAACGGCGAAGCCCTACAGACCAATCTTTCGGACTACCTGTCTGCAGCACTGCATCAGGATTATGCCGGCATCAGCAACCTGTTTTCAGAAGTGGAGGGTATTACGATAGAAAAATACCTGATTGCCCAGAAAATAGAGAAAGTGAAAGAGCTGCTGATCTATGATGAGCTAAGTTTGAGTGAAATCGCCTGGCAGTTAAATTATTCCAGCGTAGCACACCTGAGCAGCCAGTTTAAGAAGGTAACCGGCATGACTCCCAGTCACTTCAAATCCTTGCAGGGCAACAGGCGCAAACCACTGGATAAAGTAGGGTAGCACGCTCTGTAGCAGGGAAGTCTGCATTAAATATGGTATATTTGTTATCTATTTCAGCTATATTAACCTAATCAATTTGTCCATGAAGCAAATCTCCTTAATTGCCGCATTTTTATGTTCCGGTCTGGTCGTACAGGCCAAGACCTTACGTGTACTGTTTATCGGTAACAGCTATACCGCAGTGAATAACCTTCCCTCGCAGATAGCCCAACTGGCTGACGGTACACACGATACCCTTATTTATGATATGTCTGCACCCGGTGGCTACACCTTCCAGCAACATACAACCAATGCCACAACCCTGAGCAAAATACAACAGGGCAACTGGGATTATGTCGTATTGCAGGAACAAAGTCAACTTCCTAGTTTTCCGGATGCGCAAGTCGCCTCTGATGTATACCCATATGCACATGCACTGGACAGCATCATTCATGAAAATAATCCATGTGCCAAAACAATATTCTATGTAACCTGGGGCCGCAAAAACGGTGATGCGTCTAATTGCGCATTTTTCCCTCCGGTATGTACCTATGATGGTATGGATAGTTTGCTGCAACTGCGCTATTCAAAGATGGCCGAGTTCAATAGCAGTGCTATTGCACCAGTGGCTATGGTCTGGCACCGTGTGCGCACTTCCGCTCCCGGTATAGAGTTATATGATGCCGATGAAAGCCATCCGTCTATGGCAGGTACTTTCGTTGCAGCATGTGCCTTCTATTCCGTTTTGTTTGAAAGAAGTCCCCTGGAAAGCACCTATACTGCCGGTCTGAATCCGGGCACCACTGCGCTTATTAAGACAATAGCAGAATCGACTGCTTATGACAGCCTCGATCACTGGAACCGTTTCCTGCCGGTAGTTACGGCAGATTTTACAAGCAGCATCACCAATAACGTGGTAGACTTTACCAATGCGTCTCAGCATGCCGATCAGTTCAGCTGGAATTTCGGTGACGGACAAAGCTCAATCAGCCCGACACCATCACATACCTATACAGCTTCCGGTACCTATACCGTTACTCTTATCGCTTCTTTCTGCGATCAGGCTGATACCGCAACACAAACAATTACCGTAACCGTACCCCCTAACAGCATAAATGACCTGGAAAAGCAGATCGGATTGAAAGTATATCCTGTTCCGGCTTCGAACCAGTTGTTCCTGAAGTATGACCCATCCGTAAAAATCTCCCGTATCGCCTTAAGTGATATCAGTGGTAAAATGATGTACAGACAATGGAATGCACAGCAGTCCCTGAATCTGGAGGGCATTGCTCCGGGAATGTACATCCTGTTGCTGGATACCGATAAAGGTGTAGTGCGCAAAAAAATTACTGTAAAATAGGCTGATGCCGGAATCTTATAAAACAGTTACAAAATAATGTAACAACCAGGCTTTGGATATGGTCGAACTTTGTGGTGTAAAACCAATACAAGTTCGATCATGTCTAAAGATACTACTGATAGCATATATATACCCCTTGAAGGGGTCGAAAGTGAGCACTGCGCCATGATTGTTGACAAAGGATTGCAATCCATAGGCAGCCTGCAGCAGCATACCGTAGAACTCAATAATCAGCGGGTGCTGATCTCCTCCTCCCAATTACAGGAAGACCTTCCTAAAGCCATTAAGAAAATAGAAGAACTGGGCTATGGTGTACCACTCGTACACAAACAATATCCCGTGCTGAATATGAGCTGCGCTTCCTGCGCCGCCAGTGTGACCAGTGTGCTGGAACATACTCCCGGAGTCGTATCCGCTTCTGTAAACTTTGCAACAGAAACTTTATCGGTTAGCTTCCTGCCCAATATTACCGATGGGCAACAACTCAAACAAGCCTTGCTGCAAACCGGTTTTGATCTGCTGGTCGAAGAGCGCAAAGAAGAACAGGATCTCCTGGCACAGCTGCATATGGAGAAATACCACTCCCTGCGCAAAAAAGCCATTGGCTCCCTTATCCTCTCCGCGCCAGTCATGATGATCGGTATGATTTGGATGAACATGCCTTATGCCAATTATATCATGTGGGCATTAACGACACCGGTTATCCTCTGGTTTGGTAAAGACTTTTTTGTAAATGCCTGGAAGCAGGCCCGCAACGGTACCGCCAATATGGATACCCTGGTCGCTTTAAGCACCGGATTGGCCTATATCTTCAGTATTTTTAATACCTTATTTCCCGGCTACTGGCATAGCAGGGGCCTTCATGCACATGTCTATTTTGAATCCGTTGCTGTAGTAATTGCCTTTATCCTGCTGGGCAAACTGCTGGAATCCCGCGCCAAAAGTAATACCTCGCAAGCCCTCAAAAAGCTGATGGGCCTGCAACCTAAAACCGTTATGCGCCTGAATCATGATGACAGTACTACAGAAGTCAGTATAGAATTGATACAGAAAGGAGACATCATTGTCGTGCGTCCGGGCGAGCAGATAGCCGTAGACGGAACACTGATCCAAGGTGCATCTTATGTAGATGAGAGTATGCTCAGCGGCGAACCAGTAGCAGTAGCTAAAACAGTGAATGATGCCGTTTATGCGGGCACCCTGAACCAGAAAGGAAGCTTCCGTTTCCGGGCCGACCAGGTAGGTGCAGATACCATGCTGTCACAGATCATTAAAATGGTACAAACCGCCCAGGGCAGTAAAGCCCCGGTACAAAAACTGGTCGATCGCATTGCCGCCATATTCGTACCAGTAGTTATGGCTATTGCCACACTGGCCCTGGCGATATGGTGGATCTGGGGTGGGGCCCAAGGGTTTACTCATGGTATGCTCGCCTTCGTAACCGTGCTGGTCATCGCCTGTCCCTGTGCACTGGGTCTGGCTACACCAACGGCCATTATGGTGGGGGTAGGTAAGGGCGCCGAGCAGGGTATCCTCATCAAGGATGCGGAGAGCCTGGAATTGACCCATAAAGTAGATACCATTATTCTGGATAAGACCGGTACCATTACAGAAGGGAAACCAGCAGTAGTACAATCTCACGGATTAGAAAGTAATGAATTATATCATTCCGTGCTGTATAGCATAGAGCGACAATCAGAACACCCGCTGGCAGCAGCCGTAGTACGCTTCCTGGAAGCAAAAGAACACCGCATATTGGATATGCATGTGAACAGCATAACTGGTAAAGGCATACAGGCCGAATGGGCAGGGAAAACCTATTATACCGGCAACCAGACTTTGCTGCAAGAACATCATATTGCTATAGATTCCGAATTACAATCGCTGGCAGATAGCTGGTCTGCCCAATCGTATACCCTGATCTGGTTTGCCGATGAGCAACAGGCATTGGCTATTCTGGCCATAGCAGACCGGGTAAAACCCTCTTCTGTAGCTGCTGTTAAGGCTTTTGCCGAAATGGGGATCAGTGTACATATGCTTACCGGAGATCAGCCCGCAGCTGCCAGGGCTATTGCCGATCAAGTGGGTATTGAAACCGTTAAGGCGGGTGTACTGCCGGAAGAAAAGGCCGCTTATGTGCGTGCGCTGCAGGAACAAGGACATGTTGTGGCCATGGTGGGTGATGGCATCAATGACAGTGCCGCACTGGCACAGGCAGATGTAAGCATTGCTATGGGCAAGGGTTCTGATATTGCTATGGATGTAGCGAAGATGACCATTATCAGTGCAGACCTGAATAAGATACCTTATGCCATCCGCCTGTCACGAGATACCGTGCGCACCATTCGCCAGAATCTGTTCTGGGCCTTTATTTACAATGTGATCGGTATTCCGCTCGCAGCAGGTATATTATACCCTGTAAACGGGTTTCTGCTCAATCCCATGATCGCCGGAGCGGCCATGGCCCTCAGCAGTGTCAGTGTTGTGAGTAACAGCCTGCGCCTGAAATGGAAAAAGGCATAACCAATACTCAATATTTTAAAACAGTATATTTATTATTAATCAAAAACATATGGAACAGACCTTAAAATTCAAGACAAATATCAATTGCAGTGGTTGTATCGCTAAAGTGCAACCCAGGCTGGACGCGGAAAAAGACATTATTTCCTGGACAGTGGACACGGACAATCCGGAGAAAATACTGACTGTAGAAACAGCGCTCAGTAAAGAAGATATCATCAGTCTCATACAAATGGCTGGTTTTAAAATAGAAACTGTTTAACTTTGTGTGCAATGAATCCGATGATGAAATATGTAGTTAATCCATTACGGTGGCTGTTCCGAAAATTATTTACGAAGAGCTGCTGCCGCTGAGCAAACCTTATTGATCTATGGAAACACCCTTTATGCCCGACCAGGAATTTTCGATGGAAGCCCTGGCGGCACAGTTGCGGCAACCTTCCGGCGCAGCCGGTAAGGAAGTGGCAGACAATATGTATCAGTCCAACCTGGGCATGATACGCGAGAGCATCGCAGTACTTTCCGCAAAACCGGGAGATGCGCTGCTGGAGCTGGGGCATGGCAATGCTCATCATTTGAAAGAATGGTTGCAGATGGATCCTAATGCGCAGTATACCGGACTGGAATGTTCGGAGCTGATGCAGGCCGAAGCTATAGCCTACAGCGAAGAAGAAGGGCTCAGCGAGCGTTGCCGGTTCTTGTTTTACGATGGATATAAGATTCCGTTTGAAGACGATTCCTTTGACCGTATGCTGACGGTCAATACCCTTTATTTCTGGAACGAACCTATTGCCTTATTACAGGAGATATACCGTGTTATGAGACCGGATGGGTATTGTTGTATTACCTTTGTAGATGCCCTTACTATGGACCAGCTGCCCTTTACACAATACGGATTTACCAAGTACGACATCGCCCGCTTTACACACCTGGTGGCACAGACCGACTTTACCATTGATGCTATACATACGAGAGCAGAAGAGGTGATCAATAAAATGGGCGCCCCTTTTCACCGTAACTATTATATCGCATTACTGCAAAAGAAATAAACACATCAGATGGCCGATTGGGCACATTTTGCACAGAGAATTGCAATCCGTACCGGGTTGCTGTACCTTGATGCAGATACCGCAGAGGGCAGTGTGTGTTATGCCGCAGATGCCGGTTTACGTATGGAGTATAAGTTGTACTTCACCGATGCCGATATATTACAATACATTACTGCGCGCTGCAACCTGGTGCCCGAAGACCCCGACACCATTCCCTTACCGGCCGATGCTGCGGAGTTCTGGCAGGCAATCAGTGAAAACTAATTAAAAAAACGGCAGGCTGATCAATGGATCAGCCTGCCGTAAAGGTTTTATCCGGTGCCAGCATTAATTGAGGAATCCTTCACAAACCAAATAACCTGTGGATCGACAGATCGTATCAGCGTTTGTAAAAAGTAACGATTGACCGCAAACCTGGGCCTTTTACCAACTAAGTATACCTTTTTAACTGTCTTGTCATAAAAGCCTTTTTGTGATGAAGAAATTTCTATGCTACCTTACCTCCTGCCTGGCCCTGGGCCATGGCGTTTTCGCTGCTACGCAGGTCAACGCACCTACCGTAAATGGTACATGGACCCTGGAAGGTTCTCCTTATTATATCCATAATGACATTGCTGTCCCTTTAAGCAATACCCTGACCATTCAGCCGGGTGTCCAGGTTGTGTTTATGGGCAATTACCAGTTATACGTGTATGGAACCATATCGGCAAAAGGAACACCGGAGCAGAAGATCGTGTTCCGGGCCAATGACACCACAGGATGGTCTAATGTGGCCACCACAGCGGGAGGATGGAGCGGGCTGGGCCTCGAAAATACCGGAAGTATGAACTTCGGGAACCCAACCTTTGAATATTGCATTTTCAAGGATATTAAACGAGGCATTAATAATAGTGCTATTACCTCGACTATTCCGCTGCTGTATATCAACCAATGTGAGTTTTATCATAATATTGCGATGGAGCGCCTGATCTCCCTTTATAATTTCGGACAAACGCAAAGTGCCAGTAAACTAAGGTTTACCAATTGCAGCATACATGATAACCGTACCGGAACACTTATGCATGTCTTATATGAGGATAGTGCCTATGTACTCAATAATAAATTTTATAACAATACGTCCAGCGGAGGAATCGGCCTGTTTTCCCATACCTCCACCGGTATGATGAGCAACAATGTACTCCTGTTCAGGGATAATGAATTATACAATAATACCCAGAGCAATGGCGGTGGTATCTTCAATAGTGCATACGGAGGTAATGTCATTTTTCAGCGCAACCGCGTACATCATAATAATACCAATCTGAATGGGGCAGTTGCGCTCCAATCCAAATCATCCCTGATTGAGCAAAACCTGATCTGTAATAATAACCAGACAATGGCAGAAGGTGTTTTTTGCGGCATCAATGATGGTGGCGGCGGACTGCAACTCTTAGGCCAGGACCTGGATAGCGATGTGCCGGGCCGGAACGATCATATCGTTCGTAATAATATCATTGCCAACAACTATTCCTCCATCAGCGGAGGTGGTATATGGGCACAGCACTGCCAGGCCACCATCGTTAATAATACGATTGTAAACAATACGGTAAAAGACTATACCGGAAGTGCGGCCATACATGGATGGGGCACTTATTGTAAGCTCAGGATCTCGAATAACATTATTTTCAATAATAAGCAGAACTACAATCCTTTTGATACCGCCTATAATAATTTCAAGTTTGCAGCCCTGAACCTCAACCTGTCCAATAACCTGATTGACTTTTATCCTAATACCAATATGCCTGCTGGTGTACAGGGCCTCAGCACAAATATCTATGACCATAATTTACAACTGGCCTCTCCTATACTGGGCGCAGGCCCGACTTATAATGCCCTCAATGTAGATTTTGGACTGGCTAGTAATTCTACAAACTGCATCAACAAGGGTAGTAATGCAGTGCCGGATTATGGCAGTTCAGACTATAATGGTCATACCCGGGTATTTAATAATACGATCGATATAGGGGCGGTGGAATACCAGAAGTCTGTTGATACGTCGACCTCCTTGTATACACCGGGACTGGCTAATGCCTTCAGGCTTTACCCCAATCCTGGAACAGGTATATTCCAACTGGAATATGATCAGCAAAAATACCGCCTGGCCAGTATGGAACTATTTCAGCTGAACGGACGTAAAATAAAAGACCTCGGATTCGAAGCCCACCAGCCGATAAATATTCAGGACCTGCCTTCCGGTGTATATTTGCTGAAACTCCGCACACAAGATCAGCAGGTGATTGCAAAGCAGATCATCCTTCAGAAATAATACAGTTGTTATGTCTGCCGGCAGAAAGCCGGTAAAACAACCAAAAAAAAGAGGTAATAAATCTTAAGATTTATTACCTCTTTTTGTGCCCAGGAATGGATTCGAACCATCACACCTTACGGCGCCGCCACCTGAAGACGGTGCGTCTACCAATTTCGCCACCTGGGCTCCTTAATTGGGTTGCAAATGTACATACTAGAATATTGTTTCCCAAAAAATATGGGAACATATTTTCAGAAAATTAAAAAAGAACGCCGCAGCCTTATGGCGCGCGGCGTTTACCCTCTTATACCACCCATAATTATCGTTAGAAGAGCCCTTCTGTCGATAAATAACGTTCCCCTGTATCATAGTTGAATGTCAGCACCCTTGCACCTTCTGGTAAGGTCTCCAGCTTGCGTGCTACGGCAGCCAGAGAGGCACCGGTCGAAATGCCGACGAGTACCCCCTCGGTACGGGCTATTTTGCGGGCATATTCAAATGCCTCTTCCTTCTCCACCTGGATGACTTCGTCAATCAGTTTGCCGTCATAGATCTGTGGTACAAAACCAGCTCCTATACCCTGTATCGGATGTGGGCCAGGATTGCCTCCGCTCAAAACCGGCGACAGTGCCGGTTCTACTGCAATAACCTTTAATTGAGGAAAGTGTTCTTTTAATACTGATGCGACACCGGTAATATGGCCGCCGGTACCTACACCGGTAATCAGGTAATCCAGTCCTTCAGGGAAATCGGCCAGAATCTCCTGCGCCGTAGTGTTTTTATGTACAGCCACGTTTGCAGGATTGTTGAACTGCTGCGGCATCCAGGCTTTCGGGGTACTGCTCACCAGTTCCTGCGCTCGTTCTATGGCCCCTTTCATACCTTTCTCTCTCGGGGTTAATTCGAATGCGGCACCATATATTTCCATCAGTTTGCGGCGCTCAATACTCATCGATTCCGGCATGACCAGGATCACTTTATAACCTTTTACTGCCGCGACCAGTGCGAGTCCTATACCGGTATTGCCGGAGGTCGGTTCAATAATGATGCTGTCCGGCTGCAGGCTGCCGTCCTTTTCTGCAGCCTCAATCATAGCCAGCGCTATGCGATCTTTAATACTATTGCCCGGATTGCTGCGTTCCAGTTTGATCCAGACATTACGTGCTGTGCCGAATAGTCTGTTGAGTTTTAATACCGGTGTATTGCCGATGGTCTCCAGGATGGATTGTACTTTCATAATGTCTTTATTTTTGATGATTATATAGAAAAATCGACAGCCGTTTTATTGTCCGGCCTTCTTTTAATAATGGTTTCGCTTTTATGGAAGATCTGTGCGTCCGGGGGCAGAGAAGTGGTCAGCCATACATTACCCCCGACAATACAGTTTGCTCCAATGACCGTATGCCCTCCCAATATGGTCGCATTGGCATAGATGATCACATTATCCCCGATAGTAGGGTGTCTTTTTTGATGTGCGAGGTCCCGGCTTACACTTAAAGCACCCAGTGTAACCCCCTGGTATATTTTTACATCTTCGCCTATAATACAGGTTTCTCCGATCACCACACCTGTACCATGATCAATGAAAAAACGCTTCCCGATTACCGCAGCCGGATGTATATCAATACCTGTTTTGCTGTGCGCGATTTCCGCAAATACACGGGCCAGGATCTGTGCATGGTGATGCCATAAATAACAGGAGATACGGTGTACTGCAATGGCAAAGAAACCAGGATAGCTGAACAGGATCTCGTGCATGGAAGTCGCTGCCGGATCGGAGCTGATGGCTACTTTCAGGTCTTCGGCCAGTAATGCATATACATCCTGTAGATCGGTAAAAAAAGCCTCTGTAATCCTGCTAGCCTCTTCGGGCGTAAATTGTTCCTGCAATAACAGTTCTCTTAATATGATGTGCAACTCGAGTTCCTTCTGCTCAAACTGGCTGTAGTTCAGGAACTCCTTCCGGGTGGTAAACATCCAGTCATACAATTCGGTGATCCAGTAGGTTGCCTGTTTGCGGTCCAGGAAGATACGGTTGGCCAGGAAATTGCGCTGGTAAATAGCTTTGTTTCTTGAAATAACTTCCACTGTTTTTATTTTATTCAGGTCAGAAAATAGAAAATGCCCCTGCGGGATACGCAAGGGCATTGGAAAATCTTATATAGAACGCTTCAGAGCACTACATAACCATACCGCTTGCAGGATGATCCCACATTGTACAACAGCAGTATTGGCAGCAAGTCTGGTGAAACATAATTTTTATTTGTTATTACAAATTTGCCGAAACAAAATTGCATTACAAATTAATTCTTGTTAAGAAAGGAAAGTTTATAAAATCCTTAAGAGGTTACTTACCCCGGAGTAAGTATAAACAAGAAAGGTATAATACAGAAAGAGCAGCCTGAGCTGCTCTTGTTATACTTATTCTAAAACGCGGTCTATCGCCTTCGCGAGCTGATGATCTTTTTCTGATATCACATCGCCGGCATCATGTGTACGCAGCCATATCTCCACAGTGTCCCATTCATTGGTCCATCTGGGATGATGATTGTGCTGCTCGGCCAGTAAGGCCACGCGGGTCATAAACCCGAATGCCTGACTGAAATCACTGAAGCGAAACTGTTTATATAAATAACCATCCCGCTCTTTCCATTCCTGATACATAATTGCTTGTTTATTTGATTATAAAAATACGGAATGTTTTGCATCCTGCCGCATGGCAACTGCTACCTCCTCCAATATCCCGGTCAACTGGTCCAGGTCACTGATCTCGAAATACGCTTCCTGCAACACATCTGTACGAAACGGAGTATCCAGGATATCGGGCACGTGGAATGCGCTGCGTTTGGTATCAGGCGCCATGCTGTGCAAGGTTTCACCGGGAGAAGACAATATTCCGGCACCATATATCTTAGGTTGCCCGTCTTCCCTGATCAGGCCAAATTCAATGGTGTACCAGTAAATGCGGCTCAGTAGTTCCATCTTGCGCTCATCATCATTCCAGCGCAAACCTAGCTGCCCGAAGGCATGCATGAAATCTGCATAGGCAGGATTACTCAGTAAAGGAATATGCCCGAATACATCATGAAACATATCCGGCTCTTCGATATAATCCAATTCTGCCATAGTGCGCAGCCAGCAGGTGGCCGGGAATATGCGGCGGGCCAGCAAAGCAAAGAATGCTGCAGCAGGCACCAGGCCCGGTACTACGGTAATCTGCCAGCCGGTACCGGCTCTCAGCTTTTGATTTACTACATTGAAATCCGGAATGGAAGCCGCCTCAAAGCCCACTGTATTTAAGGCTGCTTTATAATACTGGCTTCCGTACTGATTTAATAGGAGCATTTGCCGTTCAAATAAAGCGCGCCATACGGCAAAGTCTTCACTGGTGTACAGATCGTACTGCTGGGACAATGGTCTGTTCCGTTCCATAAATAAATATTTAAAAAATGAATAAAAAAAATAACCCCGGTTCGTGAGGAACCGGGGTCTGTGAAAAATATATGAGGTATATATATGTAGCCGCTATTCCAAACGATATCGCTTAGAATAGTAATAATAAGTAGCTGCTGATATGTGCATTGAGGTCAACATGATTGTTGCAAACATACTGTAATTTTTTATATACAGATCATGATCGCAAAAAATATTCTGTTAAAACAAATTGTTTTACGATAGTAAGTGCAGGAATTGCCGGCTGAATATTTGCAGCGCATCTTTGGTTGCGGTATCCGTTATGTCACCGGCTTCATTTACTTTTCCTTTTACACCGGGTATCAGCAGGGTAGTATCGGAAGTAAACCGTGCCATCAGTGTCTTCAGGATCAGTTGCAGCTCCTCATGCGCCTTCTGCCCGCTGGCAGATGCCGTGATGATGCCTGTGGGTTTATCGGAAAAAACGGTGGTGGCCACACACCATTCAAATACATTTTTAAGGCCGGATGGAATGCTGAAGATATACTCCGGGCTACAGATGATGATACCATCTGCCTGTTCGATCTGTGTTCTTAATAGCTGCACAGATTCAGGAGGATGCTGTACCGATTGTTCCGGGTCAAAATGCGGCAGGCTTTTCAGGTCGGGAAAGATGGTCAGTTTATGCGGATGCAGCATAGCAGCCAGTGCCGTTACAATACTCTCGTTAGAAGAGTTGCTTTGTGCGCTACCGATGATAGCCAGTATCTGTAAGGTTTTGCTCATATTCAGATCAGTCCGAATTGTTTGAAGTGATGTGTGAAGTGTTTATCATGAAAGATCTTCCATTCTGCACGGCTCATCAGGCCCAGGGCAGGGTGTACATAATCAGCTGTATCAGCAGCATGGTTGAATTGAACGGTCGCATGAACCAATGCAGCATTGGCTTCAGTCAGATTTTTATATTGCAGGTCCTGCGGCATGCCATTCAATAAAGGCATCTTAATGCCGGGGCTGAGCTCCTGTTCTCCATAGATCAGGTATTGTTTATTTTTCAAAGCCCGGTCATCAGAAAAGAATTGCACCTGCGGGTGCAGACCAGATGATATCTCCACAAAGAAGAGCAAGTGCTCTACCATTTCCTGTGGCGTCATGATGCCGAATAATGGCTCCTGTTCCGGTTTTAAGCGGGCGAGTACAGATTGTATCTGTTCTGTTTGTGCTATCGTGATCATCATAGTTTGTATTTAAGGTTGTTTTGATCCCAGCCATTTAAATGCATTCAGCAGTGCCTGGTGCATTGCTGTAGCATGGTCTTCATCCTGCAGGTAATCCATATCGACCAAAGCTTCAGGATGTGCGCCGCGCATGATCTCGGCGAGCAGGTGCGCATCTACCTCCATATTGCCCGGTTGTGCCCCGGGTGTACTTCCTTCCTTACCTACACCGATATAGATGCGGCGCGTACTTTGCCCCTGTGGAAAAGGTGTCGGGGGCTGCAACAGTATGGAACCTTCGTTCCACCACAGGCTGGGACTGATAATGATATACTGGTTGAACAGTTGCGGCTGCTTCATCAGGATCTCTGTAGCCAGCAATCCACCTAACGACTGTCCGATAATGGTCTTGGTCTGCTCTGTTTTATAATGAGCATCGATATAAGGAATCAGCTCTTCGGAGAGGAAGGAAATAAACTTGTCCGAATGTCCTGTAGTTGGATATTTCTGCTGCTCTTCCGGCACATTGCTCGGGAAGGTAAAGTCTCTTTTGCGGTCTATATTGGCAATGCCGACTACAATAGACTTTGGTAACCATTTGATCCATTCAAAGCTGCAATACTGTACCAATCCGGCTACATGAATAAAGTCTTCATTGGCAGAGCCATCCAACAGGTAGATCACCGGGTAGCGGGCTGCAGCCTTAGGATCATAGCCTTCGGGAAGATAAATATTCAGGACACGGTTCTCTCCCAGTACCGCAGAGGTCATGGTCTCCGTCGTGCCTATTATAAAAGGACTGGATTTGCTGGTTTGTTTTGCAGCCTGCTTCTGTCCGTAACCCTGCAACTGGGTCAGACACAAAAGACCGATCAATAGTAGTTTGTTCATGCTGTATCAATGGACAGTTTGTACCGCCATGTGGCTAAATTACCAAATTTTAGAACGCAACAAGGGGATGATATTATGATCATCCCCTTGTTTTTTTAACGGTATTGTATTTTTAATCTTTCGGAACCTGCGCCAGTGTACTGATGGCAATACGGTTCCATGCATTGATCGTAACCACTGCCATGATCAGTTGAGCAATGTATTGTTCATCAAACATGCTGCCGGCCTTAGCGTATGTTTCTTCAGTAAGGCCATGATGGCTGATTAAAGTAATCTCTTCTGTAATAGCCAGGATCACTTTCTCCTCTTCGCTAAAGAGGTCTGTTTCTTTCCAGGCATTCAGTAAGAAAATGCGTTGCGGAGTTTCTCCGTATTTCAGGGCATCTTTAGTATGCATATCCAGGCAGAACGCGCAACCGTTGATCTGTGAAGCACGAATCTTGATCAGTTCTTTGTGTATCGGGCTGATGCTTCCGGAAGCCAGTGCCTGTTCCAGGGCAAACATCGCTTTATAAGCGGCAGGTTGTAAAGCAGCAACATTAACTCTTTTGTTCATCGTTTATTATTTTTTAGTAATGATTAATATGATAAAGCAAAAGTCCGAAGCCTGGCGCAGAAAAAAATTAAACTGGTTTAAGAAATATTTTTTGCCCTTAATTCACTGAGGTATTCCGGGGTAATGCCCAGGTAAGAGGCCAGTAAATATTGCGGAATGCGCTGTACAAATTCCGGGAAGCTACTGCTGAACTGGCGATAAAGCGCTTCCCTGGAGTACCCGTACAGGAATTTTAGCCTCATTTGTGACGCGGCATGAGCCGTCTGGTGTACCATACGGAAATACCGTTCCATTTGCGGAAACTGCTCCAGCAATTGTTCCTGTGTCTGAAAGTCTATTGCATACAGGACCGAACGTTCTACTGCCTGTATACAGAACGCCGATGGCTGATGCCGTTGAAAAGAAAAGTAATCAGCGATCCACCAGTGTTCCAGGCCAAATTGCACGGTCTTTTCTACGCCTTTTTCATCAACAAAAAACATACGCAGGCAGCCCTCTGTTACAAAATAATTATAACGGCAGATTTGTCCCTCTTTATGCAGGTTTTCCTTTTTTCTGACCTCTATTTCTTTGAAAAAGGCCAGCACTGCAGGGGCCTCATCATCAGACAGGCGGGTAAATTTGCGGATATGTGTAATAAGTGTTTCAGACATAAGAACCGGTATAAGGTAATGATACCGGTTCAAAAATAATCTATTTTCAGGCGCCCTGCATGATCTTTAAGATATTGCTTAATGCCCCTTCGCTGTGCAGCATTTGGGTATTGTACAAGGTCTGCTCTGTAACTTCAGCAGCTCTCCGGCACATTTGTGTTTCATATGCAGCGATGGCCGATTGAATATCTGTAAATTCTTGTCCCGTGAGGCTTTCAGCCAGTTCATATGCATCCTGCATCGCCATATTTACGCCTTCGCCAGCATAGGGCGGCATACGGTGTGCGGCATCGCCGAGCATGGTCACATTTGATTTTGGAGTCCAATGCTGATCCGGGGGGAAGTGGTATTGCGGTCTGGGAATAAAAAAGACTTCATCACTTGCAAACAGTTCATGCCAGAATGCACTCCAGTTGTGGAACCGTTTGATGAACCAGCGGTGTACCTGGTGCTTGTTCGTAAAGTCTATACCACAAGTCTCCAGCCAGTCTTCTGTTTCGGCGGTTCCGGTATAAAATGACAGGCTGCCGTCTCCTTTAGCACTCAGGATGAGGGATTGGTTGCCTGACAGTGCAAATACTTTTCCGCCTTGTACCAGGGTATAGATATCCGGAGCATTGAGGGCGGCATTATATATGGTACCTTCTACGATGGTAATACCAGAGTATACAGGTTGTATGTCTGTTATATACGGACGAATGCGGGAGTGGGCACCATCTGCTGCAATCACCAAGTCTGCATAGGCTGAATGTCCGTTTTTAAACTTCAATACCCAACCCTGACCCTCTTCCTGCATGGAGATGAACTGACTATCCCAAATGATGGTGTCGGGCAGGAGGGCATTCATCAGAATATGGCGTAATGGTCCGCGGTCTATTTCCGGGCGGTCTTCTGCGAAAGAATCAGTCCCTTCATGTTCATCATGATGAATATAGCCGGCAGTATCAATGATGCGCAGCTTGCCCGCTTCAGGGCGGTAATGTTTGTAAAACTCATCCAGGAGCCCGGCCCGTTTGAGCGCTTCCAGTCCGGATGGTTCGTGCAGGTCCAGCGTAGCGCCCTGTACGCGTACGTCTTTGTGGGCATCTCTTTCATAAACGGTTACCTGTGCGCCCTTCATTTGCAGTAAACATGCCAGGGTTAGGCCACCAGGACCACCGCCGACAATGGCAATTTTTTTATCTTTTACCAGCATTGTATTTATTTTTTACAATGCAAAACTACTTTGGCGGCAGGGTCGAAAATTGTATAAATCGGTCATTTTTATTTTGCTGCAACATTTTAGGTGTTACTCCCGCCAGCTTCTTCACCGCTTTAATGAAGTGAGACTGGTCTGCGAATTGTGCATCGGGGTATAATTCACCTACTTTGATTTGCTCAAAAGAAGCCCGGAAACGCAGAATGCTGCAATAGGCTTTTAAAGACAAGCCATATTGCTCCGTGAAATAGCGATTGATCTGCCGGCTGCTCCAGAATACCTGGTCAGACAAGGCCTGTACACTGACTTCTCCTGCTGCGGCATGGATTAGTTGGAATAAGCTTTGCTTGCGCTCATCTATTGATGCTACTACATGTTCCGTTACTTTTTGTATGGCTTTTTGTGTAAACACATCAAAGTCCTCAAGGTCTGCTTCGGTAAAGCCCCAGAAGCCTGCAGGCAATTCCATGGCGGAGTCCACAATTGCGGAAACTGTTTGCTGCAATACAAATTCCGTTGCTAATGGCCTGAAACTAATGGCATACATCAGCGTATGTGGGGGAATGCTTGTCTGGTCCGGTTCTGTACTCATGCCCATTAAGCGCATTGTAAAGGGTTCTGTCGCCGAACGGGAAAGAAATAAGTCGATACGCCCGTCAGGAAGAATAATGACTTCCTTTGTATCCGGAGCATCATTATGCAGCATCCAGATGCTGTCAACAAAGTCGCTCAGTTCCGGCGGGGCGAGAGTACTTTTATAGATAATATTATTGTTCGTCATACGCTAAGGCTATATTGTGATTCCTTTTTTTACGCAGTAAAAAAAGGAATATTGTGAAAAGTGCCGCAATACCTATTGCTATAAAACCATACTTCAGGTAAGGTACTTTTTTGGGCATATTTTTTAAGTGCTGTATTCTTAATTGAGGCTTGGATGCCCAACGATAACTTTTTTCTGTACGCATTAGGGTTACTTCACGAGAATAGCCAAATCCATATGCAGCGCCATAGTCAAATTCGGCTTCTTTATATTTTCCCAATAATAAAGCAGTATTTCCAAGATCAAAAAACAAGTTAGCCATTATGGTGTCTTTCGGTTTTATAAAAGATGCCCGCTCATTCAGTTGATAAAAAAGTGCGTCATGTAAAACTTGTAATTCTGTTTGAGAAAGATCGGTTATAGGTAAGGAGTCAGTACCGAAATCTGTATTGAGGATGAATTTACTGTTATAATAAGCTGGGCCTTTAATTTTTGCTTTGAGGATATTGATATGTATCCACTCTGATCCAAAATGAGAAGAAGGGTCCAGGTCTACTGCCTTTTCTATCCATTTTAACGCCTGCTCATTTTTGCCCATTAACTCATATGCAGTTCCTAAATTAGAAGCTGTCGCATATCTGTCCGGATATTGCACTTCTAAGTTCAGGTATAAATCTACTGCCTGTGTATACTGCTTTTGCAAAATCAGCAATAAGCCTTTGTCTGATAAATAATCAGGGTCTTTGGTTGCTGCATACAAACTATCTAACTTTTTTATACCTGGAAGATAGTAGGCTGGTTTGTAAAATTCATAACCTCCTGGTAAGTCAGACGGATATAGTTTTACATAAAGACGAATATTACTCTTTAATGTTTTAGTGACATTATTCAGACATGCAAATGTGTGCCTAGTGAGCAGCAAAAAGAGTATGAAAAGCAGTGCAGATCTGCTGATGAATTGCATATTAGGTATGATTGATCTTATATTAACCCTGTATTTTTCTAACAATGGCTGTGGTCCAGCTGCGGGGGGTAAAGCGTTGAGCAAATACCATGACCTTATTTAAACCGCCATGTATGGCAACAGCCTTTCCGCGCATCATAGCCTTAAACCCATAGTCTGCAACTGCAGCAGAGGTAGGCAGCTTACGGCCTTTGACCAGCTTGCTTTTACCCATTCCGGCAATATCTACAAAGCCACTTTCTGTTGGTCCGGGACATAAGGCGGTTACGGTTACACCGGTTCCTTTTAGCTCATTATGCAATGCTTCTGACAAATGCAGTACATATGCTTTGGTCGCAAAGTATACGGCCATCAGTGGTCCGGGCTGGAAAGCCGCCGTGGAGGCCACATTCAACACTTTGCCTTTGCCGCGCTGCTGCATATCTCTGATAAACAGTTTAGAAAACTGGGTCAGGGCTTTTATGTTCAGGTCGATCATCTGCGCCTCTTTGGCCCAGTCTGTTTCCGTGAAAAAACCGAAGTCTCCGAAACCCGCATTGTTTACCAGGTAGTCGATCTGTATTTTTTGTCCATTCAATTCCTGGTATACATCCTGGGCAGCATCGGGCAGGGATAGGTCTTTGGTCAGTACCAATATTTTCAAGGAAGGGTATTGTTGCTGCAATTCCCCTTCCAGGGCTTTTAATTTGCCCGTACTACGGGCCACCAGTACCAGGTTTATACCCGCATGGGCAAAAATACGGGCCAGTTCCAGTCCTATACCATTAGAGGCGCCGGTAATGAGTGCTGTTGCCATAAAGTCAGTTTTAATGCAGCTTTATTGCTGCGGTTATATAAAAGAAGTGTTGCCGGGGCAACACTTCCGCATGTTTATCTTCTGTAAATATCGTCGATCTGTTCTTTGTACTTTTCTACGATAACCTTGCGTTTCAGACTCAGTTTCGGCGTCATGGTGCCTTCTTCAACTGTCCATTCTTTTTCCAGCAACGAGAACTTTTTTACCTGTTCTATTGCACTGAACTCTTTGTTGTACTTATCAAGGATTGCTTTGTAATGTTTCAGTACCGCCTCTTCTTTAACTGCTGCTGCATTGGTCGTAAAGCTCATGCCATTCAGCAGCATCCATTTCTGCAGGTGTTCAAAATTAGGGACGATGAGGGCACCGACATATTTCTCATTAGCACCAACTGCCATGACCTGTTCGATAAAACGGCTTTCTTTCAGTTTATTTTCGATAGGTTGGGGGGCAATGTACTTGCCACCGCTATTCTTGAACAGTTCTTTTTTACGATCGGTGATCTTCAGGAAACGGCCTTCGATCATGGTGCCTATATCGCCGGTATGCAGCCACCCGTCTACGATCACGTTGGCGGTCTCTTCCGGATTTTTATAATAGCCATGCATTACATTTTCACCTTTACACAGGATCTCACCATCTTCTGCAATGCGGATTTCTATATCGGTAATGGCCGGGCCTACGGTGCGGAACATGCGATTTTCTTCTTCATAGCGGTTTACCGCAATAACGGGGGAACTCTCTGTAAGGCCGTAACCTTCCATAATCGGGATCTGTGCGGCAGAAAATAAACGGGCCAGTTTCGGCGGACAGGCGGCCCCTCCGACTACGATTGCTTTTACTTTACCTCCCAATGCCGCACGCCATTTATCAAAGATCAGTTTATTGGCAATTGATAGCTGAAAGTTATACCAGGCCGAACGATTGCGGGTATCGTATTGATCGCCCAGCTCTACAGCCCAGAAGAATAATTTGCGTTTTATACCCGTCAGCGCACTGCCGGTATTCATTATTTTTTCATACACCTTTTCCAGCAGGCGGGGCACGGTCACAAACAATGCCGGCTGCACTTCTTTCAGGTTTTCTGCAATCGTCTCCATACTCTCGGCATAGTATACCGAATAGCGGTTGAATAGGTAGATGTAGGTAACGGTCTTTTCAAAAATATGGTTCAGTGGCAGGAAACTCAGGCTCTTCTTATCTTCAATACCTATGCCATTGATTGCTTCTTCGGTGTTCTTTACATTACTGACAATATTTTTATGCGTCAGCATAACACCTTTAGGCTTACCTGTGGTACCGGAAGTGTAAATGATGGTCGTTACATCTTCTTCTGCAACAGCATCTCTTCTGCGTTGGATTTCGGCCAGCTCTGCAGCATCTGGTGTTTGATGCAGTGTGCTCCAGTGCGGCGCATCTTCTATCTCAGTATAGGTGTAAATATATTGCAGACATGGTATCTGCTCCTTAGCACTGAGTAGTTTTTTATACATGTTTTTATCATGCACAAAACAGTACTTTACTTCCGCCTCATTAAAAATATATATAATCTCGTCCAGGTTAGTATTTGGATACAGCGGTACCAGTATGCCCCCGATCTGCTGAACGGCAAGATCGGTAATGATCCACTCCGGGCGGCTGTTGCTGATAATACCCACCTTTTCGCGGGCTTCTGTACCCTCTAATTGCTGCAATCCTAAACGGATGAGGCCATTGGCCAGTGCATGCACGGAGTCAATCACCTGCAGCCCTGACAGGGGTTGGTATTGTTTATTCTTTTTTCCGGCCAGTAAAACTTCTTTATCACCTATGCGGTCCGGTGCAATACAATCAAAAAGACGGGTATAGTTATGATCCATATGGTGCATGTTTTCTTGTATAAAAATATACTTTTTTCATGTCTTATGTTTAAGCGGGCGATTTGCCTGCTCTCAAATTTAACGTTCGCTCAGTTCCAGCCAGCGCATTTCTTTTTCATCCAGCTCCTGTATAATAGCCGAAATACGGTCGCCCATTTTTTGTAAATCCTGGAAGTCAATGCCAGTATGGCTCATCGCTTCTTCCAGTTTTGCTTTTTCGGCCTCCAGTGCGGGAATGGCTTTATTCAATTCATCCAGTTCTCTTTTCTCTTTAAAAGAAAGCTTTGCCGGTGCAGCCGGTTTGGTCTGGGTAATGGTTTCAGTAACTTCCTCAACTGCTGCCTGTGGCTGTTCTGACATAGACTGTCCTTTTTGCTCTTCACGAGCGATCTCGCGGTATTGCGAATAGTTGCCCGGGAAATCGCGGATCTCGCCATTGCCCTCAAATACAAACAGGTGATCGACCAGCTTATCCATAAAGTAACGGTCATGCGATACGATAATGATACAGCCCGGATATTCTGCCAGAAAATCTTCAAGAATGTCCAGCGTAGGAAGATCAAGGTCATTGGTCGGTTCATCCAATACCAGGAAGTTAGGATTGCGGAACAGGATGGACAGCAATTGTAATCGCTTTTTCTCCCCACCGCTCAGTTTGGAAATGAAGGTAAACTGTTTCTGCGGGGTAAAGAGAAAACGCTCCAGGAACTGGGCTGCGCTTACTTTTGTGCCATCTGCCAGCGGGAAATACTCTGCAATATTTTTTACAAATTCAATGACGCGCACATCTTCTTTGATCACCAGTCCTTCCTGTGAGAAATCACCGAATACAATAGTGTCACCGATGTTGATCTTACCACTGTCTGCCGGTTCTTTGCCCAGCAGCATATTGATAAAGGTAGATTTACCGGCACCATTCACCCCCACAACGCCAACACGTTCTCCTTTTTTGAAGGTATAATCAAAGCCTTTCAGGATTACTTTCTCTCCGAAAGATTTATACAGTTTTTTTATCTCGAGTATCTTACCTCCGAGACGGGTCATTTTGACCTGTAGTTCCAGCTGTGCTTCCTGTATTTTCTTCTGCGCACGGGCTTTCCAGTCATAGAAGGCATCTTCACGTGCTTTGGATTTTGTTGTACGCGCCTTAGGTTGCTTGCGCATCCATTCCAGTTCTTTGCGGTAACGGTTGCGCGCCTTATCTATGCTGGCTTGCTCTATTTCGGAACGTAATGCTTTTTGCTCCAGGAAGCGTTCGTAATTGCCTTTGGTATGGAATATTTTGGTCTGGTCTATTTCTAATATATCGGTACAGATATTGTCCAGGAAGTAGCGATCGTGGGTTACCAGCAGCAGGGTCAGTTTATCTTGGCTCAGATAGTGCTCCAGCCACTCAATCATGCCTACATCCAGGTGGTTGGTCGGTTCATCCATGATGAGCAGGGTATGCCTGTGCTCAAAATCCATGTCGATCAGCACTTTGGCCAGGGCAATACGTTTTTTCTGACCGCCAGATAGTTTACTTACCTGTTGGTCCAGGTGATGAATATTCAACTTGCCTAAGATCTGTTTTACCGTACTATCGTAGTGCCATGCATTGAGGTTGTCCATCTCCTGTATCGCGGCAGCGAGTTCTGCCTCATCGGGTGTGGTATCGCTTTCTGTCAGTTGTTCATAACGCTTCAGCGCATTCACAATAGGGTGGTCATAGCTGAATATATTTTCCAGGATGGTACGGGCATCATTCAGATAAGGATCCTGATCCAGCAACACCACTTTTACATCTTTATGTACCCATACTGTTCCTTCATCTGGAATTTCCTGTCCGCAGAGAATCTTGAGCAGGGTTGATTTGCCTGCGCCATTGAGGGCTACCAGGGCTATTTTGTCCCCCTCATTGATATGAAAACTGATGTTTTCAAATAAGGGTTTGTCTGCATATGTTTTGCTTAAATTGTCTACTGATACGTAATGCATGGCGCAAAGATATTACTCGCAACGCGTATTGCCTTGTATACACGGAATAATTTATAGATGCGGAAGATTACATCTGTTTAAAAAATGGTAATTCCTTTGTACTGATAAGGCTTTTGTGCTAATTAAATGCGATATTTGAGCATTGGTAAAAGCCTAGAAAATCAATGAAGCTCAATTTCAATGCGGGTCCTGCCGCACTACCCGGGGAGGTGCTCGAAACCGCTTCCCGTTCTGTACTGGAATATAAAGATTCCGGTATGTCCATCCTCAGCTTACCGCACCGTGGGCCTCACTTTAAGGCTATACTGGACGATGCCCGAAAGCATGTATTGCAATTGCTGGGGCTGAGTGAGGAGTATGCTGTTATGTGGTTTCAGGGTGGTGGCAGATTACAGTTTGAAATGATTCCGATGAATTTTCTCCCGGATGGTGCTACAGCTGCGTATATCGATTCCGGCAGATGGGCTGCAGATGCCATGAGCAATGCAGAACGTTATGGTAAGGTGTATATCGCTGCCAGTTCACGTGATGATGATTACAGGCATGTGCCTAAGACATGGACTATCCCGGACGATGCGGCTTACCTGCATCTTACCGCGAATAATACGATCTACGGTACGCAATCATTCACCTTTCCCGATACCAATGTGCCGATCATTGCGGACTTCAGTTCCGAACTGTTCAGCCGTAAACTGGATTACAGCCGCTTTGCCATGATCTATGCTGTGGCACAGAAAAATATAGGACCTTCCGGTACAACACTGGTGATCGCCCGTAAAGATTTTATCCAACAAACGGTACGGGAATTGCCGGAAATACTGAGCTATAAGGCTATGGCCGAAAAGAATTCGCTGGTCAATACAGCACCGGTATTCTCTATTTATGTCTCCTCCCTATACCTGGGCTGGATGGCCGCAAAAGGTATGGATGCTATAGAGCAGGAAAGTATTGCTAAATCGCAATTGTTGTACCATTACATTGACCAGAGCAGTCTGTACTACACTGTAGCAGAGCCGGACAGCCGCAGTCGCATGAATGTATGCTGCCGCCTGCGTAGAGAAGAATTGACCGATGCACTGGTGGCCTTTGCCGCAGAGCGGGGTATACTGGGTATTGGCGGCCACCGTAACATTGGCGGTTTGCGCATCTCGATCTATAATGCGATCAGCCTCCAGGATACAGAACAGCTACTGGCAGTACTCAAAGAATTTGAACAAATGCATGCTTAAATGAACGTAACGGACAAGAGGCATATAAAAGACACGCTGGCGAAGACATTGTTTCTCGTACTACCGACTATGCTGGTCTGCTATTTCATTTTATGGAATGCTGCGCAGTTTTATGCGGTACTGATGGAACAGCAATACCTGCAACATACCCTTTTTCTGGAGATGGGTATCTTGGTTGCGGTATTGTTTTATAGTTTTCGTTTCCGGTTTGTATCTACGTTTATCGTCTTACTCCTGTTCCTGTATTTTATTTATATAGCCATGGATCATACCGTATTTGGCAGCGTAGATATGTTCTTCGTTACGGTACAGTTCATGATCTTTGCCCTGCTGTTTTCCTTTGGCTGGTTATTAGGCTGGGGCTTTTCAAAGAAGCGGTATTTTCCACTGATTGCTGCAGGTATTTTCTTCCTGGTGAGTGTATTGATGATCGTGCGACAAGCCGATCTGAGTGTACGCAGTCTTTTGCTGGCTTTTGTGCCAGTACTGCTCTATACAATTTATATTATTTATGCAGTACAGGTTATATACAATCATAAAGATCTGTCACAACCTTATTGGGGCCACCTGTTGCGCAGGCTGGGCCTGTTTCTTGTGCTGAGTGCTGCATTGCTTACGGGTATTATTTGGTATTTTGAAGATGACCTGCGCAAAGCGGTAGAAGAGGTGAGTGCGGGCGGTAAGGCTGGTGCCAATTCAATGTTGCAACGTAATAAAGACGGCAGTGTCAGCATGAAGGACCGTAATCAATTGTCCGGCAATCAGAGCAGGGGCAAGCAATTGCTGTTTGTGGCGCATATCAAAAACTTCTTCCCGGGTACAGATGATGTGCCCAATCCGCTATACCTTACAGCGTTTTATTATTCCCGTTTTGATAATGAAACGGAGACTTTTGAACGGGATAAAAAGATTCCGAGAAATGACCTGTTTCTGCCTAATCCAGGCAGTATTCCCCTGTATTTTACCAAAACCGATTCTACCGTACTGGAAGATGCGCTGCTGGAAAAGCAGAAGAAGGTGGTGGAGATAGAGGTGTATAAAACCCAATTGTCCCCTTCGGAGTTTGTGGCACCCAGTGTTTCCTTTTTTGTGCAGCCTATAGGGATTGATCCCGATAACCAGCAGGAATACAGCTCTGCCTATCGCGCCAAGAGTTATGTGTCTGAACTGAATTCAGCCTACTTTGTCTATAATGCGCCGGATAATCCGCAATTGCAACAGTTTCAGAACATGCGCTTCGATCTGCTGCGGCAGGTTACAGATTACAGTGCTGTGCCCTTGCCGGTGATGCAGTACTATACACAGTTCCCGACCAATAGTAAATATGAACCCATAGCGGCACTGGCCCGTAAAATCACGGCCGGTAAAACAACGGCGATTGATAAGATTATTGCTATCCGTGATTATTTCCTTTCGAAGGATGAGAACGGAAAGCCCTTATTTCAATACTCCGACAACCCGGGTATACCTGATATACCGAGTGCAAGCAAGCTGAATTACTTCCTGTTTGAAAACCGTAAAGGATACTGTGCTTACTATGCCGGAGCCACACTGTTTATGCTGCGTGCGTTGGGTATTCCCTCCCGTATTACGGTAGGTTTTATGACGGTGGATCGCAGTGGTAATAACAATAAGGGCTGGTACTGGTATTATTCCGATCAGGCACATGCCTGGGTGCAGGTATACTTCCCCGGATATGGCTGGCTTGATTTTGATACCACGATCGGTAATGAGGATGCCCGTGAAAGTCCGCAACCGGATGGTACCCCACCAACCCCGCAGGGCAATGCTTTGCTGGCGGCAGATGGGATGATTACGCAGGTAGATCCAAATAAGAAAACCGTGCAACTGAAGACAAGGAATGTTGTCTTTAAAGATAAGCCTTACCAGCAGCCACAACCTGTTGTGCTGACCATAGATATCAGTCATGCTAAGATCCGTAAGGACAGTGCAACGGTGGATATTACATCGGTTAAGGTTAATGACAGTGCTACGGCCATTTCCTATGCAGAAGCCTTAAAACCGGTTACGGTTACGGGAGATATGGCACAGCTGGTCGCAGCACTGCCTGCGCAGATTCCAGCAGATGAATTACGCCTGAAAACCAAACAGGAGGATAATACGGTACAGACCACTAGCGGGGATGCAACAGATAATTCCTGGACCCGTCAGCAGATACTGTTGCTGATTGCGGGTATTATACTCTTACTGGGACTGGCATTTTTATTCCTTCCATTATGGTATACTGTATACCTGAACCTGCGCAGGAAATGGAGTAAGACCGTACCTGAAAAGGCTTACTGGGATGATCGCTATATGCAGTTCTACTGGTATCAGCATCAGCAATTTCAGGGAGATCGTACCCTGTGGCAGTTCGCGCAGGATATTGATCAGCGCTATCAGGTTGGCTATGCTTCATTTGTACAGTTATATCTGAAACTGAAATACGGTTCTGGTGTACTAAGTGAAACGGAACAGCAGCAATTACTTGCCTACAAACCTTCATTCAAAAGACGCATCACCAAAGCGATGCCGCAGACCTTTATGCAGCGGGTGAAAGTCTGGTTTAATCCACTAAGGACAATTGGGTTCTGGCAGCACAGGCGTAGTGCATAGTATTAACTGACTATCCGCATATAGTCAACTATTTTATTCGTCCTTTTGTCCGGTAACAAAAGGACCAAAAATGCCTTTGTTTTCATCAAGGCGATTGCATAGCACCGCCATTTTGTACCGTTGCGTGCATTGATCGTCTGAGCTTAACGTGTGATGCGTTCGATGCTCAACGATCGCATCTCCACTCCAAAATGACTATCGCTGTGATGAAAACAATAAGCGATCCGT